>Ga0209656_10000628_pt1 | contig 23158 bp, 22 predicted proteins | sample BogFormECP12_OM2_FD_188239 | JGI IMG/M metagenome (GOLD analysis project Ga0209656, IMG submission 188239) | Bog forest soil microbial communities from Calvert Island, British Columbia, Canada - ECP12_OM2 (SPAdes) (version 2) | ecosystem: Environmental > Aquatic > Freshwater > Wetlands > Bog ... | reverse complement strand
CATCTGCTCAAATACAAAGACCAATACCGTGAACCCGACCCTGTCACCTACCAACTCAAATTGGAAAAAACCATCCTTCACAAACTCCAGAAACAAGCCGCTTCACTTGGCTACCAGCTCTTACCAAGCGCCCTGGTTCCCGCCTAATTCCCCTGTTCACCGTTTAAGTTCCTGAGAAGAGCGCAGCGAATACGCGGCCGTTTCTGCAGCCGAACAAAATGACTTCGGATCATAGGGTTGCAGGTTCGAGCCCTGCCGGGTGCAAAACAAGTCCCAGAGCTGATCGGCGGGCGGCTAAAAGGCTCAAAAATCACGAAAGACCGGCGGTTGCATCCTCGTTTCATCCTCAGTTTTAGGGTGCAGGTTCTATCCTTTGAATGCCGGAAACGCCCGTCTTGTCCGCACCTATGCGGACATGTATGGTCCTTTTTCAGCCCTCTGACCATGAAAACCCAATTCACCCTGAGCCCTGAAAATGCCGAGGCGATCGACAAATATTCGCAACTGATCTCGGCGGATCCCGACGAATTCTTAAACGACCTGGTGCACGATTATTGCGCCGAGGCCTTCGCCATCGATTCGGGCGTAGCGATCGGCCACTTGAACAGCCGAGGGTTTCCCACTCTGGCTGCGGCCGAAAAGTTCAAAGCCTGCCAGGGCCGCTTTTGGCTCGACGGCTCCGAAACCTACAACGGCATGACGTTCACCTTTTAATCACACTCAACCGATGGAACAAGATTTTGACCAACTTCCCTTTCCGGGTGACAAAAAGATCCAGATAAGCCTCGACCATCGCACACTGATCATATTGAAAAATCCCGGCCACCAAACCGTGATGGAAATCTGTGTTGTCGGATACCCCGGAACTAGACACGACTTCGCCTTGGTTGATATTGCACCAGGCGAAGGCAACGCGATTGACGTTTATCATAACAATCCCAAAGAAGTGGTCTTTGTGCGAAGCTTGCCAGTCCCAGAATTTGAAAAAGATCAACTCTCCCGACCTGGTGGGCACCCACCTGATTCGTAATCGGCAGGTCATGGGTTCGACTCCAATCGTTGGCTTACCAGATAACTCCCAGGAAATGAATCACTTGAGTAGGAGTCCCTAACAAAGCCTGTGAACTGTAACCAAACTTTGGTGCTTTTATAGTGCACTTATTTTGTCCTCTATGCCTAACGAAAATCATTTTTTCCTCGTCTATGTGTTAGGCCCCGGCCCTGGACCTGCCGGACCTTGGGGTTACGTTCTTGTCGAAATACCGTTCCGAGCCGGACAACATTCTATTCGAGCCCAAGCTGGACTAGTTGCGCAAGAAGCCGGGCGCCGAAAATGGGGTGGTGACGCCGTTTTACCTTTTAATGAATTGGTTCCTCAGCCTTGCATCTGTGATGCGCAACTGCCTGAGTCTCCCGATTACGAAAACTCGGTTGGACGTGCTTGGGTCGTGCCGCCTGAGTTCAGACGATCACACATTTCATTAAGTTCCGCCCCCGGATAAAAACCACCCGACCCAAGCGCAAAACTAACTGGATCCCGTTGCCGGATCCGATCACTGAAGATGAGGTTAAAATCGAGCTCACCTGGACGGCCGACAGTCGCACACGCCTGGCCATCGAACGCCAGGCCACCTTGATGGGCTTTGAATCACCAATCGCTTACTTGCACCAGGCGCTTGCCGCAACGATCGCCGGCAACGAAGAGGACACTTTCCTTTTGGATGACGGCTCAATCGTGGACGGGTGCAGACTAGAGCATTGAGCTGCCAGTTTTGACTTTTGCGAAAAGCCGGCGGCTATTTTCTTGGCCGCCGGCCGGTTGTTTAGGCCGCAATCAAATCAGAAGATTTTTCGCTCGGTTTTTTTGCCTGGCTTGGTTCGGACATTATGACCTTGATTTCAAAATCCTCATTGCCTGGCATTTCTTGTTGGCACTTTTCCAGGATCGTCAAAATGTTGAAGAATGCCTCGCCAAAAAATCCCTGGATTTCGGGTTCAAGTTCTTCATAACGTTGGGCGAGCTCGGCAAGTGCACTCAAGCGACGCCGGATCGCCAAAGCATGATATTTGACGGCCTCGACGTGTTTCATCCGTTTGCCAAAGGCGAGTGCAATCCGCTGGCCGGTTTTTCTCGAATATTCGCGGATCTCTCGAATAGTAAGATCCTCATCCCGGCCGGCCTCGAGCTTCGAGATTGCGCTTTGAGTAACCCCTAAGTGTTCGGCCATTTCTTCTTGGGTGATTCCCGCGGCTTGCCTCATAAAGGCCAAACGCCCGGTGATCATCGTGGCCTTCTTGATCTCCTCATAGGCTTGTTGGACTTCCTCACCGAGGCCCTCCTTCTTAATCAAGTCGCTCATCGATTTGTATCGACGGCCGGTAGCCTTCGGTATCGCTTTCTTTTCTTTTTCTATTTCTGTGGTCATTCGGGTGATTTAGTTGATTTAGTTCTAGGTTGTTTTTGGCTTTAAATCTGTGACAAATCGTTTTGCCAGTTCGATATCGGAGTTTTGGCTGGATTTATTCCCCAGGGTAATAAGGTACAAAACCTTTTTCTCATCATCCGCGTACGTGTAGCCTCTGGTTTCTTCCAAATTCGGACCACCTCCTTTCTGGTCAACGGCTACAATCCCCATCGGTTCATGATGGAGATAACCGGCTTGGACAGCCCTTGAATTTTTGGATGCACCGATCAATTTAAGGTATCGACCAATATTATTTAAGATCGCCGCCAATTCTTTTGGCCGCTTCTTAGCATAATGTTTCAGGTCCTTTTCCCAGGCAGTTGTCGGCTCGGTCTCCCACATGCGAATGGGCTTGACAATATTCCCTACGGGAATATTGTCAAGCCCATTCGCATGATATCCCGGTCTAATCCCCCGCTGGCTTGGAAGTCGGCTTTTCGGCCAATTCGGCCTTTTTAGCGCTAAAAGCGGGTAAAGCGAACGCTCACAAATGCCCGAGGATCGATTTTGATTGAGCAGCCGCTATCATTTCATTGGCCCGCGGCCTCGAGCGCGACGGCGGCCTGGCCGCGGCCGCTGGCGTGACTTTGCCGGTTTCAGGATCCAAAACGTCGGATCCGGATCCGCCCGCCAGCGAGCTCTTCATAGCGTTGAGCGGTACTGGTTGAAATCCCGGCCGCGGCAAGTTTATCTGCTTTTGACTTCCCATCGTCGGGAAGGCAAATCTTGCCACCGTGAGCCTCGGCCCTTTCTAATTCTCGGCTGATTTCGCCGATTCGCTGGCAGGCGGGGCCGATTCAGAAGCGGGCCCGCGGGGGCCGTTTGACCAGGCTGCGATTACCAGGCGCAGCAATTGGAGCAGCTCGGCCGCATCGAGTGTGACTCGAATCTCCATTTCAATTTTTCGCCGGCACGAGCTCCGGCCAAGCTTGCGGCGAGCGGATTTCTATCGCTGCGCGCCAAGAGGGGTTTTCGCCCTCCAAGCTGGGCGCAAGTGTCTTTAGGAAATGCCAGGGCAAATAGAAATCAACCGGCTCGAGTTGCTTAGTATCAGGGATCCGACGCAAAAAAACCTCGTAGGTGTCCAAGCCCGAAATGATGGAATCTTGCAACGATGAACTGGCGAGCGTTGCAGAATCCACCTCGACCACCCCTATGAAATTGCCTCTCGGTTCTCCAATCGGGAGGTCGTTTCCCAAGCTACTCTTGGAGTCAGGCGATAAAACAGTGACACAACCAAAATCTCCCGGGCCGTACATGCTAAGAAACTCTTTGTAGAATGCGGGAAACCTGATGCCCTTCTGCCGTTCTAGTTGAGCCAAGCGACTCAGGGTGAATGGCGCATCGCGTTGATCACCGTCGAAATCATAGGAGCATTCCTCGACAAGACCGTGAAATTCTTCGCTCGTCATAACGAATTTCGGTCTTAGTAGAAACAAACCTATTGCGAAAGAAGCATTTTCGCGGCAAAGCCTTCGCCCTGGCCCCAAACCAGCTCCTCTCTCTATTCAATTCATTCTCTTACGAACCCATCTTCGGCAAACGCTGGCTGCTGAGGCTTTGCTTTACCGAACCGACTTTCCGCTCCATCACTCAAACCGAAACGGTTATCCGCAGGGGGCCCTCAGGTTTTCGAACTCGTCGGCAACATCTTACGCTCAAAAATAACGCTCCGAAACTCTCGAGAAGCTAACTAAGCTAGACAAGCAGTGGACAAGTGACTCTGGATCACTTTGTCATGGTTCGAATCCATGCGAGGCAGCCAGCTCAGGATCAAGTATTTACAGACCATCATCAAAAACGTTGGAAAAGACATCTTAGCCAGTTCTTAGCCATTTTTGCAGGGTTTCGAGTTTTGCCGCCCTTTACATCTAGCGGCAGTTTCGGCGAGCAATACGGTGAGGAGCTGGTCAGCCAAGCCTTTCGCGGGCTGCGGACCGGACCGAGGTCCATGCCTCCCGCTCGGTCCAGAGATGTTAAAAAGCCAGGAGGCGGCCGTGCCGCATGGGGAGTTCCGGGCGATGGACCAGCGGGCCGGGGAAAGGGGCGGGCGGCATGGGAAGAGGCATGGCAAGGGACAATCAATCACGCGGCGTTTCCCCTCCCCCTGCTCTGTCCCCCAGGATGTCCTCAAAGCTTTTCCCGGAGCTTTAAGAACTCCTCCACGCCCAGCAACTTCTTCACCTCGGCAAAACTCATCGCCTGCGTAGCCAGCTTGTCCACGCGACCGGTGTTCTTCCACGCGTCGCACAAGTCGCGCATGGCCCGGGCGCAGACCATCAGCGATTCGATGGGGCAAACCACGATCTTGTAGCCGAGTTGCTCCAGCTCCTTTACCGAGAGAATCGGCGTCACCCCGCCGGTAAGCATGTTGACGAACAGGGGATGCTTCACCCGCTTCGGGATCTGCTCCAGTTCGGCACGCGATTCCGGCGCTTCGATGAAGGCGATGTCCGCGCCGCTGTCGCAACATCGATTGACTCGATCGATGGCGTCGTCTAAGCCGTTCATCTGGCGCGCGTCGGTGCGGGCAAAAATGACGAAGTCCGGATCGCTCTTAGCCTTCACGGCCGCTTTGATCTTTAACACCATTTCCTCGCTCGGAATGACCCGTTTGTTGGCAAAATGGCCACAGCGCTTGGGCATCACTTGGTCCTCCAGTAAAATCCCGCTCGCACCAGCAGCCTCGAAGGCCTCGACCGTGCGCTGGACGTTATGCAAATCGCCGTACCCGGTGTCGCCGTCGGCGATGACCGGGATGCAAACGCGCGCAGCCATGCGGCGCACCGCATCGGCCATTTCGGACATCGTGAGAAAATTCAGGTCCGGCAGGCCAAGCATTGACGCGCTGGTGCCAAACCCGCCTATAAACACCGTCTCAAAGCCGGCCTGCTGGACAATCAGCGCTGTGAACACATCGTGAGCCCCGAGGCTGCGGATGATGCCGGGCTGCTTCAGCAGCTCTCGGAGTCGTTTGGGACCCGAACTTGGGGTTCATGCGCCTTCTTGTATCACTTTTCTCGTATTTTGCACCGCGCGAATTTTTGTCCTCGCTACCGAAACTGTGACCGCTCTTATCTGGTAAGAGAGACAGTGGTAGAAGTCGCGAAAGTCAGAAAATCTGCCGCGACCGACACAGTTTCATCTACATTGCCTGAACGATCCTTAGCCGTTACCGTAGCTTTATGGTGCCGAGTTCTTTCCTGCCTGTTAGAACTGCGAACAGGGCGGCGACGTGAATACCGAAACAAGTTCGACGAAGCGACGTCGGAACGAACTTTGAACCGCCGTTTCCATGTTAAGCAGTCGGCAATCCATCGTTCAGCTTAGCCATAAGGATGCTGAGAGAGAGTCGCCATGTAAGCTCTTCCACTGCGTGGGACGCAGCCGCACGTTTTCAGAATCGCTCTAACAGATCGCCGGCCGGCTGGATTTCCTCTCGGCTTCGTCGACTCCGGAGCCGAATTTCCTGGCGGATGATCTTTCTTGGGTTAGGCCAGGACAGGAATCGGATAGGCTCGCAGCTGGTGTCAGGAGCGTTGCGGTTTATGAGGTGGGTGTCGACTGACACGCCGCATTTGTTAGCTCGACACGACTCGGCGTGTCATCAACCTTATAACGATGCCCTCACTGCTGCCCAGGAACTCCGTTTTTGTGTGCTATCGTCGACTGGACTGTGAGGAGATGGTGGATCGTGTCTACGATACGCTGGCTGAACAATTCGGCGCACAAGCGATCTTCCTCGATCGCGAGACGATTCCTCCGGGGGTTCATTTCCCATCCTACATCCAGGAGTGCCTGCGCGATTGCTCATTAGCACTCGTCTTCATCGGTCGGGACTGGCTATCAATTACCGATTATCGCGGTCGGCGGCTCGACAATGAGGATGATCACGTTCGTATCGAAGTGCAGACAGCTCTCGCGTTGCTGAATACCCGTGTTATTCCGGTCTTAGTACGACGGGCGGAGATGCCCCGTCGTCACGAGCTGCCCCTGTCACTTGGCGCTTTGTGCGATTGTAATAGCTTCATCCTTCGAAGTGCTGGGGCGGACTACAAGCAGGACGTGGGACGACTCGTCGCTGCGATACGCGATGCCGTGACGGCGGCAGTTGCGGCGCGGGCGCGATCCGAGCAAATGGCAGCTGGAGCGACACCGCTTTCGGAACCAGAATGGGACGAGCTGCTATTCGCAATCGGAGAAGACCGAGTAGTATGCGTGCTCGGGCCTGATGCGCTTATCGTTGAGAGCGACGGTTTCGAGTTGCCGTTGCCTCGGTGGCTTTGCGTTCGAGTCGCTCGCCAACTCGAGCTTCCCGAACCAGAATCAGATGATGTGCGCCCCTTCGAAAGCACCGTCCAGGCTGCACTCGACTTGAAGCACAGCCGTGCGGCGGTGCTGTTTGCCCTTCGCCGCATTTTGAAGCAGAGCGCTCCCGGGCCGTCCGCGAGCTTGCTCGCGCTCGCCGCTGTGACGCCGTTGCGCATCTTCATAACCAGCGCACTCGATCACTTGCTCGAAAGTGCGTTGCGCTTAGAGCGCGCAGTAGAACCAGTGTCGTTGTATTTTTCCACGTCCGAAAAGGTCGATCTTTCCGTTCCCTCGCCGGCATCAACCAGCGCAGTGGTGATGCACGCGGCCGGCACATTGGTGGGATCAGGCCTTGATGCAGCTTTAACTAAGACTGACTGGAGCGAATTCATCGGCGCTTGGCGCAACCATGATCTCCAGCCATTGAGGTTTCTCTACGAGATTCGTCGCCGGCGATTGCTCTTCCTCGGTGGTGGCCATCCACGCGACTTTGTGGCTTTGCTGCTGGAGCTTTACCATCCCACCACATTGGCGGCGGAGCAGGACGGAGCGTGGATCGGGGCGACCGCCCTCGAGGGGGAAGCCGCTACGATGAATCTGTCAGCTTTCCAGGTGTCGCATCGCGTATTCACAGATATCTCAAGCGCGTCCATTGCCAAGGAAATTGCGTCGCGTTGGGTTAAATGGGATCACTCTGGTTCCACCCGTGTGGTCGCGTCTGCCGCACCCCAGGTGCCCAAAGAAGTCGTCGCGACGAATCACGAGATTAGCTCCGCAACGCGCTCTGTGGTAGGGCTTTTACACCCAGCCTCCATCGCCCCAGAGGGTCCATGGCTGGGTCTTGACGCCTACACCGAGGGTACCGAAGCGTTCTTCAAGGGAAGGGATCGAGAAGTAGCCGATTTGCTACAGCGAATTGAGAACCAATCGACCGTCGTGCTCTTCGGAGACAGTGGCGTGGGCAAGACGTCGTTGCTCAGAGCCGGAGTTGTCCCCCGCGTCCGTCACCTCGGACGCCTGCCTGTTGTCTCCCGGGTCGATCTGCACCCGAAAGCTCCCCTCCCTCGCGAACAAGTGATCGCGGCAGTGGTGGAGTCGTACGATGCCGCCGAGCGACCATCTGTTGTCGCCAACACAGTGACTAGTCTTTGGGAATTCTTCCATAGAATTTCCGAGCCACGAGGCGAGGGGTCGACTTTGCGGAGGGGCGTGGTGCTCATGCTTGATCAATGCGAGGAATTGTTCTCGATAGGCCAAGAAAACCCCGCATGCATGGTGCGCATTGCACCATTTCTGCAAGAACTCGCCGACTTATGCGAGAACCGTCCGCCACAGTTCTTAATCGCGGCACTGGACGATGGCCGCGACGACGTGACTAACTACGACTTTGTCTCCAGTCCCGTTCATGTAGTGCTATCGCTGCGAGAGGATTATCTACCTGATTTACTTTCCTGGGCGCGGAACTGGCCCTCGCTTAGCCGGGGCCTCTTACGACTTGAGCCGCTCACTGGCGAACAAGCGTTGGAAGTGCTGACAGGGCAGGACTGTCTGATTTTTGAGGAAGGCGCCGCAGAGAATTTGATTCGCAAGCTGAGCAGTTCTCGTGTCGTATCGGAAGGTGATTCGAGAGAGGAGCCGCTCGCCAAGTTGCAGGTGCCAGCTCCACTGCTCAGCCTGTCAGCTCTGGAACTTAACGGATACATGCAGAGAGTCGGCACCGACCGAATCACGAACGACATGGTGCAATTTCCAGGGAAGGATACGTCGGCTGAGTTCTATAAGGGCGCGATGACAGAGGTCCCGCCCGAGATACGCGCTCTGATTGAAGAATCGCTGGTCACTCCCAGCGGATACCGTGACTCCATCGCAGAGGATGTTCTTCTGGCAAAGTTGCCTGATCCTACGATGGCACGGGAATGGTTGCACCGCCTAGTCGACTGTCGCGTTCTGCTTCGCTCGAATGATACTGGCATCGTCAGGTTAAGCCTTTCACACGACCTCCTCGTTCCCGTTGTGCTGCGCTTCCGCGCCGAGCGACGAGAACGGGCAGCCCTCGAACAGGTGCGGGTTGAAGCCGAGGCTGCGAAGGAGAAGGCTACCAAAAAGGACTCATGGTGGCGGAAGGTCTCGGGACCTGACTCCAACGGATAGTTGATGCTCTGTATGCGTGGCCCCACCCGGTCTCGCGGAGCACCTACAGAAGAAGACGGGTACGAAGAAGTGATAGCCGCAAGATGCTAGTTAATTGCACGCAATCACGGTCGTGGAGAGAAAATGGAAAAGCGGACTGTCGGCTACTGGAGTTGGATCTTGGAAGGGCACTGCTGCCACGATAGACCGTAAGGGCCCGCATCTGTCGTACCGTGGAGACTAAAAAGGTGTAGTCAGGTCCCGTGACGGAACCTTCGTGGGTCCGGTCGGCCAAGCACAAAGAGCAGTCAAACTGTGAAGGACGTATTCTCCACGGCGATACACATTCCCTTAAATATCATGGTCCTTTCCTTTATGTTCTTCGTTTCTTGGTTTTTGCAGCAGCCGATTTGCTGTGGCGAAAGTCTTCAGGATTTATCTCCGACCCGCGTTTCCGCGAATTAGCCGCGCTCCGCGCGGATTCACAGTTGGAGAAGGGCCGCTCGCCGCCGCGTCCCCTCAGACCCCTTGGCTCGGGGGGGGAACAGACTCCGCGCTTCGCTTGGTGACCTGCTGGTCATCTGACGCGCTCCGGTTGTCGTCCTCCGGCCGGACAGGCCGAAAATCGGCTGCGCTCTCGATTGTCGTGCGCTGACTCTGCGTCGTTCCACGTTGAGAATACACGATGGCTAGAACAGCCCCTTTAAGGTCACGCCCACCTACGATTTCGTCCTGTACAAGTTCGGAGCGTCTTTCTCCACGTCCTACGCCGGCACCGTCACGCGGTCGAGCCGATGAAAGCGCCTGCTCGCTACGCTTCCCCTTCGTCTTCCTGCTCCCATCAAACTCTGCCCAGTCCAGACCGCTGGGAAGACCAAGGTTTTCTAATCCGTGGGTCGTGGGTTCGAGTCCCGCAGGGCGCGCTGTCGTAAGTTGTTTGGCAACAGGTAATTCCGAAGATCCCTTGGGACCGGAGTATTCTCACACAGCTTTTCCTTAGGCAATCGTTAGGCAAATTTGACGTTCCGCGGAGCATATTCAGGCCGCCGAGTCGCGCTCCAGGCAAAAAGACTCTGGATCACTTTGTCATGGTTCGAATCCATGCGAGGCAGCCATTTGAAGATGAGGCACTTACAAGAGATTTTGAAATCGGTCAAAATCTATCTCGGCCATTTCTCGGCCACTTTTTCAATCAAAAAATGGGCGTTCTTGACCGGCTCGCTCAAGGCCCGATAAGAGTGGCAGGCCAGCTCGTTTGTTCTCACCCTGGGTCATAGTCTGCCCGGCAAGCGAAGCGTAGCGGCGCAAAGCGCAAAGACTGGAAAGGTTTAGTTCCGTCCTCTTCACTCCGCTAAATCCTCTCCCAAATGGTCTGGGGAACGACCCTCTGTTGCATCTTGGTCTGCTCGCTCCACCATTGCCTTGACATCTTCATTTTGAAATTGGTTTATCATGTTCGCTTGCAGTCGCGCGGATTCGTTTACACTGAGAAAATCGATGCGGCCGTTCGGCAAGAACCGCACCTTTTCAATTCCTCGCGTCATGCCCTTAGCAACGTGAAACTTCCCCTGTCGAATCCGCTCTCTAAGAAGATGGAAACGGCGCTCGAACTCAGCGCGCGTGGCCGGGGTCTGCATGCTCTGCATCATAGGCTATATTAATTGATTGTTTTGCGAATCAACCATGGTGACTGTTTCTCCATTCAGTCGAATAATCCATGCCAGCTTTTTTTCTTCAGGGAGGCTAACAGCCGTTCGCTTTATAGAAAGTAAGCAACCTTCCTGCACCGGACGACCGCAGTGCCGCAAGTCGGTAGACCTCCCATTCCTCCAGTTAACCCGACGAAAGTCACCGTTCCGTGCTTTGATGAGCTCAATGAAACCGGGCAAAGGGAAAGCAGGAGTAAACGAGCCAAAGAACGCAATTTCAGGCACTAGACGCGAGCACGTCTCGTGAGAAGTGGTCGTGGACTTAAGATCCGGAAGTTCTTTTGATCTAAATGACGTATCCGTTGATGGCAGGAAGAATCCTCGCCTTACGGTGGAGGATGGAACAATCACCGCCAGGACTTCAACAGAAACCACGTGACCATCACTGCCGCGCTCCGTCGTCTCGTGATAGTTTAGGAATAAGCACTCCGCGTCACCGATTGCGCCTGCATAGTCGTTTCCGGTAGAAATGGCAGTGAGAACCGCATCTGCTGGCGAAGGGAAACCCGGCGTCAGCGTTCGCTCTGGCAGCGACGGATTGAAAACCCGTAACACCGACTCGATCTCGGAAAAGTTGCGCGTAGATGCGTAGGGGAAGAGAACGCTGCTCAATGCAAAACGTACCCTGCCTTCCCACCTGTTCAACGGCTGATTCACTGACTCGCGAAAGGAAAGAGAAACCGCATTCTCAAGACTCCACGCATCCGGAACGCTCAAAGGTGCGCAAATCTCAGTTAGCTTTTCTTCGAGGAGCTTCTTGAGCTCGCTAGTCACGACGCCGAGTTGGTCGAGTGCCCCCCACTCCCACGACAGGCAGCTTGCCCAGCAAGGAAGATCGGAACCCATTTCAGAAGCTCCCAATCCGATTGCTCCCGGCCGAAATTGCGCTGCAACGCGGACAGCTATTTGTGTCCCTGTGATTGAGCCAGCATTTCCAGCTCTTTCTGCGATGCGATGGAGGACAGGCAGGCGGGCCAGATGCTTACAGTTGCGGAGAACGCCTTCAACATCGAGGAGAGTAATCACTCGCTCCCACAGCTCGCGTGGCCGTGTCACTGAAATCCCATCAAGCACGCCACACAGAATCTCGGCGCTGTATATCATCTTCATCGAAAAGGCCTCTTTGGCTGCCTGCTCAAGGTACGCCGGTTCATTTTCGACGAGCCATGCGACCATTCCCGCTGCTTTATCGCGACGGAGCCACTGTGGGTGATCAAGAAGCCAAAGAACTAACGTGAAGATCTCCAAAGATGCATCACATGGGGGCTCAGCAACAAAGAAGTCGAACATCGCGATTTCGTTCGTGGCCTCCCCGACCATCAAACGAATATGCTCAATCACACGTTGGAGCAGCTGACTCCTTTCATCCTGGCGGAGTAAGTCTGCTACTTTCGCTATCAGATGTTCCGCAAGGCTCCATCTTGGAACGTGCCGTTCCGCCTCTAACAACGGGGCGTAAGCACGAATCACGTCCCCTGCGTTCTGAGAACCTTCTCTCAGCAATGCCTCCGCACGCGTCGAATTCGCTGATAAGTTCCCCCATATGGACCAACCACCCTCCTGTAAAATTTGTAACACTCTCACTGCGTGCCCCTTCGCATCATCCAGATTCCCGAGCCTGAGCTGCGCTTCAGCAATCGCCAGTACATCGTCCGCTTCTTTCATGGCGGACCACCGCCCGAAGACGCCTGGTAAGTAGAACCCGTTGTCCTCATGCTCAGATCGCGGCTTCTGAGAACCAGGCGTGTCTCCTGTGGCGCTTGCGACCAGGGCATTCGCGTCATGGCTGGGACTTAGAGGCGGAGCATGCGCCAGGACTTTTGAGAATGAGCAGTGATGCGCAGCTTCGAGTTTCTCACGGAACGATCTAACGAATCGGAGTCGCTCTTCCGGCGCGATTTCCCCCTCAACCACGAACTCCGCCCTGCTTACCATCTGGGAAACCGTCGCTGCACCATTTCCGGCTTGGTTGATTAGATTTGCATACTCGCTCGCATAGTCGTCCAAGTACCTCTCGTCTCCACATTGGAATATCTCGAGTAATGCCCAACGAAGGCGCCAGTCGAGTGCATCCGTATTTCGCACTATCTCCAAAATTGCATACTGCTCATCGATGGCGCCCCCTGGGTATCGCATTCCGACCATCGGAAGTGGTTTATCAATGCACCCGTGGCCAGCTTCGGATATCAGATCCGCTGTAGTTCCGCAGACCTGACGTTTGAAGTATCTACAGCCGGTCGTGAACCTGCCTCTGCGAAACAACTCTCCAATCAAAACCGATTTCTCGTGTCGGACGAATCGTTGAAAAGTCATCTCGCCGGACGCGCGTTCCAAATATCCGGCCACTAAAGGCAACATCGCCGCTACGTTATCCGACGCTGGCGTCTTGCCAAGAACACTCGTCATCAGCCCCAGTTGGTCTTCCTTATACCAACTTGGACCCATCGAAACACTAAGCATGTGTCCGTAAAGACGCTCGCCTTCTTCGTTGGCTCCGACCATTGCAAACAAAGGAATAAGCCTCAGGATTTCCGGCACCAGTTCATGCCGATTCTCCACACCACTAACAATATGTTCCTTCCACCGTTGGAGCAGAGTGACAACCTGCGGCAAAATCGATGGCTCAACTTTTTGCTTCATCAACTCTTGGAGCACCGCGTGCATCACTTCACGGAATCCCTCGGAATACAACCCGCATTGATCAGCCGCCCTCTCTGCCACGCTTTGGAGAAATGCAGGCAACTCTTCCGGAAAGCAATCCATTAGGACCGCAGTGACACGCTCGTAAAGTTAGCAACCGGTGTAACAAGCCGGTTGTCCAGGTCGGCACCGCCCGTCACGATTTCGCCAATATCGGAAAACATCTGCGGCAGGGACGCAAGCTCTTTAGGTAAATTGTAAGTCTCAAGCGACTGCTCGCATTCAAGCAATGCCCCAACTAGATGCAGCAGGTAGCTCGAGTTCGGCGCTTGCTCCACCATCTCCTTTAGCTCGGCCAGACCTGCATAAGTATCACGAAAGCAAAGGAAGTAGCTCGTTGGCAAGCAGCCCACCCGCACAATGCATTCCTCCAAAAGCTCTGGGGGCTCTTCAGCCAGAACAGTCCTGAGTACGCGCGCTGCATTATGTAGGACGCCCATTATTTGGCGCATTCTTCCTCTCCCATCGGCGAGACGCATGAAAAGAAGAGTCCGCAGTTGTAAACTGCATATGCGAATGAAACCCTGCAATTCGATGTTATCTAGCGCATAGGCTTCAACAATTCGTTGATATAGCAGGCCTAAGAGTTTCAGCGCCTCCTCGGGACACTCATTTTGAATTAAGCGGAACGCTATCTGGAGTGCTTCCTCTGGATCGACAATCAATGTGTTGAATCTAATCGCGTGTTTCAGCGCTTCCCGTGGGCGTTTTAGCGCGATCAATGCTTCCGCCATTAACCGTGCTGACTGTGCAAACAGAATGTTATAGCGAAAGCTGACGCGTTGTGAGAGGAGCAGCATTCGCACTGCTTCGACCGGCAGACCGAACATCACGGCGGTCGCTAGTGTGGCGTCGATGTCGGAAAGGAGCACGTCGGGTTCAACTCCTAGGGTTACACAGGCATCGACCCAGTTTTGGCTACATGCGTCCACGGCCAGTGATCGTCCACTATCACCTGAGTGAAGCAAATGGAAGACAACATTTAGAACACAATAGTCAAGCGGAGCATGTTTAAGGCAAAAGTCCGCGAGTCGCTCATGAACAACCGCGTCGAGGTCTACAGTCTTTGAAACCAAGAACGCTGCAAATGAAGGGTGGTAAATTGTCGTTGAGTCGGGGCGCAAAAGCAGGTGTCGAATCCGACTAACCGTCGGGATAAACACAGCTTGCTCTGCGGGCGTGAGGACCTTCGGTAGGTCGCTGGTCCGGATTCCCCACCGCAGGCGGGCCATGATCGCTAGCAACTGAATTGCGTCCGCATCTTGAAGCAGTCTAGGCCACAGAGTCTCGTAATACTGCTCAATTGAACCGGTCAGGGTGGGGAAATCATCCAAGGCATCGCTCTCAGGACTCGCATTCGCATATTCTATCAGATAGCGCAAATAAAGAGGATGCCCCTGCGCTTTCTCGCAGATCCGTGAGACCAATACCGGGCTAGCTTTTTTTTCCGAAAGTTCTCGCCGGCAATAGGCGGAACTCGCCTCATCGCTCAGCGGCGGCAGCGATGTGACGTTCTGCGCCTTCACTCGCCCAGCAAGCTGAACGGCCACGCTAGTGTAATTTGGGGCAGTTAGCACGATTGTAACTCCCAGTGGCAGCGATGGGGGTAGAAGACCGATGAGTTTCCCCAAGACGTTAGAATCCGCCACCTGCGCTTCGTTCAGTCCGTCAATAAACAGAACGCCCTGCCGGCGTGTGGACGCACAATACTGAGAAAAGGCCTCGATCAACGTTGAAGACTCGCTGACCAAAGTTGCGTAGCTCCGCTCCTCCTTTCGAGAAGGCTTCCCGGTTACCAACTCAGATACAGCGGTCGAGAGCCAATCGAAAAGTATTTCTGGTTGCGCGCGATAAATCGCTCCCGGACCTCTGCCTGGCTGGAGAATGCTGTATGTCCCAAGATTCAAAAGAGCTTGCTCCTCGGGTACGAACTCGTTGCAGAAAGTCGTTTTCCCAATTCCATGCGCCCCTTCGAGGAATAGATAACCACCGGGATTGCTTGCAATGAGGTCTTCAAACGCCTTTTGGAATGCACTTCGATCGGCCAACGTGCCGCCCTGCTTGTCGGAAGGAGCCCCGTCAGCAGTCACCCGCGGGATCTCGATTCCATTCTGAGCAAGAAATTCGACCAGACGCTGAGCACTTATCGCGCCAAGTGTTCCGTCCAACTTTAGGCGGATCATTCCTATGTTGAAGTTTTCACTTATAACAGCAGCTCCCGAGAGGCCACGGTAAGAATGCAGAATGGCGTTTGGATCAACTGAGAGGTCGATATCAATTTTCAACTTCGGAGCGTCAAGGACGTGTGAAATCGTCCCGGAGATGCGGTGGCCGACTATCGTCTTCCCTGTAGGATATCCAAATGATCTCCAGTCGCTTCCCTCTCGGGGCATTGCTCCACGCAGGGGAACGGGCGGACGCTCTAAAGAGGTAGGAACGGACAAGATGCACGCGTCCAATTCTTCAGACTGCGCTACGATACGCGCCGGAAGAGTAATTTCGCCGTCGACACCAGGAAACGTAAGTTCGATCGCGCTTGTCGCTTCGATCGCTGCAATTATACAATGGCGAGCCGTTAGCACCTTGCAGTCCATGATCAAGTGCCCGGTGCCCGACTCATCCCCGCAGGAAACGCGACAGGTGGCCGCTCTGATCAGGTTATCGATCATTTCTGAGTTGGTCCTGCTTCGATCCAGTCTGTGGTGTCTTCATAAATTGCGAATTCCGCTCCAGATCTGGCAGTGTAATTGCGTATTTTCTGAGAGGCAGTGGTCGCATAGTTAAAATGCAGATTTCGCCGAAAATCTGAAGGTCGATCAACGATTGCCTTGAGGACTTCCAAATCGGGATGGTTGTAGCGCTCGCCATTGGAAGATATCACATAAAGCGGAGAGTCGATCAGCTCAAGCAGCGCCGGACTCGTATTGCGGAGGCTGCCATGGTGGGAAATCTTGATCGCATCGAAAATCATCGGAAAGGTCGACCTAGGGAGCGTTCTAAGCGTCGCTTCTACATCTTCAGCCCAAGAATCACCTAACAAAAGCAGTCGCGTGGAGCCAACTTCGAGAATCAGCGAGATTGAGCTGCCATTTGTGATGGAATCATCCGGAACATACGTTTCCTCCAAGCTACTTCTTGCGGAATCGCTAAAGGAGATTTGTTCGGATTTTACCGCCGCACGAAGATCCTCGAAGGCACAGAGAAACTCGAAGGCGTCGTCGAGAGCAACGCCACCCCCGATTCTTCCCACGAATCCAATCCGTTGCATTTCCGCAATCCACCAACGGCGAAGATGCTCCAATCGAGCCTCTGGAGGACCAATTACCGTTAGTCGCGCACCTCGACCGACTTCAAAGCATGGAATCGCGGAGCTATTAATGCTTAGGGTGCCGTTTCCGTTATTCCAGCGATAACCTCCACCGAGCAGCAGCGCTGCCAAAGAGCTACCCTGCCGTGCGCTGATCTCAAACGGCTCGTTCGCGTTTTCAGCAGGTAGCGGGTAACCTCGTCGGTGAATTTCAGAAAGTAGGTCTTCATCCTCGGTGTGTGTCTTGTCTTGTCCGGAAGCGGTAGTTGTGAGACTTCGCAGACTATTGTGCCAGACATCGCGCACTTGGATAAGCTTTGGAGCTCGCGAATTGCTGTTAGACTTGAAGAAGGCCAGCAATCCGGAAAGGTGGTCGGCGTCGATGTGTGTCGCAACGACCAAGTCAAGGGGGTAGCCTCGTCCCGCAAGACGCGTGAGGTCAGGAAAGATATAGCGATGAAAGGTGGAGGCATAGCCACCATCAACGAGTATCGCTGTCGGATTGGTCGCATGTGTTTTGAGCAACAAAGCGTCACCGTTTCTCGCCGGATACAACTTCAAATAAATCATCGGGACAACTCCTCTGGTCAAGTTCCCAGAATCGACAACGTCTTCGGTCGTCGCTTTTTGCATTTTAGATGTCCGAGTTTCGGAGGCCATCTGCCATGCTCCACGACTTGAAGGCGCGACTCGTCATGGCGATAGAGTAACTCGTTGGCAACGCGGCCAGTCGGCCCCTTGTAGGTGAGCTCCAGATCCTCCGAGCCAAACCACTGTACGCTGACCACCGTGAACACTTGGTCCGGCAGAATGCCTCGAACTGCGGCGGTGGGCTGGAGGTCTTCGAGGCGGCTCATGTTCTACGTACGATGGATGATCGATTGCACTGGGAAGGCGTCGCTATCGCACGTCTGGGCAAACTCGAGGGAGTGTGAATCGTCTCAACAGGACAAACCGGGATCATAAGAACGCGCTTATGAAAATTATAGCCGAAATCGCTGAAGGCTGAAGTAGTTTCTCCGCGGAGAAAATGTTGAAGCATGCGGTGTCGCCCCACAGTCCTCGTCGCTGCGAAAACATACGGTATCCCCTCTAACCCGCGTCTCCATCCGGGCCTCGACGTCGACCATCGTTTCCCGGAAGGCTTCATTGATCATCCGTTCCACCGCCCGGTCGCCGCTCAGCGCCAGGTACACCGAGACCGACTTCGGAACCGAGTAGCAGAAGTCGTAGCCCGCCGTCCGCTTTTCCTTTGTCCGGACCGTGAGGTTTTTCTTCCTTTCCGGGCGCCTTGTTGGATGCGAGCGCGAGAAACTCCTCCCGTGTTACTTCGCCTTTCAGGCGCAGGCGGTCGGCCCCAGAGCTGGAGAAAAAATCGAGCCGGAAGAAAGCTGGGAAACTGAACCAGAGGTGCCGCAAGAAAAGTCCCCGTTCGGTCGTTCAGAGCGTTCCGGGTAAGAGGCGGGACGTCGGCATGAACTGAACGCGTACTTTTGACTGACCGCTGACGATCAGCATCGCGAGACCGTTAAGAGACGGCCAGGATTCGCCTCAAGACGATATCGGAATCGTCCATAGTTCTGGCAGGCGCAAATTCGCGAGCAGGGCCGAGTACTTCGAAGCTAAGGCCAAAATAGAACGTTCGAGCGATCTCGTCCCGGGCGCCGGTGTAAACCCAAAGTTCCTTGAAGGCGGCGTGTCGAGCATTGTCACAAATCTGACGGATTGCGGCGCTGCCGAAACCTTGGCGGCGGAAATAAGGACGAATTGCGAACCAACCGAGCCAGCAGACGTGGGATGGCATTCCTGGTTGTCTGTATAGCCCAGAAACACCGACAATCTCGGAATTCGATCGCACGAGAAAAACCTGCCAGTATTCGAGCGGGGTCGAGCGTTGGCCGATACCGCACCAGTGAAGCATCGACAGAAGGAATGCGTCTCCGAATTCGATCTCACGCATGAGAGGCAAGAAGAATTCGATTCCCTTCGTATTGACGAGTTCGGCACTTTGTTCAGTGGTGGCCATAGGGGGATCAATCGATTTCGACACCTCTCTCTTTCAGGGACGAAACCAGTTGTTGCTTGCTGGGCAGTTGTAGCCCGTACAGGGGTACGCGGTCGGGCATGCTGCGCGCATTTTGAATCTTGAAGAAATTTAGCCGCTCCAGCAGGGACTGGCCTTGTTCTGAATAGGCAAGCGCCAGAAGTTCGGATGGAAACTCAACATTTGCCGACGAAAGCCACGATCGGATGCCGCTAGACAGCAGAATTCGAACTGCGCGAGTGCCTCTGAGTTCCGGGCGCAGAACAATACCGGAAATATACCAAGCCCGAAAATCACACAACCCAAAGCGATTGTGAGATTTTCGCGCTATAGAGCCGCTTCGAAAGCGGCTCGGTAGGAAGATTGGATTTAGATAAATGGGGAAAAAACAGGGTTGGGTTCCTTCCCGCGTTGTGTAAGCAACGCAGGGCAGCCGTTTCACTTCCTTTCCGGGTCGCTTCTTCGCATTTCTGAGGCTTCAACCGACTGGTCTCCCCGGTTTGCAGTTTTCGAATTCGGCGGAGGATCGAACGGCTCAGCCGCGGAGTTGCAGTGTAATTTTGGGGTGCTTCGCGGATCGCAGCCATCTTCCAGAAATCTACCGCCCCGCTCCCGCTCACCTCTTCAGTGCGCTAGGGCGAGCATGTCGTCACCGACCTGATCAACAGCATCGGCGACGGCCTCGGGATTTTCGAGCCCAGGGACGAGGCGGTTGTGCGCGCCACGGAGAAGTTCTGCGAAATGCTTAATGCCAAACTGTTTGGCGCCGACAAATTCAATGCCGGTGATTTTTTCCTCGGCGTTAAGGTCCACCAGGAGCATCGGCCAACCGTTAAGGATCTCGACAGTACGTTCGGCCTGCTCTCTTGAGTACTCGATATACAGAGTATCTCCGCGAGGGTCGTAAGAATAGGTCGGTGTCTCCGATGCAAAAATGCTCATTCTCCTAGCCAGTAGCCTGTAATAGGGTAACACTCGCTTTTGTAAACCTCAGCAACTATCTGCAAGGTCTTTCCGCCGAAGTTCTTCTGGAACTTCCAGATGAAGCCGCCAAGTCGACCAACCGTTGGTGGAGTTTTGATGATGAGTTCCGGGTGCTGGACGCAAAGCTGCCACTGCTCCTCTGTGAAATTTCGCTTCCAAGATCGGTGGTGCGTGTGCTTGGATGCGTCGATCTTGTCAAAGGGCGGCATGCGGCAAGTCTGATGAATCGACGAGATCTGCGTTGGCGTCCAGCGCATTGTTCAGCACATGATGCGGCGCCTGCTTGATCGGCATCACCCGCCCGCTGTGACAGAATCTGCTGAACTTGCTTAAAGTCTGCTTTTCTCCCTGCTAAAGATCCTGTTTCCCACTCTCAGCCGCTTCTTGAGCGGCTCTACAGCCTGGAAATCTCGCGATCGCCTTGGAACACGAGATTTTCAGGCTAAGGAGTTCATCGGACTCAAGAACGGAGGAAAGAAGAACAACTGCATCGTCGAAGGCATCCTATTTCAATCCGGTCGGCTTTGGTTGAAGGATCAACGTTGGACAGTGCGACGTTTTAGTCAGGAACTCTTATGAACGGGGGCGATGGCAATCCGCAGACTCCATTTCAGGAGGCTATATCGCTGATCACCATCGTCGCGATATTGGTTGGTGTCGGCGCCTACCTAGCCGCCCTCAAGAACGTGCCTCTTTTGTCGCCGGCGCTGTTTTGGGTGGCGGTGCAGGTCTACCATATATTTCCGGCATTGACGAGCCTGCCGGGCAGCCAGGTGCCAATGTTAGTCGCTGCAACAGCCGTCGGTACGTTGTTCTTCATCTTCGCAATACCGCTAGCCTACTTGTTGGCCGGGGCATTCAGCCGAGCAGGAATCGACAGCATGGAGCGTCAGACAGTTCGCCTCAAAAGGCTTCGAAGCGATCACAAAAAACGAAGGAGGGACAATGACAAGTGCTCGGTTGATTGAGCACTACGGTGCTAAAGCAAGAAAATCAACGTCGCTAGTACTAGACATAGAAGTAGTTATGCAAACTGTAGCCGAGCACAACGTTTCCAATGATTTCCAATCAGCAAGGGAGCTATGGAACTAAATGGAAACAAGTGGAAACAAAAAGCCCTAAATGTTTCCACTTATTTCCATTGCCGGACTTTCCTTGCGCGAAGCGACAAGGGGATAAGCCTGAGAACGAGGTAAAAACGGAAGTAAAAAACAGGCCCGCGCATGTTAGCGGCAAGACGCGATGATTACAGTGCAACAGTTGCGAAGAGCAAAAGGCATCGAAGGCTACTACGCATCAGCGTTGTCTGAGGGAGCCAGCGAGTACTACGCGTCGCAGCGTGGTGTCTGGTACGGCAAAGGCGCGGAGCGGATACAGTTACCAGGTGAGGTGAGCAAGGAAGACCTGATAGCGGTCTGCATCGATCAGGGAGAAAAACCTGAACAGCAGCCTCATCGCGTTCGTCTCCCCGGATTCCTCATCGAGGAGGAAATAGGTCTGGGCGACGTCATCAAGAAAGTGACTTATACCATGGGAATCAAACCTTGTGCTGGCTGCGAAAAACGGGCAGCCGCGCTCAACCGATGGATGCATTTCACGCGATAATCGCTAGACCAAGCAAGCCGAGCCTTAAGAAGGTGAAATCTTATGGAACAACAACAAGCAAAAGAGCCGTTGGCAACCCTAGCCGCCAGCGGGGACTCCGCGCCCGCACCATTAGCCTCCCCCTCCCCCCTAGACCTGCGACAAGCTCACTCGCTTCCCCGGCGTGTCCTACTTGCGGGGCGGCGCCGGGCATCAACAGCGGGGCAGCTACCGTCCCCAGCTATGTCTATGCCATTGGCAGGATTGAACCCCGGTTCCCACGACCATCGGTCGAGAAGGAATTTGCCCAAGCCCTCGGAAGAAACGAGACAGCTGGGCTGACAGACCGGCAAGCGTTTCAAAATGTCCTCTCCCAAAGACAAAATCGCTACTTGACTCGCCAAATGTGCTGGGTGATGACGATTGAAGGCCTTGAAACCTACATCTTGACCCCTCGCGATCCGGTGGACTTGGATCTGTTGGTTGAAGCGCTACGGCCGAATCCTACGCCGATGGACCTAGACATAGTAATTGGCTTCAAAGGGCCCATTGCCCCCCCGGAACTGTGCAACGGACTAATGGTCCCAATTGTCGGCTTTGATCAGATCTATTCGTTTGACCGGGATGCGCTCATCAAAGCTATTCCGAAACCGGAGCAGGTTTCCGCCGCAGCGTTTGCGCCGGCCGCAGCGGACCTCTTCGACAGGATCATGCAACTGGCCGACAACGCGGGAGGCACTGATGAACATCGGGCGTTGAACTACCTTGCGGTCCGCTACCCCGCCATTTATGCCAATGCCGCCGAGGCCTTCGCGCGCAATGCCTCCCTGACCGCTGTGGACGTGCTTCTCTCACCTTTAAGCAGGGCTAGAAAGATTCTGGATGTCATCTTTTCGTACACCAACCGCAATACCGATGTGACCGAGAAATTCTTCGTGCGTGTCGATGTGACCGAGTTGTTCCCATTCCTCGTCACCAAGCTGTCACCTTACTATGATCGCTGACGTCGATGAGTTTGAAATGCACTCTGTGCTACCAAGCTTTGGCGCTTGGCCTGACGATGGACCAAAGTCCATGCGCCCTCTCCACTGACGACATGGTCCAGGAAATGCAGAGCATCGGAGGCGTTAGGACCGGATAGCCGGACTCTGCATGAGGTCTCGAAGAGAGGCATTAGCTAAGGCGCGGTATTTGCAACAGTTCTAATAGGAAGTGAAATGAACGTGCCGCAATTCACCGCAGAAGCCTCTCTCTATAAGACGTCGAGCTATTATCACATGACTGCAACTTTCAGCGAGGTCAACGGATTTATACAGCCAGACCTAACTAGACAGGGCTTTACTCGATTCCCAAAGCCTGTGTGTGAGCCTTGTCAACTCGACTACTACGGAAACTGTTTTTAAGGTCTGTATTGATCGTATAGACGGCGAAGCGTATGACGTCGACTGTCCTCCAGCCAAATGTCCGCCACTTGGACCCCCCTGTCCCGCAGAACATGAGCAGTGCGGGCTTAATTTGCCGTACAATACGAATTTTGTTTGTTGTCCGCCGGGGCAGCAGTGTTGCGATCCGGAGAACCACGTTTGTTGCCCCGTGGAGTGTTGCGGCCTTGCTTGCTGTCTCTCGGACCAGCAGAAATGTGGCGACCCGAGCGTGGGTCTCTGCTGTCCGATCAACTCGGGGCCGGCGTGCTTCGATCACTGCTGCTCCTCTGACCAGAAATGCGCCGACCCGAGCATGGGTCTCTGCTGCCCGATCAACTCGGGGGTGGCGTGCGGCGATCACTGCTGCTCCTCGGGTGAGAGGTGCGCCGACTCGAGCAGGGGTCTCTGCTGCCCGATCAACTCGGGGGTGGTGTGCGGCGATCACTGCTGCTCCTCGGGCGAGAGGTGCGCCGACTCATCCAGTGGCCCCATGCTTTGGC
>Ga0209656_10000627_pt1 | contig 23169 bp, 8 predicted proteins | sample BogFormECP12_OM2_FD_188239 | JGI IMG/M metagenome (GOLD analysis project Ga0209656, IMG submission 188239) | Bog forest soil microbial communities from Calvert Island, British Columbia, Canada - ECP12_OM2 (SPAdes) (version 2) | ecosystem: Environmental > Aquatic > Freshwater > Wetlands > Bog ... | reverse complement strand
TTCCCGTAGATCTCTGCACTACTCAGTTTCCGGGCGCATTGCCCGAGCAGTGCGGTCAAATCGATCTGGGGCGGCTCACCCGGCCGCTGCACCACTCCATATCCCTGGCTGTACACCACCGCTTCATCGCTCTGGCCGCTGTAAATCTCGTAGCTGATCCGCCCGTCAGCCTCCTCCATCAGACCGATGTGCACCTCCTGCTCTGACTCCACAACCAAGGGTCGCAGCCACTTCACCTGCTCCAGTCTGATCGAATTCTCTCCACCCAGTGCCAGACTCAGCGCCGCGCGCGCCCACTCCAACTGCGCCACCCCGGGCACGATCCGCCGTCCCTGCACCACGTGATCGCGCACAAAGAACTCTTCCCCGCTCAGCGTGGTGCTGTAGCGCTGCTCGTCTAATTCCGAGCTATTGCGGTGCACTAACGGGTGTAACTGGGCTACCTGCGGCGTTCCGGCATTGCCTGCACTTTTCGGCGCCCAATAACGCTCCTGTGCAAACGGATAACCAGGTAAGCTCAGCCGTGGCGGTCTCGTTTCTCCATACAACGCTCCCCAGTCCAACACCAGTCCCTGCACCCACAACTCCGCGAGCTTCCCGACCTTACCCTTGGCGATCCATGCTTCGACGGCTCGTTGCAGATCGTCGTCGGCTCGGAACACCGCCAGCGTTTCCTGGGTGCGTTTGACTTCACCGCGGTAGACGCCCTCGACCGATGCCTTCTGCTCACGAACATCCATTAGTTTGCGCTTCAGCTCTTCAACCGCGCTTACCACCAACGCCAGCCGAACCTCCAACGCCTCGCGTCCTGCCTGCAACGTATAGGCCAGCTCTGCCAGGTTCACCTCACGCTGCTCCAGGTACGCCAAGAGCTGGTCCACCTGCACTTGCAGCCGCTCCCTGCTACGAGCCGACAGCACCACCGCTACAGGTCCCGTCACAACGCCCGGCTCACGAACAGGCGCCAAATACTCTTCCAGCACCACGTGCGCATTAACGCCACCAAACCCAAACGAGCTCACCCCGGCCCGGCGCGGCAACTCACGACCCTCCGCATCGACCGCGGTTTCCCAAGGCCGGCTCTCCTTAACCACGTAGAAAGGGCTGTCACTCAGATCAATATGCGGATTGCGCGGCTCGCTATGGAGGCTTGCCACCAGTTGCCGGTGCTGCAACTGCAACAACACTTTGATTACCCCGGCCACGCCGGCCGCCAGTTCCAGGTGGCCAATGTTGCTCTTGACTGTGCCCAGCCCGCAGCTCTCCGTCGGTAACGCCTTTCCCCCGGCCAGGGCATGGAACGCCTGCTTAAGCCCCTCCACCTCAACCGGATCTCCCAGCGATGTACCCGTGCCATGCGCTTCAATATAACTAACGGTACGCGGATCTACCCCGGCCTGCCGGAATGCTGTCTCGATCAGCTGCGCTTGCGCCACCGGATTGGGCGCGGTCAAGGAATTGGCCCGACCTCCATGGTTCTCTGCACTGCCCAGAATCAGGCCGTAGATATGGTCTCCATCGCGCTCCGCCGCTCGCAGTGGCTTCAAAAACAGCATCCCAACCCCTTCCCCACGCACGTAGCCGTCCGCCTTCGCAGAAAAGGTCCGGCAGCGGCCCTGCGGACTCAGCATTCCCGCCTGGATAAAGCTTTCGTGCGTTTCCATCGACATCAGCGTGTTGACCCCGCCGACCACTGCCTGCTCGCACTGACCGCTGCGCAGTAACCCGATCGCCCGATGAATGGCTACCAGTGAGCTCGAGCAGGCCGTTTCAACAGGCTCGCTCGGTCCGTGCCAGTTTAACCAATAGCTCATTCGATTCGGACCCATCGAGCCCACCAGTCCGGGCGCGCTATAGCCTGCAACCGGCTCACCGGATTGCGCCAATAGTTGCCCGTAACCGCTCATGCCGGTCCCCACCAGCAGCGCCGTCGAGCTGCCCGATAAGCTCTCGACCGAATACCCCGCATCCTCGATCACACGGTAGACGTATTGCATCAGCAAGCGCTGCTGCGGATCCATCGCTTGCGCTTCCCGCGGCGAGATCCCGAAAAACAGCGGATCGAAGCAGTCAATCCCCTCCACAATCCCGGCATACCGTATGGCCGGCGCCCGGCTCATTCCCCAACGATTGGAGGGCAACTCCCCGATGCAATCGCGCCCCGCCTGCAGGTTAGACCAGAAAGTCGCGATGTCCGGCGCTTCCGGGAAACAGCCGCTCATCCCGACCACTGCGATCGGTTCGGTCGCAAGCGGCGCAGCCATGGGCTCCGAACCATTTGTATGAAACCTTTGACGGCCTTTGCGACGTGCTCTGGCGAGCTCTGCAGGCCCTGTAACCGGTCTGAGCGCGAGACCTCTTTGAACCGTCGCCCCAAACCGATCGGCCATTACCGTGCCGTATTTGCGAAAGAAATATTCCGCGAGAGCTTCGATTGTGGGTGCCTCAAAGAATACCGTTGGACTGAGTTCCAGCCCAAAGCGCTGATTCAATGTCTGCCCAAACGAAGTCAGCGTGACCGAGTCAAAACCAAATTCATTGAGCGGTGTATCCCGATCTACCGCTTCCTGAGGGATCTTCATATGCGTCGCGATCAGATCCCGTAGTGTACGCTCTATTTCTGCCACCAATGCGCCGTCCGGAGCGCTGTTTGACATCGCCGTCATTGAACCGGGTGAGCTTTGCCGACTGAAGACTGCGAAGCGGTCCGCAAATGGGCCAGCAAGCGGGTTCGTTGACCATAGAGGACCACTACATGGGAGGCCGGCTGGAGCAACGCCCGGCTCAGTGCCGCCAGGCCTTCCTTGGTCGGAAGCGCTTCCAGCCCGCTGACACTTCGCGTCCACGCCTGAGCCGCCCCGTCCATCCGCATGCCACCCTCAGCCCACAGCGGCCAGCTCACTGACACCGTCCGCCCGCGCCGCAACCCCCTGGTAACTAGGCCCTGGCGGGACTGCGCATACCGATCCATAAAGCCATTGGCAGCCGCGTAATCGAGCTGGCCCACATTCCCCCAGATCCCGGCAACGGAGGAGCAAAGCACCATCCAATCCAGGGCGATATCCTCAGTCGCCTCGTCCAACGCCACCAGTCCAGCTACCTTAGGCCTGAAGACCTGCTCGAATTCCTCCGTGCCTTTGTTCGCCAGCAACCGGTCGTTCAATACCCCGGCAGCATGGATCACCCCGTTCAACCGGCCGTACTGCGCTACAATTTTCTGCACCAGGTCTCTCATCGCAGCACGCTGACCGACGTCCACGGAACGGTAGTCGACACGTGCACCTAGCTTGCGGAGCTTCTCAAGAAACGCTTCCTGATCGAGAGCTAAGCGACTGCGCCCGGTGAGAACCAGCACAGGGCCTTTAAGCTGCTGCGCGATTGCCTGCGCAAAGAGTCGACCCAACCCACCCAGCCCGCCGGTAATCCAGTAGACCCCACCCTCCCGCCAGGGCAATGGCGCATCGCTCAAGGCTGGCCCTTCGGCTTCGCTCAGGGCTGGCCCCTCGCACTCGATAAAACTCAACACTTCGCGCCCAGCGGGGCCATATCGCACCACCGGCGCCGGTGCGACCGCCTCGGCCCGCAGGCGCGATGCCAGTTCCGACACAGACTCAACCTCTACGACCTGCCCCGCCAGCATCGGGTACTCTTGTTGAGCACTCCGCAACAAGCCGCCTAACCCCTGGAACATAACTTCAGCCCCCGGCACAACGAGTTGCAACAATACCGCGGTTTTGGGCGCGCTCTGCACAATCGCCTTCAGCTGCGTGAGCAATTGTTCCGCATAGGACAAATAGCGCTCCTCAAGCGTGCCACTCGCTGTGAGCCGTACGCATGATGCCGGGGCTACCTCAGTCTCAAAAGTGGACCCTGGCTCCAATTCACACAGCAGGACCCAGTGCGCACCGTAGACCGTCTCCTTCTGCGCCGGACTCGGTATAGCCTGCTCCCGCCATTGCGGCGCCGCCAGGATCGTCTGCGACGCCTTGCAAATGCCGGCATCTTCCAGCGGCCGGGTGCTGAAGCCCCTTAGTCGCAGCGCCACACGACCCGTCTCATCGGTAATGGCTAAGTCCAGTTTGCGCACCGCCGCGCTGTCACCCTTATCAGCACGCACCACCACCCACGCAGAGTCGGGTGCCGGCGCCCACTGCTCCACGGTTTGCACCGCAAACGGTAACGCCGGCCCCGTCTCGGCCGTGATCACCCCAACGCTCGCCTGGAATGCGCCGTCCAGTAAACTCGGCAGCCAGCTGTAGCCCTCCGCTCTGCATTCCGGACCGAGTTCCAGGACACCCACCGCCAGATCCTGGCCAATACGCAATTCTTTGAGCACCTGAAAGCTCGGGCCATAGTCGATCCCGAGGGCACTAAAGCGGGCGTAGATCTCCGCAGCGCTCAAGCTTCGGGCGCATTGTCCAACCAGCGCGGCCAAATCCATCTGGGGCGCCTCGGAGCATGGTTGCGCTACCCCATACCCCTGGCTGTACACCATGGTCTCATCGCCCTGACCGCTATAAATCTCGTAACCGATCCGGCCGTGTGCCTCCTCGCTCAGACCGATGTGCACTTCCAGCGCGGACTCCACCGCTAATGGCCGCAACCAGCTTACCTGTTCCAGCCCAATCGAGAGTTCTCCGCCCAACGCCAGACTCACTGCCGCGCGCGCCCACTCCAACTGCGCCGCCCCAGGCACGATTCGCCAGCCCTGCACCACGTGATCGCGTAAGAAGAATTCTTCGCCACTCAAGCTTGTGCTATAGCGCTGATCGCCTAACTCCGAGCTATTGCGGTCCAGTAACGGGTGCAGTTGGACCATTTGGGGTGCGGGCGTTGCTGCATTGCGCGTACTCTCCGGCACCCAATAGCGCTCTTGCGCAAAGGGATAGGTTGGCAAACTCAGGCGTTGCGGCTTCGTTTCCCCGTACAGTTGTCCCCAATCCACCGCCAACCCCTGCACCCACAACTCCGCCAGCTTGTCCACTTTGCCGTTCGCGATGATCCATGTTTCAACGACTCGCCGGAGATCCTCGTCTGCTCTGAACACCGCCAGCGTCTCCTGGCTGCGTTTGACTTCACCCCGGTAGACGCCTTCCGGTGTACTCTTGTTCTGACGGACGTCCGCCAGTTTGCGCCTGAGGTCATCTTCCGTGCTTACCACCAAAGCCAGTCGCACCTCAAAGGCCTCACGCCCTACCTGCAATGTGTATGCAAGGTCTGTCAGGTTCACTTCCTGCTCGTCCAGATGCGCCGCCAACTGGTCAACCTGCGCCTGCAGCCGCTCCTCATTACGCGCCGACAGCACGATCGCCACAGGTCCTCTCACTACGCTCGCCTCCCGTACCGGCGCCACGTACTCTTCAACGATCAGGTGCGCATTGGAGCCCCCGGCTCCAAACGATGAGATTCCGGCCGTGCGCGGGTATTGACGTTCCCGGCCGTCCAGCGCAAGCACCGGCCGCGGCCACTCCCCAAACTCATGCTGCACCACAAACGGCGTACGACTGAAGTCGATATGCGGATTGAGCCTCTCGCTATGCAGGCTCCGGACGAGTTTCCCGTGTTGCATCTGCAGCAGCACCTTCGTCAGCCCCGCGATGCCGGCGGCACTTTCACAATGCCCCACATTCGACTTCGCTGAACCAATCGCACAGTACTGCTTGTCCTGGGTCTGAGCTCCAAACGCCTCACTTAAGCCCGCGATCTCGATCGGATCCCCCAACGCCGTGCCTGTGCCGTGCGCTTCCACATAACTGATCACTCGCGGATGCACCCCGGACTCCTCCAGCGCCCGGCGAATTACTTGCGCCTGCGCTTTGGGATTCGGCACCGTATAGCCGTTGGTCTTTCCTCCGTGATTAACCGCACTACCCTTGATCACCCCGTAGATATGATCCCCATCCGCGATCGCCTCCTGCAACGTCTTGAGCACCACCGCTCCCACTCCCTCTGCGGGCACAATTCCATCGCCGCCTTCTCCAAAGCTTGTGCAATGCCCCTGGCTAGAGACGAATTGACCCTGGGAGAGCACCAGGTATTTGTTCGGATGGATCGTCACGTTGACCCCTCCTGCGATCGCTACCCTGCAACCGCCCTGCCGCAGGCTCTGGCAGGCCAGGTGAACGGCCGTCAGCGAAGACGAACACATCGTGTCCACCGCCAGGCTCGGGCCCTGAAAGTCGCCAAAATAGGAAACCCGATTGGCTATCGTGGAAGCGTTACCGGCCAATGCCACACCTGTTCCCTGCCCCTGCGCCAGCGCACCGTAGAGCTGGTATTCCTCATACATCGCCCCCACGAAGACCCCAACCGGTCGACCATTCCCGTTGGATCCACTCGAACCACACAAGTTCGCACGGGTATAACCGGCATCCTCGATCGCGCTATAGGCGCATTGCAGAAACAGCCGTTCCTGAGGATCCATCAGCTGCGCTTCACGCGGCGAGATGTTGAAAAACATCGGATCAAACCAATCCACGCCCTCCAGAAAGCCTCCCCACTTGCTGTAACTCTTCCCTTCCCGGCCCTTCTGCGGATCGAACTGATCGCGCCAGTCCCAGCGTTCCGGCGGGATCTCGGTGATACAATCCGCCCCCTGACTCAGGTTAGCCCAGTACTCGGCCACCGTCTTCGCTCTCGGGTAACGCCCGCTCAAGCCCACTACTGCAATATCGAGCGGGCCGGTGGTTCGCGTAAGCGCCGGTTCCGATACCGGCAATGCCCGGCGTTTGCGCCCACGACCTGACGCCCGTGACGCAATTGCTTCGGAGGTCAATTCTGTACCGCTTGCCTGAGCTCGGTTCTCCCTGCCCAGCAGACGCAACAACGCATCGGCGTGGTGCTGCAAAAAGTACCGCGTTAGTGCGGCAAGATTCTGGTGCTCGAAGAACAGCGTGGCCGGCAAAGGACCAAAGCTGCCTTCCAGAACCCGCGTCATAGTTACCACCATCAACGAGTCGATCCCGTACTTCTCCAGCGGCGCTTGCACGTCGATCCGCTCAGCCGGCACGGTTAAGCTGCCGGCCAGCAACCCAGCCAGATAACGTTCTGTTAACTGTTGCAACGTCCCGTCCTGTGGGGTGACCGCCGCCGGCGCGGGTGAGACCGGGGGAACAGCCGCGGTCGGGGCCACCGTTTCACGCTCCACCTGCATTACGCCGTCACTTGTCGCCACCACGATCTGCTGTCCAAGCCGGTGCCCCGCTTCCGCCGGCGCTTCGATCGATTTAAATCCTTCGGCTCTGAGCACCTGATGCCAAACTTCCGGCGCCAGCCCGGGACTCTCCCCTGACCGCAGGGCTCGATCTTTGGCCAGCCACCAGCCCTCCAGCAGCCCAAAGGTCAGGTGCGCAAACAGGCTCGTTCCGTTCAATTCATTCAGTAACAGCAGTCCATTCTTTTTGAGCAATGTCTTGGTCTGCCTCAAGGTCTGCCGAATGTCCCGGGTTGCGTGCAGCACGTTGGCAGCCACCACTACGTCGTAGCTGCCAATGCCAAAGCCTTGCATCTCCGGCGAGCGCTCGATGTCCAGACGTTGAGCCTGCAAATAAGGCGCCTGAGCCCTGTACTGTTCTTGCACATGCAGCAGGAACACGGCGGACAGATCCGTGTAACAGTACTGCTCGATCTGCTGTGCGTAGGGGGCCAGTCGCTCAAAGAGTTTCCTGCTGGTGCCACCGGTGCCCGCGCCTATCTCCAGAATTCTCAGCTTCGCCTGTTGATCCCGCTTCAGGCGTGCCTGGACATAGGCTTCCAGCCGTTCGGCCAGCACCGTATTAAAATAGTCTGCTACCGGGTGATCACGGTAAATAGCTTCCACCAGGCCCAGGTCCCCTTCGGGGAACATCACCTCAGTCGCGGCGCGTTCACCACGCAGGATCGCCGGCAAGGCTTGCAGGGTCGCATCGACCAACCGCACCGGCGCGTTGAGCGCCGCTTTGTCGTCGAGCGACTTTCGGTAGATCTCCCATTCCGCCCGCTCTCTCTCCCAGACAGGAGCCTGCTCGTCCAGCCGTATGCCTCGCTCTGTCAAGAGCCGGAGTGCAGCCTCGCGCCAACGCACGTAGGACAACGGCGCGGCAGTCTCCGCATCGAGCCAGCCCAGGGCCGCCAGCTGCGCCCACAAGAGCCGGGCCAACCATCCTTCAAGCTCCTGGCCGGCCTCTTGCGGGGGCGGCACTCTCGCCGGCTTCGCCAAGTCGACCATCGGGGCTTCGAGAGCCACTTCAATCCGTGTCTGCCCGCTCACGCCCAACAACTGCGCCACTGATCCCCCTGTCGTCTTCAGAAACGCTACCTCATCCAGCGGCCCACCCAGCAGTCGCTCCAACGCCCCCATCGCTTCAGCAGGCTCGATCGAACCGAAGCCCATCTGCGACATTCGCTCCCGGTACGTTTCGGTGGCCACCACCCCAACATTGCCCCAATAACCCCAATGCATCACCTTGACCGGATACCCCCGATTCCGCAGACCGTGCGCATAGGCGTCCGCAAAGCAGCAGCCCGCGGCATAATTACTCTGCCCGGGCGCCTTGAGGAAGCTCTGCGTCGAAGAGAAAAACGACAGGAAATCCAACGCCTCAGACCCGAACACAGCGGCCAGATTTATCGCGGTCGACCTCTTGGCGGACAATGCTGCTTCAAAGCTCAGTTCGTCCATTCCCGCCAGGCTGCGGTCGGCCAGCACGACCGCGGAGTGCACTACCCCATGGATCGTGCCAAAGCGTTTCCGGATCGTGTCATAGGCCAGTTCCAGCGCCTGCCGATCCGTTGCATCGGTCTGCAGGTAGAGCGGTCGCGGACCCAGCGCAGCCAAGCGCTCACACTGCTCCCTGCTCTCTTCCTGTTCGACACGCCGGCCCAGCCATACCAGTTGCGCCCGATAGCGGCTTACCAGGTATTCGCTCAAGGCCACGCCAATGCCGCCCGCTCCACCGAGCACGACGTACACTCCGCCCTCACGACCGGCGCCCTTGGGAGCCTCGGGCAATTGGCACGCCACCAGCCGCTGCCGGTACCATCGGCCCTCTCGATACGCGCGTACATCGCCCTGCGCAGCGGGCGGCACCTCCGGCCAGGCCGCCGGCATCGGTTCGCACTGCGGCAGATCAAACACTCGTACCCGCCAATGCGGATATTCTTTGGCCAGCGAGCCGATCAGGCCATGGACGCTTGCCTGTTCAGCATCAGGATTTTCCTGTGGCCATACCGCCTGCCCTTGCAGTGTCAGGACCGACAGGCCGAACGACCGGGCGCCATAGCCCAATGCCAGTAGTGCCTGGATCAGCCGCAGACCCATGACAGCGACTAATCTCTCCCCAGCCGGCACCTCCCAGACCAGATGTTCCAACGGCGGCTGCGCAGCCAGACGTTCAATCAGCGTCTCCCGGCTATCTTCGATCTCAAAGGCTACAGCCTGTTCCGAGCCAACCCACCTCAGCCCGCTCGCCGACCTCTCCCGGTTTCCTCTCAGGCAGGTCACCCGCCCCGCAGAACCAGGCCAAGCCTCCGTTCTTTCTCCGGTCACCTCCCATACCGGCGCCAAAGTTAATTCCCCAAAAAGTGCAGGCGCCGATGTCACCTCGTGGACGTCCGGCTGAGTCTTCGCCTCGATCGACCCCTCATCGCAGCCGATGCCTTGTACCGATCGCGTGCTGAAGCCGATGAATTGTAACGCCACGCGCCCCTCCAGGTCGACGATGGCTATATCCAACTGGCGCACCGCGGCACCGGTGTCCCTGGCAACCCGGACCACCGCCCACGCAGTTCTCGGTAGCGGCGCCCACTGCTGCACTGATTGGACTGCAAACGGCAACGCCGCCCGTGTCCGGGCCGATATTACCCCAAGGCCAGCCTGTAACGCGCCGTCCAGTAGATTCGGTGGCCAAGCATAACCTTCAGTCCGAGACTCCGAGCCAAGCTCCAGCGCACCTACCGCCTGGTACTCGCCGATATTCAATTTTTTCAGCACCCGACGCCTTCCGGCGAGATCTTCTTCTGACGGACTCCGGCCAGTTTGCGCGTTAGCTCTTCCACCGTGTTCGCCACCACAGCCAGGCGCACCTCACAGGCTTCGCGCCCCACCTGCAACGTGTAGGCCAGATCTGCCAGGTTCACCTCGTGCTGCTCCAGGCACCCAAGTAACTGGTCCACCTGTACTTGGAGCCGTTCATCGCTGCGAGCCGAGAGCACTACCGCCACAGGCCCCTTCGCAGCCACCGGCTCCCGCGCCGGCCCCACATACTCCTCGAGCACCACATGCGCATTGACCCCGCCAAACCCAAACGAGCTCACCCCGGCCCGGCGCGGCAGTTCACGGCCCTGTGCATCTAACGGCGCTTCCCACTTCCGGTTCTCCGTCACCACGTAGAAGGGGCTATCACTCAGATCGATATGCGGGTTGCGGGGCTCACTATTGAGGCTTGCCACCAGTTGCCGGTGCTGCAACTGCAATAACACTTTGATCACCCCGGCGACTCCGGCCGCAAATTCCAGGTGCCCAATATTGCTCTTGACCGTCCCTAGCCCGCAACTGTCCGCCACTAACACACTCTCCGCAGCCAACGCGCGAAACGCTTGCTTCAATCCCTGCACTTCGACCGGGTCTCCCAGTGATGTCCCCGTGCCGTGCGCTTCCACGTAGCCCACCGTGCGCGGGTCTACCCCTGCCTGCCGGAATGCTGTCTCAATCAGCTGGGCTTGCGCCACTGGATTAGGCGCCGTCAGCGAATTAGCGCGGCCCCCATGGTTCTCCGCACTGCCCAGAATCAGGCCGTAGACATGGTCCCCATCGCGCTCCGCTGCACGCAGGGGTTTCAAAAACAGCATTCCTACCCCTTCCCCGCGCACGTAGCCGTCAGCCTGCGCAGAAAAGGTCCGGCACCGCCCCTGCGGACTCAGCATGCCGGCCTGGGTAAAGCTCTCGTGCGCTTCCATCGATAGCAGCGTGTTCACCCCACCCACCACCGCCTGGTCACACTGACCACTGCGCAGTAACCCAATCGCCCGATGAATCGCCACCAGTGAGCTCGAGCACGCCGTGTCCACCGGCTCGCTTGGACCATGCCAGTTTAGCCAATAGCTCATTCGATTCGGACCCATCGAGCCCGCCACGCCCGCCGCGCTGTAGCCGGAGATCGGCTCACCCGATTGCGCCAGCAACTGCCCGTAGCCACTGGTGAAGGTTCCTACCAGCAGCGCCGTGGAACTGCCCGATAAGCTCTCGACCGAATGCCCAGCATCTTCGATGACCCGGTAGACGTATTGCATCAGCAACCGCTGCTGCGGATCCATCCCGATCGCTTCCCGCGGCGAGATGCCGAAAAACAGCGGATCGAAGCACTCCATCCCTTCGACCACCCCAGCGTGCCTTATCGCCGGCGTGGGACTTCTGCCCCACCGATTTGGGGGCAACTCCCCAATACAATCGCGCCCGGCCTGCAGATTGGCCCAGAGAGTTTCAATATCCGGCGCCTGCGGAAAACAGCCGCTTATCCCGATTACTGCAATCGGTTCGGTCCCGAGGGGCGAAACCGTCGCCGTCGAGCCGTTCGCATGCGACCCCCTGCGGCCTCGGCGCCGGCCCGTCACTGGAACGGCCGTTTCCGCAACCAAGCTGGTCGCCGCAGCTTTTTCCACTGTCGGCTCAAACACACCGGCCAGCGCCGCGCGATGTTCGCGCACCAGATACGCCGCCAGGGCCCCGATCGTCGCCGCTTCGAAAAAGACTGTCGGACTTAACTCCAGCCCATAGCGCTCGTTCAACGCTTCCCCAAACGACATCAGCGTGATCGAGTCGAATCCAAATTCCTTCAGCGGTGCATCCCGATCTAGTTCACCCGGCGGGAGCTTCAGATGAGCCGCGATCAGACCTTTCAGTGCACGCTCTATTTGTGGCGCCATGGGATCGTCCTGCGCCCCGTCAAGGGTCTCATTCTGCGAGAGCCTTTCCATGGCCTGCTCCCTCCATTGCGGCACAGCCAGGATCGTCTCCCAGGCCCCGCCACTTCCGATCTCCTGTAGCGGTCGCGCGCTAAACCCACTCAGTTGCAGCGCCATACGACCTTCCCCATTCACAATCGCGACATCCATTTTCCGCACCGCCGCGCTGTCTCCCTTGGCCGCACGCACCACCACCCAAGCAGAGTTGGGCACCGCCGCCCACTGCTCAACTGTTTGCACCGCAAACGGCAACTCTAGCCTCGCCTGTGCCGGTAACGGTGCGAGGCTCGCCTGCAACGCACCGTCTACTAAACTCGGCGGCCAGAGATAACCCTCCGCCTCGGTCCCTGAGCCAACCTCAAGCACTCCTACCGCCAGGCCATCGCCCACATGCAATTCTTTCAGTACCCGGAAACTCGGGCCGTACTCTATCCCCAGAGACGCAGACTGCTCGTAGATCTCCGCACCGCTCAGCGTCCGGGGGCATTGTGCAACCAGCGCGGCCAGATCAAGCTGCGACGCCTCACTCGACTGCCGCACCACTCCGTACCCATGGCTGTAGACCACCGCCTCCTCCCCCTGGCCGCTATAAATCTCGTAGCTGATCCGCCCTGGAGCCTCTTCCATCAGTCCGATGTGCACTTCCAGCGCCGACTCCACCACCAAAGGCCGCAACCACTTCACCTGTTCCAGCCTGATCGAGCTCTCTTGACCTAGCGCCAAGCTCACTGCCGCCCGCGCCCACTCCAATTGCGCCACCCCCGGCACGGTTCGCCGTCCCTGCACCAGATGATCACGCAGAAAGGACTCTTCACCGCTCAGTGTGGTGCTGTAGCGCTGCTCACCCAAATCGGAGGTATTGCGGTGAACCAGCGGGTGTAGCTGAGCTAGTTGTGCAACTCCTGCAATGCCCGCGCTCGCCGGCGCCCAGTAGCGCTCCGGAGCAAACGGATAGGTCGGCAAGCTAAGCCGGTGCGGCTTCCGTTCCCCGTACAACGCTCCCCAGTCCAGGGCGAGTCCCTGCACCCATAACTTCGCCACTTGGCCGACCTTGCCCCGAGCGATCAATTTGCCGATCGCTTCCTGCAACTCTTCGTTGGCCGCCAACACCGACAGCGTCTCCTGACCGCGTTTGATTTCACCCCGGTAAACCCCTTCGGGCGATGTCTTGTTTTGACTGAGATTGGTCAGCTTATGCTTCAGCTCTTCAACGCTGTTCACCACCAAAGCCAGGCGCACCTCAAAGGCCTCACGCCCTGCCTGCAACGTATAAGCCAGCTCCGTCAGGTTCACCTCATGCTGCTGCAGATATGCCAAGAGCCGCTCAACCTGCACTTGCAGCCGATCCGCGCTGCGAGCCGACAGTACTACAACCACCGGCCCACTCAGCGCGCTGACTTCCCGCGCCGGTGCTGAATAGCCCTCCACAATCACATGCGCATTGGTGCCGCTAAAGCCGAAGGAACTCACACTTGCGCGCCTTGGCCCCGCCGGCCACTTCTGGGTCGTAGACACCACCCCTACCGGTAGTCTCTCCCAAGGAATGTGCGGATTCGGAGCGCTAAAATGCAACTGGGCCGGCAGCAGTTCATGTTGGATCGACAGCACTGTCTTAATCAAGCCGGTGATCCCGGCAGCAGCTTCCAAATGTCCCAACGCACTCTTCACTGAACCAATCAGCAGCGGGTGGGCCTGCGAACGGTCTCGCCCCAGAACCTCCGCTGCAGCCATCACCTCGATCGGGTCGCCCAAAGACGTCCCGGTACCATGCGCTTCCAAATAATCGATCGTCGATCCAGCGATACCCGCCTGCGCCAGCGCTGCCTCGATCACAGCTTGTTGCGCCCGCTGATTCGGAGCGGTTAAACCACTGCCGCTGCCATCCTGGTTAATCGCACTGCCCCGGATTACCGCCAAAATGCAATCCCCATCAGCCTGGGCATCCGCCAGGCGCTTGAGGATCAACGCTCCACAACCTTCAGCACGCACATAGCCGTCGGCAGAGGCATCGAACGTCTTGCAGCGTCCCTCTGGCGAAAGCATCCCGGCCTTCTCGTAGGCTTCGAAAACCTTCTCGTCCAGCAGCAGGTTCACGCCCGCGGCCAGCGCCAGCCGGCATTCTCCGCTCAGCAGGCTGCGGCAGGCAGTGTGCACCGCCACCAGCGATGAACTGCAGGCGGTGTCGATGCTCAAGGCCGGACCTTGCCAGTCCAGGAAATATGATACCCGGCCCGCGGCCACTGAACAGGCATTACCACTGGCAAAGTGTGCCTCGATCTCGCTGTTGTCGCGCTGCGCCAGCAGGTGTTGATAGTCACTGCCCATCATGCCAACAAACACCCCGCTCCGTGAGCCGCGCAGGCTCCAGGCCCCAATCCCGGCTCGCTCCAAGGCTTCCCAGCTTACCTCCAGCAACAGGCGTTGTTGCGGATCAAGCCATTCCGCCTCCCGCGGCGAAATCCGAAAAAAGCCCGCGTCGAACCGATCAACTTCATCCAGGAATCCTCCCTGCCAACGGAACGGGCGCCCACCGCGACCGCGTAACGCGTGACGCTCAGCCGGCAGTGCCCCGACCACCTCGCGTCCTTCCATCAACGCTTGCCAGAATTGGTCAGGATCATTGATATCCCCTGGCAGCCGGCAGGCCAGGCCGATGATTGCAATCGCCCCATCGGCCGGCGCATCATCCACGGGGCTCTCCTTAGCCTGAGTCCCTGTCGATATCACCGGTCCGGATGCAGCTGAGCTTTCTGCTACCAGTCGTGCCGCTGCTCGTTCCGCGAAGTACGCCATCATAGCCGCAGCCGTGCCGTAACTGAAAAAAAACGTGGCATCCAGCGCCTCCTCCATCTTCCCGCTCAGTAACCGCCGCAGCTCGAGCAACTCAAGAGAGCTCAAGCCCATCTCCATGACAGGAACTTGCCCTTCAGCCTGTTCCAACTGGGCCAGATCGCGATGTAAGCAGCATCGCAACACCTCGATCGAAGCGATTCGCTGGGCATACAAGGCCCCGACAATCTGGCCATCTTTTTCCAGCACCATTTGTGTCTGCGCAGACCCAGCAATGCGACGCTCAAGCTCCACGCCAGGCGTTCGCAATGCCTCCGGCACGCACAACCGGTCAAGCTCAGCAAGCCGAGTCAGATCGCTCCGTCGCGGATGCCGGACCCTGTACGGCTGCGCCAACAGCCGATGTAACGAAATCCGGGTAAAGTCTGCCGTCTTCGGAATAAGGCGCGATGTTCCGCGCTCGGGAAATAATCCCGCCTCGGCCGCCGCCATCAGGAATACCGAAGCCTCTACTAATTGCTGCCCTGAGAACGCGTGATAAGCATCAAAATGAAGACTCTCGGTCTGATTCTGCAGACGCCGCACGGTTGCAGGCCGCAGGCAATGTACCTCTAGCAGCACCAGCCCATGGACTGCGATCTGCCCACGCCATCGGCGCAGATGTTCCACCAGTGCCTCCACCGCCTCGGCAGGCGCGATCGCGCTGCCGTCGCGCGCCACATATTCCCCCGAATAGCTCAATCCTGCACGCGCCTGTACCGCCGATGCATCTTCTACGTCGCGAAACGGCCGGTCGTGATCCAGGAACGAACGTACATGCAGGATCTGATCGTGCTGTGTAATCCCTCGGGCGGCCAGGTCAGCCAGCATTTGCTGAGGTTCGCTGACGTCGCCCTGCATCAGTAAATGCGGCAAGCCTGCGAGCGTCCGCCCGCTCGCCTCCAGCGCCAGAGCGTTGTAATCGGCGCCAATCAGCGTCAGCGGATAACCGGCCAGCGCCTGACCTCGCGCCGTACGCGTCCGCACGACCTCGTAGATTCGCCGCAGTAAAGTGCCGTCGCCACACCCCATGTCGGCGACATAGCGCGGCTGCCGCTCCAACGGCAGATCATCAAACAGCCGCACTACCAGCGCTTCCAGTTCAGCAAAATGACTCTGGTGTTGAACACCGCTGGCGACCACATTGAGCGCCCGGTCCACGTGCGATTCGTCCCTCTTTCCGCCGGCATCGAACACGGCCGCCGCATCGCCAAACAACAACTCGTCCATGCGCCCAAACATCGCTGCGTAAGACAGCACCGTGCCTAAGGCACCGCTGCCGGCCAGCAAACTGCGCCCCGGTGGTGTCAGTCGAAAAGTTGCCCCATCCGAGACGCCCCAACCCCGCTCCACAAACACAGCGCGCGCTGCCTGCCACACCGATTCACTCCATCCTTTTGGCGCATCCTGCTCGAGCCCGTCGGTACCCACCTCGTAGAGACCGGCCAATAATGGGGCCAGCACTGCCCCGTCCAATAGTCCGGCCAGCGCCGGATCGCTCCCTGACCAGCCGGAAGTGCACTTTGCCAACCTGCCTGACCACGCCGCCTGTGCGCCCTCTACTTCTCGCGCAATCGGCAATCCAGCCAGGTCCGCTGACTCTGACGGCATTCGCGAAACCAGGCCGGTGCGTGCATTAGCCGCATAGCAATCCGGCTCAACGGCATCCAGCCAGCCCGACTCATACAACAACCGCAAAGCTGTCCGCAGATGGCCCTCATTGGCACTGTATCGCCGGACCAGCGTCTCCACCCGCATCGGATGCTCCGCAAGCATGTCGAATAACCCGCGCCGGGCAAACGCGTCAACCACCGGCGCGACAACCCAACCGTTAGCCAACCCATTTATTACGTCGAGCATAGGATACCTTCCTTTTTCAGAAACAGATTAGCCCACGCATTTCCCTTGGGGCGTGTGGAAGCGTCTGCTAAGCGGTCTTGATTATGCAAAGTTGTAACAATAACGGCAACACTTTTCGTTGCCCTTCCAGCCTTAGCGATTGCCGCCTCTCCGTGCGGGGAAAACCTGGTCCATACGGTCCAATGGCTAAGTAACCAGGTGATCTCTCCGTCAATCGGAGCACGATTAACGTGAACGTCGAATACCGAAAGAAAGATTGCCACCCGCGTCGCGACTGTCTTGAGGACTTCCGATTCGAACGTTTCATCGATGCAGACAATTCTCCCGTCAGCCGCGGCGACAATGACCCTGCTATCGGACGGCGTATTCCGATTCGGATCGCGGAAGAAATAGAGGGTGCCGAGAATCAGCCCTGTCCAAATTATGTTCAACCAACTGTTGATCCTGACGCTGATTGCGATCAGAACGAAGAGTACTAACAGAATCCACCGGGCCTCCCGCAGCGTTTGAAATCGCATAAGTGTAAACAAATAAGAAACCGGTTCGAAGACGTCCGGATTAGTGAGCGACGCAAGCAAATCTGGAATTAAATGAGCGGAGGTGCCGCGCTGTGGCATCCATCAGCGCGACGGCGATTTCGTCAACATGGCGTTGTGTCCATGGCTCCAGCGCTGTGCCTTTAACCCATTGATTGAACGCGCCGAGCGCGGGTCCGGTGTGAACCTGGTAATTGACCAGGTCCTCGGTCGATCCGCTGAAAGCCAGCTGGGTCGAATATGCAAAATACCATCGGAACACGCGCGCCATGCGCATCTTTGGGTTGGCTTGCGCGATCTCTTTGTCTCTCTCCCGGCCTCTTGCCTCTAAATGCCGCAGAGTGTCTTCCCACACTCGGCTCAGGCTGCGCTTGAAGAAACTGCGCTCCAATTTGGCTCGCTCTGCCTCAGGAATCTCCTCCAGACTTCCGTAGTGGGTATAAAGCGCATAGAGTTTGTTAGCCCGCTGCGCAAAGAGCAAGCCCTTCTTAAGCACCTGGACCCGCGCGCCCAACTCGAACATATCGCCCGCCGGCGCGTATGCCATGTCGTGAATACCGGCTTCTTGCAACATCGTCTTGACAGTGTCGGTGGCGCCGGATTCGACGGTGCATTGATTGATGGAACCGGTCAGAATGAAATCCGCGCCCATGGCGAACGCCGCCGCAGCGGAAACCGGAGAGCCAATGCCGCCGGCCAGCCCCATACAGAGTGTCTCCCGGTAGTTGTAGCGATTGGACAATGCTTGCCGCAGTTGTAACATGGCCGGCAGGAGGATGGTGGGAATGCCGCCGTCGGTATGACCGCCCGAATCGGCTTCCACGCACAGGTCGTGGCTCATTGGGACGTGCCGCGCCATCTCCGCCTGGTCGGTCGTAATCGCACCTGCCTTAAGCAGCGCGTTCACCAAATGCGCCGGTGCCGGACTCATGAACGCTTCGGCGACTTCCAGCCTTGAAACCTTGGCCAGCACGCGGTGAGCGCATTGGATGTTGCCTTCCGCATCCCGGTGAAGCCCCTTGAGACGAAATAATACCAGTGAAGATGTCATTTGCATGAATGCCGCCGCCTCAATCCAGCGGACCCGGTATTTCAGATAGAGGTCGACCGTTGCGCGCTCGGCGGCCGGGTCGTCGTAGTCGGCCAGGAGGTTGACACCATATGGCTGCCCCTGCTCAAGCTGGGTTTGGATGGTCTGAATTGCCGCTTCGATTGATGCCAGGCTCAAACCACCGGTGCCTAAGTAGCCGATCATGCCGGCACGTCCCATGCGCACAACCAAGGCGGGGGAGGACGTGCCCCGGTACATGGAACCGGCTACGTACGCGTACTTCAAGCCGTAGCGATTGCGAAAAATCGGACTGCCCAGCAACTGCGCTTCGGATTCGAACTGTCGCGCGGGTTCAGACGCGTGTGATAACGCGATGGAGTTGGATGCAGACGGCGCGACGCCGGGGCCGGCTACGTTGATGTGAATTGGTGTTTCAGTACGGCGAATTTCTTCCACCAGTTTGCTGAGCACGGCGCCACCGATGCGGTTGGGATCGGCCCCCATTTCCACATATGTAAAATCGTCTTGCCCCATCAGGTAGCGAATAGTGTCGGTCCACAACACCGGGCTACCGATCTGTTGGGTGAGCAGTTTCGCGACCTCGCCTGGCGGATAGGGTCGTGCAGTTGCATTGGCGATGACCGGAATACCCGGGTCACTAAAGGCAAAGCCTCGCAAAAATTGCGCAAATTCCTCCTGGGCCGGGCGCATATAGCGCGAATGAAACGGTGCACTGACGTTCAATACCGAACATCGCACCTGGCGGGTCATCAAAAGCTTTTCAGCGGCAACAATCGAGGCGGTATCTCCCGCGATCACCGACTGCATTGGGGAATTGAAATTGGCCACATCGATACGCTCAAACCCGTGATCGCGCAGAAACGCCTGCAGCGTGTCAACCCGCATGCCGAGCACTGCGGCCATCGCGCCGCTGCCGGCCTGGTTCATCAGTTGGCCACGCTTTTGCACAAGGCGCAGCCCAGTTTCGAAATCAAAACAACCCGCGGCCAGCAGAGCCACATATTCGCCCAGACTATGGCCCGCCAAGGCGTCCGGCATGCTTTCTTGTTCTCGCCAGCGATAGTAGCGGAGCGCGTTCACGACATAGAGCGCCGGCTGCGTATACTGCGTAAGCCGCAATTGATTCTGCGGATCATTGAGACACAATTCGGTAATCGAAAACCCGAGGATTTGCGACGCCGAATCGGCGAGCTGTGGGTAGGCCGCCCAAAGTTCTCTGCCCATCCCTTTGTATTGAGTCCCTTGACCGGGAAACAGTAACACCTTCATTGCTGCATTCAGCCGCCCAAGAAAGGCTCTTCTGATGCCCCCATTGAAGGCGGATTATCACCGCCGCGGATTTCTGGCGAGGCGACACTTCCATTCTCCTCTGCAACCTTGGGCCGCCGTTTGAATGCCAGGCACGGAGGAAGGATAGCGTAAAGCAAGCCGAGGGCGAAAAGCAAGATCGGCATCCTCGCAATCAAGGCGATCGCAATCGTAAGAAACATGAGGGCGCGGCCTCGCGCGTCGCTTGGATAGCTAAAGCTGCTGAGCATCATAAGCGAGAGGAACGGGATCAACGGGAGCAGCACCCAGTTCCAACTCGCCAGCCGGCTATCCATTGTGAGTGACAACGAATACCAGACAATGATACCGGCCGGCAGCGGAACAGGTAGTCCGGAATAACCATTTTTCCTGCCAGGGGTCGTGATCGCGGCATGAGTGGCGTTGAAGCGCGCAAGTCGTACCGCGCAGGAGAGCAGGTAAACGGTGGCCAGAATCGAGGCGGCGACCGGAAAATCCTTGAGCAAGATGCGATAGACTAGCAGCGCCGGCGCAACCCCGAAGGAAACCACGTCTGCGAGTGAATCAAACTCGCGCCCGAAGGCGCCTTCTTTACCAAAAAGCCGAGCGAGCTGGCCATCGACAACGTCGAAGACAAATGCCACGACGACAAAAGCACCGGCCCAAACTGAATAGATCCGCTCCTGAATGCTGCCGTTCGAAGGATCAGCATGCAGTAGGCTCAATACAGCCGCAAAGCCGCAGACCAGATTAGCGCCAGTCGACAGCAAAGGCAGAGAGTGGATTATTGGTGACCTGTTTCCCACGTGTGACGCCAAGGTGAGCTAACGGTCCTTCTTTTCTCGTCGACTTTCAACCAGCTGTCGAGTAACAACGATAAATCCGATGGCGTGTGGCTTGCCGTGACGTCGTCGATTGCGAAATACTTCCCTTGTTGGTCGACCACGATAGTTCTTTTCAACAAGTGTATGCCGCCTCCTCAGGGCATGGTGTGGCTAGTTCGACCCGATGACCGAGCCGATGTGGACCGACTCGCTCTCTTCATCGATCGAATAGTTCTGTCGCGCGCGTGAAACATGTTACTGGCTCACGAGACGACCTATTGCGATTGGTTCTTCGTGAAAATGACCCGGTAAATATTTTGCGTTACCTGAACCGCGGCATCGGCAGCGATGACCACATGTCCAGTGTCCCCGGGCTCCTGGGTCGAAGCTTGCAATTCCCAACCCTGATAATAACGTTCGGGCCATGAGATGCGAAATATGCAACACTGAGCGCCTGTTGGCGCTGCTCATCTCACTCTCGATCCGATGCCTGGAGGCAGCTGAAATAGTCGTAAATCTCATTGCAGGGATCGATAGAATCAAGAGCTTTGAGGCTTCGCACGCCTGCACCTGCCATCGGTAAACCGGCGGGCGATGCCGCGGCCAATACCGCCGTTGCCGCCGGTGACGCGCCCACATAATGTATCGAAACCCTATCCGGGCCAGGTGGCCCATCAGCGAGGCGAGCGTCTTGTGGTAGTGTAAGGGATGAGCGCGCCACCAATCGGGGGATGCCGTGTAATTCTGTAATCGTTTTCGTCTCTGAAAATGTTCTCGACGTTAAAGGGGTGACGACACGAAAGTGCCAGAATTGTCCAGTTCGAGAGAACCCAAATTGGACAATTTAAGGCGTTTAGCGTGAATTCGCGCCGATTGAGCGGCTGGAAGACACCGCGGAGGGCATCTGACGAAGGCTTGGATGTCACGGATGTTCATAAAGATTCGTTATATTAAGCATTCCAAACATGATCAAGCATGCTCATTTGAATCCGAGCAACAAGTCGCCGTCTACCCGCGATGGCCTATGGGTTATCGATGTATCGAGCGCGATACCAGGAAGGATCAGCGACACCTGTCTCGGCCAACAGAATCGATCGCGCTTCTGCCAGCGTCAGCCCGAGGGTCTCCGGTCGTAGGGTGCCGCGATCCAGGTGCGCCACATCCTGGGCGACATTTAGTTGATCATCATCTGACTCAACCGTGATTTGGATCTTGATCTTCATCGCCGCCTCCCTCTACTGCCAGAGCCATTCTTCATCGCCTTGCGCATACTGCTTGAGCCGGCGATTGAGCTTTCGCCGATCAATACGATCAGGGTGGAACCGTTCGTACGTCTCCAGCCGATCAACTGCTTCTTCCAGAGCATCGACGTCCCCAAGAGCATCTCGGATTGTCTCGTGACCTTGAGATTCAAGTAAACGACCCCGTTTCACCGGCGGCTGGACAACATTTCAGCTATTCTCAGTAATGTGAGCCGGAGCGGATCGACGGCGCTCACGCGAATTGATCCACATTCGCTCAGAAAAACTGAGTCGCGGCGTCGGGCGTCGTTTCTTTTTTTTGGAGTGTTAGCATCCCACCGGAATTGGTGGCGTAGAGTGCATTGCGCCGGCAATTGGGTTCGTTACGAGTCCGCACGGCGATTTGTAAGATAGATTTCTACCGTACTGGTGAGGGTAGCATCGAAGATGGCTGAAATGACCGCGTTTGGTGGAACTCTTATTCGCTGGGCCAAGAATACTTGGGCCTGGAGTGATAACTCCCCCGCGCCAAATGTGCGGGATATGACGGCGAGCCAGTACTTCAATTTCCGTATTCGTGGAGGGCAGTGGCTCGAAGTACCAGTGCTAACGGTTCGAGAAAACGACTACCTGCACTGGGTCGAGCGCGGCGATTATGAGATTTCACTCAGCGGCGATCACTACGGCCAGATGGTGATCCACGAAGATGGTCGGATCACCTGCGCCAGCCAGACCGGAAAAGTCATACCGGAGGTCTATCTCGTTCCAATCGCCGATTGGGACGCTCACGACGAATGTGTAGGCGCGCAGTGGCCGGACGCGGATCGCGACGCCATTTTTTCGAAGGCCCGCTCGCTAGGATTCGCAGTATGAGTAGCATAACAGCCTACGCTTTTTCGCGGACTACGCGGCGAAAAAGTGGCCCCTTTCGGGGCAGCAAGAATCTGCGCATCTGGCTATTGCTTGCGGGGTCAACGGGTAGAGCCTTTCGTAGCGCTGCGCTACGCCTGATCAAGGTCGAATCCGACATAAACGGCATCCTTCCCGCCGGAGGCGGGCCCCTGCCATTTATTTCGTTTCTCTCTTGATCAGGCTTCGCTCCGCGCTGGGAAGGTAACGGTATTCTGCGTTCGACAGCCCGCTGCGGTCTGTCAACCGCAGAAGCTTTTGGGACTTTGGTGGCAAAGGCAAACAGTGAAGGCTCACAATTTGCAGCGACTCCAGAAAATGTGTTTAGCTCCCAAATATGCCTGACTCATTGAGCGATCGGTATGCAGAACTGTTGAGCGGCAGCTACGATTGCGCGGACCGGATCGTGTTGAATGCTTATTTCCGGATAGGGCATACAGCTGGCGGCTTCCGTGTGTGGTGGGAGAGGCTGACCGGATCGGACGACACTCTGGACAACACACACCTCATGCGCATGGCGGGTCGCTTCAGCCGCCGGCTTCACGGGTATGCGAAAGCTGAGGGCATTCCCCTTGTGCATTGTCAAGCCGGGGAGCGTAAGCATGAATTGGCCGAAGAATACTTGGCAAAGACCCAAATCACCCAAGGCTTGTTTCTGATTCTGGTGGGTC
>Ga0209656_10000626_pt1 | contig 23174 bp, 25 predicted proteins | sample BogFormECP12_OM2_FD_188239 | JGI IMG/M metagenome (GOLD analysis project Ga0209656, IMG submission 188239) | Bog forest soil microbial communities from Calvert Island, British Columbia, Canada - ECP12_OM2 (SPAdes) (version 2) | ecosystem: Environmental > Aquatic > Freshwater > Wetlands > Bog ... | reverse complement strand
GTTCTCCTCGAACAGGTCGAACACCGAGGTGATCCAGCGCTCGCCGAACCAGACCCGGGGCCGCACCCCCTGCTCCTTCAGCTCGTCCGGCCGGGTGTCGGTGGACTGCTCGAACAGCGTGATCCGGGTCTCGTGCCACAGCTGCCGACCGAACAGGAACGGGGAGTTGGCCGCCAGCGCGACCTGCACGCCGGCGATGGCCTGGGCGGCGTTCCAGTAGTCGGCGAACGCGTCCGGGCTGACCTGGAGATGCAGTTGCACGCTGGTGCAGGCGGCCTCGGGGGTGATGCTGTCGGCGTGGGTGAGGAGCTGCTCGGGGCCGTCGATGGAGATGCTCATGTCCTCGCCGCGGGCGGCGAAGATCTGCTCGTTGAGCACCTTGTAGCGCTCGTTGGCCGACATGGTTCCCTCGGACACGTCATGTTCGGCCAGCGTGGGTAGGATGCCGACCATGACCAGGTGGCTGCCCACCGTGCGGGCCCGGGCGTCGGCCGCGTTCAGGTCGGCGCGGAGCTCGGTCTCCAGGGTGGCAAGCGCGTCGCCGTCGAGCATTCGCGGCGGCACGTTGATCTCCAGGTTGAACTGCCCGACCTCGGTGGCCCAGGCCGGGCTGGCGATCGCGTCGAGCGCGTCGGTGTTGCGCATCGACGGCATCCCGTGCTCGTCGACCAGGTTCAGCTCGATTTCCTGGCCCACCGTCGAGGGGTTCTCCTCGAACAGGCGCTCGCGGAGCATGCGGGCGAACACGTCGAGCGAGCGCCGCACCTTGTCCCGGTACTTACGCCGATCCTCGCCGCTGATCTTGATCGCCTGGATGTCACGGCCCACTTCAGGCCTCCGCTCAACTGAGAAAACCTGCCCTCTTTGCCATATTCGTACCCCCTCAGGCCGCGGCCAGCCGCGCGCTCTCGTCGCGCACCCACAGGTCGAGCAGACCGCGCAGGTGCGCGATGAACTCCTCGTGCTCGTGGGCCGGGTACACCGACCGGACCGTCCGGACCAGCAGCTGGTCGAAGTCGGCGCCGGCTACCCAGTCCAGCATGATCTGGTCCAGGCGGGAGAGCCTGCTCGCGCAGAAGTCCCGGTAGCGCTCGGTCTCGAAGTAGGCGTCGGCCAGCTCGCGGTAGGCGGCCAGCTTCTCGTCGTACGACATCTCCGGCTCGTCGGCGATCGCGAAGAACCGGTCGGTCTCCAGGTCGAGCCTGGGTCGCCGGCCCGTCACCAGCGCGAAGACGCACCACTTGACCAGGGCCTTCATCGCCCAGGGGAAGTAGTAGTGCAGGCTGGTGAGCGCGACGTCGGGGCAGGCGTTGGCGTAGTCGATGGGGTAGACCTCGGATCCGCGGACCAGCGTCTCGCACGAGTTGAACTCCCACCGGAAGAACGCGTTGACCAGCCGGCCGATCGTCACCACCTCCGTGCCGACCTGCGGGGAGAGGAAGCTGTGGTCGACCGCGTAGCGCAGGTGCATGGGCTGGTCCGGCTGGAACTTCATGACCATCGTCTCGGCGCCGATGGACAGCGAGCGGGCGAAGACGTCGTAGTCGATGGCCTTCTGCAGGTGCATCAGCATCTCGCCGCTGGCGTCGTAAGCGGTGTGCAGCTCGGCGGGGTTGTTGATGCGGGAGACGCCGCGCCAGGCCCCGCCGTCGTAGGGCTTCATGAACAGCGGGTAGCCGATCTGCGCCGCGATGGCGTCCAGGTCGAAGGGCCGGTTGTAACGGGCGGCGGTATAGGGGTAACGAGCGTTGTCGACCGGGTTCTTGAACGGCACGAGCACCGTCTCGGGCACCTTGAGGCCCAGTCGCATCATCGCGCAGTAGGCCGCGTGCTTCTCCATCGACTGGAAGGTGAACGGGCTGTTCAGCAGGTACACGCCGTCCATCAGCGCGACCTTCTTCAGCCATTCCCGCGGCACGTAGTACCAGTACGCGAGCCGGTCGATGACCAGGTGGTACCGCGGCCGGTCGCGCAGCCTGAACGGCTCGATGGTGATCCGCTCGCAGTCGAAAGTGTGGCCGTCAACTGGACCGAGTCGACTAAGGATCTCCTCGAACGCCGTCGGCCAGTCTTGCTCGGTACCGAGCAGCAAACCGATCAGGTGCCTGGTAGAGGTCAACGTGGGCTCCCGTCGTCAGCAGAATCGCGGCATGTGGTGGGCTAGCTGGGCACGCCAGGAAGGCCAGTCGTGCGGGACGTCATGCCCCCACAGGTCAAGTTCGTGCCTGATCCCCTTCGCCGCGAGCAGCGCGGCGAAACGCCTGGTGCTCGACAGCGCCCCGGTGGTGTCCTCCCACTGGCCCTGGCCGCAGACCAGCAGCAGGCTGAGCTGGCCGCGCAGCCAGTCGAGGTGATCGCCGGCCAGGTTGGCCACGTAGTCCAGCGGGTTGTTGAAGTACGCCTCGTTGCCCCGCTCGCCCCAGCCGTTCCACGCAGCGGGATCGTAGTTGCCGGAGAAGCACATCGCCAGCGGGAACAGGTCGGCCCGCTTGAGGGCGAAGTTGGCCGCGTGGAAGGCGCCCAGGCTGCAGCCGAGGGTGACCACCTCGGACTGGCCGCCGCAGTCCTGGTAGATCCACGGCACGACGTCGCCGACGATCCACGACTCGTACCGGCCGTGGCGGCGGGCCCGCTCCTCGAGCGGGATGTCGGTGTTGGACCAGGACGCCGCGTCATAGCTGTCCACGCAGTAGAGCTTCAGCCGTCCGGCGTCGATCAGGCCTGTCACCGCGCCGACCATGCCGTTGTTCTCGAAGTCGGCGGCCCGGCCCCGCCCGGACGGGAATACCAGCACCGGGCGGCCCCAGTGACCGTAGCGGATGACGGTGCCCGCGGCGCCCAGGGCCGCCGACCACAGATCGGTCGCCGCCCGATTCATCCGCATACCTGCCTCACCAGCCGGGTGAGATGCGGGGGAACGCGTCTACCACGAGCACCACTCCCGGTTCACCGATCACTCGCACATGGTGCCTGTTCCACCCGGAGATGACAACAGCAAGCTCAGGAACGCGGGCGCGACGGCGATCTACGACGGTCCCGCTGACCTGCTCGCCCGTTTTCCGGCTGGCTGGCGCGGATCACCAGCATCGTGACGTCGTCGATCAGGTTGCCCCCGGTGAAGTCGTTCATCGCCCGGCGCATGGCGGCCACCAGCTGGTCGGGGGCGAGGCCGGCCAGGTCGGCCAGTTCATCGGCCAGCCGGTCCTGGAAATAGGTGTTGTCCGGGCCGCGAGCCTGGGCCACCCCGTCGGTATAGAGGAACAACACGTCCCCGACGTCCAGGTCCAGTTCCTGGGTGGCGGGCTCCGCGTCGGGGAAGAGCCCGAGCGGCAGGCCGCCGCCGCCCATCATCCGGACCCGGCCATCCGAACGCAGCACCGCCGCGGCCGGGTGACCGGCACTGCCCAGCACCACACGCAGCTTACCGTCTGGCCAGGTCAGGTGCGCGATGCTAGCGGTGACGAAGCCGCCGTCGAGTCCGAGTTCTTCGGCCAGCACGATCTCGTTGGTGCCGGCCAGCACCTCACGCGGATCGGCGCAGCGGCGGGCCAGGACCCGGATGGCGTGCCGGGCCGCGGCCGTCACGGCGGCCGCGTCCTCGCCCATGCCGCAGACGTCGCCGACGGCCAGGCCCCAGCCGCCCAGGGTCTGGTACACGTCGTAGAAGTCACCGCCGACTTCCGGGTCCTCGGCGGCGGCGAGATACGTCGCCGCGATCTCCACGCCGGGGATTTGCGGCCGTCGTCTCGGCATCAGGCTGGCGTGCAGCGCTTCGACGGTATCGGCCCGGCGCCTGAACATCCGGTTGACCCGGATCGCCAGCGCCATCTGCTCGCCGAGTTCGGTCACCAGCGCCAGGTCGGCCACCTTGAAGTGGCCGTCCCCGGCCCGCCGCACCAGGGTCAGCACGCCATACCGGTTTTCCCCGTCCGTCAGCGGCACGGACAGCACGGACGTGGCGTCCAGCTTGCTCAGCAGCGGCTCGCCGTCCAGGCTCGAGCCGAGAATGCCCGCGTCCTCGGCGTGGGCGATGAGGGCCGGGTGCCCCGATTCGTGCACGGTGCACGGCACGGATCCGGTCGGCGGGTCGACGGCTGCCAGGGCGCTGGTCAGCTCGGCGAGACCGGGGTCGTCCGGGCCGATGGCGAACTGCCGGCGCACCCGGTGCCTGCGCTCCATGTCCACGATGACCCAGGCGTTGAGCTCGCCGGCGATCAGGCGCGCGCACCGCTGCAGGGTCCTGGACTCGCTGGAGCCCTCGTTCTCGAGCAGCAGCCTGGCCACCGCCGTGACGACGTCCAGTCGGCGGGTGATGGCTTGCACGCCCGCCAGCCGCGACCCTTGGGCTTCGGCGCGGCCTTCAACAGCGCGGCCTTCAACAGCGCGGCCTTCAACAGCGGGCGGGCGGGCGTCGGCGTCGCGGACTGAGATCAACAGCGGATCGGCTTCGTCTCCGTTACCCCGGACCCCGATCCGGCCGATGACGAGCTCGCACGGCACCAGGCCATCCGCCGCGATCAGGCTGCACCGGATGCGGCGCTGCTTACCGGTCCGGCCAACGGCAGTGAGCTGGGAGTTCACCGCCGCGCGCGACGGCAGGGCGACGAAGGCGGTGAACGGGCGGCCGGTCGCGTAGCCGGGCTTGGCCCCGATCAGGTCACCCGCGGCCCGGTTGACCCGCTGGACCGTGCCGTCGCGGGTGAGCAGCACCAGCGGAACGGGCGCCTCGGCGAACATCGCCCGTAGCAGGCTGCGCTCGGCGCTGTCGGGTCCGGCCGACTGGCTCTCGGCGAGCGCCCGGCGGCCCGGCTCGCCGGACGATGCTCCGGCCGCCCGGAGCAGGTCGATGGCGCCTTCCAGCTCGGTGAAGGTGGCATCGAGCACGTCGCCCGGCTTGGCGCTGGCGGACCTGGCGGCTTGGCGCAGCGCGGCGTAGCGCGCCTCGAGCTCGGTGAGCTGGTCAGATCCTGGCGCTTCGGTCATGTCGCTATCCGCGGGGTTCGGCGGAGCGCGATCATCGCGACATCGTCCTCCCGGGGGCCGAAAATGGACATCAGGTGATTGCTGAAGGCCTCCACGTCGGCGCTGCTGACTTCCTGGGCGGCGACGCGCAGCTTTTCCAGGTTGACGTCGAGGAACACGTCCCGTTCCTCCACCAGGCCGTCGGTCATCAACAGCAGGGTGCCTCCCGGCGGCAGCCACGTCGTTTCCACGTGCGGCTCGTGCATCGGCAGGCCGAGCAGGAGACCACCCTCGCCAACATAGACGGCCTCCTCGCCGCCAACCAACAGAGGGGGCATGTGCCCGCAGTTCACGATCTGCGCCTCACCCGAGGCGGGGTCGAGCAGCGCGAGGCACAAGGTGGCGATGATGCCCGGGTGGTAGCGCGTCAGGACCTCGTTGACCAGGCCGGTGATGGCCAGCGGGGAGTGCCCCTCGACGACGAAGGCCCGCAGCGCATGCCTGAGCTCACCCATCACCGTCGCCGCAAGCAGGGAATGGCCCTGCACGTCGCCGATCGCGACCAGGACCTTGTCCCGCCAGCGGAGCGCCTCGTAGAAGTCGCCGCCGACCTCGGCCTGATCGCTGGCCGGGATGTAGCGGAACGACATGGCCAGGCCCGGCACCTCGGGCAGCACCATCGGCAGCAGGCTGCGCTGCAGGGTCAGCGCGACCAGGTGCTCCTCGGCGTAGGAGCGCAGCGCCTCGACGGCCAGCGCGACGGACTGCACGAGCTGACACAGGACCTGCCGCTCCTCCTCGCCAGATATGCCCTCGCCCTCGATGACCACCGCCACGGGCGGCCGGTCTGGCTTAGCCCTGGCCGCGGCCAGGCAGACATCGCACCGCAGCGTGCTGTCGGGGACCAGGCGCAGCCAGTCCGCACGCGAGACCATGATGGCGGTGTTGGCCTCGCCCGCACCGAGCGCGTACTCAACGACCTGGCCCGCCAGCCCGGCCGGGCCACCGCGCTGTGCGGGTTCAGGATGCTGCGGCGAGGCTGACGTCCTGCGGACCTGGCCGTCCGGCATCTCCAAGATCACGACGGCCTGGACGGCGAAGATCCCCGCGGCGCCTGCCGCCGCGGCGCGCGCTAGCCTGTCGAAGGTGCCGGCGGCGTTGATATCCAGAGTTGCCCTGGTCAGGCTGGCCAGCAGGGAGGCCGTTCGCTCGGCGCGCTGCCGGGCCCGGTAGTAGCGCAGCGCGGCCACCACCACGGCGAGCAGTTCCTCGGGTTCGGTCGGCTCGGTCAGGTAGGCGTCGGCGCCCTGGGTCAGGCCCATGGCCCGGTCGGAGACCTCGACCGCGGTGGCGGAGACCTGAATGACCGGGGTGGCCGCGGTCGCCGGGTCACCCTTGATCCGCCTGCAGACCTCGTAGCCGGACAGGTCCGGCAGGTTGACGTCGAGCAGGACCAGTTCCACGGCGCCGGCCTTCTCCAGGGCCTCGCGCCCGGTGCCGACCTCGATCACGGTGTGGCCCGCCCGCCGCAGCCAGGTACCGATGACGTAGCGTTTCGCCTCGTCGTCATCGACGAGGAGCAGGACCGCCGGGGCGTCGCTCATGGCCTACCCCGGATAACCCCGCGGATGGTGAACTCCAGCCGCTCCCTGGTGAGTTCGTCCTTACGCAACAGGGCCGCCGCGCGCGGCGGGGCCGGCCCGTCGGCGCCGGTCACGATGATCGCGGGCACCGAGGCCGGCAGCCGGGCCAGCAGCGTGCCGCCGTCCATGCCCGGCATCCGCATGTCGGCCAGGACCAGGTCGACGGGGTTCTCGGCGACGATGGCCAGCGCCTGGCGGCCATCGGCGGCCTCCACGAGGTGGTCCGCCATTCCGGCCAGCAATCCCCTCATTACCTGCCGGAAGGCGGCGTCGTCGTCCGCCAGCACCACCGTGCCGACGGTGGGGGTCGCCAGCGGCAGGTCGAGCACGACCGTGGTGCCGGCCCCGGGCTCGCTGGTCAGCGTGAGGTCCCCGCCGAGTATCCGGGCCAGCCGGCGCGCATAGGGCAAGCCCAGTCCCGTGCCTCCCCGGCGGACGCCGGGCACCTGGTAGAACTCCTCGAAGACATGGTCCTGCAGGCCGGCCGGTATGCCTATACCGGTGTCGGCCACGCTGATCTCCAGCCTCGGGCCAGTCACCCGTGCGCTCAGCCGCACTTCCCCGCTATCGGTGTACTTGATGGCGTTAGACAGCAGATTACGCAGGATGCTGGTCAGGGCAACCTCGTCGGTCAAGAGGGTGCCTGGGGCACCGTCGCCGGTCACGATCACCGCCACCGGCTTGTCCCCGGCCATCGGGCCGGCCAGCCCGCGGAGCCGGCCGAACAGGGCAGCCAGGTCCACGTTCGCCGGGTCGACGTGCAGGTGTCCCGACTCGGCCTTGGCCACGTCGAGCAGGTCGTTGACCAGGGCCAGCAGGGTGCTGCCCGAATTCCTGATGAGCTCGACCTGGTAGAGCCGCTCCGGGTCGAGAGCGCCGTCGGCGCCGGGCTCGGCCAGCAGGCGGGTCAGCCCGATGATGGAATTCAGCGGCGTGCGCAGCTCGTGGCTGATGTTGGCCCAGAACCTGTCCTTGGATTCCAAGGCCGCGCGCAGCCGCTCGGACGTCTCGTCGAGTTCCGCGTACAGGGCCACCACGCCGCGGTTGGTCTGCTCGAGTTCGGTCGACAACTCGGTGTAAAGGGCCATGACGCCGCGGTTGGTCTCCTGCAACTCGGAGTTGAGCAGGACCAGCTGGTCTTTCTGCTGCTTGAGGTCCTCGAGCGAACAGATCAGATCGGAGTTCTGGCGCCGCAGCTCATCCAGCGCGGACTGCGGGCGCAGGGCCGCTACCTGCTCACGGACCAGCCGCATGTCCGGCGGCACGCCCGGCGGACGTTGTTTCGTCATCCGTACCACGCGGCCGTCGGCGGCGAGGAGGTCCATCAGCCGCGCGGCCGCGGCGATGCCCTCGGCCGGGGGCTCGCCGTCCAAGGTCACCGTCAGCAGCAAGTCGGTGTCGTCGACGCCGAAGGCGATGACCGCGGTCAGGCCGGCCGTGACGGCGCTGCGGCCTATCTCGCTCAGCGCGGTGGCCACCCGGATCTGATCTTGCCGCTCGAGGCCCAGGCTGGCGGCGAGCCCGCGCCCGAGCTGCCGCGCCGCGAAGACGCCGGCCAGATCCCGGACGTCGAGGCGGGCGAGCTGGCTGATCATGGCTTCAGCACCAGGACGCCGGCGTCGTCGCGGTGAATTCCCGCCTCGGCGAGCAGGACGGCCGCTATGAGCAGCGGGTCCTTGTCGGCCACGCCAGGCAGGGCGGCGGCCTCCCAGCGGCTGGTGATGCCGTCGGAGTGCAAGACGACCGCCGCACCGGGTGGCACCTGGTACTCGAACTGGCGGATCGTGCGCGCCTGGTGCCCGGCGATGCCGGGCACGGAGAGCATGCTCTTCCGGCTGCCGTCGGACAGGATCGACGCCGCGATGTTGCCGAGGCCTGCGAACCGGGCCACCGGTCCGCGGACCTGCACGACGCCGATCGCCCCGCCGCGGGTATGGCTCATCTGCCGGTGAGCCCGCTCCAGCAGCGCGGCCGGCTCGCTCACGGGGTCATCGAGGACGGCGGTCACCCCGGCCGTGGCCGCCGCCGCGGCCAGCGGGCCATGGCCCAGCCCGTCACACAGGACCGCGGTGACCGTTTCGTCCGCCCGGATCGCCCCGTAGACGTCGCCGCATTCGGCTTCGCCGGTGATGGGCCTGACCAGGCCGGCCCAGCGGGCGGGCCATCCGCTCGTCGCCGCCGACGGGCGCTCCGGCCGGAATCGCGCGGCCAGGGCCGTCCCGTGGCCCGGCACGGAGTACAGGTCACAGAAATCGGCTAGCCGCTGGATCGCGCCCAGGCCGATGCCCAGCGTGCTCGTCGTGGAGTGGCCGTCTCGTATGGCGGCGCTCACATCGGGCAGGCCCGGTCCGGCGTCGATAGTGACCAGCACGATCCCCGGCGTCTCGGCGTCTCGGTCTACGCACAGCCACAGGGATCCCTGACGAGCATGTTTATGCAGGTTGGAGGCGGCCTCGGTCACCGCGAGCGCGAGCTGGCCGACGCGGGCGGCGGGGAACTGCAGCCGATCCGCCAGGGCCAGGGCGGCGTTCCGGCAGGCCGCCACGGCGCTGGCATCCTCGACCAGGAGCCAGCGCATGTCCTGCGGGGACGGCGCCGTCAGCGCCCAGTTCAGCGGGACCACTTGACCACCACGACGCTGGTGCCGCCGCCCGGTTTGGAGGTCAGCTCGAATTCATCGACCAGTCGCCGGGCGCCCGACAGCCCCAGGCCGAGTCCTTGGCCGGTGGTCCAGCCGTCCGTCAGGGCCAGGTCAATGTCACCGATGCCCGGACCGCCGTCGGTGAAGCCGATCCGGACACCGCTCTTGCCGAGGTCAGACGCGACGACGTCGATGCGGGCCGTCCCGCCGCCGCCGTGCACCAGGGCATTGCGGGCGAGTTCGCTGGCGGCCGTCACCACCTTGGTCTGGTCCACCAGGGAAAGCCCGGTTTTCTCGGCTACCATCCGCACCTGCTGCCGAACGCGGACGACGTCGTCTCCCGACCGGATCGGCAGCTCCTCCATCAAGAGCTTCCGTTCAAGAGCGCCAGGCCCTTCTCCGCGTTCAAGGCGGTGCGTACACCGCGCAGCGACAGCCCCAGCTCGGTGAGGGTGATCGCCACGGCCGGGCGCATGCCGACCAGGACCGTCTCGGCATCGAACAACCGGGATATGGACCCGATCGTGGCCAGCATCCGGCCGATGAAGGAGTCCACGATCTCCACCGCGGTGATGTCGATGATGACGCCGCGCGCGCCGGTAGCGGCCAGCTCGTCCGCGAGGTCTTCCTGCAGGCGCACGACGCTCTCGTCCTGCAGGTCGATCTGGATGGAGACGAACAGCGTCGAGGAGATCTTGAGGATCGGCACGCGCTCCGTCATCAGGCCGGACCCGTCTTCGCGACCTTCTGCCCGGTGCGGCTCAGCGCGTACGCCAGCGCGTCGGCGAGCGTCGCCTTGGTGGCGATGTCGCCGAACTCGATGCCGAGCGACACGATCGTCTGGGCGACCTGCGGCCGGATGCCGCTGACGATGCATTCGGCCCCGAGCAGGCGCGCGGCGCTCACCGTCTTGAGCAGGTGCTGAGCCACCTCGGTGTCCACCGTCGATACCCCGGTGATGTCCAGCACCGCGTGCTCGGCGCCGGTCGCGATCAGGGTCTCCAGCAGCTTTTCCATGACCAGCTGAGCGCGCGCCGAATCCAGGGTGCCGACCAGTGGCACCGCGATGATGCCCTCCCACAGCCGGACCACCGGCGTGGACAGCTCGAGCATGGCCTGCGCCTGGTCGGCGATGATCCGCTCCCGGGCCGCCGCATAGGTCTCGAAGGTGTGCAGGCCGAGGTCGTCCAGCATGCGGGAGAAGGCGAAGTACTCGGGCATCAGGTCGGCCGCGTCGGCCGCCAGTTCGTACACCGCGTCCTTGAGCGCGAACACCGCGAGCGCCGTCTCGCTAGGCGTGAACCCGCCTCGCGCGCGTGACCGGGACAGCTCGGCCAGGGCCGCCCTGAGCTCGCTGGCCGCCTGCTCGTCCGGGCCGGCCATCGCCCCGATCAGGAGCGAGTACAGGTCCTCGAGCTCGCGCCGCACCTCGGCCGCCGAACTCTGGCCACGCTGGCCCGCCACCACGAGCTCGGTCCAGCGGCCGACGAGTTTGTCCTGATGGTCGCGCAGGTACGCGGCCATCTGCCGTTGGCTGCTGTCAACGTCCATGGATATGCGTTCCCCTACATCCGGTTGCCGGTTGGTCATGCACCGACCAACAGTACATCCGCACCTACGGCGGGCATACGATCGCAGTGACCGTTCAAGCCGACACGTGGGAGTGCGGGATTGGCAGAGCTCAGCTTCTCGATGGAACCTCACGGTGCCAGCGTGGTCGCGAGCGTCCTCGGCGAACTTGACGTTACCTCCAGCCAGCGGTTCGACGACTGCCTGTCGGAAGCCGCCGCCATCAGCGACCGGGTCATCCTCGACCTGTCCGGCGTGGACTTCATGGACACGACCGCGCTGGCTGTCATCGTCGGCCACTGGCGCAGACAGGTCGAGGCGGGCGGGCTGTTCTTCCTGGCCGGCGCGCGCTACCGCTACACCAAGGCGCTGTGGATCACTGGCCTCGCTGACCGGCTGCCGATGTACGACACCGTCGACGACGCCCTCGCCGCCGCCCAGACCCGCCAACCTGAGCCTGGCGCCGAAGCCGCTAACGGCCGCGACGCCAGGAAATCAGGCGGCCCGGAAGCCGCCGCCGACTAGCGGCGGCGGCCCGGTAACCAGCGGTACCAGCGGCCCCGTGACCCGCCTTCGCCCATCCGGACGAGGAACCCGAGCAGCCAGATCACCAGGACTATCAGCGCGATCCACCACAAGAGATGAATCGCGAAGCCGAGCCCGCCGAGAATAAGGGCGAGCAACAGGACGAGCAAGATAATAGCCATGAGCTGATTTCCTTCTTTCTGTAAGGCCGCCGCCCAGGACGGAACCCGAGTACCCGGTTATCGGCGATCCACACCAGCGAAACCAGTCCGGATTTCAGCGCCGGATATTAGCAGGCGTCCGCGTGTCGCCCGCTGGTCACGGCTTCAGGCTCTTACCGGCGTCCTTGACCTTCTCGCCGGCCTGCTTCACGTCGGCCTTGGTCTGGTCGGCTGCGCCCTCGGCCTCCAGCCGCTCGTTGCCGACGGCCTTGCCCGCCGTCTCCTTGGCCTTGCCCTTGGTTTCCTGAACCTTGTTCTTTGCCTTGTCGGAAGTGCTCACTACCGTTCCCTTCCCGGTGGACCTTCGTATCGGCACCCCCACTGCCCCCGAAGAAGCGTTCATAACGCTCGCTGGCCGCTTTTGTGCTTCGGCGGCCGAGCCGTGAGCACAGTCGCACCGTGAGCGCGGTCCGAGATTGCTGCTAGTGGGGCCAGTTTGGCTCACGTCACCGGGGTAGGTTCACCCGGACGGGGAGGGAGTAGGAGGCCGTGTTGCCTGGTACCGCGCACGATGACGACATGCCGGGTCGCATGGTGGGCGACGCCGGGCCGGCGGGGGACAGCGTGCGGGACCGGGGGATAGTGGCGGTACTGCAGGAGGCGCTGCTGCCGGCCGCGCTGCCGGTCCTGCCGCGGGCCAGGATCGCGGCCCGGTACCTGGTGGCCGGGCAGGACCAGGCGGCCGGCGGCGACTGGTTCGACGCGATCCCGCTGGCCGACGGCAGCGTCGCGCTGGTCGTCGGTGATGTGGTGGGACACGGGGTCGTCGCCGCGGCGGCGATGGGGCAGTTGCGCGCCGTGCTGGCCGAACTCCTTGCCGCGGAGGCCGACCTCGGGACCGTCCTGGAGCGCGCCGACGCGTTCGCCGCCCGCACGCCGGCCTTGCGGGCCGCCACGCTCGCCCTGGCGGTGCTCGACCCGGCCCGCGGCACGCTGCGCTACACCACCTGCGGGCATCCTCCGCCGCTGGTCATCGGCATCGACAGGGCGGCCAGGTACCTCGAGGGCACCGGCACAGGACCGTTGGGCACCGGCTCGCCGCCGGTCCTGGCGACCAGCGCGCTCGCCCCGGGCGAGCTGCTCATGCTGTACAGCGACGGCCTCGTCGAGCGGCCGGACCGGACCATCGCCGAGGGCATGGCCGAGCTCGCCGTGGCCGCTGCCGGGGCGGTCGCCGAAGCGCCCGCCGAACGGGCGCTGGCGCCCGCCGCCGACCCCGCCGCGGCGGAACGAGTGTGCCAGCGGACCGTGGAGCTGCTGACGCGCACCGGCCGCGCCGACGACATCACCACGCTGGCCGCGCAGCGGCTCGCCGATCCGGTTCCGGCCCTGCGCCTTGAGCTGCCGAGCGAAAGGGCCAGCCTGACCGCGGCGCGAGATGCCTTCGCGGGGTGGCTGAGCCGGCTCGGAGCCGCTGCCGATGACGCCGACGCGCTGCACCTGGCCTTGGTGGAGGTCTTCACCAACGCCATCGAGCACGCCTATCCGCGCGGCGAGCCCGGGATCATCGAGCTCGAGGCGACCCTCGGCGACGACGGGAACGTGGAGTGCCGGGTGACCGACCACGGCAGCTGGCGGCAGCCCAATCCCGCCGATGCCGACCGCGGCCACGGGCTCATGGTGGCCGGGCAGGTCGTCGACCAGCTGCTGGTCAGCCACCCGCGGCGGCTAGCCGACGGCACGGCGGGCAGCCGCGGCACGATCGTGACCCTGCGGCACCGGCTTGGCCGGCCCGCCGTCCTGGCCTCGGGTCACGACAGCGCGCACGCCGGTCATCCGGCCGATCCGCCCTTCGCCGTGGACACCTCCATCGCGGAAAGCGCCACGGCGCGGGCGCTGGTGCGCGGCCCGGTCGACATCACCACCGCCGATCAGCTGGCCCGGCGGCTCCTGTCCGTCAGCCGGGGCGGCACGGTCCCGCTCGTCGCCGACCTCACCGGCGTCACCCAGCTGGCCAGCGCGGGGGTTCGCGCGCTGTACGCGGTCAGCGGGCAGATGGCGGCCCACGGGCAGGACCTGACCCTGATCACCGCGCCGGGCAGCGCCGCTCACCTAGTGCTCGACCTCGTGCGGCTGGCTCACACCGTCGGAGATCAGTTCTAAATCGCCCGCATCCGGTTGTTGCGGGGATCGTGGGTGACCTCGGCGAGGCCGAGTTCCTCGAGCAGCGGCGGCAGGTACATCCCGAACCGGCCGCGGTAACCGCTGCGCAGGCCGTACCAGCCGCCGACGGGGTTATCGGCGGACCGTCCCCACGCCTCCACCGTCCCCTCGGCGGCGGGCTTCTTCTCGTCGGCCGCGCCGAGCGAAACCCAGTCGCCCTGGGCGGCCAGCCAGGTGTGCAGGTCGTCGATGCCGCGCAGCTGGTACTTCAAGGTGGTGGAGCCAACCTGGCAGACCAGGGCGGGCGGGTCGGCCTGCTCGTCCCGGTACATGGTGTAGCTTGACGTGCCCGGCGGGGTCTTGAGCTCCCACGGGTCTTCCTTAGTACCAGCGGCCATTACTGTTCCCCTTTCTCGGCTGCGGTCACGAAGTGCGGCAACAGGGACTGCCAGCCCGCCTGGTTGCGGTCGCGCCACGGCCCGCCGGCCGGGCCAAGCCGTTCCCAGCCGCGGTGCTCGATCTCGACCCGGGTGGCGCCGGCCCCCTGGGCCAGGAAGCGGATCTCCACCTCGGTGGCGTCGGCGCGGTCCCGCCCGAGGTACCACAGGTAGGCGAGCCTCGCCGGGGGCTGCCATACGGTCACCTCGCCCCACTCGTGCTCGACGCCGTCGGCGGTCCGCTCGTAGATCCGGCCGCCCACGCCACCGGTCAGGACGACGACCTCGGCGCGCCCGGTCACCGTGTGATCGGACGGCCACCAGGTGCCGATGGCTGAGGTCCAGACGCTGAACGCGTGGTCGGCCGAACAGGCCACGTCGAAGGACATCCGTAGCGGGGCGGTCATCGGTGCGGTCTTTCCGTGGGCTCGCGGCCGGAGTTCTCGCCGGTGTTCTCAGCCAGCAGCCGGAACCGCCGGGCGGCGTCTCCCCAGACGCGCTCCAGATACGCCTGGACCGCGTGCATCCCCTCTTCCCGCAGGTGGTAGATCCGGCTGGTGCCCCGCGCCTGCTCCGCCACCAGGCCGGCCTCCTTGAGCAGCCGCAGATGCCTGGAGACCGCGGGACGGCTGATCGGCAGCGCCGCGGCGATATCGCGGACCGGCTTGTCGCCTTCGCTGAGCAGGCGCAGGATGTCCCGCCGGTTCGGGTCGCCGAGCGCCTCGAACGGATCGCCGACCGCGCGCGCCTGGATCACTCCCGCCCCGCCTCCCCGCGATCGGTTGGTAACGACCAGGCTACCGTAACACAGAGGTTACCGGCCACCGCGCGCGCGCCGGACGCGCCCGGAGGCCACCGGGCCGGTGCTCGCCTTCGCGGACCTCCGGCTCGACCAGGAGACCTACGAGGTCCGCCGGGCTGGTCATCTCATCGAGCTGTCGCCGACCGAGTTCCGGCTGCTGCGCTACCTGATGCTTAATCCGGGACGCGTGCTGACCAGGGCGCAGTTGCTCGACCACGTATGGGACTACGACTTCCGCGGGTCCACCACCGTGGTGTCCACCTATGTCGCGTACCTGCGGCGCAAGCTGGCCAGGTACGGGCCGGACCTGATCCACACCCAGCGCGCGGTCGGCTACAGCCTCCGCCTGCCACGTCCTGGAGACCCCGATGAAGCCTAGAAGCCCGCGCCCCGGCAAGCTCAGGACCCAGGTGCTGGCCGGCGTCCTGCTGATCACGCTCGGCGCGCTCGCCGTCTTCGACGTCGCGGCGGTCACCGCCGTGCGGACCTACCTGATCGACCGGACGGACGTGACCCTGAAGTCGGCGCTCAGCTGGACCCGCCCGCAGCTGCAGGAACGGCATCGGTCGCCGAGGGCGAGGCCAGCCAGGAGCTGATGCGGCGCTTCCTCGCCGAAGCCAGCCATGAGCTGCGTACCCCGCTGGCCTCGCTGCGCGCCAACGCCGAGCTCTACACCCAAGGCGCCCTCACCAAGCGATCGCAGGTCGACGAGGCGATGCGCCGGATCATGCTGGAAGCCCAGCCGATGGGCCGGCTGGTCGACGACATGCTCCGGCTGGCCCGCCTCGACCAGCATCCCGCCCGGCAGCGCGATCCGGTCGACCTCAGCGCGCTCGCCGCCGGCTGTGTCGAGCGGAGCCGGATCGCCGATCCGCGGCGAGCCTGGCAGGCCCGCATCGCCGCCGGACTCGTCGCCGTCGGCGACGAGGAACTGCTGTGCCGGGCCGTGGACAACCTGCTGGCCAACGTGCACACGCACACGCCGGAAGGGACCACGGCCGTCGTCAGCGCCTACGATGACGGCGACCGCGTGGTCGTCGAGGTCAGCGACAACGGTCCCGGCGTCCCCGCCGACCGGCTGCCCCGTATCTTCGACCGCTTCTACCGCGCGGGAACCCCGGCCCAGCACCCCGGGTCCGGCCTCGGGCTCGCCATCGTCACCGAGATCGCCGCGGCCCACGACGGCACCGTCACGGCCGCGGCCAACTGGCCGCGGGGGCTGCGCGTCACCCTCGCCGTGCCCGCCGGGCGGCGGTCCCCTGGGACCAGCCTGGCTGGCAGCACGGCGGGAATCTGTTAGGCCGACAGTACGACGATGACGGTGCGCCCGATCCTGACCTTGTCGCGTTTCTTCAGCCGCTGGGCGACGCCGATGCGGCGTCCATTGAGCCAGGTGCCGTTGGTCGAGCCGAGGTCCTCGACGTACCAGAGGCCATGAGCGGTCTGGAAGAGGGCGTGGTGGCTCGAGGCGTGGTCATCGTTGACGATCAGTGTGCCCTGTCGGCCCGCAGTGAATTCGGTATGGAAGACGTGGGTCTCGCCGCCGACCTGGACAGCGATGGACGGGGCGGGTCCCGCGTCGGCAATGGTGGCGTCGCCCGTGCTTGTGACGGCCGACATGGCGGCCTTCCAGGCCTTCTGCTCCTGCTCGGTGGCGTCTTCCCAGGGCGGGAGAGACCCCGGGTTAGCGCTACGGTGGGCCTCGTAGGCAGTGCGCGCGAGGCGGTCGAGATCGGTGCTAGTCACCAGTCGATAATGCCAGGCGGCATAGATGCGACGGAGAAGCGGATGGCAAACGAAGAGTTCGGCAAGGCGCTGGAATCCACCCGGGAGGTCGAGCTGACCGTCACCGGCCGGAAGTCCGGGCCGCGAGATCTCCATCCCGGTGTGGTTCGTGCGGGACGGCGAGAAGGCGTATCTGGTGCCGGCCGATCGCCGCGGCCAGAATCTACTCGCCGGCGAAGACGGCGGCTGCGATCCTGCGGACCCGTTCGGGGTCGGCGATCGCGTCAATCTCGACGATCCTGCCCCCGGCGACGGTGAAACCCATCACGGTCATGGGCTGCTCGCCCAATGTGACGACCACTCCGGCTGCTCCATTTACCAGCGCGGGTCGCAGGTGAATGACCGGGCGCGCCAAAGTTGCCCGCAGCCCAATGCGTGCCTGCTTGGCGACAGCCGCTGCACCATGGAGCACCATGGAGGCTGCGGGCCGCTCGGCGCCTGCGTCGATGCGCAGCACGACGTCCGGGTCGAGCACGGCGACGAGGGCGTCGAAATCGCCCCCACGTGCCGCCAGGAAGAAGGCGTCGACCACTCGTCGTTGACGAGCGAGGTCCGGGTCGGGCGCCGGTACGTCTGCGCCCTTCACCCGGCGTCGCGCCCTGCTGGCGAGTTGCCTCGCCGCCGCGGGGGTCCGACCCACCATGGGTGCGATCTCCTCGAACGGCAACCCGAACATGTCATGGAGGACGAAGGCCAGCCTTTCGGCCGGGGCCAGGGTGTCGAGCACGACAAGGAGCGCGAGGCCGACCGAGTCGGCCAGCAACGCCTCCTCCTCAGGCCAAAGCTCCCTTTCGGGGCTGATGACTGGGTCGGGTACGTGCACCCCAAGGGGTTCCTCGCGTCGGACATTGCGAGAGCGCAGCACGTTCAGGCAGACCCGGCCGACGACAGTGGTCAACCATGCGCTGAGATTCTCGACCTCGTCCGCCCTTGATTGGCTGAGCCGCAGCCAGGCGTCTTGGACGGCATCGTCGGCTTCGGTAAGCGAGCCGAGCATCCGGTAGGCCACCGCCCGGAGATGGCCGCGCTGCTCCTCGAAGCGGTCTGCCAGCCACTGGCGGTCTTCGTCCATCGGTCACATCCTCCCGTTCCCAGGTGTCTATACCAATGACACCTAGAACACGACCGGTGTGACCAGCCAGCCCAACGCGGAAGGGGAACACCAGTGCGAGTCTTCGTCGCAGGGGCGAGCGGGGCGATCGGTACCCGGCTCGTTCCCCAGTTGATCGAGCGAGGCCACGTGGTGATCGGCACCTTCAAATCTCCCCAGAAGGAGGCACGGCTCCGGGCCTCCGGGGCCGAGGCGATCGCGCTCGACCTGCTGGATGCCCCGGCCGTGCGCAGGGCCATCCTCGACGCCGAGCCCGAGGCGATCGTCCACGAGGCCACGGCGCTCGCCGATGGCGGGTTCTCCAGGAAGCTCGACAAGACCTTCGCCCAGACCAACCGACTCCGGACCGAGGGCACCGATACCCTCCTGGCTGCGGCGCGAGAAGCGGGCGTGCAGCGCTTCGTCGCCCAGAGCTTCGCCCCCTACCGCTACGCCCGAGAGGGAGGGCTGGTCAAGACCGAAGACGATCCGCTCGACGCCACCCCGCCCGCGGGAGCGAAACAGACGAACGCGGCAATGGCCCACGTCGATCAGGCGGTCACCGACGCTGGCGGGATCGCGCTCCGCTACGGCGGCTTCTACGGCAACTCAGATGACCAGGTGATCAAGCTCGTGCGCAAACGGCGGTTCCCGATGATCGGCGCAGGCGAAGGCGTGACTTCGTGGATTCACCTCGACGACGCCGCGGCCGCGACCGTCCTAGCGATCGAACACGACGGATCCGGCATCTACAACATCGTTGACGACGAACCCGCTCCCACGCGCGAGTGGCTCCCCGCGCTGGCCAGCGCGCTCGGCGCCAAACCGCCCCGCCACATCCCCGCTGGGCTCGTCCGGCTCATCGTGGGCGAAGACGTGGTGATGGGGCAAACCCAGGCTCGCGGTGCCTCTAACGCCAAGGCGAAGGGCGAACTGGGATGGACGCTGCGCTACCCCAGCTGGCGACAGGGTTTCGTGGCCGCCTACGCGTCCACCGCGCCGGACGGCCAACTACCGATGTTGCTATAGGCTCGGAGGCTCGCAGCGGCCAATAGCTTGTGTGTCCTGGCCGCAGCTGCCGGGTCGCCCGGGGAAGCCAGCTGGAATAATCTTGATCTGCAGTTGGGAGATCAATGCAAGACGGGCCACGTATTCTAGTCGCTGCCGCGCTTGGAAAGATCGTTGAACCTATTTTGCGGCAGTCCCTGATTGACGCGAAGGTAACGATCGCTGAGGATAAGGCTGCGGTCGAGCACGCCATCAATAACCGCTTGAGATTTGACGTAGTGGTTGCCGACCTTACCTGGAACGACTATGTCGTCGAGTACTCGTTCGACGGGCTTGACGTGCTGAATGCCCTTCGGCGCGCAGGCAGGCAGACACCCGTAATATTTGCCGCCCAAGGTCACGGGCTTGAGCGTGATCATTTGGACGAGGCAGTCGAGCAGCCCGAGGTAGTCGGAATTTACCGAAAGGCAATGGGGCCTGGCCCACTTATCGAGGCCATTGATATTACCGTCAGCGGAGGCAGCCTGGCGGCCTCCCGGTTTCCCTCGGGCGCCAGTCCGCCAGATATTCCACGGATTCACAGTTATTTTAAGAAAGGCAAAGGAGCGACTGCGGCCCGTTTGGCCGGAGCGATCGCCTCAGGCCGGGCGGTAAACCATGAGACACTCGCCGGTGCCGCGCACGTCGGATACGACACTGCCGCTAAACTGGTCGATTACCTTGGCCCTCTCATCAAAGATCGACGCGAGCATAGTCATGAGCTTAAGATGACCCCCGAGGTCGTTTACCGATGGTGCGGTGAACATGCGCGTTATATCCTGAGCTGGTGCCGCCGTAACGGTTACAGCGACATCGCGGTACGGGTCACCGCGGCAGTGGTGCCATGAACTGTCCCGTCTTCGCCTGATGCCGTGGGCTTGGCTAATCGCGGCCGGTGCGTCATCGTCCACGTCGACTGGACGTTTCCGGTTGGAGCATGCAAGTTCTTGCACGGGCGAAACGAGAGCTCGCAAGGATCCGCCTGATCGCCAATCGGTCGACCGTGTTGCTTATTTTGTGTAGATAATCTGTTTTGTCCCATGCTGGCTCAGAGAGCAGTCACGGCTCTGTGGCGCACGACAGCGGTGCACCTACGACAGCGCTGAAATCAGTCGCTGAACAGGGGCGAGACGGCTGACGCACGCGGAAGCTCTCACCGAACCAGCCGACGAGGGCGTTGGGGGGCGCCCTGGGCCCGCTGGCCTAGCAGGCTAGTGCGGGCCGACGTCGGTCCGGGTAGCTGTGTGGCCACGGCCGCACCGGCTACCCGGGCCGACGGACCCCATGCGACTGCTGGTGTCGAAGTGTATGCAGCATCTCACCCTTGGTGGGTGATACGTGTGGGTGGCGCCCCATCGAGGCTGTAGCTCTGGGGCGTGCGCCGCGACGGCGACGGATCGCTCACGATCGTGATCCAGCACGAGCAGCCCGCCGACACCAGCAACTGGCTGCCCGCTCCGGCCGCGCCGTTCCGGCCCATCATGCGCCTGTACCAGCCGCAGGCTGCCGTGCTGGACCGCAGCTACCAGATCCCGCCCATCACCAAAGCGAGCTAAGGCCCGGTCAAGTAGCCATCTGCTCTGGCCAGTGAGCCGTTTTGCCTGCCTGCCTGCTGAGCTGTTCCTGTCGGCTCAGATGATCATGCCCAGCGGATCCTGGATCCGAGTCGTGAATGCCGCGAGCCAGCGGGCCGCGAGGGCTCCGTCGATCGCGCGATGGTCGACCGAGAGGGTGCAGCGCATGACGTTCGCCACAGCCACCGTGCCGTCGACGACGACCGCCTGCGGCTTGGCCGCGCCCACCGCGAGGATTCCCGATTGCGGCGGGTTGATGATCGCGGAGAACTCCAGCGTCCCGTACATGCCGAGGTTCGAGATCGAGAAGGCGCCGCCTTCCAGCTCGTGCTGCAGCAGCCGCCGGTCGCGGGCACGTTGCGCGAGGGACTGCGCCTCGGCGGCGATCACGGATAGGCGCTTGGCCTCGACGCCGCGCAGCACGGGCGTGACCAGTCCGCCGTCGGTCGCGACGGCGATCGACATGTCGACAGATGCATGCGCCACCAGCCCTTCGTCACTCCAGGTGACGTTCGCCTCTGGCACGTCCCGGAAGGCCGCCGCCGCCGCCATGATGACGAAATCGTTGACTGAGACCTTCACCGGCGCGGTCTCGTTGATCCGCTTGCGCAACCCGAGCAGCTCGTCGACGACGCACTCCGTGGTCAGGTAGAAGTGTGGCGTCGTCGCCTTGCTCTCGGTGAGGCGGCGTGCGATGGCGCGCCGGATCGGAGTGTGCGGGATGAGCGTGTCGGCGGCGGACGGCTGGGCGGCGGCCGGCTGCGGAGCCGCCTGGTCTGGCTGGCGAGCCTCGCCCGCAGTCCGCAGGCGCTGGTCGGCGAGCCATTCGAGGTCGCGGCGGACGATCCGGCCGTTCGGGCCCGTCCCCGCGATGGTGGCCAGGGCGATGCCCTTCTCGCGGGCCATCTTGCGCACGATCGGGCTCGCGAAGATGCGGGTCCGGGAGGCGGCCGGGGTCCCTTGACCGAGGGCGGCGTCGATGTCGGCGTCCGTCTCGCCGTCCTTCATAAGAACCGCGATAGGCGCGCCGATCTCGCCGACCTCACCCGCGGCGAGCACGATCCGGCCGACGACCCCCGACTCCTCCGCGCCGTACTCGATGATCGCCTTCTCGGTCTCGATCTCAGCGAGCGGGTCGCCGACAGCGACGGTGTCGCCGGGGGCGACAAGCCAGCTGGCGATCGCCGCCTCCGTCGCGCCGGCGAGCACGCTCGGCATCCGCACGACCGACGCCATCAGCCGGCCCTCCCGAAGCCGGCGCGCACCCGCTCGATGCCTGCGACGACTTCCTCGGTGCGGGCGATCGCCGCGCGCTCGAGCACCTTCGAGATGCTCGGGCTCGCCTCGGAACCCGTGACGCGCTGCACGGGTTGGTCGAGCCAGTCGAAGAAGCGGCGCTGGATCTCGTCGGCGAGCCAGCCGCCGTAGGAGGTGCCCTGCGCACCCTGCTCGACGATGAGCACCGCGTTCGTCTTGGCGATGCTGTCGCCGACCGTCTGCCAGTCCAGGCTCGCCTGGTCGAGGAAGCGCAGGTCGATGAGCTCGGCGTCGACCCCGGTCTGCTCGATCGCCTGCCGTGCGTGCTGGACCATCGAGAGATACGTGAGCACCGTGACGTCCTTGCCCTCGCGCCGCACGGCGGCCTTGCCGAAGGGGATCTGGTAATCGAGGTCGTCGACCGGGATCTCGCCCTCTGCGCCGTAGAGGTCGACATGCTCGAGCATGAGCACCGGATCCTGGATCGCGAGCGCCGCGTTCATCAGGCCCACGTAGTCGTACGGGGTCGAGGCGGCCATAATCCGCCAGCCGGGGCTCGTCGCGAAGATGCCCGCGGGGTCCATGAGGTGCTGGGAGCCGTAGCCGGAGCCCAAGGCGACCTTCGTGCGCAGCACGAGCGGCACCGGGTTGAGACCTCCGAACATGTGGCGGGCCTTGCCGATCTGGTTGAACACCTGGTCGGCTGCGACCCAGAGGAAGTCGGGGTACATGAACTCGACGACGGGGCGGAAGCGGCCGTCGAGGGCGAGACCACCGCCGAGCCCGGCGAAGGCGTTCTCGCTGATCGGCGTGCCGAGCACGCGACCGGGATACTTCTTCGCCAGGCCCTTAGTGGCGCCGTTCGTGCCGCCGTTGAGCCGGTGCACGTCCTCGCCGAGCACGACGATGCGCGGATCCTCGCCCATGCGCCGGTCCATGACCCCGGCCACAGCGTCGATGAGCTTGCCGCGGGAGAGTTCGCCGGTGAAGTCCCGTTGCTCGATCGTACGCGCGTCGGCGAGTTCGGAGAGGTCGCCGCGGATGCCGACATCGACGAAGGCGGGGTCCGGCCACAGGTCGGGGCGAATGCGGCGGACGCCGGGCTTGCCGTCCGGGTCCTGCTCGACAAGCGCGCCGGCGGCAAGCCTCATGGCCTGCTGCGCCTGCTCGCACACGGAAGCGACGCCCGCCTCGTCGATAAGGCCGAGCTTGGTCATCTCTTCCGCGACGCGGCCGAGCGGGTCGCGGGCACGCCACGCGGCCTCTTCCTCCTTGGTGCGGTAGCCGAACGCGCTACCGGGGAAGGGGCCGTTCTGGTGGAAGAAGCGGTAGACGAGCGCCTCGACGACGACGGGGCCCTCGCCCGCGCGCAACCTCTGCTGCGCTCGCTGCATCGCGAGGTGCACGGCGAGCGGGTCCATGCCGTCGACCCGCCAGGCCGGGATGCCGAAGCCGAGCGCGCGCGCCGACAGCCGCGGCTCCCCGGTGGCCTCCTCGACGCTGGTCGAGACGGCGTAG
>Ga0209656_10000625_pt1 | contig 23196 bp, 17 predicted proteins | sample BogFormECP12_OM2_FD_188239 | JGI IMG/M metagenome (GOLD analysis project Ga0209656, IMG submission 188239) | Bog forest soil microbial communities from Calvert Island, British Columbia, Canada - ECP12_OM2 (SPAdes) (version 2) | ecosystem: Environmental > Aquatic > Freshwater > Wetlands > Bog ... | reverse complement strand
CGCGCGGGCTGTCGCGGTGACGGTGGCGAATTCGGTGTTCCGGTACCTTTCCAGCAGCGCGAGCGATGAGCGCGGCCGGCCGAGGGAGGTATCCAGGTCGGCGAGCATGATGTCGCGGTGCAGCGCAAGCAGGGGCGGTACACGGCGGCCGGCCTGCTCGTGCAGGATCGCCCGTGCCTCGGCTTCCTGGCCGTGGGCCAGCAGCGCGCTCGCGTGCCCGAGCGCGAGGGCAGCGGTCAGGCCGGGATCCGCGCCGACCACGTCAGGCAGCAGGATCCGCTGCAGGGTCCGCGCCTGGACGGTCAGGTCGCCGCCGATCGCCGCATGCATCGCCAGCGCAAGCTCGAGGGTCGACGGCATGCTCAGGCCCTTTTGCTTCCGCAGCGTGTGCGCGCGTTCCGCCGCCTCGTTCGCGTGGTTGGTCCGCGACCAGAAGCTGTCGACGAACGCGATCATGCCAAGCGCCTCGAGCTCGAGGATGTCCGAGCCATCCCGCCGCGTTTCCGCCAGCGCCTCGTCGAGCAGCGCGCCGACATCCTCGTGCCTGCCGTGCCACATATGCGTGCTGGCCTGTGCGAGCAGCACCGCGGCCCGCAGCCCGGGGATGGAAAGCGGTTTCGCGTCACCGTCGTCGCTCTTGCCGAGGAGACGGCCTGCCGCGGCGTCGACGGCGTCGATATCGAATGCCTTCTGGCCCAGGATGAGCTGGACCAGATCACAACTGGCCAGGAGGTCCGGATCCGCCGGGGCCTGCGTCGGCTGCCAGGCTCTCAGCCGGTCAAGCTCACGCGCCGCCGCGTCCGAGTCGGCGAAGATAGCCGCGACCACGGACCCGGCGATGACCGTCTCCTCCGGCCCGCCGGTATCGGTGTCACTAAAGGAGTTCTCGCCGTTCTGGTCGCGGATCAGCGGCATCAGTTCGCGCAGCCCGACGCCCGACAGGTCCTGGCGGTGCACGAGCGCGTCCGCGAGTCCGCCCCGGGCCAGCAGCGCGGCCACCCGCGGTCCGTCGCCGGCCTGCACCGCCCAGTGGACCGCGCTGCCCAGGTCGTCATTGGCTTCAAACCAGGCGGCCGCGCGCTGCATGAGAGCGCGGACGGCTTCCCCGTCGCGCCGCTGCAGCAGATAGCGAAGGATCTCCCCGAACAGCTGGTGGTAGCGGTAACGCGTCTGCAGCGGGTCGAGCGGTATGACGAAGGAGTTGTCGCGCGCGAGGTCCGCGAACATGTCCCCGCAGCCGGCCATGCCGGTGACCGCGTCGGCTAGCGGGCCCGCCACCTCGTCGAGGAAGCTGGTCTCGATGAGGAGCCGGCGATACGGCGCCGGCAGCCGGCCAAGCACCTCGTCCACGAGGTATTCGCCGATGCTCCCGGGATCGAGCGCGAGTTGGGACACGAAGGAGGTGGGGTGCTCGGTGCCCTCCATCCGCATCGCGGACAGCCGCACTCCGGCGGCCCAGCCCTCGGTGCGCGCCACGAGGACGTCGAAATCCGGTTTCGGGAGGCTGACGCCGTGGGCGTCGAGGACTTGCCCGACCTCCGCGGGCGTCATGGCCAGGTCGGCCGCCCGCAGTTCGAGCATCTGCCCGGCCAGCCGGTACCGGTGCAGCGGCAGCAGGGGGTCACTGCGCGCGGCGAGTATCAGCCGCAGCCCCGGCTGCCTGCCACGGACCAGCCTGTCCAGGCTGTTCAGGATCTCGGGGTCGCGGATCACGTGCGCGTCGTCGATGATCACGACGAGCTGTTCCGCCGACTCCGGCACCTGGCTGAACAGCATCTGCACCAGGTCTAGCCCGGGGTTGAGCGTTGTTCCCACCGGGGAACCGAGTTCCGAGCCATCACAGCTCGGCAGCGCCGACTCGAGAAGGCGCCAGAACCGCCGCGGCTCGGCATCGGCCGCCGTCGGGCTGAGCCAGGCGACGCGCGCATTGGCACGCCGCACCCAGTCGGCGAGCAGCACGGTCTTGCCCGCTCCCGGACCGGCGCAGAGCAAGGTCAGCGGCAGGTCCGCTGCCCCGTCCAGGCCGGCGAGCAGGCGGGGCCGCGAGACGTACCGAGGCGGCAGCCGCGGTACGGTAACGCGAGAATCACGTAGCGTACTCATCTTCGCGCGCTCCCCCCGGAACCCGCACGGGCTATGCCCGAGCTGGTGCGCTTCTTATGATTTCTTAGCCTTTTGGCCACTGTAACCTCTGGCCTGCACTAGAAGGAAGCCTTGTCACGCGGGACTCTTAGCCGCGCGAACGTTAACCTTGCGCCGCATACCGGGTGGATCACCCGCGGTGGGTGATCCACCGCGGGTCTGTACCCAGTTTTGCTCGCAATCATGACCGGCCGGCAGAGGGCGGAGGCGCGCTGTGGCCATGGATACGTTCATCATCTTCGCCGCGAGCTATGACACACTCGACGCGGCCGAAGCCGACTACCACGCCGTGCGCGAGCTCTACGCCGCGTCCGGGCTGATCGATACTTACGACGCCGCCGTGATCACCCGCGACGCCGACGGGAAGGTCCGGATCGTCGCCAAGCATGAGCAGCCGACCAGGACCGGTGCCTGGCGCGGCCTGGGCATCGGGCTGGCGGGGGGCGCGCTCGTCGCCCTGTTCCCGGCGGTGGGACTCGGCGCCGGGCTGCTTCTCGGCAGTGTCAGCGGCGCGGGGATCGGCGCTCTGGCCGGGCACGTCACCGCGGGGCTGCGGCGCGCGGACCTGAAGGACCTGGGCGAACTGCTCGACGAAGGGCAGAGCGGGCTAATCGTCGTCGCCGCCATTGACCTGGAAGGGCGCGTGGAGCAGATCATCCGGCACGCGGACAGGGTGACCAAGAAGTCGTTGAAAGCCGATGAGCGGGCGCTCACGGACGAGATCGACATGGCGGGGGCGGCCTCGGAGGTGCAACGGGCGATATCTGAATCCGACGCGGCGGTCCGCGCGGCCGAGGAGGAAGCGGCGGCGGCGGAGCGGGCCGCCGAGATGTACTCGACCGTCCGGCCCCGGGCAGCAAGCGACGACCTGGTGAGCAGCCTGAGCGAGCTGGACAGGCTGCGCACGTCAGGAGCGATCAGCGCCTCGGAATACGACGCGGCGAAGAACAGGCTGCTCAGCCCCTGAGTTCATCCTCGCTGGGTGAGGAACTGCCCGGCCGCGCCGGGCTACCCTGCTCGCAGAGCCAGCCAAAGGGGGAGATGGTGCCGGGTACCGCTGACCACGGTGCCCGGCACCACTTATGTGCCGGGAACGCACGCACGCACGGACGCACGACGAGGAGTCATGGTGGCTAAGCCGTTCAAGGGGACCGTCAACGTCGACATCAGGGACTCAGAACCGGACTGGACGCCATTCGAGCCCCCGGTCGCGCCCTTCGGCGCGCCCATCGAGCGGATCGCGGCGCAGGGCATGCGGTGACAGCCGCAGCGAGAACCACGTGGAGCCCGCCAAAGAACCCGCCGAAGAACATGGTGTGGGTGCCGGGCGGCAGCTTCCTGATGGGGTCGGCGGACTTCTACCCCGAGGAGCGGCCGGTGCGGCGAGTGACGGTGGACGGCTTCTGGATGGACTCCCATCCGGTCACTGTCGCCGGATTCCGCCGGTTCACGCGGGAGACCGGCTACGTGACGGTGGCCGAACGGCCGCTCGATCCCGGCCAGTACCCGGACGCCGACCCCGCGCTGCTGGTCCCCGGCTCGCTGGTGTTCTACCAGGCTAGCGGGCCGGTGGACCTGCGCGACGTCACGCAGTGGTGGCGGTATACCCCTGGCGCCGACTGGTGCCACCCGCGCGGCCCGGGCAGCACGCTGGACGGCCTCGACCTGCACCCGGTCACCCACGTCGCGGCGGAGGACGCCGACGCCTACGCGGCCTGGGCGGGCAAGGAACTGCCGACGGAGGCCGACTGGGAGTTCGCCGCCCGCGGCGGCCTCGAAGGCGCGGTCTTCACCTGGGGTGACGATCCCGCGCCCAGGGGGCGGGCCATGGCCAACACGTGGCAGGGCGAGTTCCCGTGGCAGAACCTGAAGCCGCCGCGCAAGCGCGGCACGTCGGCGGTGCGCGGCTTCCCGCCCAACGGCTTCGGGCTGTACGACATGGCGGGGAACGTGTGGGAATGGACACGCGACTACTACACCGACCGGCCCGCCGCCGCCCGCGCGTGCTGCGCGCCGCCCGAGCAGCCCGCCGAGCGCATCCCGCGCCGGGTCATCAAGGGCGGCTCCCACCTGTGCGCGCCGAACTACTGCCTGCGCTACCGCCCCGCCGCACGACAGGGGGAGGCGGTCGACACCTCGACCGCGCACCTGGGATTCCGCTGCATCGTCCGCCCCTAGCCCCTCGGCTTCCTAGCCGAGGGCGGGCCCGCGGCTAGGAACTCCCCTTTTTTATCCTGAACGTCCGCGGCTGACTCCCTATCACACCCCCGTCTCCACGGAACGCTGGCCGGGCAGGACCTCCGTCTCCGGCGCGGGCTGGCGAGCCAGCCTGCTCGGCCACCAGACCCAGCGGCCCAGGTCGAGGTTGAGCGCGGTCACCAGCACCGAGCGGACGACGATCGTGTCCAGCAGCACCCCGAACGCCACGGCGAAACCGAGCTCGGTCAGGAACGTCACCGGCAGCGTGCCGAGCACGGCGAACGTGCCCGCGAGCACGCAGCCTGCCGAGGTGATCACGCCGCCGGTCGCGGCCAGGCCGGTCAGCGCCCCTGTGCGGGGCCCGTGGCGCTGTGCCTCCTCGCGGACCCGGGTCATCAGGAAGATGTTGTAGTCGATGCCCAGGGCGACGAGGAACACGAACACGAACAGCGGGAACGAGGTGTCCGCGCCGCCGAAGTTGAACACGTGGTCGAAGAACAGCGCGCTCACCCCGAGGGCGGACGCGAACGACAGGATCACCGTCGCGATGAGCATGATCGGGGCGACGAGGGCGCGCAGCAGCAGGGTGAGGATGACGAACACCACGGCGAGGATGACCGGGATGATCACGTTCCTGTCGTGCGCGGCCGCCCGCTGGACGTCGAGGTTGACCGCGGTGTTGCCGCCGACCAGCGCGTCCGCGCCGGGGACGGCGTGCACGGCCGCCCGCGCGCGATCGATGGTCGCGTACGCGGCCTGGCTGTCCGGCGCGGAGGTGAGCGTCGCCTCGAGATAGGCGTGGCCGGCCAGGATCGTCGGCGGCGTCACCGCGGTCAGGCCGTCGACCGAGCGGAGCGCGGCGGCCAGTCGCGGCCCGGACCCGGCGTTGCCGAAGACCTCGACCGGCTGCCCGGCGCCCCCGGAGAAGTGCTCGTCGAGCACGGCCTGGCCGGCCACCGAGTCCGGGTGGCCGCGGAACGACTGGGCGTTGGTCAGCCCGTGGGCCTGCAGTCCGGCCAGCCCGGCGGCCATCGCGCCGAGCACGATGACGGTGGAGATCCAGACAACTCGCGGCCGCCCGGCGATGCCGCGGCCGACGCGGGCCCAGAAGCCCCGGGTCGTCGGTTCCACGGAGCCGTACCTGGGCGTGACGGGCCAGAACACCCACCGGCCGGTGATCACCAGCAGCGCCGGCAGCAGCGTCATCATCGCGAGCAGCGAGACCGCGACGCCGATGGCCAGCACCGGTCCCATGCTCTTGGTGGAGTTCAGCTCGGCGAGGGACAGGGTCAGCAGGCTCAGGATCACTGTCCCGGCGCTCGCCACCACGGCCGGCCCGGCCCGGCGCAGCGCCACGGCCATCGCGGCGTGCCGGTCCTCGTGCCGCCGCAGTTCCTCACGGTAGCGCGCGGTGATCAGCAGCGCGTAGTCCGTCCCCGCGCCGAACACCAGCACGTCCAGGATGCCCGCGCTCTGCGCGTTGACGGTCAGCCCGTGCTTGGCCAGCAGGTAGATCACGGCCTGGCTGGTGGTCAGCGCCACCCCCGCGGAGATGACCGGCAACAGCCACAGCACCGGACTCCGGTAGGTGATCAGCAAGATGATGATGACGACCGCGAGCGCGGCGTACAGGAGCGTGCCGTCGATGCCCTTGAATGCGTTGCCTGAGTCGGCGGCGGTTCCCAGCGGCCCGGCGATATGCACGGTCAGGCCGTCGGCGCCCGCGACGGCGATGGCCCGCAGCGAGTCGGCGGCCGGCCCCGCCGCGCTCCAGCCCTTGCTGCCGAGGTTGACGGGCACGATCGTCTCGATCGCCTTGCCGTCCCTGGAGACGATCGGCCCGGTCACCTGGCCGTGGATGGCGCCGGGCACCTGGGCGAACTTCACGGCGTCGGCGGCCGCCTTCGCCTTGTCCGCGGGGGTCACGCCGGATGCCCGGTCGTACACCACCACCGCCGGGTACACGTTGGGCGAGACGGCCTCCGACCGCAGGTTGAGGACCTGCGTGGATTCGGCTCTCGGCGGCAGCCAGGACGATGCGTCGTTCTTCTCCGCGCCGGTCAGCTTCCCGGACAGCGGTCCGGCGACCGCCACCAGGATGAGCCAGAACACCAGCACCAGCCACTTCGTCCGGCGCCCGGCCGGGATATTTAGCAGCGCCCGCATCGTGGTAATCCCCGTTCCTTCGTCCCCGTAAAGTGCAATCAACAAGTAGACCCGGCCGCGCGTCATAAGTCATCGCATTTTTCCCGGGTACTTGTCAGGCGCGCACGCTGGCCGGTACCCGCAGCGGCGCGCTGCACCAGGCCAGACAGCTGCCTCCGTACGAGATATATCGTGTTCCGCCGCCTACCGCAAGCCTTGACAACGAAAACTCTTCGCGGTCATGGTCGGCCGCACCGGAAGGCTGCGACGACACGCGTGCGCCTGCCGGGACTGCTGATGCGCGAACCTCGCTATCACGAAGACTTTTCGAACGTATAGTGAATTTTCTTTACGCCTAGAAATAAGTCTTCGGAATACTGGGCTTGAAGTGGCTTGCGGGGAGGCTGTGACCCGCTGCCGGGGTGACGGCCGAGCCGGGGAGGCCCCGGAGGCTCGTGTTCGCGCCGAGGAGTCGCTGGCTGGACGCCGCCTGGAAAGGGCGCCCCCAGTAGGATTCGAACCTACGCACCCGGCTCCGGAGGCCGGTGCTCTATCCCCTGAGCTATGGGGGCCCGGTGACTTCGAAAGGCTACCAGGTCCCGCGGGATCGTTTGGGACATGCGCCGTTGCCGTAGGCAAGGCGTTGCCAAACACGGTAGCCTCGCCCGCGTGACGCAAGGTTTGGGACGCGTGCTCATCGTCGACGACGATGAGGTGATCCGGCAGCTTATCGCTGTGAATCTGACCCTCGAGGGGTTCGACGTGGCGACGGCGATCGATGGCCAGGACTGCCTCGACAAGGTGCGGGCGATCGCGCCGGACGTCATCACGCTCGACGTCATGATGCCCCGGCTCGACGGCTGGGAGACCGCGGTGCAGCTGCGCAAGGCGCCGGAGACCGCGCACATCAAGGTCGTGCTGATCTCCGCCCGCGCTCAGGAAGACGACATGACCCGGGGCGCCAGCGTCGGCGCGGACGCCTACCTCACCAAGCCGTTCGACCCGGGCGAGATGATCCGCGTGGTCCGCGAGCTCGCCGGCGTCGCCCCCGCGTAGCGCCGCCGTACCCTGGGGCGGTGATCACACGCGATCTGCGGGAGGCGATCGCGCGGGCGGTCGCCACCGCCGGGCTCGGCGCCGCCGATCCGGGGCTGCGGCCCGCTGGCGGCCCGGGCCGGTACGCCTCCAGCGTCGCCTTCGAGTTCGGGCATGACCCGCGGGAGATCGCCGGGCGCCTAGCCGAGCCGCTCGCCGCTGAGCCATGGATATCGCGAGCCGACGTCACCGGGCCCGGCTACCTGACGGTCACGGTCACCACGCAGGCGCTGGCCGCGCTGGCCGATCGCATCGCCGGGGCAGGCCCGGACAGCGCCCGCAGCGAGGCGCTTCACGGCCGCACGCTGGCGGCGCCGGCCGCCGTCGATCTGTTCGCGGCCGCCACCTGGGAAGAGGCGCGCGAGGCGCTCGCGGTGGAACTGACAGCCCGGCTCGCCGCCGCGGCGGGCGCGACTGTCTTCTGGGGAGTCGCCACCGTCCGTTCTGTGCGAGAAGGCGGAGCAGCGCCCTCGGCGGGGGAGCGGCGTGCGGCGGAAGTGACGGCGGCGATAGCGTTCGCCGGGCCGGACGCGGTGCGGTTCTCGCTGGCCAGGGCCGTGCCCGGGCGGCCGGTGCGGATCGACCCGGAAATAATCGCGCGGCATGTGCCAGGCAACCCCGCTTATGCTGTCAGGTACGCGCACGCCCGCGCCGCGTCCGGGGTGCGCTGGGCAGCCACCCCCGGCGGGGCGGAGGCCGTCCCGCGGCGCCTGCCCGCCGACCCGGGGGAGCTGGCGCTGCTCGACGCGCTGTCATGGCTCCCCGAACGGGTCGCCACCGCAGCGCGCCGTGGCCGGCCTGACGAGTTCGCCCGGTACCTGGAGGAACTGGCCAGCGTCACCATCGCTACGTTGAGTTCCGCCAGGCACCCCGGAAGCGCCCCGGCTCCCGGAAGTGACAGACTGGCCCTGGCTAGGGCGGCCCAGGCCGGCCTCGCCGCCGGACTGGAGCTGCTCGGGGTCAGCGCGCCTGACCGCATGTGAAATCGGAGACAACTGATGAGCCGTGTCGCCCATCCGGCTGGGCCACGTCACGCGGACGTGCTGCCCGTCGATCATCCGCCGGCGCCGCCCGCTGACCTGAACGCGCTGCACCCGGCGATCTGGCCGCGCAGCGCACAGCGGAACGGCGGCGTGCTGACGCTCGGCGGCGTCGATGTCCGCGACCTTGCCGGGGAGTTCGGCACGCCGGTGTTCGTCACCGACGAGGACGACGTCCGGAGCCGCGCCCGTGAGTACGTGGAGGCGTTCGCCGGGGCCGGGGGGGAATGGGGGGGCGGGCAGCCCCCCTATGCGGGGGATCCGGGGGTCGTCCCCCGGGCCAGCAGCGTCTGTTACGCGGCTAAGGCCTTCTGCTCCCGTGCCGTGCTGCGCTGGATCACCGAGGAGGGCCTCGGCGTCGACGTCTGCACCGGGGGCGAGCTCGAGGTCGCGCTGTCCGCCGGGGTCGACCCGTCGGTGATCACCCTGCACGGCAACAACAAGCTGCCCGCCGAGCTCGACCGGGCCGTCGCCGCCGGTGTCGGGCACATCGTCGTCGACTCCTTCGAGGAGATCGCGCGCCTGGCGTATTACGCCGACTCCTCCTCGCGGCGACCGCGGGTGCTCGTCCGGGTCACGACCGGCGTCGAGGCGCACACGCACGAGTTCATGGCGACCGCGCACGACGACCAGAAGTTCGGCTTCTCGCTGGCGTCCGGCGCCGCCGACGAGGCGGTGCGCCGGGTGCTGGCGCTGCCCTCGCTCGAGTTCGCCGGGCTGCACTCGCACATCGGCTCGCAGATCTTCGACACCGCCGGGTTCGAGGTCGCGGCGCACCGGGTGATCGAGCTGGCCGCGCGGGTCCACGCCGAGCACGGGGTCACCGTCTCCGAGCTCGACCTGGGCGGCGGGTTCGGGATCGCGTACACGCCCGAGGACGACCCGCCCGAGGTGAAGTCGCTGGCGGCCGGGCTGCGCGCGATCGTCGGCGCGCAGTGCGCGGTGTTCGGGCTGCCGGTGCCGCGGCTGACGATCGAGCCGGGACGCGGCATCATCGGCCCCTCCACGGTGACCCTGTACGAGGTCGGCACGATCAAGGACGTGGACGGCCTGCGCACCTACGTCAGCGTGGACGGCGGGATGAGCGACAACATCCGCACCGCGCTCTACGACGCGTCCTATACCTGTGTGCTCGCATCGCGTTCCTCGCACGAGCCGCCGATGCTCTCCCGGGTCGTGGGACGGCACTGCGAGAGCGGCGACATCGTGGTGCGGCACTGCTACCTGCCTTCGGACCTGGCACACGGGGACCTGCTCGCGGTGGCGGCCACCGGTGCCTACTGCCGGTCGCTGGCGTCGAACTACAACCACCTGGCGCGGCCCGGCGTGGTCGCGGTGCGCGACGGTGCCGCGCGGGTGATCGTCCGGCGGGAGACGCTGGACGACCTGCTTTCCCTGGACGTCGGATGAGCGCGCCCGAGGGTAAACCCGACGTCCTGAAGGTCGCGCTCCTCGGCTGCGGAGTGGTCGGCACCCAGGTGGCGCGGCTGCTGCGCGACCAGGCGGCCGACCTCGCGGTGCGCACCGGCGCGCGGCTCGAGGTCGCCGGGATCGCGGTACGGCGGCTGTCGCACCCGCGGCCTGGTGTTGATCCCGCGCTGCTGACGACCGACGCCATGGGCCTCGCCACCCGGCCCGACGTAGACATCGTGGTGGAAGTGATCGGCGGGATCGAGCCGTCGCGCGGGCTGTTGCTCGGCGCGATGAAGACCGGCAAGTCCGTGGTCACCGCCAACAAGGCCCTCCTCGCCGAGCACGGCGAGGAGATCCACGAGGCCTCCCGCGCCTTCGGCGCCGACATGTACTACGAAGCCTCGGTGGCCGGGGCGATCCCGTTGCTCCGGCCGTTGCGCGAGTCGCTGGCCGGCGACACCGTGCACCGGGTGCTCGGCATCGTCAACGGCACCACCAACTTCATCCTGGACCGGATGGACACCTCCGGCGCTGACTTCGGCGACGCGCTCGAGGAGGCCCAGGCCCTGGGGTACGCCGAAGCCGACCCGACCGCCGACGTGGAGGGCTTCGACGCGGCGGCTAAGGCGGCCATCCTGGCCGGGCTGGCCTTCCACACCCGCGTCACCGCGGCCGACGTGCACCGCGAAGGCATCACCGAGGTGACCGCCGCGGACATCGCGTCCGCCCGGGTGCTCGGCCGGATCGTCAAGCTGCTGGCGATCTGCGAGCGATCCGGCGACGGGGTCGGGGTCCGGGTGCACCCGGCGATGATCCCCCGCAGTCACCCGCTGGCCGCCGTCGGAGGTGCCTACAACGCGGTGTTCGTCGAGGCGGAGTCCGCGGGCCAGCTGATGTTCTACGGGGCGGGCGCCGGCGGCACGCCGACGGCGAGCGCAGTCCTCGGGGACATCGTCGCGGTCGCCAGGAACCGGCTCGCCGGAACCCGCGGACCCGAGCTTTCTACCTACGCTGAGCTGCCGGTCAGGCCCATGGGCGATACGCTGACCAGGTACCACGTATCGCTGGACGTGGACGACCGTCCCGGCGTTCTCGCGCCGGTCGCCGAGGCGTTCGCCAGGCACGACGTCTCCATCCAGGCGGTACGGCAGACCAGCCGGGGCGACGAGGCCCTGCTCATCATCGTCACGCACGAGGCGCCCGACGCGGCGCTCGCCGCGACGGTCTCTGAGCTCCAGGCGCTCCCCGTCGTCCGGGCGGTCGCGAGCGTGATGCGGGTGGAAGGGGAGGAAGACCCGTCATGACTAGCTCATCGGGGGTGCGGGGGTCGTCCCCCGCAAGCCAGCAGAGCTCATCGGGGGTGCGGGGGTCGTCCCCCGCAAGCCAGCAGAGCTCGCGCGCCGTGCTGGGCACCGGCGCACGCGCGCCGTGGCGCGGCGTGATCACCGAGTACCGCGACCGGCTGCCGGTCACGGCGGACATGCCGGTGATCACCCTGCAGGAGGGCGGCACGCCGCTGCTGCCGGCCCCGGTACTCTCCGCCCGGACCGGATGCGACGTCTACCTCAAGTTCGAAGGCCTCAACCCGACCGGGTCGTTCAAGGACCGCGGCATGACCGTCGCGATCACGGTGGCCGCGGCGGCGGGCGCGAAGGCGGTGATCTGCGCCTCGACGGGCAACACCAGCGCCAGCGCCGCGGCGTACGCCGCGCGGGCGGGCCTGACCTGCGCGGTGCTTGTCCCGGCCGGGAAGATCGCGATCGGCAAGCTGGCGCAGGCGCTGGTGCACGGGGCCAAGCTGCTGCAGGTCGACGGCTCCTTCGACGACTGCCTCGAGCTGGCCCGCAAGCTCGCGGTCGATTACCCGGTGGCGCTGGTCAACTCGGTGAACCCGGACCGCCTGCAGGGACAGAAGACGGCGGCGTTCGAGGTCGTGGACGCGCTCGGCGACGCGCCGGACATCCACTGCCTGCCGGTCGGCAACGCCGGCAACATCTCCGCGTACTGGATGGGGTACCGGGAGTACTCCGACGCGGGGCTGGCGTCGAAGCGGCCCCGGATGTTCGGCTTCCAGGCCAGCGGCGCGGCGCCGATCGTGAACGGCGCGCCGGTCAGCCACCCGCAGACGATCGCGACCGCGATCAGGATCGGGAACCCGGCCTCCTGGTCCCTGGCCGAGGCGGCCAGGGACGAGTCCGGCGGCCTGATCGACAAGGTCACCGACCGGGAGATCCTCGCCGCCTACCGCATCCTGGCCCGTGAGGAGGCGGTGTGGGGCGAGCTTGGCTCCGCGGCGAGCGTGGCCGGACTGCTCGCCGCGGCCGCGAGCGGGGCGATCCCCGTCGGCTCGCGGGTGGTCTGCACGATCACCGGCAACGGCCTGAAGGATCCGGACTGGGCTCTGTCCGGCGCGCCCGCGCCGGTCACGGTGCAAGCCGACGCCGGCGCCGCGGCCGCGGCGCTGGGCCTCGGCTAGGCGTGGCACGACCGCGGCCGCGACCGCGGCCGCGACCAGATGAATGTCCCGCTCATCTGGTTATAGGCAGCTGAATGGGACATTCATCCAGCCTTTGGGCATAGGAGAGGTGGCATGGCGTGGGCTGACCAGGCGGTGCGAGTGCGTGTGCCCGCGACGAGCGCGAACCTTGGGCCGGGGTTCGACGCGCTCGGGCTCGCGCTGAGCCTGTACGACGACGTGGAGGCGCGGGTGACGCCTTCCGGAGTGTCGATCGAGGTGTCTGGCGAGGGCGCCGATGACGTCGCGGACGCCGGGGAAAAGCACCTGGTGCTGGCCGCGATGCGGGCCGCGTTCGACGATCTCGGCACCGGGCAGCCACCGGGGCTGGCGCTTCGCTGCGTGAACCGCATACCGCACGGGCGCGGCCTCGGATCGTCGGCGGCCGCGATCGTGGCCGGCGTGCTGGCTGCACGCGCGCTGGCCGGTGCCCCGGTCGACCCCGGCCACGCGCTGCCGCTGGCCACCAAGCTCGAGGGGCATCCCGACAACGTCGCGCCCTGCCTGTACGGCGGCCTGACTATTTCCTGGCTTGCCGGCCCGGCCGCCCGCGCGGTGCGGCTGGAGCCGCTCGCGGAGATCACGCCGGTGGCGATCGTCGCTCCCGCGCCGGTCTCCACCGAGGTGGCGCGCGGGCTGCTGCCGTCCGCCGTGCCGCACGCCGACGCGGCGCGGAACGCGGGCCGCGCGGCGCTGCTCGTCGCCGCGTTCACCGCTGAGCCGGGCGCGCTCCTGGATGCCACCGAGGACCGGCTGCACCAGGACTACCGGGCGCCGGTGATGCGTGCCACGCATGACCTGGTCGCCCGCCTGCGTGCCGCGGGGCTGCCCGCGGTGGTGTCCGGCGCGGGTCCGTCCGTGCTCGCTCTGCTTGTTTCCCATCATGGCCTGGACAGACTGGATTCAATCGTGAAAGAAACGGGTATTGAATGGTGCATAACCCCGCTAGACGTCGAGCGACAGGGCGCCAGCGCGGCACCGGGCGTACGGAGTGCCCGGTGAAGCTGGACAGTCCTCACCTGGCCGGTTAAACCCTCTTTCCGCGACATGGATGGCTGCAAAGGAATGCCGTGCGTCCCGTCGGTGTTAGGCTAGACGAAGCATCGACAGCCCCGCAGCGGGGCGGGTGCTGGTCATCCACACGTCGCCTGGGGGGTAACGTATACCTGCCCAGGGAGTGGGCTTTCGGCTTCACCCCAGGAGAGCATCACGTTCCCCTGAGTGCTACCCCGTGCACAGCTTCACGCCCGCGGTCCCGGGGAGGGTCCGCAGGCGCCGGGAGACACGAGGTGCCGGGGTAGATGCCGAGCGTAATCATGCACAATGAGCGGGTCTCGCGGGCGATGCGAATCGGGTCTGGCTCAGGCGAACCGGGTCGAGAAGACACCAGGCGGCCGAGGATCATAATGGAAGGACCATTAGTGAGCGACACCACCGAACTCCTCAGCGGCGCGGGCTCCGCGTCCGAGGACTCCCCCATTGGTCATTCGGCCACCGACTCAGCGGACGGGGCACGACGGTCATCGGGCCGTAACGGCGGTGACCTTTCCAAGTTGCGTGTCTCCGACCTGCAAGGACTAGCGCAGCAGCTCGGCATTTCAGTGACGGCCCGGATGCGGAAGGGAGACCTTGTCGCCGCGATCCAGGAGCGGCAAGGTGCCGGTCACGCTGCCCCCGCCGGTGAAAAGCCCAGAGGAAAGTCAGCCACGCGGGTCGCGCCTGCGGGAGCAGGCGCGTCTCGCCCCCTGAATCAGGACGCTATGGAAGCAGACACATCCGTCCGGTCAGGCATCGGCGACACCGCTCCGGCGAGTGCCGGAATTGGCGACGCGCCGCGCAGTGCCACTGCGGACCAGGCCGGCATTGGCGAGGACCGTCCTGCCGCCAGGCAGTCAGCGCCCGCCGCTGAGTCTGGTTTTGACGGACAGGGCCAGGGCGCCGGCCAGGACGGCAGGCGCGGCGACCGCCGCCGCAACCCACGCCGCGACGACCAGGGGGCGGGCGGCCGTGAGCAGCGCCGGGACGGGCGCGAGCCAGCCGCCGCCAGCAACGGCCGCAACGGTCAGAACACCCAGAACACCCAGAACAGCCAGAGCGCTCAGAATGGTAATAGCCGCGACGACGACGAGGACGCCCGGGGCGGGCGGCGCGGCCGCGACCGGTTCCGCAACCGCAACCGCCGTCGCGGTGAGCGTCAGGGCGGCGAGCCGGAGACGGTGATCGCCGAGGACGACGTGCTCATCCCGATCGCGGGCATCCTGGACGTGCTTGAGAACTACGCGTTCGTCCGGACGACCGGCTACCTGCCGGGTCCCAACGACGTCTACGTCTCGCTTTCCCAGGTGCGCAAGCACGGGCTGCGCAAGGGCGACGTCATCGAGGGCGCGGTGCGCCAGCCGCGCGACGGCGAGCGCCGGGAGAAGTTCAACGCCCTGGTCCGCCTCGACAAGGTGAACGGCCTGGACCCGGAGCAGTCGACGAGCCGCCCCGACTTCTCCAAGCTGGTCCCGCTCTACCCGCAGGACCGGCTGCGGCTGGAGACCGACCCGACCAACATGGTCACCCGGATCATCGACCTGATCTGCCCGATCGGCAAGGGGCAGCGCGGCCTGATCGTCTCGCCGCCCAAGGCCGGCAAGACGATGATCCTGCAGGCCATCGCCAACGCGATCACCAAGAACAACCCCGAGTGCCACCTCATGGTCGTCCTGGTGGACGAGCGGCCCGAGGAAGTCACCGACATGCAGCGCACGGTGAAGGGCGAGGTGATCCACTCCACCTTCGACCACCCGGCCGACGACCACACGACGGTCGCCGAGCTCGCGATCGAGCGGGCCAAGCGCCTGGTCGAGATGGGCCACGACGTCGTGGTGCTGCTCGACTCGATCACCCGGCTGGGCCGTGCCTACAACCAGGCCGCGCCGGCCAGCGGCCGGATCCTCTCCGGTGGTGTCGACTCGACCGCGCTCTACCCGCCGAAGCGCTTCTTCGGCGCCGCGCGCAACATCGAGAACGGCGGCTCGCTGACGATCCTCGCCACCGCGCTGATCGAGACCGGCTCCCGGATGGACGAGGTCATCTTCGAGGAGTTCAAGGGCACCGGCAACATGGAGTTGCGGCTGCGCCGTGAGCTTGCCGACAAGCGGCTGTTCCCCGCGGTCGACGTGGACGCGTCCAGCACCCGCAAGGAAGAGATCCTGATGGCGCCGGATGAGCTCAAGATCATCTGGCAGCTGCGCCGTGTGCTGCACGCCCTGGAGCCGCAGCAGGCGCTGGAACTGCTCATGGAGCAGTTGCGCAAGACGCGGAGCAACGCCGAGTTCCTCCTCCAGGTCCAGAAGACAACCCTGGGCCAGGACAGGTAGCACCAGGGAATGCCTGCCGGACGCACCACGTTACGGCGTCTGGCAGACTATGAAGCCGCTACTACGCGGTACCGGTTCACGTCAAGTACTGGCGACCCGGCGACCGCATGAGGCAAGGAGCCAACGACCAATGAAGCCTGAGATTCACCCGACTTACCAGGAAACTACGGTGACCTGTGGTTGCGGGAACACGTTCGTGACGCGGTCCACCGCGCCCAATGGCGTGATCCACACGGATGTGTGCTCGAACTGCCACCCGTTCTACACGGGCAAGCAGAAGATCCTCGACACCGGCGGCCGGGTCGCGCGGTTCGAGAAGCGGTTCGGCAAGACGCCCGCGACCGGCAACTCCGGAAAGAAGTAGCACGCGCGAGAGCGCCCGTGTGCCCGCGGACGGCACGCGGGCGCTTTGGCCGTGTTAGGGAGCAAGTGGCGTGCTAGGAGGCGCCACCGCTCGTTCGGGCAAAAATGGAAAGGTTTGAATCTTGTTCGACCGGCTTGGGGAACTGGCGAGCGAGCACGCCGAGCTCGAGCGTGCCCTCGCCGATCCCAGCGTGCACGCGGACGCAGATCAGGCCCGGACCCTCGCTAAGCGCTACGCGGAGCTGACCCCGATCGTGACCGCCTTCCGCGACTGGCAGCAGACGGGCGGCGACGAACAGGCCGCACGCGAACTGGCGCCGGAGGACCCGGCGTTCGCGGCGGAGGCAGAGGATCTCGCCAAGCGCCGCGAGGAGCTTGAGGACCGGCTCCGCTTGCTGCTCGTACCCAAGGATCCGAACGATGACCGGGATACCATCCTGGAGGTCAAGGCTGGTGAGGGGGGCGAGGAGTCCGCGCTGTTCGCCTCGGACCTGCTCCGGATGTACCAGCGCTACGCCGAACGGCGCGGCTGGAAGACCGAGATCATCGACTCCACCGTCACCGGGCTCGGCGGCATCAAGGACGCGACCCTCGCGGTCAAGGCCGGACGGGGGGGCACCGGTGCGTGGTCCCGGCTGAAGTACGAGGGCGGCGTGCACCGGGTCCAGCGGGTACCGGTGACCGAGTCGCAGGGCCGCATTCACACCTCGGCGGCGGGCGTGCTCGTGATGCCCGAGGCCGATCCGGTGGACGTGCAGATCAACGACAACGACATCAAGGTGGACGTGTTCCGTTCCTCCGGGCCTGGCGGGCAGTCGGTGAACACGACCGACTCAGCGGTCCGGATCACCCACCTGCCGACCGGCATCGTCGTGTCCTGCCAGAACGAGAAGAGCCAGCTGCAGAACAAGGAGCAGGCGCTCCGGGTGCTGCGTGCCCGGCTGCTCGCGCAGGCGGAGGCGGACGCGGACGCCAAGGCGGCGGCGGAGCGCAAGGCGCAGGTGCGCACCGTGGACAGGTCCGAGCGGGTCCGTACCTACAACTTCCCGGAGAACCGGATCTCTGACCACCGGGTTGGCTACAAGGCCTACAACCTGGACCAGGTAATCGACGGTGACCTCGACGGTGTCATCGCCGCGCTGGCCGCCGCGGACCTGGAAGCGAAGCTGGCCGAGGGATGATGCGCGAGCCTAGGGCGTCAGGCGGGCGAGGCGCGTCATGAGCCTGCTGCTCGACGAGATCGCCCTGGCCACCGTCCGGCTCGCGGAGGCCGGCGTGGACTCGCCCCGGACCGACGCCGAACTGATCGCCGCGAACATCCACAACGTCAAGCGGGGCGAGCTGCACACGGTCCCGGATACGGACTTCGACGCCAGGTTCTGGGTGGACGTGAGCCGCCGGGCCAACCGCGAGCCGTTGCAGCACATCACGGGGCGGGCGTTCTTCCGCTACCTGGAACTGGACGTCGGCCCGGGCGTCTTCGTCCCCCGGCCGGAGACCGAGGTAATGACGGGCTGGGTGATCGACCGGCTGCGGGAGATGGACGTCGCCGAGCCGGTCGCTGTCGACCTGGGCACCGGCTCCGGCGCGATCGCGCTGTCGATCGCGCAGGAGGTGCCGAGGGCCCGGGTGCACGCCGTCGAGGGCGACCCGCTGGCTCGCGGCTGGGCAGAGCGGAACATCACCCGGTACGTGGACTCCTACACCGCCGGACGGGTTTTGCTGCACGCGGGGGACTTCGTGTCCGGCGATTTCAAGGCCGGCCTGCGGGAGCTGGCCCCGCTGGCGGGCTCGGTTGACGTAGTGGTCTCCAATCCCCCGTATATCCCGATAGGCTCGATAGTGCCGCCCGAGGTCGGGGAATACGATCCGCCGGCGGCGCTGTGGAGTGGCTCGGACGGCCTGGAGGCCATCCGCGCGGTCGAGCGGGTGGCGCGCTGGCTGCTGCGGCCGGGAGGGCGAGTGGCCGTCGAGCACAGTGACCAGCAGGGCGCCCCGGTCTACTGGATCTTCGCCGAGGAAGCGGGCTGGCGAGACACCTGCAACCATAAGGATCTAGCCGGACGCGACCGCTTCGTCACGACCGCATGGCCGGGCGACTGAGTCAGGAGGGCTCCATAGATGACCCGGTTCACATACATGAAACCGCGCTCCCGGACTGGGCTGCTGTCACTTTCTGAAGTCGCGGAACTGGCGGAGAGCCTGAAGCGAGGTTCACCGGCGGTTCTGCCTACGGAAACTGGCTACATGCTTGCCGCGCTGGCCACATCCGAGGACGCGGTCAAAGGCGCGTTTATGGTGAAGGGGCGCTCCTCCGCCGCGGTCATGCATGTTGCCTGCTCGTCAATGGACATGGCGCGAACCGTGGGCATCCTGACGGACAGCGCGACGAGGCTGCTCGGACAATTTACTCCTGGGCCGCTCAGCGTAATCGTCAGGAAAACAGATCTTCTCCCAAATGACCTGGTCACTCTCAACGGCACGGTTGGGATCCGCGTGCCGGACCACCCGGCGACGCTGCAGGTGATCAACGCGGTGGGGGCGCCGCTGACAGCTACGAGCCTTAACAGCAGTGGTTCGCAGATGGCGTCTGTAGACGAAGCCTTGCTGCGTACCTTGAATTGGCCCGCGGGTGACGTGATTTACATCGTCCAAGATGATAATGCGATCGTTAACACTTCCGCGTCCACTCTGGTACGAGTGTCTGGTGAATCGATTGAGATTCTTCGGCCCGGGCCCGTCTCCGCATCGGAGATTCATCGGGTAGTGGACGGCGCTTAGGAGTCAATCCGTTGCGCGGGCCTATCTCAATTAAGTTCGCCCACCGCGGCCTCGATGTGTGGTAAACACGTGATTGCGTGAGTGCTCTATGAGAGGTGCCGTGCATCGTGGGGAGACAAGCCCGGCTGGCGACTGTCACTATCGTGTCTTGTGCGCTGGCGGCTGGCTTGTGGACGGGGCTTGAGTTCGGTGGCGGTTACGATCCCGGGGCAGCTGCGCTTCCTCGGCGGGCACGGGAAGTCTCAAGGCCGTTACGAGCGCCTTCGCTGGCCGGGTCGATGAGTGGGCTGCCATCAAGGCTATGGTGCGACGTTCGAGGAGCCGCAAGAAGACCAGTGCAGCTATCATGATCTACGGAATGCCGGGCGTGGGGAAGTCCGAGCTCGCTGTGTACGCCGCTCATGAATTTCTAGACAAGTTCAGCCGCTATGCTCGCCGCGGACACCTTCAGATGGTGGCTCGGCAAGTTGACCTTCACGGGCTTGACGGCCTTGCCCGGACAGACCCAAGGAACGCACTCCGCGAACTGCTGGATCTAGTCAGCCCAGATCCGCGGCGAGAAAAAATGAATCTTGACGACCTGTCCGCGGAATGGCGGGAGTACCTGCAAGGAAAGTTTCTTGTTTTGGTGCTCGATAACGCGGCTGATGAAGATCAGGTCCTGCCGTTTCTTCCTGGCGGGTCATCGTCTATCTTGCTGATCACGGGCGGCCCGCGACGAACCGGCGGAGAACGAAGCCGCCATCAATCGGCTGCTAGCCTACTACCGGGCAGCGGCGGCGTCCGCGGACACCCTGTTTACCCGGCAACCGGCGCCAGAGGCAATCGAGCCTCCCGCGCCGTCCGTGCGCCACAGTTTTGCCGACCGCCCGAGTGTAATCAAATGGGTTCGCGCCGAGATTTATAACCTGTTGGCATGCGCAGACTATGTCGTACAAAATGCGGAAGACAACGACCGGCGCGAAGAGAATTCCTGGGTTGTGTTGTTCGCTCACGCTCTTGCCGGGATCCTTCGGAATGAAAGCCAATGGCGTCGTTCGATCGAGCTCCAGACGCGTGCGGTGAAGTCTGGGGAGAAGATTCACGTTCCGCTGGCCGTGGCGAATGCGCTCAGCGAACGTGGCATACTCTATCGGCTAACAGCCGAGTTGGATTCCGCTGCGGCTGACCTGACGCGAGCGATATCGATTTACCGGCAAGTTGGCGGCGCAGCGGGTCAGACTGGCGAGGCGCACGCGCTCAACACTTATGGTGTCGTTCTCGATCAGCGCGATGAAAGGGACGAGGGCCGACGGCGGCTCAGCGAGGCGCTCGATATCTACCGTAGGGTTAATGACCCTCTAGGCGAGGCCAACGTACTCCATGATCAGGGAATGGCGGAATTCTTCGCCGGAAACTTTGATATGGCCGCTCAGCTACTCGGGCAAGCCCTGGAGCTTTACAAGTCAGTTGATCAGCCGCTGGGCATGGCCCATGCACACAGCAATCTCGCGAGGGCACAGCACTCCGTCGGCGATGAACGTGCTGCCGCGGATAATCTTCAATCAGCGCGTGTGCTCTATCGCGACCTCGGGAACCAGCTCGGTGAGATCAATGTTCTCGTTCGGCTGGGCGCGGTCCTGAGGCAGCAGGATCGCGACGGGGCCGTGGAAATATTGAACGAGTCCATAGGACTGAGTCTTGGTATCGGTAACCAGCTGGCGCGGATACACGCATTGGATGAGCTGGGCGAGATTTATCTGGCGGATGGTGACACGACGGCCGCATTGGACACGTGGTCACGCGCGCTGAAGATCGCCAGAGAGCACGGCGTCCTGCGGGAAGCGGCTAAGCTGACAGATAAGATTAGGCGTGTGCGTTAACCGGTCCTCAGGGAGCCGACACGCTCGGGTTCCCCCTTCCAGCCCCGTCCTCCCGTTGGGCGGATAGGATTCGTTAGAGGATGGAACCGATGAGCGCTCGATACGACTGTGCGGACGCGGCGCAGCGCGACGCAGGCCTCGTTGCGGCGGCGACCGCCGTCCAGCAAGGTGGCCTGGTTGTGCTGCCCACGGACACTGTGTACGGGATCGGTGCTGACGCCTTCACGCCGTCGGCCGTGTCAGCCTTGCTCGCGGCGAAAGGGCACGGCCGGAACATGCCGCCGTCCGTGCTCGTCGGCAGCGTGCGGGCGGCTGCGGCGCTCGCCGACTCGCTCGGAGCCTTCGGCCAGGACCTGATCGACGAGTTCTGGCCGGGCCCGCTGACGCTGATATTCCGTTCCAGTCCCACGCTCAAGTGGGACCTCGGAGACACTATGGGCACGGTGGCTGTGCGTATGCCGTTGCACCCGGTCGCCCTTGAACTGCTTCGCCGGACTGGGCCAATGGCGGTGACCGGAGCGAACCTGCATGGCGCGCCGCCCGCGACCACCGCGCGTGAGGCCGAGTCCCAGCTTGGCGCGGCCGTCTCGGTGTACCTGGACGGCGGACCGTGCGCCGACAACGTCCCATCGACAATCCTCGACCTGACCGGAACCCTGCCGCGGATGCTCCGCGCCGGCATGGTCACCAGCGATCAGCTCCGCAAGGTCGTTCCGGTGATCGACTTGCCGGCTCCGCCGCCCGCCGAGCCGGATATCAAACCCGCCGAGCCGCATCCGCTGGCCGGCGGGGATCCCGGAACAGGGTCCTAACCCGGCGCCGCCATGCGCGATTACCTGTACATCCTGATCATCGCGGCGGGGGTGACCTACCTCCTCACCCCGCTAGTGCGACGAGGCTCGATCGCTATCGGTGCGCTGCATGCCGCCCGTAGCCGGGATGTGCACAAGGAGCCGACCCCGTTGCTCGGCGGGGTCGCCATGTACGGCGGCCTCGCGGCCGGCCTGCTCGTCGCGGAGCGGCTTCCCTACCTGCAGCAAGCCTTCCCCTCATCGCGGACGGTCACCGGGCTGCTGCTGGCCGGAGGTCTGCTCGTGCTCATCGGGATCGTCGACGACCGGTTCGGGATGGGCGCGATCAGCAAGCTCGCCGGGCAGATCGCGGCGGGCGGCATCCTGGTGTGGAGCGGCGCGTACCTGCCGTGGATCCCGTTGCCCGGCAGTGAGACGCTGCTGCTCGAACCGGACCTCAGCTTCACCCTGACGATCCTGATCGTGGTCATGACGATCAACGCGGTGAACTTCATCGACGGCCTTGACGGCCTCGCGGCGGGCGTCGTCGGCATTTCGGCGCTGTCATACCTGGTCTACTCGTACACGCTGGCGAACTCCGTCCACATCCCGTCGCAGTCGGTGCCCGCGGTGGCGTCGGCGGTGCTCGCGGGCATCTGCATCGGGTTCCTGCCGCACAACTTCCACCCGGCGCGGATCTTCATGGGCGACACCGGGGCGATGCTGCTCGGCATGCTGCTCGCCTACGGCCCGATCGCGAGCTACGCGTCCCTCGACCAGAACATCCTGGTCAACTACTCGCACTCGCACCCGGTCAACCGGTTCCCGACCATCCTCCCGCTGCTGCTGCCGCTGGCGATCCTGATCATCCCGTACACGGACCTGCTGCTCGCGGTGATCCGCAGGACCCGGGCGGGCAAGTCGCCCCTCGCGGCCGACCGGCAGCACCTGCACCACCGGCTGCTCAACATGGGTCACTCGCACCGGCTGAGCGTGCTGATCATGTACCTGTGGGCGGCGATGTTCTCCGGTACGGTGGTTGGCCTGTCGCTCATCAGGATCCCGCTGATCTGGCTCGTCCTGGCCACCATCGGCGCCATGGCCCTGCTGCTCCTGGCGACAATGCCGCGATTGCGCCCGTGGCGTGCCGAAGTCAACGGGAAGCGCAGGCGGGTGGGAGTCAGCCGCGTCCGTTCGGGCGAACCTGGGCGAGCGGCCGCCTACGGCCCGATGCCGCCGAACGCCGCGGTACCTGGTGCGGCGCTGGCAGCCGGGCCAGCCGCGAACGGCGCGATGCCGCCGAACGGCGCGATGCCTGGCGCGGGGATGCCTGGCGCGGTCCCGGCGAACGGCTCTGTTCCCGGCGGGCCGCTACCGGGCCGGCCAGTACCCGGCAGGCCGCTGCGCGGCAGCGCGATGCCGGCCACAGCGCCGGCGAATGGCGGGATTCCCGCGACTGGTGTGTTCCCCGCGAACGGCGCGATG
>Ga0209656_10000624_pt1 | contig 23208 bp, 23 predicted proteins | sample BogFormECP12_OM2_FD_188239 | JGI IMG/M metagenome (GOLD analysis project Ga0209656, IMG submission 188239) | Bog forest soil microbial communities from Calvert Island, British Columbia, Canada - ECP12_OM2 (SPAdes) (version 2) | ecosystem: Environmental > Aquatic > Freshwater > Wetlands > Bog ... | reverse complement strand
GCATCGGAGAACGCCAAAGCAGAAATCATGGCCCATCGGTCCTGAGTAAACAAACTTCAATGTCCACGACCGCGGAATTAAAATCCGCAACCGCATCCGCAAATCCGTCGCTGAGCGCCCGCATCTGTAAGCGCTTCGCTTCCACAGAGCGCGAGTTCTCCCTCGACGTGGACTTCAGCGCAGCGCCCGGATTCACCATTCTGTTCGGCCCATCAGGCGCGGGGAAAACTACGTTGCTCGATTGCGTTGCCGGATTGGCCTCTCCGGACGCCGGACGGATTTCCGTGGGCGAGCGTGTTCTGTTCGACGAAAACACTCCGACGTACGTTCCCGTTGCCAAGCGCGGCGTTGGATATGTCTTGCAGGATCTCGCGCTGTTTCCCCATCTGACGGTCGAACAGAATACGGCTTATGGCTTGGCGCATCTGCCCCGGTCCGCCAGAAAAGAACGCGTCGCCGCGATGCTGCAGGAGTTCCACATCGAACATTTGAGCCAACAACTCCCGGCGAAAATCTCCGGCGGCGAACGCCAGCGCGTCGCTCTGGCCCGCGCTCTCGTAACCGACCCGTGTACACTTCTCCTCGACGAACCTCTCGCCGCCCTGGACGCCTCGACCAAGACGAGAATCATCGACGATCTCCGCCGCTGGAATCAGCTTCACCGCATCCCCATTCTCTATGTCACGCACAGCCGCGAGGAAGTGATGGCGCTGGGCGAACGCGTGCTCGTGATGGACCAGGGCCGCATCATTGCTCAGGGCACGCCGCATGAAGTCCTGCGCGCTCCGCTTCAGGAGACCATCGCGCAGTTGGCCGGCTTCGAAAATATCTTCGATGCCGTTGTGGAATCTGTGCACCCCGATCGCGGCACTCTAACTTGCAAGTTGGAGGGAGACAAACCCGGAACTTTGGTGGAGATCGAGACTCCACTAGTTCGGACGGAAGCAGGTTCGCGTCTGCGGGTCGGAATTCGCGCCGGCGACATCCTGCTGGCAATCACGCTCCCCACCGGCCTGAGCGCGCGCAATGTGATTCCGGGCCGCCTGGTCTCGCTGCAGCAGCACGATGTGATTGTTTCTGCCCGGGTGGATTGTGGCGTTGAGATGGAAGTCCATTTGACCCTCGCTGCCAGAGACACGCTCCATCTCACACCCGGCATGCAAGTATGGTTGGTCATCAAAACCCACTCCTGCCACCTGATGCAGTGCTGAGAGCCAGCCGCCTTCCGTTTACAAAGATGACATTCCTTTTACATTTTCTTAACAACTCATTCTTATTCCGCTTGTAGTGTCACGCTGTCCCGTTAGCTCCGAGCACTAAGACGAGACAGCCAAAACAAGAGGAGGCGATCATGAGCCATCTGGCCAAGTTTATAAAGTCTCACGTGGGTGTCGTCGCGTTATTCGTTGGCGTAACTTGCGCACTCTTTCCTCGAAATGCGGCTTCGCAAGTCGGCGTCTGGGCAACTCACGCTCATGATGCCCAACACACTGCGGTTTCTTCCGTGGCTTCGCAACCGCTCAGCACAATTCACTGGAGCGTGCCCGTGGACCTGGATCCTCCGGCAGGGGAGATCTTCATTCACTACGGTTCGCCGTTGGTGACGGCGGCCAACACGGTGATTGTACCGGTGAAGACCGGCGCGAACAGCTTTCGCGTCGAGGCTCATAACGGCGCAACCGGCGGCCTGCTTTGGACCGAGAAGACCGGCTATCAAGCCCCCAGCGCCGGGTTCATCCCGGGCCTTGGTCCTACACTCTTTGGCGGTCGGCTTTTCATCCCCGATATCGCTGGCCGGGTGTTGGTGCGAGAAAACCCAGATTCGGCAACCGGCCACTTCGGGCATCTTTACTTCTATGGGCAGAAAAACTACGCAGCCGATCCCCTGGTCTACCAGCAGAATGTGCAGATCAACACTCCGCTGACCACCGACGCCGCTGGAAATCTTTTCTTCGGGTTCCTGGTGCTTGGCTCTACGCCGATCGGCCTGCAGAGCGGGTTGGCCCGCATTTCACCGGATGGCAAAGCCACCTGGGTCTCGGCGGCTGCGATTAGCTCCGATCCGGCGGTCACAAAAGTTGCCATGAGCTGTGCTCCCGCTCTGTCGAGCGATGGCAGCACTGTATACGTCGCCGTCGACACTCAGGATTTTGGCTACGGATACCTGGTGGCTCTCAACAGCACCACACTCGCCGTCATCAACAGCGTTCGTCTTTTGGATCCCTGGTCGGGACTGGACGCCACTTTCACCGACGAAAGCAGCGCCGCTCCCACAGTCGGTCCCGATGGCGACGTGTACTTCGGCGTCCTCGAGAATCCTTTTCCCAGCCACAATGATCGCGGCTGGATGCTGCACTTCAACAGCGATCTTTCACAGTTGAAAATTCCCGGTAGCTTTGGCTGGGACGATACCCCGTCGATCGTCGATGCCGCTCTGGTCTCCAGCTATCACGGCAAGTCAACTTATCTGCTGATGACGAAGTACAACAACTATGCAGGGATCAACACCGGGGATGGACACAATCGGATCGCAATCCTCGATCCCAATGCCACCGAGAAGGACCCGGTGATTCCCGCCACGAAGGTGATGAAAGAAGTCATCACCAAACTGGGCGTCACTCCCGATCCCGACTTCCCAACCTTTCCCGGTGCCGTTCGGGAATGGTGCATTAATTCTGCGGCGGTCGACCCGTTCACAAAGTCGGTGATGGCGAACAGTGAAGACGGTAAGCTCTATCGCTGGGACCTTGCGACCAACAAACTGTCCGAGCGGATTACCCTTTCCGGAGGAATCGGCGAAGCCTACACTCCCACGCTGATCGGTAGCGATGGCACGGTGTATGGCATCAACGATGCAGTATTGAGCGCTATCGGGAAGTAGGTTGAGAAAAAAGCCTGAACCGTGATCGCGGCGGCCGCAGCTTTGCCTCTTCGATGCGCTCCATCTTGATCACAGCGATCCATTGTCCTTTTCGCTGTTCTGAAAATACGATGCGACCGCCCAGAATCTGCGCCGCGGCGGCTGGCGGCAGGTCGCGGTGAAAGCCGAAAAAACGAGTCTTCCACTCCGTCCAGGTACGCCAGTGATCCCATGACGCCGGACCAGGCTCGTACTTCGTCGAAAATACCAGAGCCACTTGATAGTCGGACCCAGAAACGTCCGAGCGAAAATCCGCCGCTGACAGGACTTCGTCCTGAGAGAAATCTTCAATGCGCGCCACGCGCATCGGCCTCGTAACGTAGCCTAGCCAGGGACGGGTCAACTCATCCGAAGCGGGCCAAGCCGTCAGCACGCCCGCCATGGGGTAACGGGCCTCCAGGAATTGTTCACCATCCTCATGCAGCACAACGTAGTCCCGGTAAGCGAGGTTATCCTCCGGCGAAAATCCATAAGGAGGATTCCAGAACCACGCCACCACAAATGCCAGCGCCACACAAGCTATCGCCGCACGCCAAAAACTCAATCGGCGCCACAGCGTCGAGACGCAGACGATGATGATCAGAGGAACCGCTGGAAGCATATAGCGCGCGAGCACTGCGCCTCCGATCAAAGCCATTGCCATTACATAGGTAAGTATGACGACGTAGAAAACCATCTGCACCGGTAGGCTGATCCTGGGCCGCTCCGCTCCCGCATCGCTTTCCGGCGGCAGCATCGCCATCGCCAGCAGCGTCGCCAGCGTCAAAATCCAAAGATGAAGATAGCCGCTGACCTCCCACAGCCGCATGGCCAGCGCCAGAAAAAAGCGCGTGGGGTTGAGCGTCGCGGCCACGTTGTAGCGGAAAAACTCAGGGTTGCCGAAAACGTATCCGGTCCGCGAGTAGTGATAGAGATACCAGAGCGCCAGGGGCAGGACCGGAAGGATCAATGACGCGATACGCGGTGCTGCGCCGCTGTTCGATCGCGAATCGCCTTGCTCCTCTTCGCGCTCCGGCCACAGTTTACGCAGGGATGTCTTCCGCGCCAGCACTCCGGCCATCTCCCATCCAGCAAGCGCAACCGGAGCCAGAATCGCAGTCTCCTTGGCCAACGCGGCAAGCGCGAACCAAACTCCCATCTCAATCAAATCATCTTCCACGTAAGCCGAGAGGCCCCAGAAAATAAGTCCCGCTGCCGCCAAATCCACGTGAGCCAGAGAGCTTTGTGCGAAGAATACCGGATAGACCGCCGTACACAGCGTGGCCGCAATCGCAACCTGCGTGTTCGCTACGCGCTCAGTCAGCCGAAATATACCCAGAAGCGAAAAGGCGGCCAGTACCAGCATGGCCGTACGCGTCACCAGAGGAGCGTATCCCACCACCTCCCACCAGAGCGCGAGCCAAGCCATCACCAGCGGCGGATGTGCGTTCGAGACTGTCGAATGCGGTATGAAACTTCCACTGAGCAGGATGTCGCGCGCGGCCGGAACATAGTAGCCCGCTTCGTCCCAGAAGTAGGGCAGCCGCAGCAAAGGCACATGCAGCAGAAAAACAAATACAAAGATGACCGCGAACACCAGGGCGGGATAGCTACCGGACCATAGCACTCTACCGCTCTGGCCCGATGCGTAGTCTTTCAGGGTATTCCTCCTGCGGGTTCTTCCGGCGCGTCGATCTTCAACGGATCGAGGACGACACGGGCCACAGCCAAACCGTGGGTTTCGCTTAGCCCGAACTCATCCATCGCGCTCTAAATCCGGATGCAGAGTGACTTTAGTGCACCTGCCCCCCCGGGCTCATGCGCGGGTCCAGTTTGATTTCGCCGAAGGCAGTCTCGTAGCCGTTGACGTTCTGCTGCAGCAATCCGAGCAGAGCCTTGGCCTGCTGCGGGCTCAGATAGATACCCTGAAAGTTGCGCAGTTCGACTTGCGCTTCGGTCTGCTGTTGCACGGTGCCGAATACGAGGAAGAAGTCCCATACATTAACTCGCATCTGCACGCTGTTGGCATAGGATTCCCGATAGTCGGGGGCATTGGTCAGCTTGACATTGGGTTGTGGCGGAACACTCATAGCCAAGCAGTGTAATAACTTAGGAGTAGAAAGGAAAGACGCGCCGCTGAAGTCACCCTCAACTGCCTGACGCTTCCTCGATTCGGCAACTCCGACCTGATTCTCTGACAAAAATTGTCAATTTGCCTGCAAGTTTCTGGCGAACCGCCCTGCCGCGAAAGGTCATGGCCCGAAGCTACTTTGCTGAATCCAAAGGGGTTGTAGGATGTCATTACGAGCCTCGTCTGGCGTTCAAAGTGCGAGACTGGATGCGGTTTTCAAATTAAGTTTCACGAGTTCGACTATGACCCATAAGCCTGAAAACGCGGCCATCGAAGAAGAGATTATTCTCCCCGAAAACCTCCTGCCCTTGGGATCTGTGCTGGGGGAAGGCGTCACCCCTCAGGACATCAGCATGGTCCTGGCGAAAGTGTTCCACGTTCAGTATGCCGAGGTGGCCTTGCTGCGGTTGGAAGGCGGTCTGCTCAAGTTTGTCTTTCCGGAGCATCTCCGCACCACCGGCGCAATTCCGATTTCCAGCAAAGCCGTAGCAGCCCACACCGCCTTGAGCAAGAAAGCCGAAATCTTTAACAACTTCGCGCGCGTAAAGCACGCCAGTATCTTCGAAACCATCAAGCCAGTTGGAGCCGAGGAAGACAGTCCAGCTCCGCCAGCGCCCATTCAGAAACTAATGTCGGTACCAATTCTGGATAACAACTCGACCGTGCTGGGAGTCCTTCAGATTTCGCGCAAGGGTTTGGACCCGCGCTTTACTCAGGATTTCAGCCGCGAAGACTTGCACGACCTGGAACTGGCTGCCGGCCTGCTGGCCGGCTCGCCCGTGATGCTGGCCAATTAGCGCCAACCTTCGTGCAACCGGCGAACGAAGCTGAGCCAGCTCTGTGGTGCCACGTCGATCTACACGGATAACCCTGATTTATGTGCTGACGCAGGTGAAAGGAGCGCGCATGGACTCAACTTGCTCGCCTGGCAGAAATTGGCTCCGTTCCCGCCGGCTCAATTCTCCGCGATCTGGTCTTAGTGCGCTGTGCTTCACTATTGTTCTGTTTGCGTGTGCCGGACTGGCGGGCTGCGGCTCGACGACTTCGTCGACTTCGCCCTCTGAAAAAGGCGCCGCGCCAGCAATCACTTCCTTCACGGCGAATCCGACCAGCGTAAACTCCGGGACCAGCAGCACACTGAGCTGGGCGGCGGCGGGAGCGACGAGTATTGCCATCACCCCGGGAACATTCACCTCCACCTCCGCCAGTGGTTCGACGAGCGTGAGCCCGACTGCGACCACCACCTACACACTGACGGCAACCAACGCTTCAGGCTCGACTACATCTACGGCAAAAGTCACGGTAGCAACCTCCGGTAGTTCACTGTCGATTGAAACCACTTCGTGCCCAGGCGGAACCCAAGGTGCGGCATATTCAGGCTGCACAATTCTGGCCAGCGGTGGCTCTCCGCCCTACACCTATTCGGTAAGCACCAATGTCAACTTTCCTCCCTTACCTGAGGGGATGTCTCTCAACCCAACCACAGGAAACATAACCAGTTCGCTGATCGGTGGCCAAGGCGCCTACACGCCGGAATTTGTCGTGACAGACTCAACCAATGCCCAGGCGACTCAGAACATCAGCTTCGCCATTAATGGCAACAATGCATTCCTCGCCAACATCTTTCCATCAACTTCCATTTTTCATCATCGAGTAGATGCGGCCACGACCAGCTTGCCCGTCGATACTTCACCCGCAGCGCCGATGTACAGCGGCTACTTGTCCGCGACGGTGAAGCCGTTCTTCGGCAACAATTCGAATCCTCCCTTTCCGAACGGAATCCCGGCCATCGAAGTTCCTTACAACCAGTCCGACGTATCAGTGAAAACCACCGTGTATCAGTCCTACTTCACCACGGGCCCGATACCAGCGAATGCTCCGGTGGAAGGCACCAGTAACTCGACGGGAGATCGACACGTTCTGGTTTATCTGGAGTCAGGCGGTGGAAACAACCCTGCTCTTTACGAAATGTGGCAGGGAATCTACGAAGGCGGTCCCTGGACCGATTCCTCAAACGCGCTTTGGCCGGACGTATCTTCGAACAATCTGACGCCGCAAGGCAACGGAACATCTGATGCCGCCGGCCTTCCCGTCGCCCCACTGCTCGCCAATGCTGACGAAGTAATCGGCACCGGCACGCCTACCTCACCGAACGGAACGGTCCAGCACCCCATCCGGTTCACCCTCAACCACATGTTGAACTACTGGGTTTGGCCTGCTACGGAAACAGCAGGCGTGGGAAGTTGCACGGATTCGGCAGGCAGTTCCATTGGAGTGGAATCGGAAATTTCGCAATCTTCTCCTCCGAAAACCTGCACCATGTCCGGACCCGCTGGTGAGATCTATCGCCTGAAGGCTTCTGTCGCGACTCCGTCCTGCGCCTCTACCAGTCCACAAGCAGCCATTATCATCACCGCATTCCGTAACTACGGAATCATCCTGGCCGATAACGGTGACAGCGGCGGCCTGATTGGCACACCCGACGCTCGCTGGAACGACAACGATCTTTCGTGCCTCACCAGTCTGACCTTGTCGGACTTCGAACCCGTGAATGTCTCGAGCCTCATGGTCAGTAATGACAGCGGAGCCACCAGCCACTAGCCAGACGGGGATTCCGACCACTTGCCACGAACCACTCAGAATGAGGCGTCTGTCGAGGGTTTCCGAGGACGCATCTTTTCAGCCGCAACCTGTCGGGGTTGGTGGTAGGCACAAAAATGGGCACATCGCGGTTACGCTCACCGTGGTGAAAACGTGCTATCGCCTGTTTACAGCAGCCCGCCATGTTGCGAGCGTAAAATGTGTGGCATGCACAAGATGCGCGTGTTGAAGAGGGTTCTCATTTTCTTCGCCGTCATCTGTCACTTACCGGCGGCGAGTATTGCGCTCAATGCCTCATCCCGAACACGGCCCGGTAAAGATCTGTCCGAGCTTCAAGATACTTTCTGGCATCTCACACAACTTCAAGGTACACACTCGGATTTGTCTGGCGTCGTGATCGACATCGACAGATATGCCATGACGTTCAGCGCACCCCTTTACTTCCGTTCATTTTCCTTCGAATACAAAACGACAACGACGCAGCTGAAATTTTACCCGGCATCAGCATACAGCGACATAACGAAGAGCAATAGGTCCCAGTGGCAGATCGCAGAACAATTTGAAAAAAGCCTTTATATGATCCGCTTCTACGACCTGCACGATGGGAGACTTACGTTCCTAGCTGAGGATCGCCATCCCATCATGGTGCTCCAGTCTCTTCGTCACGAAGGGATTGAAAATCGCCGGTGGCGGATTGCCCAGTATCGCGGCGATACTGGGCAGCAGACTGCCGATCAAGGGCTGGTCGATGCAAGAAGCACAGCCGAGATTACTTTCTTGAATGGCCTGATATTCGGTTCTCCAACATGCGGCGGCTGGACGGGAGGTTTCAAGGTTTCTGGGAAGCAGCTAACTGTTGCCGCGGATGTCATTCTTGCAGGGTTTTGTCCTCCCGAGGAGTGGTCGGAGAGTCTTGCGATTATCAAAGCCTTCAAGGGAGAACTCAGCATCGAGGAATCGGAGGACCAAATCCTCTTGCGCGATAAGGACGGCAGAGCACGAGTGCGGCTTGTGCCGTTTGGTTTGCCCCCGTCAGGCCCTACGAAGTGATTGTTGTTATATCGCGATTGCGCCTCAGGCAGACGCAATCGAACGCGCCTTTCAACAGACTATAACGGCGGCACTCTCGGCAGCGGAGAAGAAGAGAAAGCCAAGCTAGGTGGGCACAGATTTGGGCGCAATGGAAAAGGGCCGATTTCAACATCGGCCCTAAACTGTTGGTGCGAAAGGGGGGACTCGAACCCCCACGGTTTTACCCGCCAGATCCTAAGTCTGGTGCGTCTGCCAATTCCGCCACTTTCGCTTGAATACGATTATACAAACCAGATTATGTAAATCAGGAAGAGATTCTTCGAAGAGGCTTTGTCTGGAGAACTACTCGGGGGCCCCAAAAAAAAGTATTCCAAACGTCCGCAGCAAGGCATGCCACAGCTCAAGCATACACAGCAGCACGCAGTCGTCACGCGACTCGGCGCGGCACCGCTTTGCAATTCGGCAGCAGCTACTGAACCGCGTTCAGTCCCTGATAAATGAACATGCCTAACAGCACAAGCAGCAGCACGCCCGACCCAGCACCAAACACCCAAACCGGCTTGGTCAGTCGGTTCACTTTCACCAGCAATTCCGTTTGTTCTTGCTGCATGTGCGAGTTCGCGTCATCCAGGTAAAGTTGCTCGTCCTCATGCATCGTCAGCGTGCTGCGATAAATGAGCAGGATGATCAGGCCGACGGTGAAGACACCCCACACAGTCGCGAGCCCAAGCAGTAAAGGAGTCCACGTCCAGGTCATAGCGCCACCTCGACAGATTGCGAGCTTGTTTGGCACCCTCCGAGTTCCATATGCGGCGCCCCATTTACCGCATTTGAAATTCCGCAGAGCCCTAACCGAAATCATTATAGCCCCGCTTGGCAAGCCCTGCCGGGGAATCGGCATAGGAACCGGACCAACCCCTTCCCCCAACGGAACTTGCGACTCTCGGGGCCTGGAGGCATCTAATTCTTAAGGGGCTTAGTAGCCCGGGGAGTTTGCGCCATCGAATTGGGCTGCTGGAGCTTGCGCCCCTCTGTTATAATTTGATCATTCCAGAGCCGAGGAGAGATAAATGGCTACGACCACCGTCCCCGTTACAACCAACATCCCTGAAGTAAAGAAGACCGCCCCGGTTACGCTTACCGCCAGCGCGGTTGCCAAAGTGAAAGAGATCATGGGACAGCAGAATCCCGTGCCTGCTGGTCTGCGCATCGGCGTGGTGGGCGGCGGCTGTTCCGGTTTCTCGTATTCCATGCAGTTCGAGAATGCCGCGGGAATGATGGACAAAACCTTCGAGATGGACGGCCTTAAGGTCTTTGTGGACGCCACTTCCGTGATGTATCTGAACGGTTGCCTGGTGGATTATGTCGAGACTCTGGAAGGCGCCGGATTCAAATTCGAGAATCCGAACGTCAAGAGCACCTGTGGCTGCGGATCGTCTTTCAGCGTCTAGGTTTCTTCGTTCCTTCGTGATAAGTTGTCGTGAACAACAAAAAGGCCTCATCTCCTGATGAGGCCTTTCTTCTTTCCTGAAGGTCTGTGTCCAGCACTTACTGGGGCGGGTTGGACGGTGGTTGTGCAGGCGTCGACGGGCCATTCGTAAATCCGGAATTGTTGCTGCCAAAGCCCGATGACTGTCCGAATGACGACGATTGCCCAAACCCCGATTGCCCGAACGAACTGCCGCTCGAATTCGAGCCGGCTGGTTGTCCGATCTGGCTCGGTGGGGTTCCTGCCAACTGCAGCGCCGTTTGGTTGGGCGTCAAGATTAACCCACCCCGATCAAGGGTTGGATCGTAAACAAACTGCCACTCGTTGTATTTGTGTTTGTGATTGAATTCCCGAATCGTGTCTTTCTTGCTCACACTGACTACTCCGACGATAGGTCCTCCGCCAAACACCTGGTTGTTTCCTTGACCGCTCGAACTGCCGGACGTGGAACTTGAGTTCTGCGAATTCCCGCTCTGTGTAGGGTCCGACCCAGTCGACTGGTTGCCGCTTCCGCTAGAGGCTGTGCTATTGCTGGCAGTCCCAGAGTTGCCTGAGCTGCCGAACCCTCCGCCGAACGCACTATTCGAACCGCCTCCGAAGCTCGATCCTCCTCCGAATGCGCTGTTCGAATTTCCTCCGAAGCTCGACGGCTGCGAAAACGCGGAGCCAGAACCGCCGAATGCCGAACCACTGCCGGCCTGGCCATTCATTTGGCTAACAGAATTTGCGCCCGTTATGCCGCCGCCGCCGATGCTGCCGGTCATCGACAATCCAGGATCGCCGTAGTGCAGCAGTTTGAAATCCTGTCCGGTCACCGGGTCTTTATAGTGTTTCCGCAGGTAACGAAGATTGTTGGTGTTATCGAGATCTTCAAGTCGCGTCGGATAGCGTCCATATTTCTTGTAGTAATTGCGGATGGCGCGCGAGTACTGCACGCCGCGGTGGACCATTTCCTGTTCGCGGTCTCGCCGGATCTCGAACGCGATGGTCGGCATCACTGCCGCCGCGGCGATCACCATCATCGTCACCATCAGCATCAGCGTCAGCAAAACATAGCCGTCTTCTCGCTGGCGAGCCCGGTTCCCTGACGGTCGCGTGTTAGAAAATAAAGCCATCAGTCTGAGAAACTGGCCTGCTTCATAATTCGATGCCGCTCGGGGATCTTCAGAAATTGCCCAATCGCAAAATCATCCAATCGCAAAATTTCGCTACCCCTGGGTCAGCGGGATACTTTGTGGGGGACCGCTGCCTACCACATCCTGAATGTCCACCGAGGTCGGAGAAATGCGCACCACTTTGTAGCGACGGTCAATGATCTCGCCTTCGCCTGCAATGAAAGTATCTTCGCCCTTGATCAGGAAAACCTTCTTCGGTTCTCCGGGCTGATTGGCAAACCCGAAAAATTTCAGCGGAATCGGGGCTTGCTGCGGCACCGGGGGAGTATACGTCTGCGTATTTTTCACGTCCGTCGCCCCAGGAGCCAGCGGCTTGGGAATCTCCACGTCCGCCTGCGCAACAAAAATGTTCCTCCCCGAGCCCTCATATTTGATCTGTTCCGTCGCGGCGAGTTGTGGCAGTTGCAGCGTCGGGTCAAGACTCTGGGGCGCTCGCTCTTTCTTGCCTGCCCCAGTTCCGGTTCCGCGACGTCCGGGACGCGACAGAACGCCGGCCGGCCCCACCGCAACGCCCGCGTTCGTACCCGTGGAAGCGATCGTCGACGATGAAGGCATGAACTCGTAAACGACCGTCAGGATAGCCAATACTCCCAGCACCGCGGCGATGATCACGGTCTTCCGATTTTCCGTTCCCAGCTTCACTACGCCCCTACCTTCAAATATGTTTCGACCTTCATCTGTAGCTTAATGGGGCCCTTCTGCTCGCCGGCCAACGTGACGCTGCTGATGATGAAAAGCATGTCATCACGCTCCAGAGCGTTGATGAACCGCGCCAGCGAAACATAGTTTCCCGAAAGATCCGCTTCCACCTCGACCGGTTGCAGCCGGCCAATCTCCGAATCGCCCAGAATATATTTGGCCGATTCGATGGTCACATCATTGGCGACTGCAAGCTTTCCAAATTGCGTGGCGATCTGCGAGTCCTGGGCAGGAAATCGCTTCTTGTAGAAGTCGTCGATCTGATGGTTTGCCGTTACTACCTTTTCCGGCAGATTGGCCAGCGGCTCCACCTGCTGGGTTTTTAGCTTCAGTTCGCCCCACAACTGATTCAGTTCCATCCGGCGTGACTCCGAGGAGCCCACCAATGGCGAAAACAGCACGATCACCGCAATCACATCCACCCCCACCAGTGCCGCCAAGGCGATCTTAATATTTTTCCGGGTTCGGCGTAAGTCTGGCATCAGGGTGCAGTCCTTTGGGAAATCTCGGTCTTGGTCACTGGAACAGGCACGGTCTCCGGAACGTAGGTCGCAACCAGAGTTATCTGGACCATGTCTCCAGTGCCTGAATTTCCATACTGTTCACTCTGAATATAGGTTTGGGTAAAATGTCGCGAGTCTTCCATCCGCCGTGCAAGGTCAAGCGCCTTCTCCCGGGAATCGGCCCCCACCTGCATCTTCAGCTTAAGTTGATTATCCTCGTCGAGTTCCGGATGAATGGATACCAGGTGCACCCGCGCCGGCATTACTTTTTCCAGTTCTTCCAGTACACGCGTCCAAGAGAAAGATTTGCGCTCAATCAGTTCGTTGAGAAATTGCGACTGATCCCGCGTAGTGCGATTCGCCGGGCGATTCAGAAAATCCTCAGCCTGCTGCCGCGTCCGGTCGCGCTGCGCGATTTCGGCCCGCAATTGAGCAATCTTGGCATGATCGCGGCGGGCGTCAAACCAACCCGTGATCGTGATGGCAAGCAACGCCAAGGTCACGATCGCCGTAGCCACCAGAGCCGTTCCCCAGCGCATCCAGAACTGCTGCGCATCCTCGTAAGGCTGACTGGCGAGATTGATATCAAGACGCATAATTAATTCCGTGGTCAGTAGTCAGTAGATCCTTACTGATCACTGACCACTGGCCACTGCAGTTACGAAATCAGAGCCCCCACTACACCGGCCATTCTCCATCGCGGCACCGAACCTCCGGTGCTGATTCCCAACTGCGAGGAGGTCACTAATTCCTGCACATCGGCGCCGGTTTGCGCGCGTAGCGCCGGAGCCGCATTTCCCGTGTCGGACAAGCCCGCAACAAAAATTTTTTCGATGTTCAAATGATAGGTATCCTGAAAAAACACAACGGACGGATAAACTTCCTCGGCTAATTGCTCGCCCGTGATGGTTACGCCACGCGTATTTTCGAGCGTGCGGAAAAGTTGTACCTGTCCGGCATTGAGAATCGCGATGCTCGTAGTGCGCGCATCTACTTTCACCACTAACGTAGGCCGCTGCCCCTCAGCCGCGCCCAGAGCGGCGAGCATCGAGGGCAAGACTACTCCCGGGCTGAATCCCGCATCCCGGAAGGCTGCCTCGTATTCCTCCACCACACTGGCCAGAGCCACTGCGGCTACAACTCTCACTCCGTCAGCCGTCTTCTGCGCGTGGTAGGAAACTCTCGCCTTGTCCACATCAAAGGGCAAAGACTTCTTCATCCGAAACCGCACCACGCCCGCTGCCTCTTCAGAGTCGGAAGGCAACGTATCAAATTCGAGCAACACCACCCGCACAGCTGCGTCCGGTACTACCGCGATCAGGTCGTGAGATCGTCCTGCCACGCTGCTCAACGCCGATTGCACCGCCGCGGTCACTGCATCACGCTGGCGCAAGTTGCCCTCCACCAGATCCGGGATCACGCTCCCTGGCGCGAGTTCGCGCGCGGCGCACGCTTCCAGACTGCGGCGATCCTCCGCCAGTCGTCCCACCAGCACGCGGTCGGCAGCGATTTCACACGCCAGTTTGGGTTTTGCTGGATTCGATCCGGAACTCATTTCAGAAACTCACTCCCCAAGCTTACCTTCTGCAATTCAAACGCCCCGCCGCAACAAATGCAATAGCTGGAAGGGAACTAGAGCAGTGGCTAGTGGCCAATGGCCTATGATAAGCGATCAGCAAAATTGGACTGGCACTGGCCACTGATCCCTGACCACCCGTTGTCTACCGCATGGCCTCGATGAAGGTGACCTTGTTGATTTCTTTCAACGTGGTCAAGCCGAGCCGTACCTTATCCAGCGCCGACTCGCGCAAGAATCGCATCCCTTCTTCCCGCGCCGCACGCCGGATTTCCGAAGTCGGCTTCTTGGCCAGAATCATCTCCCGGATGCGGTCGCTCAAATCCAGCAACTCGTGAATCGCAGTTCGTCCGCGGAACCCGGTGCCCGCACATTCGATGCATCCCGGCCCTTCATACATTGGCACTTTCGACCACTGTGCCGGATCCAGTCCGCTGGCCTCCAGCACGTCCGGCGGATAGTTCACCGGCGTTCTGCAGGATTCGCAGATCAACCGCACCAGCCGCTGCGCCAGAATGCAATTCAACGCCGAGACAAAGTTATAAGGCTCGACCCCCATGTTTAGAAATCGTCCAATCACGTCCACTACGTTGTTCGCGTGCACCGTGGTGAAAACCAGGTGCCCGGTCAGCGCCGATTGGATGGCGATCTGCGCCGTCTCGGTGTCGCGGATTTCGCCGACCATGATTTTGTCCGGGTCATGGCGCAAAATCGACCGCAACCCGCGTGCAAACGTTAATCCTTTTTTCTCGTTGACCGGAATCTGCGTGATGCCGCGCAGCTGGTATTCGACCGGATCTTCAATGGTGATGATCTTGTCTTCGTCGGTCTTGATCTCATTCACCGCGGCGTAGAGCGTGGTCGTCTTGCCGCTGCCCGTCGGCCCCGTCACCAACACCATGCCGTACGGTTCCTTAATATACCGGCGAAACTTTCTCAGGTCGTCTTCGTCGAAGCCCACCACATCGAGCGTGAGCGTGCGGAACTTCTCGCTCATCGACTCTTTGTCGAGCACGCGGAGCACAGCGTCTTCGCCGTGAATCGACGGCATGATCGACACGCGGAAGTCGATGGCGCGCCCGTTGTACTTCACCCGGAAGCGTCCGTCCTGGGGCACGCGCCGCTCGGAAATATCCAACTCACTCATCACCTTGATACGCGAGATCACGGTCGAATGATGTTCCTTGCCGATCGGCGGCATGGCCTGCGTCAGCACTCCGTCAATGCGGAACTTGATCACCACCGAGTCGTCCCGCGTTTCAATGTGAATGTCGGAGGCGCGCCGCTGCAGCGCGGTAAAAATCGTCGTATCGACCAGCCGGATAATCGGACTGGTATCGCCCGCCGCCGTCAGCTTGTCGATGGTCAGCGTCTCTTCCGCGCCCGTGTTCTCGTCTTCCCGGATGATCTGGAAGCCTTCACTGGCCTCTTCCAGAACGCGCTGCGATTGCTCCGTCTTCTTGAGGATGTCGTCGATCTGCTTCAGCGTCGCCACTTTGGTGACGATCCGCTTCTGCAGCAGCAAGCTGATCTCATCAATCATCATCAACTGGCTGGGATCGGCGATGGCGATCGCCAGCTTGCCGTCCGCAGTCTCTTCCAACGGCACAAATTTGTAGCGGAACATCAGCTCCGGAGAGAACTTCTTGAACAGCTCGTGATGAAGCTGGAAATCCGTGAGGTCGACAAATTCGCAGCGATAACGCCGCGCCACGTCCTGAGCGCGTTCCAGGTCGGTGACCGGATTCCCCGTCGTCACCACCTGCCCGCCATTCTCGCCGTGTACGAAAAGTGATTTCTTATCCGCGGTCGCCATTTCTCACATCCCTAATAAATACTGCTGTCATCCCGAGCAAGCGTTCTTTGCGCAGCGAGGGATCTGGGCGAGCCGCGCGGAGCGTCGCATTCTTTGCGACGCAATAATCGCGCGTTTGGCTCGCTTCCTTGCCATCCCTCCCACTCAGTGCACTCCCAACGTGAAGATCGGCAGATACAGCGAAATCAGCACCCCGCCGACAAACACCGCCATCACCATCAGAATCAAAGGCTCAATCAACGCCATGGAAGCGCCCAGAGCCGTCTGCACATCTTCTTCATAAAACTCCGCCACCGAGTTCAACATCGCCGGCAGCGCTCCCGTGGACTCGCCCACTTCCAGCATCTCCACCGCCAGGTCAGGAAAAATACCCTGCTCCTCCAGGCTGCTCGCCAGTCCTTGCCCTTCCCGAACCCGGCCGCATGCTCGCATCACGCCCTTCAGAATCCGCCGGCTGCTCATCGAACCGCCGGCCGTCTCCATCGACGGCACCAGCGGCAACCCGCCCTGCAACAGTGTCGAGAGCATCCGGGAAAAAGTTGCGACCTGATGCTTCAGCCGGATATCGCCCAGCAACGGCAGACTCAGAATGAATCGATCAATCTGGTCCGCTCCTCGATCCGTCTTCCTCCACTGCCAGAAGACAAACCCGCCCAACGCCAGCCCGCCCACAATGAACGGAAAATATTTCTGCGCATTCGTTCCCACCGCCAGCATGAACAACGTGATGGCCGGTAATTTCGCGTCCAGACTGTTGAACAGCTCCGCAAATTTCGGCACCACGTAGGTGAACAGAAACATCACCATGATCGTAACCACGCTCACCAGCAGCGTGGGATAAATCAACGATACGAATAGCTTCTTGCGAAACGTCATCGCCAGCCGCTGAAAATTGATGTAGCGGGTCAGCACCTCATCGATGTTTCCGCTCTTCTCTCCCGCCATCAGCGTCGTGGTGTAAATCTTCGGGACCATGGCATGGGTGGCAAAGGCATCGGAGAGCAGTTCGCCGCCCTTGACCCGCTCCCGCACGTTCTCCAGGATCTGCTTCAGTTGCCCGTCTTTTTGTCGCTTGATCAACAGGTCCAGGGAGTTCAAGATCGGCAGGCCAGCCTTGATCAGCGTCAGAAACTGCTGGTTAAACACCAGAAACGGGCCCTGCTTGAGCTTGCGCCGGCTTCGTCCCGAAAACCCGCCAGAAAACATCCCCTGCGGCTTCACCCAGTAAACCAGGTAGCCTTGGGAAGCAAAGCGGTCGCGCACTTCCGCCACGGAGTAGCCCTGCTCCACCTGCTGGTGCAGGTGACCCCGTTCGTCCGCGACTTTTACGACAAATTCCGCCATTTACCCGTTCTTTCCGGTCTTTACCCGTCTATAACCCCGTCGGCTCAGTCTAACATCGCCGCTTCCCATCTCAATCGAGGATCGCGCCAAAGTCCCCGGCTTCCAGTATCGCAAGTAACCTATGCCCAGGACTCCCCATGAGGCGACTCCGCCAACTCTCAACTGCCTCCCAACTCCCCTTCCACGATCTCCGTCCCCGCTGGCGGGCGGAACTCGAATTGTCCCTCTGGAATCGTCACATTCTCCTTTTGGTCGCTGAACCGGTACTCGGTCGAAGACCCGTCCACATCATCGATCACAATCCGCGCGATCTGATGCTGCGGAGTGACCTCCAGCAGAATCTCACTCACCCGGTCCGCCATCGCCTGTGGCACGCCCCGCAACATCACGTCTCCGGCCGCCAGCGGCGCAACGTCCGGTGCTAAAGACAACCCCTGTAACTCCTTTTCCAGCTTGCTCTTGCCCAGCAGGAACGCCAGCGGGGACCTGATATCGTCCAACTTCCGCGCTTCCGTCCTCCTCACCTGCCGGTCGCCCGGAACGTAAAACCACGCATCTCTCCCATCACTCACAAAGAGCTTCTCCCTGGGAGAACGGTATTCCCATCGCATCTTGCCAGGTTTTTTCAGCCCACCTTTGGCCAGCCACAGTGTCCCCGACTCTGTCCGCTCCATCCCCGACCCGCTGTAAAGCTCGGCAAACTCCGCTTGGAGGGTGCGCAAGTGGTTGTAATGCTCGTCCACCGCCTGCGCGATGGCGTGAACATCTTCCGCTACGGCGTCAGCCGCGATCACCGAGGCAATCAGCAATAACACTGCAGAAACTCTCATTACTGCGATTCTACCAACCGCCCTGGAAGATTTGTTGTGGGTGCCCCGTCCTTGTCTCTGCGCCTTTGCAGAGACAGGGCGGGGATTTTAATCATCGGCGCCATGCTAGTTTCGGTCGACACATGGCGGGAGGCTTTTCCACAGCCCTGCTGGTCACATGTCACATCTTTCCGCACACGACCAGGCTAAACTCATACAAAATCTCCTCGCTCAGCGCGAGAAATTTAGCCGTTCTTTTTCGACTTTTGATGGGAGAATCCAGAGCAACCCTATGGAAACAAAGATTTTACCGCTAAGTCTTTTAGAAGCCGGATTTTAGCCGGATCTCAGCCCTCCCAAGACCCGCAAGTTATTGTTTCCAGAGATATTAGGAGATCGATCTGTTTTTTTAAAATCCAGCTCTACTCCCCCGCGTAAACCGCATACTGATGCGTTCCGCAAATTTTTTTCAACACGCCGCTCTCGGCGAGCACATGCTCCAGCAGCGGATTGTGATAGAGCACATAAGTCTGCCGCGGATGCTCACGCAAACTTTGCTCCACCTTCGCGATCACGCGCCGCAACCCGGACTCCGGAAGTGGATTGAAGAGAAACAGCACGATCGCCTCGGCCGGAAAGGCGAACTCAGTTGCATCGCCGCAAATCGACTCGATCGCAAAACACTTCTGCGACTCACTCCGATACTTCGCAATGTTTTCCTGTGCTGCGCGATCGAGCCCCGGCAAGAGTTCCACGCCTACAATGCGCCGAAAGGGATAATCGGAAGCCATCAACAGCGTTCGTCCCTTGCCCGAACCAAGATCGATGAAGATGAATCTTGGAAATTCCAAGTCAACTTGTTCTGCTAACGCCCCGATGATTTCGTGGAACAGAATTGATTCCGTCGGCTGATACGGAGAATGGAATACTCCCAGCAGTCGATCGCGCCACCCAATTGCCGCACTCGTGGTGTTGACGCGATGCTCCCAATCATATTCGGCATCGCCATAGCGCTGCCGCCGCCGCTCAGGAGTTGAATCGCGCACAAATTCGACGAGCGCGCGCAACAGCTGATTCGCGGCTGCAATAGAGCCGTCTCGCGCCGCGAGATCTTTCCACCAACGCCATGCCGAGCGCAGCACGCCGATGCGCGGAGAAATGGAAGCCGAATCGTTGCTGCTGTCCATACTTCGCCATCATAAGCGACGGGAAGATTACGGCTGCTGGCCGTGGAATTTCGGCTGCGGCTTGTATCCTGGAGGAAGTCCTTTGGTAGCGAAGGGAAAGTCATCCGGCACGCGCACTTCGACGCGCCCTTCCGGTGTCAGTTTGTAAGGATGTTGATCTGGATCGACCGGAATTCCCGCCAACCCTTCCGCGGCCACAAGCTCCGACATGCTGGTCGGTAATCGTCCCGTGCGTTGACCAAAGCGTGTAACGGCTTGCTGGAGATGGGTAACGTCTTCGTCGACCCGCAGCGCGCGCAGATGTTCCACTGCATTCGCGCGGATTTCCTTGTCCTGGGTGTTCTGATAGGTTGCCGACCACAGCATCCGCGCTGTGTTGAAATCTCCAGCATGTTCCGCCATCTGCGCTGCCAGCACTCGCAAGAACGGATGCGCATTCGGCACCTTCGATCCCCGCTCGAACGCGTCTGCGGCTTTCCGGTAATCCTGGAGATTCATGTAATAAACAAAGCCCAGATCGTAGTAGAGCTTCCAGTCCTCCGGATTGTTTCGGACGCCATACTCCATCAGTTGAATGGCCCGCTCTGGCTGGCCCGCTCCACTTGGCGGCGGCGGAGCGAGAAAGCTGGCGCCAAATTCGTAAGCCACAGTCAGATGGGGATCGAGTTGCGTCGTGATCTCCAACAAAGGCGCGAGCAGCTTGTAACTGTCGGTGCCATTGTGATGTCGAAAGCCAAAGTACTGCACAGCGCGAGTCCAATAAATGTCGGCAAGCAGCCCGTCATACCCAAGGCTGGCTCGCTTCAGCAATTTCGGAGAGCTGATATACAAAACGTCTTCGAGCGTGGATTGCGGACGAAGCTGGTCGATGCGATGAAGCAGCAGCACACTGGCCGCCAGGGAAAAGACTATGCACGCGCCGGCAATCAGCGAGACTTTGCGGCGGTGCTTCATTTCAGGTTCCGGTATTCGAAAATCAGTACGGCCCCGCTGAGCGCCATGGCCGCATAGAACAGGGCATAGAGAGTGTTATGCCAGACGAGTTGCATCGCCACCGGCTGTTCATGCGCGATGGAGCTGACAATGTTGAACGCGGAGAAGTTCGGCACCAGGTAAGCTGCTCCCGTCACCAGCCAGCGCGTGAATCCGTGGGTTATGGCGGCAAATCCGCGCAGATCCTCGGCGAAGCTGCCAATCACGAACAGCGAGAAAGCGAAGACCGCGGAAAGCAACGGGGAAGAAAATGAAGAGAAGAGCAATGCCAGCGAGCAAATGATTAGGAACTCAAGAATGATGAAATACAAGGCGACTAGAACCAGCGCATCGGCTCGTACGAATTTGTGGGATACATAAAACAAAGCTGCAAAGACGCCGATGGCCATGAAGAACGTATTGACGACCAGTGTCCCAGCCAGTCCGAAATATTTTCCCACGATGAATTCCCACCTGCGAACCGGGCGCGAAAGTACGGTATAGAGCGTGCGCTTCTCAATTTCTTTGGAGACCAGCCCGATGCCGATAAAAATGGCAATCACGATTCCAAACAGGGAAACCGCCGTGAGGCCAAGGTTGATCACAACCAATTTTTCGATGTCGATGGAAATCTGGCCCACCAGGATGGCTGCTCCCGAGAGCAGCACCGCGAAGGCAATGAGGTTGTAGAGCACACGGTCTCGTACGGCTTCGCGAAAAGTATTTGAGGCAATGTGCAAGATACGCGCGTTCATTCCGTCTTCCTCATACTGTTGATCCAGCCGTGGTCTCGGCTCGCTGCAGCCTCTCGACAAAATAAGCTTCGAGGGAAGTGCGCATGGGAGTAAGCGCAATCAGGCGCAGGCGCTCGCGGCGCAGCGCGTCGATGGCGGCGTCCTGCTGCCTCTCGTCGATGACCGCGCGGACAGTGTCGCCGGTAACGTGGCAATCCGCGCCTAACGCCTTCATGGAGGCTGGCACCTGCGTGCCTTGCCAGACTATTTCAACCTTCCCCTGCACGCTGGAGGTTAGATCCTCGACCGCGCCGATACCGCGAAGTTCACCCTGGTGAATGATGGCGACGCGGTCGCACAGCGCCTCGGCATCGGAAAGAATGTGAGTGGAAAAGAAAACAGTCTTGCCTTCGTGTTTCAGTTGTTCCATCAAGTCGCGCACTTCGCGCCGGCCGATGGGATCGAGGCCGGACATCGGTTCGTCAAAGAACACGACCTTCGGCTCGTGCAAAATCGCTTGCGCGATTCCCACCCGTTGCAACATGCCTTTGGAAAACTTCCGCAATTGGACGCCCTGCACGTTGGCAAGGGCGACACGTTGCAGCGTGCTTTCCACGCGACGGGAGCGCTCCTTGGCCGGAACTCCCGAGAGTTGCGCGTAATAGTTCAGCAGTTCGTGCGCGGTCAAATGATCGTAGAAATAGGGCTGCTCGGGAAGAAAACCAATCTGTGCTTTCACCTCGGGATCGGTCCAGTCACGGCCCAGAATGCGCGCCGAGCCTGCGCTAGGGAATACCAGGCCCATCAGCAGCTTCAGGGTTGTGGTTTTGCCAGCGCCATTGGGGCCGAGAAATCCGAAGATTTCGCCCTCCTCAACACTGAGATGGAGAGGATGCAATGCTCGTTTCAGCCGCTTGGCCCAGAAGCCAACCCGGTAAGTTTTTTCGAGGCCCAAGATTTCGATTGTGTTCATCGGTGCAGCCGGTTGGAAAGCTAAGGGATACTCCAGAGAAAATTATAAGCAAGTCGCGCCGTTTTGAAACTATGTCAGGGAGTTACGTCGGTCATGCGGCGGCAGCGGTTCGCGGCCGACTCAGTTCATGGGATTGAGGGTCTGGCAAGCTGCCTCGCTGGCCACCAGTGTCGTGGTGCCCGCAGGCTGGAGGCGAACCACCGCATCTTCCGAGGAGCAGTAGGCACGCGTGCCCGTCTGCGCACTGATGGGCGTACCCGTGTCATAGAATAGATCGTTGATCAGGCTGGCTGGGCTGGCAGACCCGGCTGCGTTAAAGAAGTACCCGCTCTTTCCGCTGCCTCCCGCGGTGGCCGTTGCCAGATAGTTGTCAATGAGGCAACCAGTAGCAACGCCCGGTGTGCAGGGAGAAACCCCGCCTAACACCCCGAGGGTGGCCGGGAAGCCAATGGTTGGATAAGTATCCCGGTAAGCAATTTCCGCGGTATTAATGGAACGGATCGAGGCCGCCGCAGACGAGTCGTTTGCGGACATGCGGGCGCGCATCAAGTTCGGGATCGCGATGGCAGCAATGATCAGGATGATGGCCACCACGATCAAAAGCTCGATGAGCGAAAAGCCCTTATCTTGTAGCTTCGGTTCCACCTGTGTTGCCTCTTTCGTCCGTCTTGGTTGGTTCTCAGTGTTCCTTTTCGAGACAGTTGTCCGTAACGTGGATACTGCTGGCACGTTGCGGGCCAACGCCAAACACAAGAAGACTCGTTTATCGCGCTAGAGTAACCAAGCCCCGTATGGAAGAAGTTGCCCTTTGGAAAACCTTGGCTGTATTCCCCTTCCATCCGAAACCGTGATCACTAATTTAGTGGCATGTCGCGGGCCAAACTCTGAGAAGAGCGCACTCGACGGGGAGAGATGTTTGCCTTTGTTTTCAACGCGACGCAATGGGAGGATGAGCCGCAAAACCACCGCTCGCCGAGGACTGGATCAATCCGAGTGACAATATATGGCGGTTTTCTGAAGGCTTGACAAATTCTGGTCGGTGAGACGCAGTGGGACCGAAGCATAGGAAAAAGATCAACGGGCAGCGAACTTGCGTTCGCTGCCCGTTAGCTTCGTACCCTTCCCCAGGTACTATGCAAGTGTTAGTTGGCGATCGGCAACAGAGCTTGGCAAGCGCCGTAGCCACCGACCACGGTGGTGGTGCCTGCAACCTGCTGGCGGATCACGCCGTCATCAAATGCGCAGTAGGACTTCGTTCCCGTCTGTGC
>Ga0209656_10000623_pt1 | contig 23276 bp, 27 predicted proteins | sample BogFormECP12_OM2_FD_188239 | JGI IMG/M metagenome (GOLD analysis project Ga0209656, IMG submission 188239) | Bog forest soil microbial communities from Calvert Island, British Columbia, Canada - ECP12_OM2 (SPAdes) (version 2) | ecosystem: Environmental > Aquatic > Freshwater > Wetlands > Bog ... | reverse complement strand
CTCACCCGTCTGTGGCCCCATCACTTCCTGCAATATCAGAACGTCGCCGGGCAGAAGATTGGGATACCGTCCGTACAGCGTAGCCTCCGTAGCTCCCTTCGGCAGACAACAGTCAGTGTCGCCCCATGTGTAGAAAGACATAAGGTTGTGTTCGGGATAAAGGACCTGGTCCCACATCGGTTCGAATACCTGCACACCGCTAAGCAGGGCGGCCTCTTCGTTGTTCGCACCAACCGCCAGGCTGGAAGGCATGTTCGGCGCATAGGTGTAGAAACGAGTGAGAGTGCGATCCAGGAAAATTTGGTCCCCGGGATCTCCCGCGACTTGAAGCTGGATCCACGCCCGGGCGTTGCAACCATCGCTTATGTGATAGTCCACCAGCAGCGCGTGCCGGCGCAGCGATATTCGGCTGCGCGCGGTTTCAATGTAAGCTTCGGTGGCGATCGCGTCTTGCTGGTAGCTCAGGCGGTCGCCCACGAATGAGATCAACTCGGCGAGCGCGATACCCATGTCCGCTTCACTGCTGGCTCCCCATCCCGGCAACAACTGATTCATGCGATCGAGGATGGTGGTCCGGAAGGTGCCGTAGTCCTTGGCCAGGTAATTGATCGGCGGCGGAGGGGGCAGCGTGGGAGGACAATCGGGAGGCTGGGGAGCGCAATCGAAGTTCGGCGGGCATTCTACTTTGAAGGAAAATTCGACCTCGGCCAGTTGCGGGTCAAACCCGGCGAGGACATCCGTGACGGCGAAAAAGTCCTCTTCCGCATGAGCCGCTTGATCGACCAGTCGCAAAACGTAAGGAGAGAAATCGCCGGCGATACTGGTCCGCACCACCAGCACGTTGGCTGCGTCAGTCAGCGACGTGTAATAGGTTTGCTCAGGCGGAATCGTGGGCGTTGACAATGCCGGCGCAACCCAGTCGGCCGTGATCCCCGTGATGCTTTCACCACCCGTGATCAGAATGTTGTCGCGCGTCACGGTGGCGGGCACCGGCCTCAAGCAGTGAATCAACAGGGTCCGCTGCCGGGGTATGCTCAGGGGTATGGCATCGTGGTCCAGTACTTCCAGGTAGTCGATGCCGTTCGGTGTGCCGGTGATGCTCAGGGTGCAGCCTGAGCCATTGCCCCCGGTGGTGGGTACTCCCGTGGCCGTGATGTAGTCCGTGCCGTCCTGCGAAAGCGAAATCACAGTGACTCCACCACTCCCGTTAACCGCAGTCACTGTTACCGTGGCCGTCCCACTCGAACCGATCTGCGCGATGCTCAGCACGTCGCCGATGTCATAACCACTGCCCGCTGCGTCAACCGTTGGCGTAGCGATGATGGCGCCGTGATTATTCAGCACCGCATTTTTTCGGTTTTCGTTGCAGCAACTGTAAATCATCAGCTAGTCCCGTAAACGAAGGTCTGCACCTGCGTCACATCGGTGTTGAGCAGCGAGTAGGTGACCGTAACCGTCAGCACCGACTCCTGGGCCGAGGCCACCACCGACTGCACCTTTACGTAGTTGCTCAGCCATTTCTGTAAAGCCCCTTGCACGGCAAACTGCGTTGCCGCCGCCATCTCCACGCTGTTAGGCGCGAATGGAAGTTGCAGCAGTCCACTTCCGAAATCCGGCAGGTTGACACGCTCGCCCGGAGAAGTAAAAAGCACCTGTTCCACGAGTTGATAAACGTAATCCTGGAGGGCGGCTTGCTGCGTGCGCCCGCGTCCGTCGAATTGGTAGGGAAAGTTCACATTCATGGCTGTTTGGTTCCTCTACATTGAGCGTTCCAGCCTCAGCGATTCATTTCAGCCTCTCCCGTCAAGTCGCGATGACCATGGTCTGGGCCACGACCGGCAGGAGCGGAGTGCCGGTCGGAACACAGACGGACACTCCCGTCATGATCGCGACTGGCTGACCCTGCGACATGACTTGAAGCGCCCCCAGTACCCACTGACCCGTGACGCATGGCCCGTTACCAGCCGGCGGTACAAATGCGCAACCTGCGACCGTATACGGCGCGGCGATGGTTGCAATCGGCATGCCCGATACCATTACCACCGGGCTGGGGACGGTTGGTATGGCTTGTCCGCCGTGCGAGCACAGGACCGTCGCTCCCATATGTAAGATCGGTCCGGGCATGACTAAATCACCTCCCTCTTCTTAGCTGAACGCAATCTCTTGTCATGGGCCATTGTCATGGCCCCAATACCGTCAAGGCGTCGATGTTGATTGCCACTGCGGGACCGATGAGAGTGATACTGGCCATGCCTGGTCCGGCGCTGAGATAAATGCCGGTGTCGTTGACCACGATCATCGCCCCGCTTGTGCTCTTGAGCACGATTCCGCCGGTGGCCGGCGTCGGCGGGGCGTCGCTCACCATGATCATGTTCTGGCCCGTGGTCTGAAGCACAATGTTCTGGCCGGGCGGGATGGCCGGTGGCGCGGTGGCGAAGATCGGGACGTCCGACACCAACCCCCAGAAGCCTCCGGTCCAGATGGGGTAGTCCGGGTCGCCTTGCTCGAACTCAACCCAGACCTGCGATCCGATTGGCGGCACAATGAAGCATCCGGATTGAATACCCGCCGCCGGCACGCAGGGCATGGCCCAGCTTGAAGGGATCTCTCCCAGAACATCCGGCACCTGCACCAATACGCGGCCAATCTGTTCCGGGTCGATATTTTCGATGACCAGCCCGCGGTACTTGCCGTAGAAGCGCTTAGGGTAGCCACCTGGCGAAGAAGGTTGTGTGCTCATAGGTTCACCGTCGGCACCGTGGAAACCAAACCATTTCGGGTCAATGTGAAATCCTGTTTGTACTCTCCACGCTTGATCTTGTGGGTTACGTTCTTCACGTAGTAAAGGCCGTCGAAGGCCGGGCCGGAGCCCCGCACTCCCACCAGTTGCCGGGCCTTCAATACTCCCCCGTAGCGAGTCACATCGAGGCTGCCCTCACAGGAGACCGCCTCCGCGTTTTGTGCTGCCGCAGCCAGGCCCATCATGATGGCCTGCGGTATGGGCTTCTTGGCCAGGTCTTCGCGAAACGGCGACAGGTCGGGCGGCAAGAGATTGGTGGGCAGCGGTGGAATCAGCCCGAGCGGCGGATTCAGCGGCGTGATCGGTGGAAGGGGAATGGGAATGCTTATGCCGGTTTCTGAGTTGTAAATGTATAGCAGGGGAATCTTGTTTTTCTCCTGGTCGAAAGAGAAATGCAGGCTCTCGACATTGGTATAGGCGTCCATGTCGGAACTTAAGGCGGGCTGCACCGGGCCGACCTTAATCTGCGGTCCCCAATAGGCCTTGCTGACACCGGGTGTCGGTCCGGGATCGATATAAAATACGTAGCCGGCTTGATCAGCCAGGTACTGGATGTACTGCAGGTCGGTGCCTTGCTGACTGGGGATCTGGTCGATCGGCAAGGGCACGAAAAGCAAGACACTCGGGATGACCAGGGGAATGACACCGAAAAGCGCATACTTGAGCAAAATGAGGGCCACGCGAGCCTCGGCCGGGCAGGCCGGAAAGGGAAACCCGCTCCACGTCGTCTGATCCATCAAGGCGGTCAGATCCTTTCCCATGAGCGTCAGCGTGGAATTGGATCCTTTGTCGCCGGGCGCGATGTGGTTCTCGGTGATCACACCGTCGATAAGTACGTTGCTCACGCCGTTGACGGTGGCCGTTATCACTACCCGCATGAATAGTAGCGGCAGCCCGCCGGTCAGCAGGAACAGAATCTGCAGAGGCGACTGTTTGTCGATGCTGAAGGTGAGTTTGAACCCGCTTTGGCCGACGTCCTTCACCTGCACCTCCACTTCGGCGAGGGCGTCCATCACTGCCCTGGGAGGCGTCAGTGGAATGATTGGACCTATCATCAGGCTCAACTGAACGCTGCTAAGCACTGGACATTCCTCCCGGCATGCCCTGGGGCATGGTGATGTTTAGGACCGTCCCCGGAGTCTCCACCAATTTCTCGGGCTGAATGGCGCCGTTGGCATCGCAGATCAGCCAGAACATCAGCGGATCGCCCAGATACTTCGCGGCAATAAGATCCAACCTGTCACCCTGCTTCACGGTATGCTGGGCCACGGTGGCATAGTTGGAAGCTCCCGGCTGAGGCACAAAGCGGCGCGCGAGGAAGGTGATCATCTGGCCGTTCGGGTCCACGTACGAAAGCGTGCTCGATCCGTAATAACGGCTGTCCGTCGGGAAGGTGACCGATGGTATCACTCCCATCTGGATCAGGGCTTGCAGGGGATTGATCATGGCAGACCTCCTAGTCCCAGAACCGAAATCGCAACCGAAGCTGCCTGCGAGGCCAATTGCTCTTTGTTCGTCAAGTAACTCATGAATATGCGGCCGCCCGGATGCGAGAAGCCCAGGTCGTCGACGTTCAACACTCGCAATCCCAGGCTGACCTTGGCTCGTATTGGGTTCAGGTTTGGGTCGAACGCCTCCTCCGTGATGGAGAAGTCGGTTAAACGCACCGGTACTACGCGACTCCTGCTCCAGACAAAGAGCGTCAGCGGTTGTTCCAGCCGAATGATTTCCAGCGCGCCGTTGTTGGCCATGTTGTCGTCGGCGATTAGCGTCTCGACGGTCGGGTTGACCAACATTTCCAACTGCGCCAGTTGGGGATGCAAGCCATACTGCCAAGTCACTGGACGACCCGGGCCGGGAAACTTCGCCTGATCCGTGGCGTCCAGCTCCGCTTCCAGTTTGATGGTTTCCACCGCGGGTCCTCGCAGACGGAGGGCGTCCACGCGCACCCCGTCCTGACCTCCTGGCAAGGCCTGGATCTGGAGGGTGCGGGTCAGCGAGTCAGGGTTATATTGCAGGGCAATGACGCTCTGCACGGCAGACGTGTCTGGATCCATGGTCACAATGCCGCCCCTGACCAGGAAAGGCGTATTGGAAAATGAGCTCATCGCTGGTACGCTCCTCTGTGCTTCAAACAGTTACGAAATTTCATTTCCTTTGGTCTGGATCTCACCTATTTCGGACGCAACAAACGTCAAAACTTCCACTTGTACGGAAAAAAGAAAGGCCCCACCGTTGGCGTATTGGGATGTGCCGCCTTCCAATCTTCGTTGGACCGATCTAGAGCGTTCGGGGCATCGTGACTTTGAGTACTCCCGGCTCCGCTTGACAACTCCGAGTTGGCGGCCTTCGCCGCGTAATCCTCGGGGAGCCCCATCCCCTTGTATTTCCTGACCAGCTCCTGGAATTTCTGGCACACTGCACCGCGGTCTCCTGCGGTTCCACCGTGGCTCGTATAGGCCGCATTGATGGATGACCAGTCTATGCGGTCACAAATGTCCTTTTGCCGCGGTAGCTCCCGCAGCGGTTGAGGTCTCGGACCCCCACCGCCTTTTCGCTCTTCCGGAAGCCCGACGCCGTTTCCCGCAGGTGGAGAGGACTCCGGGAACTGCGTGCGGAAATCACCCGAGATATTGGCGCGCGGCTGGGACAAATCCGGTGTACGGCCCATCGCGGGCGCTGGTGCGCTAGCTCCCTTAAAGGTTGAGGATGGCCGGAAGCGGACCTCAACCCGCCGGTTGCGCGGTTCACCCTTCTTGGTGTTCACCAGCAACTCCGCAGCACCGCGACTTTCGGTGTTCAAAATCTCCGCCGGGATTCCCATGCCAACCAGGGCCCCCTGCACCGAATCCGCACGGGCCTGGCCCAAGGTCTGGTTGTCGCTCTCTTGTCCTACAGCGTCGGTGTAGCCAATCACACGAACGGTTGAACCGGGGTATTGCCGCAACAACGTCTGCATGGTCTTGGCCGTCTTGGACAATGCGGCCTGGTTGGGACCGGAAATATCGGCCTTGCCAGTTTCGAAGCCGTCAATCGAGACCGAGCCGATCGCCCCGGCCAGGAAGGGCGATACCAACTCCGCCAGATCAACGTTGGGCGCGGCTGCTGAATTGGGCTGTCTTTGCACACTGAGCGGCCTTTGCGCTCGGATAGCAACGGGCCCTTCGTTGACGGCTACAGAGGCCACTCGGCCGGCTTCCCTTTCGCTTTCGTCCGCAGGATCTCCGAGTGCAAGTTGGCCTCCTGCCGTGGCCGCTTGGTCCTGCTGTATCGTATGCGTCAATTCATGCGCCATAAGCTCCCGGCCTTGCCGGGTGTGTGGCTGGTATTTCCCGGAGTCAAACACCATATGCTGACTGACCGTGTAGGCTGACGCGCTGATGGCCCGGGCCGATGCGGCGGCCTCTCCATCCGTGTGCACTCGCACTCGGCTGAAGTCATGGTGGAAACGCGGCTCAAAAAAATCTCTCGTTTGCGAATCCAGGGACTCTCCGGGCGAGTTCAAAACTCGATGCGTGCTGGACGCCAGCCCGCGACCAGCCGGAGCTGGCCTGGTTTTGCCTTGACTTTCAGAACTTTCCCCGCTACGCGTGGCGCTCTTACGTTGCAGCATCGCTCTAGTCACTCGTATCATTTAGGTCAAAGGGGAGGCAATCTCACTCTTGCCTCTCCGTCCCTCCTGGCTTAGTTCCTTGTCGGACACATCATCAGCGTCAACGCTGTGAGTCCACGAGTCGGGGTTGTATTGCAGGACAATCACGCTCTCCACGCCGTACGTATTGGGATCCATGATCACAATGCCACCGCTGATCAGGCGCGGCGACTTGGGCAATGCGCTCATTTCAGGCACTCTCCTCCTCATCTATCGAACGGCCTAGGAAACTCATGCCTGACTCTGCGGTCCGAAAAGGGCCGGCACCGACGGATTCGAAAATTCGGCTGCTTGGTCCTGTTGCGGGACAGGCTGCTGTTGACACCGGATAGCCCTTTCTCTTACGCGCAGCGAAACTCATCTTTGGTCCTCTGGGCTTACTTCTTGCCGACAAGGGTGTAGACCTGCGTATTCCCAACGACTCCACCAGCGTCTCTCAGTATCGCGCCGTCGGGCGCCACAATTGGCGTAGCGGCAACGATCCGGATGGTAAGTTTGCTGCCCTCGCGATGCAGTATCTGTCCTCTCACCCGCCCGGCGCCGTTTACTCCTTTCGGGGAGACGGCCTTTAGAGTCGCATTGATGCTTCCAGCGTCTTCTTTGCCCCAGACCAGCCGGACTTCCCCTGGCGAAATCCCACCGAAATCGCCTTTCTTGGCAAGATCAGCGAGTTTATTGATCAAGTCCGAGTCCGGTTGGGTGTCCTTCTTTGCAGCCTTGCTAGGCTCAATACTGACTACGGCCGACTCGGCCGCGGCCGCCTCCTGCTCCTTCTGCTTCTTCTGCAGCTGCTCGATCCCAGCCTTAATGGAGGCGAGTACCTCCTCGGCGCTGACTTGGCCAGCAGGCGCGAGTCGTTGGATGAGATTGGCCGCCTGTTCTGCGGTCAGGTCGGGAGGCACGATCTGGAAGAACTGATTGGTTATGGCATCGGTTACTTTCGAGCCCTCGCCTGAGCCCGTAGTCAGGACATCCCAGAGACTCTTGACCGGCCCTTTCGCCGCCGTGATCTTGCCGATTGAGTCGTCGCTCAGCGCGGGATACTTCGCCTTGTCCCATGGCGAAGGCTTAGGCGGCGCCCCACTCGGCGCAGTGCCTTTTCCCGGCGCCTCGGATTTATCTTTTTGTTCTGGGGCCGGTTGTTGCTGAGGCGTCTGGTCCGGCGTGCCTTGCCCAACTGCAGCATCGGGATGTTTCGCGCGCTCCCAGACATTTTCCTTACCAGCGCCGCTGCCAGCCCCCGAGCCGCCGGCGCCTCCCTTCTGGTCCAGTAGCTTCCGGACCGAGGCCACCGTCGTGTCGCCTTGCGGGAGCGCCTTGCCCGCCACGGCAGTCATGGTTACGATTTTCTCCAGGTCATCTTTGCTAAACTGGTCCGGATTGTCGGCGATAATCTTGAGGATTTTGTCGTTCAGTTCCTTTTGTGCCGCAGTGGGATCGCCTCCCTTTTCCAAAGCCTTATTGACTTTTGCTTTCAGTTCCGGATCATCCTGGATCAGCTGCTGGATTTCCGGCGGAACCGGCGTCCCTTTTTGTGCAAGAGCCTGGAAAAGCTGAATGATCGGCTCCTCACTGCCCGGCCCTGGTTTCGCTTCGGCCTTCCCTGAAGCGAGGAGGACCGCGGTTGCCACTAGGCTGGCAATCGCGTAAACCGGAGCTGCTTTTCCAGCACCCTTTGCGGCTGCTCCGGCCAACTCCCCTCCGGCTGCCCCACCGCCCTTTTTAGCCAGGGTAGCCAACAGAGCCAGTAGCGCGGCCAACGTCAACTCTTTCGTCATGTCCTTGAGTGGCGTGTAAACCAAAACGCCGCCCACATTGACAGTTGAGATGTAAAGGCCGCTCGGGAGAAGGCAACAGGGAGATGGCGATGGCACCCACCCTCCCGGAGAGAACATCAGGCCGCCGCATTCTGGAACGCCGGTAATGTCGTTGGCCAGCTTGATCTGTGCGGCTAGCTTTCCGGTGTCGCCGGATTTGAAACCTGCCTGACTCGCAGTGGTAATCTCATACATCGTCCGATTTGCGAAGTCCCAGATATCCGGTTGCGCAGCATACATCCCGTGTCTCGCAGTAAAATTCACCCCGGACTTAGCCGTTGTCCCACCCTTGAGGCAGGTTAGTGCCTGCCGCTCCGGAAGGCTCGCGCCAGTCAACGCAATCCAACCTCTGTTGAATCCAAGCGAGATGCCTGGCTTTGAGTTCGGATGGGTACCCGCATACTGCTCCTGCAGGCAGACTTCGGCCTGTTGCGGCGTTGGAGGATAAGATCCAATAGGGACAGGTGCCGGGGGGCAGGGCGCAGGGCTGCACTGCCTCTGCACCGATTGCTGCGCGGGAGTGAGCTTTGTGACGCCGTTCTCCTTTGTTCGCACCACCGCAAGGTTGCCGCCCGATTGCTGCACAATATGAGCAAGCTCGTGCGAAAGAAGCTTTCGGCCTTCGGTCGAGTGCGGAGAATATTGCGAGTTCGCAAAAACCAGATTCTGTCCGACGGTATATGCTCGTGCCCGAACCGTCTTAGCGGATTCGGCAGCCCGACTACCGGTGTGCACCCGTACCGAACCGAAATCGAAGCCAAACCTTGGCTCGAAAAATTCCCTGCTGGCTCGATCCAGTGGTCGGCCGGGAGAGTTCAGCACCTCATGCACAATGGGTGGCGCTACATTGGTTTCAGCTGGGCCTGCGGCTTTCCGCTGCAGCGTTTGCTCTTCTTTTTTCTTCTTGCATTCCTCACATTCACCACTGGAGCCCCCCGAGCCCCCGCACGAACACTTCCTTTGCAAGGGCGCATCGACGCTCATCCGCGACAGCGACCAATCCCGCCTCGGGCGTCCACCCGCCATAACCTCGTTCGTCACGCGGTCGGCTTCACGCTCGAAAGCATCGTTTGGCTCACCGATACGCAAACCGCTGGACACGGCTTTGGAGGGCGCCTTCGCTTTGGCCGCCGGAGCGCTCTCGCGTTTCCTCGCCATCATGGCGTAGCTCATGGCTTCAGACCTTGTCCCACCGCGCGGGCCATCTGCTTGCCGAACTTTCTGCCTCCCGTGGGGCCGGGGTCGATCGGCAATCGTCCCAGCTTTAACACTGGCGTGCGATGGGAATGCGCCCACTCAGCACGCGCCGCGGGATCGGAAAGGACCTGGGACAATTCTCCTTTCAGTCCTTCCACCAGGGCGTTCCGGTCAGAAGGTTCCATCCCCTTCAAAACCAACTGGTCGATGGTCAGCCGCACACGGCTCATACCCACCCCCGTATCTCACTGGCGGAGAGCGGGCGCTCGATCTTTTGCGCCTCCAGCCTGGCCGCCTGAAGCAGATGTTCCATTTCAACGGACTTATTCGATTCGGCAGCCAGGAAGGCGGCGTTCAGGGCGATATTGCGGATGCTGCCGCCGGTGATATTAATCTGGGCAAGCTTCTTGGAATCCAACCCCACAGTTGGCGTGTTGGCGGGGAACACCCGGCTCCAGATGGCTTCGCGTTGGCTGGCGTCGGGAAATGGGAAGTTCACCGTGAACCGCAAGCGGCGCTGAAAAGCTTTATCCAAGGCTGATTTGAGGTTGGTGGTGAGGATCGCCAGGCCTTCATAGGCCTCCATGCGTTGCAGCAGATAGCCCACTTCAATGTTGGCATAACGATCATGGCTGTCTCTTACGTCGCCACGCTTGCCAAAGAGCGCGTCCGCCTCGTCGAAAAGCAGAAGCACTCCACCCTCTTCAGCGGCATCAAAAACCTGCCTCAAATTCTTCTCGGTCTCACCGATGTACTTGCTGACCACCGCGGAAAGGTCTATGCGATACAGATCCAAACCCAGTTCGTGGGCCACTACCTCGGCGGCCAGCGTCTTGCCTGTGCCGCTTTCCCCAGTGAACAGTGCGCTCACTCCCAAACCGCGGCGTCCTTTGGCGGAAAATCCCCAAGTCTCGTAAACCTTCATCCGGTAGCGAACCTGTGCTGCCAGTTGCCGCAGCATCTGTTTCTGCGATTCCGGCAACACCAGGTCATCCCACCCGGCGGAAGGAATAATGCGTTGGGCAAGGTCCTCCAGCTTGGGACGGGCCAGGGAGCGGCACGCGTTCCACAAGTCCTCAGGACGGACTGGATCCTGGCTGGACGCCATCAGAGAGCCGGTGGAGAAAATCATTCTGGCGCTCAGCCGGAATTGTTCGGACAAGCCATCGAGAGTGCCGTTGAAACTGGCGGCCACCGGACCCAGGGCTTGCTGCCAAAGCCGCTTTTGTTCGGGCGGTTGCGGCTTGTTCACTTCGAAGCGCAGAAAGGCGCGATTGAGCCGGACCGGCTCCCGGCTGGCCAAAAACACCAGGCCAGGCAGCCTCTCCGCCAGGTGGCGGGCGGGAGCGTTAAGTCCTCCTGAACCGCACTGAATCAGCAAGGCGCCGGGCACAAGCAGTGCCTCTCTTTGCCAAAGGACAGCGAACTGGTCCAGCTCAGGACCAACGGTCGGGAGGTCTTCGATCCGCACGGCAAACAATTGCCGTCCGGTTTCCCGCGCGGCAAGAGCAGCCGCGTCTTCCTGACCACTGGGGTCGTCGCCGCAAAGGTGAAGGACCGGAGAATATTGTGCGTAGGCCTCCAGAACTCGGGCGGCTTGGGTTGCCTTCAACTTATGATCAGCGGCAATCTGGTCGGGGACGGGGATGGCTTGGATAAGCGGGTCGAGTCGCGGATCCAAAACGTTCGCCCCGGCCAGATAGTGCAGGATGCGCTCGTCAATGCGAACGGGTGAAGATGTGAGACCGTGGCCCGTCCCCACTTCCACTAACCGGAACGAACGCAGCGGGCGCGAAGGCGTCAATGCGCTCCAATGCGGCTCCGGGAACGTAGCCATTGCCAAACCAAATGTGACATAGGGCCACTGCGGATGTCCTTGGGCCTCGCCACACTGGGCAGCCAGACTGGAATCCATTTCCACGCCGGCACAGAGCAGAAGAACTTCGCGCTCGAAGGCGGTCAAGCCAAAGAGTTCACAAAGCCGGTCAATCGCGGGAGGTTCTTTCAGGGCAGCCCGAGCCTTCACGAGTGCCCGCTCGACTCGCGCCGTCTCGACCGATTCCTCCTCAGACTTCGGCCCCAACTTCTGTTTGAGCCGCGCGAATTCCGCCACCAGATAGGCCTGATTGGCTTCGATCCACGGGATTTTGGGTCGCGCCTTTCTCATCTCAGGTCACCTGGACCGAGGGTCCGAAAAACACAGGCGGCAACTTGGTCATATCGATAATCGGGCTATCGATACCGTCCACTCGCAGCCGCACCGGGACGGCCTGGCTGGTAGGTTGAAGAGTCTGGAATGTGAATGAAGGCGAATTAGTCGGACTTGTGAAAGCGTCGGCTGGCGCCTCCTGACCGCCTATCAGGAGAGACGCCTGCTGTCCCGGACGTAGATATGGTGCGCAGGGAATGGTTACACCGACCAGAGATCCGGAAGACAATGTCCCCGGCGCCCAAGCGGGATTGATCTGGGGCGCGATGGCGAAGGGAAGACTGTTTGTGCGCAGAGTATCCGGCCCCAACGGATACTCTGCTGACAGGACGTAAACCCCGGCGGGAAGATCGCTTGGGTCGGGTTGGGGAGGCGGCAGGTTGGGGTTGGGAACCGTGAACTGGAAGGATGCGTCCCCAACGGCGAGCAGGGAAGTAATGGTCTGCTCAATTCCCCGCAGAGAGTTGATCAGCAGAACGTCGGTGACGACGGCAAGACTGCTGCCTTGGACTGTAACGGTATCGCCCAGACAGGCGGCCGGCTGTTCGTTGGGAGGATTCACCGCAGTCAGTGTGGGAAACGGTGACAGTAAGTTCGGCTGGGCGGAAACTACGCGTTGCAGAACCGGCAGGCCCGAGACGAGCGGGTTCTGGGGTTCGATCAAGACCACCGAAACCTGAAACGGAAAGGTTGGCCGATAGTCGGCCTTTAAGGCCGTCCACAGCCATGCCATCTCTTCCCGCCCCAGCGTGGCAGGGGTAATCTTGATCATTTCAATCTGGTCAGCCAACCCTGACAAACTCAGAGCCGTAGCATAGGAACTCGGATAGGTGGGCAAGGCCGGGGTGGAGGCGGTCAGGGCTGCGAAAGCCGCACGGATCTGGTTCCGCGGCAAGATCGGATTTTCGTGCAGCAGAAATACCGCGTAACTGAGCAGGGCCTCAGCCTGACTGTCTTCGGCAGCGTAAGCCGTCAGCAGATAGTGGAGGTCCAAGGCCAGCGGCGGGTTCTTCAATGCGGTGGCTCCATCGGCGGCCAGGGAGGGCAGCGCGATATCGCGCCACGCCGCGTTGGGCGTTACTTGATGCAGAAACAGGTTGACCAGGAGTTTAGAGCTGGTGACGCTACCGAGGTTTGCCGCAGCGACATCCGGAGCCACCGCCGATAGCCCCACTGTGCCCAGGACCGACGTGGGGTTGTTGTAAACACCATTCAGGAAGTACTGCAGTATAGCGGTAACGGCGGGAATGGCGAGGACACTACTCATCGAGGCCTCCCGTCCCTGCGTTTGAGATACTCTTCCAGGCTCAAAGCCTTGTGGGCAGGTTTGACCGGGGCACGAGCCGCCGCTTGCGATACGGCCGTCACCTCGATGCGGCCAATGTGAATCTGAATCTCATCCGGCTCTCGTTCCGCGTGGGCGGGACGGTGCGGGAAGTCACTCTGTTTTCTGCCGGCAGAAGGAAAGACAGGCGACTCAAGGGGGAACATCTCCCGGTTGTTAGGGCGAATGAAACTCTGGGTTACCAGCGGTTCATGATGAGATTGCGAAATATCCTCTTGCTCCCGCCCTTCTCGATGCATGTCCAATGCCCGGTTCGATTCCACAATGTCATGCTGGGTTCGAGGCGCCGCAAGCTTTGGCTCTACCTGAAGACTTGACAATCTCTCGCTCGGGACCAATGGCTCTGGCCATGGGCTTGGATCATGCAACGGTCTTGGTGCGTCGGGCGCCCTGCTGACAAGCGACTTGACCTCGCTCTTGGGAAAATTGTCTCCTTCCATTGGAACACCGTCGCGCTCGTCGCTTGCGTGTTTCGGAGTTGCGAACACCGAGCCCACGACCGCGCGGGCAGATTCGACAGGGTTAGGCGATTCCGTCAGGGTCGAGGACAAATCCTCCTGCCCTTCCATGGGGGATCCTTCGCGCTCGAGTCCGTATTTCGGAGACGAGAACATCGAGCCCAACACTGGATAGACAGACTCGACCGGCTTCATGGCTCTTAGGGCCAAGCGCTGAAGGTAACCATTCATGCTTGCATCATCTCCAGATACAGCGCGCGCCGGGTCTCACTCAAGGAAAGGATTTCTGCTTCTGTCCACCCGTAGGCTGAGGCGAAAGCATGGATTTCCCAAAGGATCCGCTTGGCGCGGGCTTCGATCTCTTCCCAGAAAAAACTGGCGATGTCGAGAGTCTCGTTCCATTCGTTGTCACATGCAGGACACTTTAGCGCCAGGCGAGTTTCGGCCAGAGGGTCGGCCAATTCCATGCGTTCACCAATTTCCTCCAAGTCCTCGGCCGACCAGCCGACAGATTCGCCATTCCCGATCCGGCAGCGCTCGATGAGACGAATTGCTGCCTCGCGGCAATCGGTTTCGTTGGCAGCCTGGGCCAAATCGCGGCTGGTGGGCAGCCGAAACGATTGTCCCTTCACGACAATCGCTTCATCCGGGCTTGGCTTTTGATCTGCCGCCTCCTTCAACAACACCCGGCTATCCATTTCGAATTCCATTTTTTCTCCGCATCGCGTGCAGGCCGTCCAGCCGTGCAGGCTCGATCCGAAGCAGGAATCACGCAATTCGACCAGCGCGCTGTTGCGACGGCCCAGAGGCCAGTCGGCAAGGCTTTCATGCGAGACTTCGGGAAGCGCCGCACTGAGCGCCAAGAGTCCCTGCTCCACAGGATGCAAACGGAATCCACGCTCCCACAAGCCAAGGAATTCGGCATTGGAGAGGGCGCGCATGCTAAGTAGCCACAGTGCTGAGCGTAGGGTCTTGCGGCTCGGTCACGCTGGTATCCCGCTCGAAGCCCTGGTGTTCCAACTTGATGTGTTCGATCGCGATGGCATTCGCGTTGGCGTCCAAGTCAGGCATGGCCTGATATTCGGAGACCCAGCAGCTAAAAATCTTGTAGGCGATGACCAGTTGGCCCGCTTCGTTGTAGAACTCCAGGTAGATGTCCTTGCGGAAATTGGCCAGAGACACTTCTGACCCAAGTGACGCTCCATAGTTCCAAACCAGGCCAGCCCAGTCGTGAAATGCCATGTCCTGTGTCAGACCACGCTCCAGGGTGATGGCCTCGTACTCGGTCCGCCCCGGCGATTTGTAGGAGGTAGAAGGATCCCCGCCGGCCCGGTGCTTGACCACCTCGGTCGTGCGTTTCAAGCCGGTGAGTTTGCTGCCGCCGTACACGTACTTGCCGTCCCACTTCAAGCGGAACTTGAAATTCTTATACGGGTCGAGACGCTTCGGATTCACGGGAAATGGTAGCGCCATGGGATTGCCTCCTTACGATTGAATCTGACCGGCCATCTGCTGGATCTGAATCACCACGAACTCCGCGGGGTAAAGCGGTGCGAAGCCCACCAATATGTTTACGATCCCCAAGTCGATGCTGGCTTGCGGGTTGTTCTCGCCGTCGCATTTGACGAAGTAGGCCTGCTGAGGAGTGGTTCCCTGGAAGGCCCCTTGCAGGAAAAGCCCCTGCATGAAAGCGCCGACGTTAAGCCTGATCTGACCCCAGAGCGTTTCGTCGTTAGGCTCGAAGACGACCCACTGCGTGCCATCGTACAAACTGGATTCGAGGAAAAGTGCCAGGCGCCGGATGGGAACGTACTTCCACTGTGAACCGGCCTGGTCATTGCCTTGCAAGGTGCGTGCGCCCCATACCACATCGCCGTATACCTTGAACTGGCGCAGACAGTTGATCGCCTGCGGATTGAGTTCGCCGTTCTCAGCGTCGGTCAGGATGTATTGAAGGCCCGAGACGCCTGTCAAACTGGCGTCGATACCAGCTGGAGCCTTCCAAACCCCACGAGTCGCGTCTGTCGTGGCATAAATGCCCGCCACAAAGCCGCAGGGTGGAAAGAGCGTGGGGCGGTTCCCGAAGAGCGGATCTGGAGCTTGGACCCATGGAAAGTAGTACGCAGAATTGATCGAGTACTGGCCCGTCAAGCTTCCTCCGCCCGTGCCTGCGGGACCGGACGTGTTCAGGTTAGCAATGGTGGCTGTCTGCGGAGGATCGACGATGTAGAAAGCTCGTTTGTCATGGCAATACTGCTGCAATGTCGCAATGGTCACGGCATCAGTTTCGCCCGGAACGCACAACAAATTAAAAATATCGACTCGATCCAGTAGGAACACGCCCGCGGTGGGATCGGAGTCCAGGGCAAGCTCGAAATTGCCGTCAGTTGGTTTCAGCTGGGTTCCATCCAGCCCGCCGGTCAAACTCGCCGCAGTGGTATTCGTCGGAGTGCCGGTCGGCGCTGTGATGGCGAGGCTAGTTGGGTTTACAAACGTTATGTACTGCGAGTCGCTGTCGATCACCGTGACCACGTATTGCGGGTCCGCGGCGGTGGCGGAAAGATTCGGAAATGCTTCCAATACCTGGCCGCTAGCCTTGCTCAAGACTTGGACCATGAAGCGGGTCGGGTCCGCGGTCTGCAGGGTCACGCTAACCTGAACGTCGTTGCCCCAAAGTCCGGGACTGCTGGCAAACAGCACCAGGGTGCCGCCCACCGTGCCGCTTGCAGTAGCGGCGTCCGTCCATACGAGGCGGACGATGTACGCCTGCTGGCCGCCGTTGCCGAAGAACTGGTTCACCGCATAGCCAAGGTAGTTGCCCGCGCTTAGTCCCCCGAACTGGTTGGCGAAATCGGACCAGCTCTGCACCAGCGTGGCTTGCTGGGTCGGCCCCTTTGGCGCCCAGCCAACGAAGGCCGCAATGGACGTAGCCACGCCCGTAATCGTGTGCACGCCGCTGGAAAGTTCCTGGATGTATACACCGGGATACGTATATGCCGCCATGATTCCATCCTCCTCAAGCTATGACTTCCGGGCTCAGCAAACGCCAGGTGATGCAGGGTTCCCCGTTAGCGCAGGGTGCCTTCGCTTACTAGATTTTTCGGCCAACCACAACCTGCACGTCAATGTCGTTGGCTAGTGTGTTGTCGAATGTGAGTGTCTGCGGAGATGCGGCGCCGTTGACCAGGCCGACCGCGCCACTTCCCACCAGCAGGTGCGGACCATCCACAGCATGGGCCACACCGACGGCATCTACTGTGTAGGTCAGTCCGGGATCGTATTGGCTGGAACTGACGACCAGGAACACCACATCCCCTGATGGCGAGGACGGCTGAATGGGAACCGCGAGCGTCTTCCCCGCCGGTATGGTAACCGCGACGACGTCGTAGCCATCCACGGAGACGTTCGGCAGATTGAGGGTGAAAGCCGGACCTCCCGGAATTGCGGCTTGAAATTGCCAATTGATGTTGACCATGGAACTTTCTCTCCATTCCGTGCGGCATCGAGTTCACCCTCGCCGCTCATTTCCACGCTACGAGTGGCATGAAGTTGGCCACGACTTCGCCGAACCCAGTGCTCCCACCTACTCGCAATCCAGAACACGCAGAGCGTTTACCGGAAGCAGCACGATCTGCTGCGCAGTAACTCGAACTGCAGCGTAGGCTCGCGCATTGCTTCCTGAGTCGGAAAACTCCACTACCACTCCCTCGATCGCAACATCTGCGGTGAGGTTCGCCAGCACCTCGGACGGCTCGGGTAAGAACACCTCGGAAATGCGGAAGCTTACCCGGTCACCAACTTGAGCTGCCCCAGCGAGCTCCATCCTCGAATGCCCCTCACAGCATCTCTGGCAACTTGCCTTCCACAGCGCGCCGTGGGAGACATTTGCCTGACGCTGACGTTGGAAGCGGAGGCCCGTCGTGAAGAATCAGACCTTTACAGCCCTCCGGAAATGCCGCCCGCAAAGCGGCTGCAAGTTGTCCCGACAGGGTGATTCCGCCAGAAGTGGCAGCGATGGAATGACGAGGAGTGCTCGGAGGAATTCTTGGTGACTTGGAGATGTGGGCTATTCGGTTGTTGCTGTGGTGTGATTCCCCTATGCCGAACTTGGCATACGCCTCTGCAGGAAACGGCAGTGCTGGAAGCGGCCGGAAGTCGTACCCTCAACCAGCCTTTCGAGCGCCATTACTGATGCGGTGTGCCTGCATTTTGTGATACAGGGTTCGCTCGCTGGTATGCAGCAAGCGGGCGAGTTCTCGCCGGGTCTTTCTCCCAACTTGCAGGGCTTTGCGCAGTAATTCCGCCTCGACGCGCTTCGTCAAGTCGGTGAAGGACATCTCCTGTTGCAGCATGATGGCCAGCAGCATTTTTGCGGCTTCGGGTATCCCGTCCTGGTGACCAGGGTCACCGGCTGTTTGGCTGTCCTGCTCAAGCCAATCGGCGCGGGTCAGCGACCTTCCTTCAGGCTTCAAGAAAAGCATCCGCTGCACCATGTTTTCCAACTCGCGGACATTGCCCCCGAACCGGCAAGCTTCCAGATGGCTCACCAGGTCCGGGTCCAGTGACTCAATTTGCTCGTGCAAGCTGGCATGCCGCCGGGCAAACTCCAGGATCAGGGCCGGCAAGTCTTCAGTGCGGTCGCGCAGCGGTGGCAGCGACAAGCGGATCACGTTCAACCGGTGAAACAAATCGGCGCGGAACGCTCCCTCTTCTACGAGTGGCTCCAGAGGCCGATTGGCGGCTGCAATGACGCGCGCATGGACCCGCACCTCCTTGTCGGAACCTACCGCACGCACCATTCCGCGTTGCAGTACGTCCAGCAGTTTCGGCTGAAGGTGCAATGGAAGATCGTTAACGTCGTCGAGAAAAACCGTTCCCCGGTCCGCTGCCTGGAACAAACCCGCGCGATCGCTAATTGCCCCTGAGAACGATCCCTTCTGGTGGCCAAAGAGTTCGCTCTCCGCCAAGTTTTCGCTGACCGTGCCGCAATGCAGGCTTATGAAAGGGTAGCGCCCCCGCTTTTCATCAAGCGCATGGATCGCCCGGGCCAGTATCTGCTTGCCTGTGCCGGTTTCGCCTTGCAGCAATATCGTGGCATCGCTTACACGCGCCGCTTTGTAGGCGCGCTGCAGAATGGGTGTCATCCGTGGACAGGTGGTGACAAACCCCTGCCCGGAGAAAATCTCACGAAGCTTTTCGGGCTCTGGTAGTTGCTGCGTCACGGCGTTCCCAACACGATAGGAAAGTGCGAACGATCTCGGCGATCGAGCCGAATGCGGCGCCCACAGATGTGGCTGACTATGCCTTCGCGAGGCGCGAATGTCAAGGCACCAATGTGCCGCAGACAATCAAGCGCGTGTACCGATCGGCGCCGCCCCACAATTGCCAGCAGCAAGCAAATGTGTGCCACCGGCCCTCTGACAATCCAAACACGGTACACTCTTTACGATGAGCGGCCCGCCTATCGATCACGAGACATTTCTCGCGATACTTGAATGTATTGCGAGCTTCACCGTGGGAATCGCGGTTAACCGAAACACAGGGATCGGCACAGGCACGCTGGTAAGGAGTGGCGAAACGCAGTTTGTGCTTACTGCCGAACATGTGATTCGTGGAGTTGCCCCCGCCCAGATCAGATTCTGGTGCAGACCCTCTGCCTCACTCGTCGAGAAATCAGCGAGAGACGTCGTGGATGCCGAAATAAGAACGCTTACGGCGGGCGAGACTTTTCCGATCGAAACTGTACATTCGGACACAGACTTGGATCTCGCCATTATGACCCTTAGGTCCGGCTTCGCCCTGCCGGGACTCGGTCAATTCTTCGATCTGTCTAGATCGCGTGCGGTCCGGCAACCACATCGGACAACAAATCGGAGGACTGAGCGGCCGGATTAGGGTTGTTGGCGCTATGGCGCGCCGAGGAAGACAGCCTCATTGATATCGTCAAGACCGTGACGGCGAAGGCACAAAGAATTCCCAATTTCTTGATCACAGTAATCTCCAATCAAAGTTGCTCAGTATCGAAACGCTCGCGGTCTCCCGCTCACTGCGATACCGCCTGCATTTCTGTGTGTCATGCAGGTACTATGCGGGATCCTGACAGAATGCACATCACGAGATAGAAAGCTTTTTCGCTACCATTCCGCGGACATAAGGTGATACCTACGGCCGGGGCCTGATACCACAATGTAATTATGGAGAAGGCCTGGTATTTTGCGCCGAGGGTCAACGGTACGCCGTCGTAGAAATTGCGGCTAGGTCAGGGAGGTCAGTAGAACGCTCAATTCGCCCGCAACCCAATCCGATAACCCAGACCTATCGTTGTAGCAGAACGGCGATGCCAACCACCTGGATTGCTACGCATACTACCTGTGCTTCGGAAAGGCGCCAGTATCTCGGCCGTGCGCTGGTGGTGCGATAAAAGTCCAGCACAAACCGAACGAGGGAATACAGGGAGAGATATAGCCAAGAAATGGACCCAGCCGTGCTCGTAACTCGCCAAACCAATGTGGCCAACGTCGCAAAGAGCGTTGCTTGCGCAGCCGCTTCAACGAGTTGTATAGGAAATACACGGGCATTAGTACCTATATAAACTAATCATCGCCAAATTTGGCAGCAAATCTCAACCTTCGGAAGCAGGAGAGAGTTGAGGGATGATGTAGAGTTGCTTGAGTTTGAGACCGAGCGTCATAACCTGTCTGCCGAAGGAGGTGAGATAGTACTTGTAGGTTCGTCCGATCTTCTTGATCAGGCCATGGACCCGGAGGCGTTTGAGCAAGCGTGAGATCTGGCCGCGGGTCTTGCCTGTTAGTCGACGTCGCAGGTTTCTGCTTTGGAAGCCGCTAATATTGAACTCACCTCGCAGAAGCGACTCGAACAACTGCTGATCATCATCGTCAAAGAAGTTGAAACCGCGGTAGGAACGGCCGTTTTCTTCCACCGGGCGCGAGATCTTGTTGAGCTTATTGGTCCCCGCCGTATCGTCTTGGATGGCGGAGAGGAACTCCAAATAGCGGCGATTGGCCGCTAGCAGCAGTTCTCGCAGCGCGGGTAGACTGTAAATCGTCTTGCGCATGTCGGCATATTTCATCTCTTTGCTTCCATCCCGGTGTTCTACCTCGCGGTAGTGCTTGAAAAAGGAAACATCATTGACCGTGGTCTCGATCCGTAGGATCAGGCCAAACTTGTCGTACAGCTTGATCGAGACCGGCCCTATGGTGTGTTTGATCCGCGTCCCTTCGATGCGGATGTTATAACGATTGCCCATCTCATCCTGGTAAAGGCCGTGCAATTTCTTTCCCAAAAAGGTGGCAATATTGTCGGGCTTGACGGCGTGGATGGCAGTTCGTGTCAACTGGGCATAGAGAGGCTGAAGATCGGCTTGTTTGTGAAAAACGATGTCGGTGGCATATTCGCACTGATCCAGGCTCCAGTGGTATTGCACACCGAACTGACGAAAGATGGGGCAGAAGCGGTTGGCAAACTCGTCCAATTTCCCGTGCAGGCGCTTGGCCTGCCAGCCGTCGGCGATAGCTTGCGCTCGTCCCCAATCCCCGATCTCGACAAAAGCGTTATCCAGCAGGCGGTAGTCGATGTTGCGTTTCCGCAGTTGCCCGGCCAGCCAGTTATGTCCGTTGCAGTAGATCTGCAAACGGCACGGCAACCAGGTAGGAACACGCACGTAGGTCAGCCCCAGTTCTTCATCGATGAAGTAAAAATAGTAATGCAAGCATTTGCCGTCGTCTGGCCGCAAGTAGGTCTTGCCGGTCTCCTTGTTGTGCCAGGGCTGATAGGTCGGGCAGGACTCCATCGCGGAGAAGATCGCGACCAACCCGGGGTGGTGCCCGCGCTTGGCCAGTACGGCCTGGACCAGCTTTTCCTGGCGAATATTCTTCTTACGAAGGTGTTCGATCGGGATGCCGTTCTCGGCTGCCAGTCGTTCCGCGTTTTCCCGTAGCTGATTCCGGTATGGCTCGGCAAAACGCGGGTAGTCGAAGATCCGAATCTTGTGCGTGTACAGGTAGGAGGTCATGCCCTCGGCGAAACAGACGGTGGGCAATGTCCCAAATATCAGGATCCGGTCATAGCAGGAAAGTACACCAGCGATCTGATCAGCGTGTCGTTCGGTCAGCAGCGTCAATCCCATCCAGGCATAATAGTCCCTGACCTGTTTGGTTCCGGCTTCGCCGGGTTAGGGTTAGGACTGGGAGAATACCTTCTGCGGCCGTGATCGGTCGATTGAAAGATTGACGTGGGATAGAGGACGCCTTTGGCAGACGGCTTCCCATAGCAGCAACCGCCGAGGAAGCACCCAATGCGAGCAAGGCAACCGTATAACGGCAGTAGGGTTCCCAGGAACGCTAAGGTCAGACTTAGCGGCTGCTTGAATAGGAAGCTTACAACGAGGAAACATGGGATGATGACCACGAGACAATCCTGGAGAAACGAACGCGCTGCGGGTTTTCCGAGGGCCGCCTTGATCTCCAGGACAACCTTGTAAGCCAGCAAACCGATGAGTACGGCGAGCCCCAAACCGACGCCAGACATGCTGGGGAAACGTTTCGAAAAAGCCCAGGCGTAGGCGACCGCTGACAAGGCGGCGGCATCGGACATGATCCAATACGGCCTGTAGCGCATTCCCAACAGGCGAAGTCTGTTCGCACCGGCGACGATGGTGTCGAGGAAGCGAACTCTGCCCGTGCGTGATTGCTGGGAATCATCAGCAGCCCGCGCGCTGGGGAGTGCGGGCGGAGCACAATCTTCGCTCTCTCATCGCCGGGTCGGCATTGACCTCGATAACGGCTGCGCACGTTCTAGATGTCATGCAAGCACTATGCGTCATCGAGACAGAACGCACATCACGACATAGAAGGCTTTTCTGCTGCCACTGCGCAGTAATAAGGGGATACCTCCATTGGGGCTTCCCTCGTACCACCATGTAGGTATCGAGTAGGCGTCAAGAACTGCCTAAGAACCAATCGCGACCCCGCCTCGTATCCGCTGCGCAAACAGCGTCGTGCCGTTACTGGAGCGAGTTATGAACGCCCTGGGCCTTGTTCTGGACCAGCAGTTCTACGGGAACGGCCATCTCGGGTGCGCTCTCGTCAATCATTCCGTCTTCAATCCGGATGGTGCGATTCGCCCGGGCGCTGGCGGGCGATCCTGAGATCATTCTGGCCGACAAGCCCACAACCGCGCTCGATTCCCAGACCGGGCGCACCATCGTGGAGATGATGCGCGATCTGGCGCATGAGCGCGGACGGGCGGTGCTCATCGTTACCCACGATCCTCGAGTCCTCGAGTTCGCCGATTCGATATAAGAGTTTTCGGGAGAGGAATTACGATTTCGGGGAGAGTGAAGAGCGAGGAATGATCATTCTGCGGCGGCCGAATAAATGAGCGTCCAAGGAGAACGCTCCCGGACCAAGGAACGCACTCGCCAGAGCCATAACGATCACATCGAGACTCAATGGGTTTCCATTGAAGAAATTCCAACCTGCGGCCGGAAGCCACAAGAACGTGACGCCAACTTCAACTACAACCGCTAACACGCTCGCAATCGGTGTGACAAACCCCGCCAGCAGGGAAACACCGCTCCCCAGCGTTATCAGACAGACCACCCATGTTCCAATCTGCAGGGTTCGAAGTTCCGTCACATAGGCCGCACCCTGAAGAATCAGCGTTACAGCCGTCGCCACTCGCAACAGCAGCAGCCCGAGGCCAAACCATTCGCCGGGAAATGTTGAAAATAGCTTTCGCAAGCCTTGCCTCCTAGGACGTCAGACGTCCTTCAATCTC
>Ga0209656_10000621_pt1 | contig 23337 bp, 23 predicted proteins | sample BogFormECP12_OM2_FD_188239 | JGI IMG/M metagenome (GOLD analysis project Ga0209656, IMG submission 188239) | Bog forest soil microbial communities from Calvert Island, British Columbia, Canada - ECP12_OM2 (SPAdes) (version 2) | ecosystem: Environmental > Aquatic > Freshwater > Wetlands > Bog ... | reverse complement strand
AATGACCTTTTCCGCACGGCCCCGTCCGAAAAGATCGCCCTTGCGGTTGCGGGCATCGAGAATACCGTCGCTAAAAAAGACGAACATGTCGCCCGGCTTCATGTGGAACTTGAATTCCTCATAGTCGGTTTCATCGAATAATCCCAGCGGCAGCCCCGTCGCTTCGATCACTTCGTTCTTGCCGTTATGTACGTACACCGGTCGGGGAAGGCCGGAGTTGGCCACGGTCAGCGTGCGGTGTTCATCATCCCAGACTGCATAGATGATCGAAACGAACTGAGCTTCGATCCGGCGCTCCGCAAGCGAAAGATTCACCGCTGAGAGCATCTCCGCCGGCCCGGGTTCGATGGGCGCATGCGAGCGAATGATTCCGCTGACCAGCGCGGCATAAATCGCGGCAGGCGCGCCCTTGCCGCTGACGTCGCCTACGGCAATGCCCAGCCGCGACATCGAGTACGGAACGAAATCGTAAAGATCGCCGCCAATGGCTCGCGCAGGAACAAACTTGGCCGCAACATCGAGGTGTGCCAGTTTCGGGCTGGTTTGCGGCAGCAACCGGCTCTGCAACTCGCGCGCCAGGGCGAGATCGCGTTCCAGGCGCCGCTCCTGCCGCTCGATTTCTTCATAGAGCCGCGCATTCTCGACGGCGATACCAATTTGCGCTGCCAGAGTAGTCATCGTCCGCTTGTGTTCTTCGGTAAAAAATCCACGCCGCGTGTGCTCGAGATCGAGCACACCAATCACTTTGCCCTTGTAGACCAACGGAACAGCCAGTTCTGACCGCGTCTCCGGATTGGTTTCGATGTAGCGCGGATCCTTGCTCACATCGGGCACCAGCACCGCTTCCTGGCTCTGCGCCGCAGTGCCGACCAGTCCGCGCCCAAGGGGAATTTCGTGCTTGAGATGAATGTTCTCGTTAAAGCGCAGCGAGAATCTGTGCTGCAGCTTTTCCCCCGCGGAATCCAGCAGAAGGATGCTGAACATCTGGTAGTCGATCAAACGCCGCACCAGTTCGGCGATGCGGCTGAGAAGTTCGTCCAGATTGAGAATCGAGGTTAGTTCCTGCGCGATTTCATTCAGCAGCAGAAGAATGCGGGCCTGCTTGGTGGTGCGCGTATAAAGTTGCGCGTTCTCGATACCTGCGGCCATGCGCGAGGCGACCAGCGTCAGCACGCGCTGGTGCTCCTCGGTGAAATACCCGGGCTCCCGCGCTTCGAGGTCGATGACGCCGATCACGCGGTTCTTGGTGATCAGCGGAATCGCTAATTCCGAGCGCACCATGGGGACCGCTTCGATGTAGCGGGAGTCTTTGGTGACATCGTCGATCAACACGGCTTGGCGCGATTGCGCGGCAATGCCCGTGACTCCTTCGCCCACTTTGACCCGGCCGCGTTCGGCGAACTCTGGTGGATATCCCACCTGAAAACGAAAGCGCAACTCGTGCGTTTTTTCGTTGAGCAATAGAATGGCGAAGATTTCGTAATTGATGACCTTGCGAACCACTTCCGCGACACGGCGCAAAGTCGTGTCGAGGTCGAGCGATGTAGCCAGCACGTCCGCCACATCGAGCAGTAGCGACTCGGCCGGTGAAATCTCCGATTTGGTGAGCGCAGAACCCATTCTTCGTATGATAGCAGCCGCAGTTCAGAAGGCCTGTGAACCGCGTAGCCAGCGCAAGCAGGCATGTTCACACGGCCCCGCGGTCACGTGACCGCTCTTACTCGCGCGGAACGACGCAGATATCGGCGAGGTTGCGATACTTTTCGGCATAATCCAGCCCATAGCCAACCACAAACTCGTCCGGAATTTTGAAGCCGACGTAATCGCCCTCCAGCGGCAGCTTGCGCCGCGATGGCTTGTCGAGCAGCGCCGCAATTTTCAGCGACCGCGGCTGATGAGCCAGCAGAAGTTTTTTCAGATAAGTGAGCGTGAGACCGGTGTCCAGAATGTCTTCGACGACGATGACGTTCTTGTCCTTCATGGACTGATCCACGTCTTTGGTCAGCCTTACCTCGCCGGTGGAATCCCAACCGCTCTTGAGTTCCTGGCTTGGGCTTGGGCGGTTGCCATAGCTGGAAACACCAATAAAATCGAAAGTTGCATCGAGATCGACGTTCCGCGCCAAATCGGAAAGGAAGATAGCCGCGCCCTTCAATACTCCGACGAAGATGATCGAGTGTCCGGCAAAATCTTTGGTGATCTCCGCCCCTAATTCCTGCACTCGCTGCGCGATCCGGTCGCGCGTGATTAGTACCTTGAGGTCAGTCATGGCGTTTCATATTAAACTAGAATGCAACCCAGTCAACATCCTGCATATTTTCGGAGTTCGTTAAGCTGGTAGCCAGGAGCAATTCCCTCATGAATCTGAACGGCGTCAAAATTACTTGGTTGGGCCACGCTACATTCCGCATCGAGACTCCCGCCGGCAAGACGGTCATCATCGATCCCTGGGTGATGAACAATCCCATGTGTCCGGAAGCCGAGAAGCACGTGAAGAAGGTGGACATTCTGCTGTGCACGCATGGGCACGGCGATCATATCGGCGATGCGGTCGAAATTTGCAAGCGGCATAATCCGGTCGTGGTTGGAATCCCGGAACTGGCGCGCTGGCTGGGCAAGAAGGGCGCGAAACAAATCGCCGAGATGAACAAGGGTGGCACGCAAAGCATTGCCGATCTCAAAGTCACCATGGTGCACGCCGATCATTCCTGCGGCATTCAGGATGGAGACGAGACGATTTATGGTGGCGAGGCGTGTGGATACGTGATCGAATTGTCGACCGGCCTTAGGATTTATCACGCGGGCGACACGAATGTTTTCGGCGACATGGCGATCATTCGCGATCTTTACGCGCCGCAGATTGCGATGCTGCCCATCGGCGATCACTACACCATGGGCCCGCGCGAGGCGGCCTATGCCTGCAATCTGCTGAAGGCGAAGACGGTCATCCCCATGCATTTTGGAACCTTCCCGCCGCTGGTGGGGCGTCCCAGCGATTTACAGAAACTGGTCAGCGGTGTTGAAGTTTTGGAGATGAAGCCGGGAATGACGATCGGTGGATGAGTGTGCGACGGAAATCAGAAAGGCTAACAATCGTGCCAACCAGCAAAACCAAGTCCGTGATTCCTTCGTGGCGACACTATAACTTCGTTACCGCCGGGCCGGTGGACGACTACATCTACTCGCTGTTGCCTAAACGCGACGAAGTGCTGGCGGAGATGGAAGACTATGCGACCCTGCACGATGTGCCGATTGTCGGCCCGGCAGTCGCGCGTGTGTTGCAGCAGTTGGCTCTGGCAGTCCAGGCGCGCTCTGTATTCGAACTGGGCTCTGCGATTGGCTACTCGACAATCTGGTGGGCGCAGGCGGTCGGCGCGAACGGGCGAGTCTTCTATACCGATGGCGATCATAAGAACGCCGAGCGCGCCCGCAGTTACTTCGCGCGCGCAGGCGTTTCCGAGCGCATCACAATCCACACGGGCGATGCCCTTGAATTCCTATCCGAGCAGAAAGAGGAATTCGACATCATCTTCAACGATGTGGACAAGGATGATTACCCGCGGGTGCTGCGTCTGGTTTCGCCGCGCCTGCGCAAAGGCGGCCTATTCATCACCGACAACGTTTTGTGGAGCGGGCGCGTGGCCGAGAAGAGTCCCCGCGACGCCAAGACAAAAGCGATTCTCGAATTCAACCGCAAGCTCTGCGACTCGAAAGATTTCTACACCACGATCCTGCCCATTCGCGACGGCCTCGCAGTGGCAACTAAGCTGTAGAGTTTAGTTCGGCAACAAGCCGTACACATCGATCTCGGTCCGCGTGCTCACGTAGACCTTGCCGTTCGCGACGGTTGGTGGCACGAACTTCACCGCATTGCCCGCTTGGTCGCGATTGTTCGCTGCCCGTGAACTGTTCCACAACTCTCTCGCCAGATTCGTCGCATCGTAAGCATGCAGGATTGCAGGGCCGCTACAGGCCGCGGGTGGCGGGTCGACATAGCAATTGATGCCGCCGGCTGCATTCGGGCTAGCATACCCGTAGAGACCGGCGTCGATCGCCCACAAGATCCCGTTCGTCCCTTGTGGCGTCGACGAAACTGACGGCGAAACATCAGGGAAGCCATACCCCTGAGTCGAGTTCGAGGTAGCGGTCGCGCTGAACTGCCCGGTAGTCGTGTCGAACGAGAATTGCTTCAGGCTGTCATTTGCCCCGGCGAAGTACAGGCTGTTCTGCCAGAATGCGGGCGTTCCCCAGAACCCGGTAGTTGCCTGGAAACTCTGCACGATCTGGTTGCCCGTGTCGGTGCAATTGTTGGTCTGGAGTTGTCCCATATTGTCTCGATTCAACAAATACACAACGCCGTCTTTGCCGAGTTGTACGAGCAGATGCGTCGGCAGCCCGGCTGACGTTTGATCCGGCAAAATCACCGGAGCGCCCGAGCCAAGATCAGTATCGCTGGCAGCCAGGCAGGATTGGGTATCCGGAGTGAAATAGTCCACCAGGCTCAGATTCGCCCCGTTCGGCGTGGTAACTCCCGGCGTAGGGCTCAGTCGCAGGACGCTGTCGCCATAGTCGTTGTCGAGCGACATCCCGGAGCCTTGGTCAAACACGCCGTTTCCGGTGGCAACGTAAACATCGTTGTTTCCGCTGTCCAGGGCAGGAGCGCCGCCTCCGCCCCAGATTCCGCCGTCAGCGCCGCCGATTCCGTTCGGGGTTGTGTTAAGAGAACTGACCTGCAGCTGAACGTTGTTGCCTTTGTAGCCGAGGAGCCAGCCGTGATAGGGCGTCTGGTCCTCATGCGCAGCAAACGCCACGTAGACCGTTGAGTCGGGCCCTTGGTTCGTTTCAATCGACGACAGCGCCAGCCCGGTGCGATTGTGTTGTAGCTGCGAGGTAAACGTCACCATGCCGCCGGAGGATCCATCACCCGTTCCCACCACCTGCGCCGCGATGGTCACCGGCGCCTGGAACTTCTCGTTCCCACTGGTGATGTCCAGCGCATGCAGCCGGTGGAAATAACTGCCCGGCGGTAGCGAGCAGGTGCCCGACCCTACACCAGGGATTTCCGACGCGCTCACCAGATAAATCGTGCCGTTGCTCGGATCGATGACGGGAGTCCCCGTGACGCCCACCTCGGGATAGATATCGCCGAAGCAGTGGTACATGACATTCCCAACATCGTTCCACACAAGGGGTGTCTCGCCTATCGTGCCGCCGTGCAGTGTATCCAACAAGTTGACCTGCCACAGAGTGACGCACGGGCTGGTATCGGCGTCGAAGGCGTACACGCTGTCATGCTGCGTGGCTGCGTAAACGACGTTGTGAAGGGCGCCATTGATGCTCACGCCCGGCACCCACAACGGCTGCGTATAAACCGCGCCGTCCACGGTACACGAGAAGAGCTTGCCAAAAGTTGACGTGGTTACCGTGGAGGAATTGAGGGCGTACTCCTGTGTATTGGCTCCGTCCCGCGACACGTCGTTGTGATACGTGAAAACCCCCGCCAGATCACTGACGGCGACCGTAGCCGCGGCGCTCTTGCTGGTATCGGCGATGCTGGTCGCCGTGACGGTGTGGGTCCCGGCTCCACCTGCGGCCGCGGTGGGAGCGGAGTAATTCCCCGATCCGGTGATGTTGCCCACGGCCGGACTTCCCCCGGCAATCCCGTCGACGCTCCAGTTGACCCCCGAGTTCGAGGAGTCGCCGGTTACCGTCGCGGTGAATTGCTGTGTCTGGACTCCTGCGGCAACTGCCGCCAGTTTAGGACTGACGCTGACCGATACGGTCTGCATCTGATTACCGCTGCCGCTGCCCGACCCGCATCCCACTAGACCGGCCAAGGTCATCAGACCGACCCACAACAGAACAGCATTCCGCTGCATAGGCTTCTACTCCTCCCAGACGGCTTGTCGAAAGCAAGTCTCCGAAAACTCTGCCGTCCCGGGTCCGCCGCGTTTACTTGGCCTGAGGCTGGATCAGTTCCACATCGATCGTGAGAAAGAGCTCGTCAGCCACGATCGGGGCTGGGGCGCCGTTGACGCCAAAATCTGTGCGGATGATTTTCGTACTCGCCGAAGCGCCAATGCGCTGGTTGCCCCATGGATCTTTGATGGGAGCGGATGGGCCATCGACATCGAGCGTGACTTCTTTCGTCACGCCGTGAATGGTCAGATCGCCGGTGATCTGCAGTTTGCCCGCACCCGCGCTCTTCACCTGCTTTGAATGAAAGGTGATCGTTGGATACTTCTGCACGTCCAGGAAGTTCGGGCTGCGTAAATCGTTGTCGCGCATCTCGACGCGTGTGTCGACCGAGTTGGCGTCAATGGTCGCATCGAGCGAATCTTTCGTCGCGTCGGAAGGATCGTATTTCGCGGAGCCCGTCACTTTCGTAAACGCGCCGCGCACGGTAGACACTCCAAGGTGCTTTACCGAAAATTGCGCAGCGGAATGGTTGGGGTCGATCTGCCAGGTTCCAGCCTGGGCCGCGGCGGCAACTGACAATGCAAGGGCGGTGACGATAACGAGCACGGATCGAGACATGCGTGAACTTTCTCCTCGAGAGTGGGATTGAACTTGTATGCTAAATGGACTTGACGGGAATCGCCAACAAGTCTTCGACCAGCCCGACCTCTTTTTGCAGAAAAGGTTCCGCATGAGTGACGCCGCCGAGCATGCCGTAGAACCGAGCCATGGCGTCAACGCGCGCGCGAATTTCCTCGTGAGCCGGGAAGAGATCTTTGCCGGCGTCCTGATCGCTGAATTGCGACTTGTAAGCCATGATCGAGGCGAACTTGCCTTCGAATTGCTCGCTGATGTCGACGACGAACGTGGGGCGAATATCGTAGTAGAGCGTAGCGTAGACGATCTTGAAGGGGCGATGCGGAGCGAGAGGTGTCTCCGCAGGCGTTTGGCTGACACCTGATGGCTGAGAGCTGAGAGCTAATTTCGCCAAACCCGCCAGGAAACAAGCTTCGTATCCGAGCACGGATGCGGTGTAGTGATCGGGATGGCGGCCTTTCCAGTAAGGCAGAATGATCACGCGCGGCCGGGTCTCACGAATCGCGGCCGCAACTTTCAGCCGGTTGTCCCAGGTGTTCTCGACGCGCCCATCCGGAATATCAAGCGCTCGCCGCCAACACGCACCCAGGATTTTCGCCGCATCGTTGGCCTCGCGCGCCCGATCTTCCGCGGTGCCGCGCGTTCCCATCTCGCCCTGGGTCAAATCGAGGATGCCGGTGTGCTGCCCGCGCTGCGCGGCCTTCAGTAGCGTGCCGCCGCAAGTTTGCTCTACATCGTCGCGGTGTGCGGCGATAGCGAGAATGTCGAGAGGAGTAGTCAGGGGAGGGGAAGTCATGTCAGTCGAGATTTCCCTGTTCGAGCACCACGTTCTCGCGCACGATCAGCCGGTGCGCCGCCATTTCTTTCAACGTTGGCAGGACGCGCGCTACGTGCTCGTCGGTGTCGACGAAGATGATGATCACCGGCAGCTTGCCTCCGGCCTCGACCAGATGTGCGCTCTCCACGCGATGCCGCCCCAGAAATCCTGCGACGCAGTGCATCGCAGTGGCGGCGTAGACGTTTTCCTTGCGCAGATAGCTGAGAATCTCCATGTGCAGCGGCCGGTGATGCCACTGGTCGGCTTCGTTGAGATAGATCGTGACCTGTACTGCCATGGCATCTCGCATTCTACTCGCGAACTCCCGAGCTTTTCAGAGTCTGGGCCCGAACCTGCCATTCGCGCCGTAGTATGCCGTAAAGCTCCGAGTCCACGAACTGAGCCCATTTTCGCAGGTGCTCGCGCTGGCAGCCTTCATAACTCATGCCGAGCTTTTTCAAGATGCGTCCGGAGACAGGATTGTGTTTGAAGTGCGAGGCGTGGATGCGATTCAGTTTGAGATCTTCAAATCCGTAACGCAGCATCTCGCGCGAGGCCTCGGTCGCATAGCCGTGCCCCCAGTACGGAACGCCCAGCCAGTAGCCGAGTTCGGCGTTTTGATGTTGATGGTCAACCCGCAGTCCGATTCCGCCGAGCTGGCGGCCATCGGCGCGCAGCGTGACCGCCAGCCAAATCTTTTCTGGATCGCGCGCTAGTTCCAGGAATGCTCTCGCGTCCTGCTCGGTGTACGGATGCGCGATGCGCAGGGTCGTTGCAGCCACTTCCCGATTCCCGATCAGAGGCAGGAGTTCGGGAATATCCGCTTCGCTGTAGGGACGCAGAATCAGCCGATCAGTGTCGAGGGTGGGATGCATATTCAGAGTGCCCGCGCCAGCGCCATGCCGGCGAGCGCGCCACCGAGGCAGAGCAGGTTGTTGCTGAAAATATTCGCGAGCATCAGACCCCACTGTCCCTGCTCGAAATAGGCCATTGTCTCGTAGGCGTAGCTCGAGAACGTGGTGAACGATCCGCAGAAGCCGATGACGACCAGCAATCGCCAGCGCGGATCGACCAGAACTCGCTCCGTGGTCCAGATCACGAAGAATCCAACGATGAAGCTGCCGACGATGTTGATGGCCAAAGTTCCGTAAGGAAAAACTGGGCCGAACTCCTTGGCGGCGAGTCGGCTGATGAGGTAGCGCAGGTTGGCGCCGACGATGGCGGCCACGGATATTGCCAGGAAGTCTTTCACGCGGAATCTCCTACAAAATTGGACTTAGCTTCTGTAGGAGTTATCAGCCCAGCAAGAATTGTGGGCGGTTATGGCGAACTCCATCGCCGTGGAAATGTTTTACCACAGAGGACACGGAGGAGCACAGGTTGGTTTGAACAAAATCATTACCACGAAGGACACGAAGTTACACTAAGGAACCGCGGACCTTCGTGAACCTTCGAGTCCTTCGTGGTTCATGCCTTGTCTCTGCATCACTTCTTTCGTTCCACCAGGAAGCGCGCCAACTCTTTCAGAGTCTCCGCTCGCTCGCCGAAAGTGTCGAGTCGTGCAAACGCCTCACTCACCAGCGCATCCGCTTTCTTCGTCGAAGCCTCGATACCAAACAAAGCTGGATAGGTCGCCTTCTCCGAAGCCGTGTCTTTGCCCGCGGTTTTGCCCAGTTGCTCCGAGGTTTGCGTCACGTCGAGCACGTCGTCGACGATCTGAAACGCCAGTCCTATGCCCAAGCCGAACGCGCGCAGACAGGCGATCTGACTGTCTTTCGCACCGGCGTAAATCCCACCCGTCACTAAGCTCGCCGTGATCAAAGCCGCTGTCTTGGAGCGGTGAATGTATTCCAGCATCTCAGCTGTGGGCTTGGTGTGCTCGGCTTCCAGATCCACGACCTGGCCGCCGATCATCCCGTCGACTGTCCCCGTTCCGTGCGCGATCTCTTCGATGATCTTCACCCGGGCTTCTGCCGGGCATTTCAAGCGGGCCAGCACTTCGTAAGCCTGGGTTTGCAGCGCGTCGCCGGCCAGAATCGCGATGGCCTCGCCGAAGACCTTGTGGCACGTCGGACGCCCGCGCCGCAAGTCGTCGTTGTCCAGAGCCGGGAGGTCGTCATGAATGAGCGAATAAGTGTGCAGCATCTCAAGCGCGGCGCCTAGTTCTTCAATTCCGGTGGGGAGGGATCCGGCGATCATGCGGCTCGCTTCAAAGCAGAGCACGGGGCGCAGGCGCTTGCCCCCGGCAAAGACGCTGTGTCGCATCGCCTTGTGTATCGAAACCGGATGCTGCGTTTCCAGCGGGATCAGCCGGTCGAGCGCGGCATCCGTCAATCGCTGGCCTTGTTCGAGTGTTTCCTGCAACATTCGGAGTGAGTATAGCAAGGCGAACTGGTGCAGCGGCTGGAAGACGACGAAAAAGGACGCCCGCGAGGGCGCCCTTTGGCGAATGCTATAACTCGCCGAATCTAGGCTGCTGCTCCGTTCGAGAGCGCCGCATAGCGCAGAACAGACGTAAGCACGTTCGCTATGTCATCGGCGGCGCACACATCGCTGGCGCCGGCTTCCAGCGCGGCCATCCACATCTCTTCGTCGGGAATGCGGTGGGTGCACACTATGGGAATCGCGGGAAAGTCGCGGTGCAGGCTCTCCACATCGGTCAGGCGCCAGTGCTCGATGTTGAGCACGACCGCTTCGGGATGATTCTTGCGGACGCCGTCCCGCAATTCCTCGCGGGAGCCAATCACGTGAACCGCGAATCTGGACTGCAGTCCACCGGCAAGCGACCTGGCCAGCGTCGCATCTCTTTCGAGAACAAGGACACTCTGAGCCATACAAACCCCCATCTTCAACCGTAGTCAACGGCGAACTTCAGATTAGGGCTGCGGGGTGGCCTGGGAAACCACAACTCCACAGACATCGCACTTGCGAGTCGCTATCCAACGTCCCGCGCTAGCGGCGGGCTGGAGCTTTATCGGCCAGCGGCTCAAAAGGTTCCGGTTGGAGCTTCCCGTTTTTCTTTAGCAGAATCTCCACCTTTCCTTCCGCCTGCTCTAGTTCCTTGCGGCAGGAGGAGGAAAGCTGCATGCCTTCTTCGAAGAGCGTCAGAGACTTCTCCAAAGGGACTTCTCCCTTTTCCAGTTCCTGAACAATTTTCTCCAGTCGCTGGAGGCACTCTTCAAACTTAGCCAACGGGGTTTTGCTCCGTCTCTATTGTAATGCACCCGTTTGGATGTGGTGTCCAGAGTTTTCGATGCGTAGGATCAAAAAAATGTTCGCGCCATGGTTCCACATTGGGAGGACCGCACAGCACACCTCAGACCGTGGCAGTATTGGCGCTGCCCAGTGCCTCTAGCACGTCTACGGCGGAGCTATAGCGGCCAAGCGGTGCGCTGATCTGTGCTCCCTGCACCATCTGACGGGCGGCAATCAGCATTTCGCGGGCAATGGCGACGCCTTCGGCGCGCGCGGCTTCCGGATTCTGGGCCCGAGCCATACGGTCCAGAATCGAGTCCGGCACGGAAACGCGCAGTTCGTTCTTCATGAACTCCGCATTGCGCACGCTGACCAGCGGCCAAATCCCAGCCACGACCGGAATGCGGCAGTGCTCGATGCGGCGCAGAAAATTCTCCAGCAGCCGCAGGTCGAACACGGGCTGAGTCACTGCATAGTCCGCTCCGGCTTGAACCTTGAATTCGAATCGACGGACTTCCTCGTCCAAGTCAGTAATGCCCGGATTCGCGCCGACGCCGATAACGAACCCCGTCCCGGTGCCGATGGGATTACCTCCGAGGTCGAGGCCACGATTGAGGCTGTGCACGATGTTCACCAGGCCGATGGCGTCCACATCAAACACCGCCGTCGCGTCAGGATAGTTGCCCATCTTCGGCGGATCGCCGGTGATGCAGATCAGGTTCTTGATGCCCACCGCGGCCGCGCCCAGCAGGTCGCTCTGAATGCACAGGACGTTCCGGTCGCGGCAAGTGTAGTGCAAGATTGCATCAATGCCGACGTCGCGCTGAATCAGCAGCGACAGTGCCTGATTGCTCATACGGGCCGATGCACGAGGGCTGTCGGGGATGTTCACCGCGTCCACGCCCACCGACTTTAAGAATCGTGCGCCCTCGACCTCGTTGCGAATGTCGATGCCCTTTGGAGGAACGATTTCCACCATGGTAAGAAACTCGCCACGAGCCAGGCGGGCGCCGAGCAGAGAGCGTTCCTCCAGAGGCACCGCCGGCGTCGCCTTAGGTGCAGTACTTGCAGAAGAATGAGTGGCCGCAGTTCGGTTGCGAGCCTCGCCCGCGCGTAGGGCAGACTTCATCGTCCGGATGTGCTCCGGCGTGGTGCCGCAGCATCCCCCGACCACGCGCACGCCAGCGGCCACGAATTTCCGCGCATAGCTCGCCATGTATTCGGGCGAACACAGATAAATATTTCGGCCGTCCACGGAGCGCGGAATTCCGGCGTTCGGTTGCGCGGCGAGCGGCAGGGAACTCGCGGCCCGCACCCGTTCAATCGCATCCAGCATGGCGACCGGGCCCACGCTGCAGTTGCAGCCGATCACGTCCGCTCCCCACTCGGCCAGCTTGGGAGCGAATGTCTCCGGATCGGAACCGTCGAGACAGTTCCCGTCTTCGTCGATCGTCACCTGCGCCACAATCGGCAGCGACGCCTTCACATCCTTCGCCGCTAGCATCGCCTGATGGATTTCTTCGAGATATCCGAAAGTCTCAAGGATTAGAAGATCGACTCCTCCTTCCACCAGCGCCTCGATTTGCTCGCGAAAGGCGTCGCGTGCCTCTTGAAAGGAAGTTTTTCCCAGTGGTTCGATTCTGGTTCCCAGCGGGCCAACCGATCCCGCGACCCACACATCGAAGCTCTTGGCGGCCTCGCGGGCGAGTCGAGCTCCGGAGCGGTTGATGTCGCGGACTTTATCGGCCAAGCTATGTCGACCAAGGCGAAACGAATTCGCGCCGAAGGTGTTCGTCTCAATAATTTCGGCCCCGGCCTGCAGGTATTCGTGATGGATGCCGCGAATCAGATCGGGCTGGGACAGATTTAATTCATCGTAGGAGCGGTTGATGAAAATGCCTTTGGCGTAGAGCAGGGTTCCCATTGCGCCGTCGCACAGCACTGGGGAGTGTTTAATCCGGTCAAGAAAGTCGGCCGCCATATATCAGGTGAGAATACAGGATGGGCGCGGTTCCGCGCATCTGGGGAGTTGCATCTGGATGTTGAGATAAAGCCGGGCTTAGTCCAGCAATCGAGTCCAGTGAATTCGATACTCGCCAGTGGCGGCTTTGGTATAATCCTCGATTCCGCAACTAAACTTTTCGTTTTCATGTCTTTGGGAGCCTCAGGTTTGAAGAGACGCATTCTGGTTCTGATGGTTGGGGCGTGTTCCGCCCTGAGTATGATTTCCTGCGGCAGCTCGTCCAATGGCATTGAGAAGCCTCCCAGCGGCTTGCTCGACCGAGTGATCGCGTCGCAGGGAGTCAGTTCGGCGTCGACTTTCGGCAGCCTCATCATCGTCGACGGATACAACGACACCATCCCCCGCGTATCGCCGCTGCCCGCCGGGACTTCGCCTGGAATGCTGATGCTTTCGCCGTCACGGAACATCGTGGCCACGTTTGATTCGGGCAGCAACTCGATTTTTGCAGTCGACACTACGAAGGAGATGAGCCTGGGGCAGGTTCATCTGCCGTGCCCAAGCCCGCCATCGCCATGTCTACTTCCTTACTCCAGTTTCGTGGTTCCCACGTCTCAGCCGATCGGCTACGCGGCGGTTCCAAGCGCCACTAGTCAGGGATTTTCCTACCTGGGCGGCGTTGTGCAGATGGACTTGTCCGCTGGTCGCATCCCGGCGACCATTGCCGTCACCAACGCGCAGACCGTGATTTCCAATTCCGACGGAAGCCAGCTTCTGGTTTTCAGCAACGATTCGAATTCCATCACCGTGCTGGCGCCTGGCAACGCAGTGCCACCCGTCGACACGAGCTGCCTGAATAATCCTCCCAATGCCGTGTGCACGATCGTTCCCGGCTTTGATCACCCGGTGTACGGGATTGTCAGCGGCAGTACTGCCTACATTTTGAACTGCGGACCTCAATGTGGGGGAATGCAGGCCAGCGTCGCGGTATTTGATCTGAGTACCCTCACGATCACCAGCACCATTCCCGTGGAAGCTGCGACCTGGGCGCTGCTCGACGGTTCGACGCTTTATGTAGCCGGAACTCCGCCAGCCAATAATGCCTGCACTGGCCAGACCACTGCCGCCACTACGTGCGGCCGCCTAGATATCGTCGATCTCGGTTCGGGCACAGTGACCGCCAATGGCATCGTCATTACCGACGGCTACCACGACAAGATGGATCTCAACGTGGTGGGCCAGCTTTTTATTGGATCGAGCGACTGCACGAATATTGGCAACGTGAATAATCCATCGGGAGAAGTTCGCGGCTGCCTGTCGATTGTGAATCTCGCCAACAACGCGGTCTTTATCCCTCCGGACAACGGCAACGTCGACGGCTTGCAGGGCTTTTTCACGCGTCCAATCGAGTACGTAGCTGAAGGCGGCAACCTGCGCGTCTATGATGTCAATACGGATTCGCTGTACGTCAACGACATCAACAACGTCAGCGACAATGGAACCGTCCCCATTGTGGGCTATGTCGGCGATGTGAAGGCCATCGATAGCTTCTAGGCGTGAATCGCTGCGGCGGTTGAAAAAGCCTGCCGCCCACTCAATGGCCAGATTCCCCATTTGGCTGCTAATGGCAGCGATTTCTTTGGCTTACGTTGACCATGCGGGTACTTTCCGGTAGCTTTGAAGTATCGCCATACTGGGGATTTAGTATCCTGAAACCCAAGTCTGCATCTTAAACAGTACTGGGGCAAGTGCTGCGATTTTGGCTGGAAGGTTCATGGAAAAAAACGAAAAGACATTATTGCTGCTGAAGCCTCGCGGCTTCTGCGCGGGTGTGGTCCGGGCCATCGATGTGGTGCGTATTGCGCTGGAGGCTTTTGGGCCGCCAATTTACGTCCGCAAGGAGATCGTGCATAACAGCTTCGTGGTCGAAGAGTTGCGCGGCAAGGGGGCCATTTTTGTCGATAGCGAAGACGAGGTTCCCAACGGCGAGCGAGTGATTTATAGCGCCCACGGGGTCTCTCCAGAGGTGCGCGAGCATAGCGCCCGGCGCGGACTGCGAGTCATCGATGCGACCTGCCCGCTGGTCACCAAGGTTCACGTGGAAGCCGTGAAGTTCGCGAAAGAGGGTTATTCGCTGATTCTCATCGGGCATAAAGATCATGACGAAGTGATTGGGACCCTGGGCGAGGCTCCGCTGGTGACGCAGGTCGTAGGATCGCCCGAGCAAGTGCAGTCGCTCAGCGTGCCTGACCCGAACCGCGTGGCGTATCTGACCCAAACCACGCTCAGCCTGGATGAGACTAGAGACATCATCGCGGCCCTGAAGCAAAAGTTCCCAAATATCAAGGGCCCGGCGGCGCAGGATATCTGCTACGCCACGGAAAACCGGCAGGTGGCAGTAAAGCAGGTGGCTTCCGAATCGGATCTTTTGTTGGTCGTAGGCTCCGAGAACAGCTCGAACTCCAACCGCCTGGTGGAAGTCGCGCGGAATCTTGGCACGAACGCCCATTTGATCGATAGCTGCAACGATATTGAAGCCGGGTGGTTGAAGGGCGTGAATACGATTGCTCTGACGGCAGGGGCTTCGGCGCCTGAGTGCTTAGTCGAGGAAACTGTCGCATTCCTTCGTGGCAAGGGTTTCGGCAACGTGCAGGAACTGGAAGTCATGCCGGAAAATGTTCGCTTCGGGCTTCCTCCGGAGATCGTGGAAGCCATCGCATCCGCCCCGGCGGGCGCTGCGGATTAGCGGATCAGGAGCCGCAAATCGAAATGGATATAGACTCCCCCGATTCCAACCGTCTGACATCTGCGTTAGGTTCGGCCCCGCAGCTTCGCTTCGGAAAAATTCAGGAACTCGCCAGCCGGGTGGGCGCGGCCATCGCGGGCGCGCGGAAGTTTCTCTTCTCGCAGCAACATGAAGACGGTTACTGGTGCGGCGAGTTGGAAGCCGACACCACGCTCGAGTCCGATTACATCCTGTTGCACCGCTTGTTGGGAACTGGCAGCGAAGAGCGTTTTCAGAAGGCGGCGAACTGGATTCTCCGCCATCAGAATGAAGACGGCGGCTGGAGCATTTACGAAGCCGGTCCGTCGAATATCAGCGCGTCGGTGAAGGCGTATTTTGGACTGAAGCTGGCGGGCTACGCGGCGGATCATCCCGCCTTGCAGCGCGCCCGCAAGAAAATCCTGGAGATGGGCGGAGTTACTGAAGTCAATACATTTACCAAGATCTATCTTTGTTTCTTCGGGCAGTACGACTACGACGCGGTTCCGGCCATTCCGCCCGAGATCGTGCTCTTCCCGAACTGGTTCTGGTTCAACATCTACGAGATTTCTTCGTGGTCGCGGGCTATTCTGGTGCCGCTCTCGATCTGCTACGCGAAGAAGCCGTTCAAGAAAATTCCGCGCGAGATGGGCGTGGAGGAGTTGTTCGTAGGCGGAATGCAGAAGTCTCGCATGCACCTGCGTTGGGCAAAACAGTTGGTCTCGTGGAGAAATTTCTTCCTGCTGCTCGACCGCATGACGCACTGGTTTGAGCGCGTGCACGTGCGGCCGCTGCGGTCGATCGCTCTGAAGAGCGCCGAGAAGTGGATGCTGGCCCACTTCGAAATGAGCGACGGTCTGGGTGCGATTTATCCCTCGATGATGAACGCCATCATTGCGCTGCGCTGCCTGGGATATTCGCTCGACGATCCCCAGGTCATCCGCGCGATGGATGAATTCGAGAAGCTGGGCATCGAAGAGGAAGACACGTTCCGCATGCAGCCTTGCATGTCCCCGGTATGGGACACGGCGTACGCGCTGTTCGCTTTGGGCGAGGCTGGAGTGCCGGCGAATGATCCGCGCATGGTGAAGTGCGCCGACTGGATTCTGCAGAAGCAGGTGCGCAACGTCGGCGACTGGAAGGTGAAGAACAAGAAAGGCCAGCCCGGCGGATGGTACTTCGAATTCAATAACGAGTTTTATCCCGACGTGGACGACAGCGCCATGGTCTGCCTGGCACTGAGTCACACAGAGCATCCCAACGGGCGCTATCAGCGCGAGTCGGTGCAGCGGGCGATCGACTGGATCCTCTCCATGCAGTGCAAGAACGGCGGCTGGGCATCGTTCGACAAAGACAACGACCGGATGATTTTCCAGTACATCCCGTTCGCCGATCACAACGCGATGCTCGATCCGGCGACGGTCGACATCACCGGCCGCATCCTGGAGATGCTCGCGACCTATGGCTATGACAAGAATCATCCGGCGGTGCAGCGGGCGATCGACTTCGTGAAAAAAGAGCAGGAGCCCGATGGCAGCTGGTTCGGCCGCTGGGGCGTGAATTACATTTACGGCACCGCGCTCGTTTTGCGCGGGCTGGAAGCGATTAGCATGGATTTGCATGAGCCGTGTATTCAGCAGGGAGCCGAATGGCTGCGCATGGTGCAGAATCAAGACGGCGGATGGGGTGAGACCGTTGGCTCTTACGACGATCCGACTCTGCGCGGGCAGGGCGACAGCACTCCATCGCAGACGGCCTGGGCGGTTCTGGGATTGCTCGCTGCCAATGACACGCGCAGCGACTCGGTGGCGCGCGGTATCGCCTATCTGCTGCGCACGCAAAAAGAAGACGGCTCCTGGGATGAAGAGTTCTTCACAGGCACCGGATTCCCTCGCGTTTTCTACCTGAAGTATCACCTCTACAGGCAATATTTCCCGCTGTTGGCGCTGACCACGTACGCGAAGATCATGGAGAAAAGCGGCAATTAGCTGCGCTTCCGCATTGATTGCGTCCGATCATTGGTTTCTTGAATGGAGAACATCGAGGTTATTCTCAAGCGCTTCGAACGGCCCGACGAAGTGCGAACCTTCGAAAAAGGAAAGTTCGAAGTCGTTCACATCGGTGGCATGACCATCGGCCGGGCCACGTACGAACCGGGATGGAAGTGGTCGGTACACGTTGGTCCCACGGTTGGCGCCGCGCGCTGCAACGTCGAACACGTGGGACTGGTAGTCTCCGGCTGCGCCACAGCGGCGATGGAAAATGGTACGATCCACGACCTTCGCGCGGGGATGCTCTTCTACATCCCACCCGGGCCTCCAGGTCATGATAGTTGGGTGGTGGGAGATGAGCCCTACGTCTCACTACACTTCCTCGGCGCAGACCACTACGCTAACAAATAGTCAAATGGAACTGTCTTGAAAGCCTTCGTCACTGGCGCCACCGGATTTCTAGGTTCCCACGTCGCACGCGTTCTTGCCGAGCAAGGCGCAGAGCTGCGCTTGCTCGTTCGCCCCACCAGCAATCTGCGGAATCTGGACGGCCTCAAGGCTGAAACCTCTGCCGGAGATTTGCGCGATCCGGCTTCCCTTGAGAGAGCCATGGCTGGCTGCGACGCCGTATTTCATGTGGCGGCCGACTACCGGTTGTGGGTGCGCAATCCCGATGACATGTATCGCTCGAACGTAGACGGTACGCGCGCGATTCTAGAGGCCGCTCGCAAGAATGGCGTGCCGCGCGTGGTCTATACCTCCAGCGTGGCCACCATCGGCTTCACTCACACGGGTGCTCCCGCGGATGAGGATTCCCCCGTTTCGCTGGCCGACATGATCGGCCACTACAAGCGCTCGAAGTTCATGGCCGAGCAGATCGCGCTCGAAGCCGGCCGCAGCGGGATGCATGTGGTAACGGTGAATCCGACGACCCCGGTAGGCGAGCAGGATGTGAAGCCGACGCCGACTGGCCACATCGTCGTGGATTTTCTTAAGCGCAAGTTTCCCGCCTATGTTGAAACCGGATTGAATCTGGTCGACGTGCGGGAGTGCGCGCGCGGACATGTGCTGGCGCTGGAGAAAGGCAAGCCGGGCGAGCGATATATTCTCGGCGGAGAGAATCTCACGCTGAAGCAGATTCTCGACAAGCTCGGCCGGATCAGCGGGCTGCCTTCGCCCACACTGAAGCTGCCTTATTTTTTTGCGTTCATGACAGGCGTGGTCGACGAGGCCATCACCGGCAGATTGCTGAAAAAAGAGCCGCGAGCCACGGTCGACACGGTTCGCATGGGCGCAAAAAAAATGTTTGCCAGTTCCGACAAAGCCGAGCGCGAGCTGGGCTGGAAGATTGTCCCCGTCTACGAGGCTTTGCAGCGGGCAGTCGAGTGGTTCCAGGCGAACGGATATGTCTAGGGTTGCGATTGTGGCGGCGATCGAGCGGGAAGTGCGCCCGCTGGTCAAGGGCTGGCGAATCAGCGAAAGGGAACACGAAGGCCGGCGAATCAAAGTTTACGAGCACGGTGATGTGACCGTTGTCTGTGCAGGAATCGGAAGTGTGGCGGCGCGGCGGGCAGCTGAGGCCGTAATTGCCCTTTATAACCCGGAGGTGATTTATTCCTCAGGCTTCGCGGGAGCGCTGGATTCGAGCCTCAAAGTCGGAGAGGTTATCCGGCCGCAGCGTGTCGTGAATGCGGGCGATGGAAGCAGCGTCCCGCTGGATGGCGGCAAGGGCGTGCTGGTGAGTTTTGGATCGGTGGCAACTCCGCAGCAGAAGATCAAGTTGCGCGAGGCGTACGCCGCGCAGGCCGTCGATATGGAAGCTTCCGCCGTTGGGCGGGCAGCAGAGGCGCGGGGAATACGCTTCGGAGTAGTGAAGGCGATTTCGGACGATTCTGATTTCGAGCTGCCAGCGATGGATCGCTTCGTGGACGGCGCGGGACAATTTCACGAGCTACGATTCGCCCTGTTTGCTGCCGTGCGTCCATGGATGTGGCCTCAGTTGGCGGGTTTAGCGCGCAACAGCGCTCGCGCTGCCAACGCCTTATGCGGCGCTCTCGAGCAGACTCTCCGCGAAAATTTCATTGGCGGATCGGATTCATCCGGAAAATAGCATCGTCTCATTCATCTATAATCAATGAAGGCGTTTTATCAATAAGATGCAATTCTCTCCCTTGCCTGCAGTGTTTGTCGGCGGTGAAATCGTCGACATGATTTCCAATACCGGCTCGGTCGCGAAGCTTGTGCTGCTGGCGTTGCTCGCCTTCAGCCTGATTTCCTGGGCGATCATTCTCACCAAATGGAGTCTGCTGCGGCGGGCGCGGGCGCAGAGCGGGCGTTTCGTGCGCGCGTTTCGCAAAGCGCAGCGGCTGCAGGATATCGCCGCCGTCTCCGAACAGTTCAAGCCGAGTCCGTTGGTCGGCGTGTTCGAAGGGGGCTACCAGGAGTATCAACGGCAGACATCGGTTTCCGGCACGCTCCGCCATTTGACGACAATTCAACGCGGCATGCAGATCGGGGCTTCGGAGGAAATCACGCGCCTGGAGCGCAATCTGCCCTGGCTCGCGATTACGGCTGCCGTTACGCCGTTCGTTGGTCTGTTTGGAACGGTGTGGGGCATTATTGATGCCTTCCACGGCCTGGGTACGGCCGGTGCGGCGACTCTGCGAGCCGTGGCTCCCGGCATTTCCGAAGCGCTCATCACGACCGCCGCGGGCCTCGCGGCCGCGATTCCTGCCGTGATTGCATACAACCTGATTGGTGCCTCCATTCGCGAATTTGCCGCGCGCAGCGACGACTTCGCGCTGGAGGTTCTCAATGCGGTGGAGAACAGCCAGTCGGGCGCAGAGGCGAGGCGCTGATGGCCTTCACCGCTCCGAACGGCCGCACCCAGACGGCGATTGCCGACATCAATATCACTCCGCTGGTTGACGTCGTGCTGGTCCTGCTGATTATTTTCATGGTGACGGCGCCCGTGTTGCAGTCCGGCATCGACGTGAGCGTTCCCAAGACCCGCACCGTGAAGCAGATCACGGAAGAGAAGCTGGTGATCACAATTAACAAAGATCAACGTGTCTTTTTGGGCAACGATGCCATCAACATTAATGAGATCGCGGTGAGATTGCGGCAAAAAATTCGCGATCCCCGCAACCAGTCGATTTTTGTGCGTGCCGACGAGAACGTTCCCTTCGGGGCATTCGCCACCGTGATGGACGCGGTAAAGCAGTCGGGCATCACGAACGTGAGCATTGTCACGCAACCGCTAGAGCAAAATGGCAGCAAGCGCTGATATCTACTTCGAGCATGACCGCTGGGGCCGCGCGCTGGCGTGGTCGGCGGGCTTCCACGTTGCCGTAACTTCGCTGTTGTTACTGTATTCGGCGGCCTTCTACCGCACCAGTGGCGAAGGCTGGGGCGCGGGCGGCGGCGGAGAAGCGATGGGCGTGACTCTGGTCAGCACGGTGCCTCTTCCGTCGAATCCGGCTCAGACGCAGAATGTTCTCGCCAACGAATCGAAGGGACTGACCCAATCGCAGCCGAAGGTCGAAGAGAAAGAACCGGACGCCATTGAGATTCAGGGCAAGAACGCCAAAATTAAGCCGAAAAAGAAACAGGAGACTGTTTCGAAAGAGAAGCCTGTCGCTGAGCCACCGCCGGAAACGAATCAAGTGGCATTTGGCGAGGGCGGTCCGGTCAGCGGGCCCTATGGCACGTTCAGTGCCGCCGGGGCGAAGGGCGGATTCGGAATTACGGGCGGAGGCGGCGATTTCGGAAACAGATATGCCTGGTATGTGCGCGTGATTCAGCAGAAGGTTTCCGAAAACTGGCTGAAGTATGAAGTCGATCCGAGAATTACCAGCGCGCAGCGGGTTTACATCACGTTCGATATTGCTCGCGACGGGCATCCCTCGAATATTCAGGTCGAGCAATCGAGCGGTGTGCCGTCCTTAGACATTTCCGCGATGCGCGCGCTGCAGCGGATCGATACGTTCGGGCCGCTGCCCCCGGATTATTCCGGCGGCAAGATTTCCGTCGAGTACTGGTTCGATTACAAGCGGTAACTTTTTGTAGGTTACCCAAATTCCGCCGGTGCGAGGGTTCATACTTGCAAACGAATAAGTATCGGAATACGATATTATCGTACGACACAGAGTACTCTCCCTCACGGATGAGCAAGGGATCCGAGTCGATTTCTGAGAATTGGTCCGGCAGGTCTCGCAGTTTCGCGCTCGCCCTCGTCTTGATCTTCACTTGCGGTTTGCTCTCGGCGCAGGACTGGGTAAAAACCGGCACCAGTCTCGGCGTGGAGAAGGTCCGGCTGGCTGTGCCGGATTTCAAGCCCTCGACCAGCGATCCGCAGAACGCCGCGCTGCTGAAGACTTTCAACGACACGCTGTGGAACGATCTCGACGTCTCGGGCGTTGTCGAGTTGGCATCGAAGAGCTTCTATCCCCTGCAATTGCCGGGCACGCCTCCGGAGGTGAACTTTCCCGCGTGGAATTCGCCTCCTCCGAATGCGGCGATGCTGGCCTTCGGTAATCTCGGGGTCACGGGCGGCAAGCTGACGGTGCAGGGCTGGCTCTACGACGTCAAGAATATCCAGTCTCCCCAAGTTCTCGGTAAGCAATATGCCGACACCGCCACCGACGCCGCGGCGCGGGTTATGGCGCACAAGTTCGCCGACGAAATTATCTTCCGCTTGGGCGGGGGCATTTCCGGCATCGCGGAAAGCCAGATCGTCTTCGTGAGCGACCGCAGCGGACACAAAGAAATCTGGGCGATGGACTACGACGGTTCCAACCAGCATCAACTCACCCACCTGGGATCGATCTCCATCTCGCCCCGCATTTCGCCCGATAATTCGCGAGTCGCTTTCAGTTCGCTGACAAAGAGCGGTTGGGACATCATGATGTATTCGATCGACCTCAACCGCTTAGTAAGCTTTCCGCGCTTCGGAGGAACGAATCTTTCCCCAGCATGGTCAGGCGACGGGCTGAAGCTGGCCTTTTCTTCGTCGCGAGGCGGCACGCCGGAAATCTACGTTGCCGACGCTTCTGGCGGGAACCCGCACCGTATGACCGATTCCAAGGGCCCGGATGTCGCACCCACGTGGAACCGCAAGACCAATGCGCAAATCGCATTCGTCAGCGGCCGAACCGGCCTGCCGCAGATCTACACCATGGAAGCAGACGGCACCAACCAGCAGAGAGTCACCGACCAGGGCTACGCGGTTTCCCCGAACTGGGCGCCCAACGGACAGTTTTTGTGCTTCGCCTGGGTAAGAAAATACGGTCCAGGGGAACCTGGAGCCTCGGATATTTATCTAATGGATGTGGCCAGCAAACAGTGGGTGCAGCTCACCCATGATGGCGGGCGGAACGATTTCCCGTCGTGGTCGCCGGATGGGCGGCACATCGTCTTTCAATCGAACCGTGCGGGCAGCCTGCAAATCTGGTCGATGCTGGCCGACGGCACGAAAGTGCAGCAACTGACTTTTAGTGGACACAATTCGCAACCGAACTGGAGTTGGAAATAAAACACTTCGTCTGACCCAGCATAAGCGCTGGATCGTTGGGAGGCTAACAGTGAAGCAGCAACGCATAAGGTTGTTATTCCTTGTAGTCACTTTGGGCGCCGTCATGATGCTGGGCGCCTGCGCAAAGAAAAAGGCTCCGGCGCCGCCACCGCCTGCGCCTCCTCCACCGGCCGCGCCGACGGCTTCGATTTCGGTGAGTCCCAGCTCCATTCAGGCGGGTCAGTCAGCCTCGCTGACATGGCAGACCAGCAATGCGACCGATGTTTCGATTGACGGCATCGGAGCGGTGCAGGCCAACGGGTCGCAGTCCGTATCGCCCACCGATTCGACAACGTATCACTTGATCGCCAAAGGCGCGGGAGGAACGCAGGACGCGACAGCTCGCCTGACGGTGACGCAGCCGCCACCGCCGCCACCGCCTCCTCCGACCGTCACCGACGAGGACTTGTTCAGCCAGAATGTGAAGGACGTTTACTTCGACTATGACAAGTCGGATATTCGTGCCGACCAGCAGTCCTCGAT
>Ga0209656_10000620_pt1 | contig 23349 bp, 22 predicted proteins | sample BogFormECP12_OM2_FD_188239 | JGI IMG/M metagenome (GOLD analysis project Ga0209656, IMG submission 188239) | Bog forest soil microbial communities from Calvert Island, British Columbia, Canada - ECP12_OM2 (SPAdes) (version 2) | ecosystem: Environmental > Aquatic > Freshwater > Wetlands > Bog ... | reverse complement strand
TCAGCTCGCTGAGCGGCTTGCGTCACGTGATGTTTCGGCGCTGGCGCCGCTGCCGGGCGGTGCGTCAAGCCTGACCTATGTGGGCAGGTGTTCCGACCGGCCGGTGGTCGTCAAGGTGGCGCCGCCCGGGGTTCGGCCGATCGCGCACCGCGATGTGTTGCGGCAAGCCCGGGTCATCCGGGCGCTCGCGCCGACACCCGTACCTGTTCCGCAGTTGCTTTTCGACGACCCGGGCGACCCACCCGACGTGCCGCCGTTGTTCGTGATGTCGCGCGTGGACGGGACCACCTGCGAGCCGCTGTTCGATGACGCCGATGCCGGACCGAAAGCCGTTGTCACTGAGCGTTTTCGGAACGCCGCTGCCGCCATGGCCCAGCTGCATCGCGTCGAGCCCGGCGCCGTGGGCCTGGGGTCCGAGCCGGTGATCGGGCCGTCCGCGGAAGTACAGCGGTGGTGTCACACTCTGGAGACCGTCGATCCCGCGCTGGCACCGGGGTGGCGCGAGGTCGCCGCCGCTCTCGAATCCAGCACGCCACCGGCCCTGCGGCCTGCCATCGTGCACGGCGACTTTCGGCTCGGCAACCTGCTGGCTGTCGACGACCGCATCACCGCCGTCATCGACTGGGAAATCTGGTCGGTCGGCGATCCGCGCGTCGACGCCGGATGGTTTCTGATCAACTGCGACCCGACGACCTACCGTCGGTCCGCGCGGGCCGCGAGATACATCCGCGCGACTCCGCCGTTGTCGGAACTGGCAGCGATCTACCGCGAAGAGCTGGGACGCGATGTGCCGGAACTGGATTGGTTCCAGGCGCTGGCCTGCTTCAAGTCCGCGGCGACGTGGTCACTGATCGTCAAGCACAACCGGCGGCGCCACTCGCCGGATCCAGACTTGGAGGCGATGGGTTTGGCGTTGCCGTGGCTGCTCTTGCGAGCCCGCGAATTGCTCGGTTGACTGCGAGGAACGCCGGCGAGATTGGCCGTCTAGGGCTGACCTGGGCCAGACTTCAGATCAGACAAGCCTTGCTGGATTCCCTGGCTGATCTGGTCTTGGATGGACGGGCCGGCTTGCGGGGCCGGCGCCTGGCAGGAGCAGGCGATGTTGTTGAACGTGGTGGGATCAGCAAGCGCGGGCGCCGCTAGTCCTAGACCGACGAGGGCGGCGATGGCGCCGGTGGCGAGCGCTTTGATGATCATTGTGTGGTTCTCCCGATAGACCTAATCCGATGATACCCGCTGGCGCCGCACTTGGGTTGCTGCTGATCCGCTGTCAACTTGCCGAGGAATAGTACGGGCAGTAGGCACCGATGCTGGCGCCGACGAAGTATCCGGCATGGTAGGGGTCGAGGTCGCTGTTGTTGATCACGTCCTGGGCGACTTGGCCCGGGGTCTCGCCCTGATCAAGCTCAGAGCAGACCAAATGACCGGCAGCGATGGCCGCATCCCCCGACTGGTAGGTAATGCCCTTGGCCTGCAGTGCCGCCAGAAAATCGTCGTCGTTAGGGTGAGCGCGAGCGGTCGGAGCCGCGGCTCCGAGGGGTCCCAGTAGCGCCAGCATCGCTAGCGTCGCGGCCATGACCAACGTGCGGACACCCCGACGTGTGAGCACCCGATCCATCGCTCGGGTGTAGGCCATTGTCATGCCTGAGCCCTTCTATTCAGCAGAGGCGTTGCGCACAGCTAATGTCAAAGTAACCCGTGGCAATGACCGCGATGGTCGCATTCTTCAACATGGGTTTAGCCCTCACGACGCCCAACAGCGGCCGTTCTTGCGCGAGATCGGATGGCTGCGCCGAGGATTCGCTGCTGGGCTAGCCGCGCGGAATGCCCGCGAGCTTATCGGCGAACTTGGCTTCCGCGGCCTCGCGTAACCGCAGCAAGTGCTCGGAGGGGAAGATGTCGGGCGCAGGCTTGTGGTCTTTGAGCAGCAGCCGCGCCAGAGTGACTTTGTGGACCTCGGTCGGCCCGTCGGCCAGTCCGAGCACGAAGGACTCCACCATGTGCTGGACGAACGGCATCTCGTGTGTGACACCCAGTGATCCGTGCAGCTGCAGCGCACGGGCCGACACGTCGTGCAATACCTTCTGCATCATCGCCTTGACCGCCGAGATGTCGGCCCGAACGGCCTTGTAGTCGTTGTGCTGGTCGATCTTCCACGCTGTCTGCAACGTCAACAGCCGGAACGCTTCGATCTCCATCCACGAATCAGCGACCATCTGCTGGACGAGTTGCTTATCGCCTAGCATGTCGCCTTGGGTGTGCCGGGAAACCGCGCGCTCGCAAAGCATGTCGAAGATCCGCCGAACCAGGCCGACCGTCCGCATCGCGTGGTGGATGCGGCCACCGCCGAGCCGGGTCTGAGCCACCACGAAGGCGCCACCTCGCGGCCCGAGCATGTGATCGCTCGGAACCCGGACATTCTCGTATCGCACGTATCCTTCACGTCCTCCGCCGCCGAGCGGCTGGTAGCCAAGACCGACGTCGCGTAAGACGTTGATACCGGGCGTTTCAGCGGGGACGACGAACATCGAATGGCGTTGGTACGGCGATGCATCCGGATCCGTCACGGCCATCACAATCAAAAACGACGCGATGGAGGCGAATGACGAGAACCATTTCTCGCCGTTGATGACCCAATGATCGCCGTCCTGCACCGCGGAGGTGGTGAAGACTTTCGGGTCCGCACCGCCCTGCGGCTCGGTCATCGAGAAGCACGACACGATCCGGTTGTCCAGCAGCGGCTCCAGGTAACGCTGCTTGAGCTCCGGAGTGCCGTAGTGGGCCAGGATCTCGCTGTTGCCGGAATCCGGGGCCTGCGAGCCGAACACGATCGGCGCACATTCCGAACGGCCGAGGATCTCGTTGAGCAACGCCAGCTTCACCTGGCCGTGTCCGGGTCCGCCCAGGTGCGGACCCAGATGAGTGGCCCACAGCCCACGCTCCTTGATGATGTGCTGCAGCGGAGGAATCAGCGCCTGGCGCACCGGGTCGTTGAGATCGTGAGATTCCTTGACGATCAGATCGATTGGCTCACACTCTGCGCGGACGAACTCGTCAACCCAGGCGAGTTGTGCGGCCCATTCAGCGTCGGTCGAGAAATCCCAGGCCACCGGCCGTCCCTTCGCTACTCATGTTGATGACCACTTTTGTCTACGGGCTGCGGCTTCCTCGGTGGCGTGGCTGAGCACCTGGTTGCGGTTCTCGAGTTCGATGGCCGCTTGCAGCCCCGGGGCGTCGGTGTTGACCTGCAGCGCCCGTTTGGTCAGCTGCACACCCAGTGGCGCGAGTTCGGATATCCGAGCGGCTATTTCGAGTGCCCGCTCGGACAGCAACGCGGGCTCCACCAGCTCGCTGACCAATCCTCGGCGGTCGGCTTCCTCGGCCGAGACTATGCGGCCGGTCAGCGTCCAGTCGGCGGCGACGCTGGCGCCGACGATGCGCGGCAGAAAGTAGCTCATGCCCATCTCGGCACCGGACAGCCCGAGCAGGATCGCAGCGTTCCCGAATGTCGCTGCGGTCGAGCAGATTCTGATGTCGGCACCCAGACACAATGCCAGGCCCGCGCCGACGCAGGGACCGTTCACCGCGGCGATCACCGGCTGCGGAATATCACGAACCGCCTGCGGCAGCGCGGCCATCCTCTCCTGGAAGCGCAGGCGGTCGATCGCTGGCGCTGCCGCCTCGGGTAAATCCGGGCCGAAGTCGCGCATGTCTATGCCGGAGCAAAACCCGCGCCCAGCGCCGGTTATCACGACTGCGTTGACGGACGTGTCCGTGGCCAGGGCGGCCAAAGCTTCTTTGAGCTCGCCGACCATGACGTCGTTGATTGCGTTGAGCCGATCGGGTCGGTTGAGCTGCAACACCATCACGCCGGCGTGCGGTGTCTGCACGCTCAGTGTCTCGTTCGCCGTCAATCGAGCGCCCTTCGTCGCGAGCCCGACCCGCCGCGCCTCGGATGAGATGCGAGTTTGCGGATGAGGAGAATGCTATTCTTCCGCGCCGCATTGACGCAATCTGCTAGACGAAGTCCGAGCCGCCGTCGACGTTGACCGTTGCGCCGGTGATGTAGCCGTTGCGCTGTGATGCCAGATAAGCGGTGATCGAGGCGATCTCCTCCGGAAGCCCCGCGCGGCCCAGATCGCACGGCTGGTGGAAGTTGTTGTCGATCCAGGTCATCACGTCATGTGGGTCGGTGGCATCGAGACCGTCGGCGGCCAGAATATCCTTGAGTTGTTCGGTGAAACTCGCGGTCACGATGGTGCCCGGGCACACGCAGTTGACCAGAATGCCGTCCTTGGCAAGGCTTTTCGACAGGTTCTTGGTGACGCTGGACAGTGCTGCCTTCGATGCAGTGTAGGCGACGATGCGCGGATTCTGCCGCTGAATGGAGTGCGCGGACAGCGTCACGATGCGGGCCCAGTCTGCGGCGCGCAGCATCGGCAACGCCGCGCGAATCGAACGGACGCCCGACATGGTGCCAAGCGTGAACGCGGCGTCCCATTCGGTGTCGTCCATCTGCTCGAAGTACCCGTCGCCCGGGCCGATGGTGTGAACCAGGCTGTTCAGTTGACCCCAACGGTCGGACACCGCGGAAAAACCGTGCGCGATCGACGCGGCGTCGGCCATGTCCACGCTGATGCCGACGGCGTCGGGGGCGCCGGCCGTTCGCAGCGATTCGACCGCGGCATCCAAAGCCGCCCTGTTTCTTGCCATCACCGCGACGTTGGCCCCTTCGGCGGCCAAGGTTTGGGCGATCGCCAGCCCCATGCCCTTACTGCCGCCGGTGACGACGGCTCTCGATCCGGCCAAACCCAGGTCCATCGTGCCTCCTTAGCATCGGTCGCGCGCGGTGATGTCCGCGATCGCTTCGGGTGTCACGCCGAGTCCGCGCAAGCAGAAGCGGAGGGTACGTTGACGGACATCCGCGCGTTCGCAATCGCCTGTGGTCCATTGCCGTTCAGTGCTCGTCCACACCACTCCCTGGATGGACTGCGCATCTGTCACCGGATCGATGTTGTGAAAGACGGCGTCAACCAGACCGCGTTGCAGTTGTTCGACGAGCGGCTTGAGCATCTCGGCGTACGCGGGCTGAATCAGGCCGGGGGAGGCGAACATCTGCGACTGGGCCTCCAAAGACAAGCCGCGCAGATCAGACTTGGTGGTCTCGTCGAACGCAAGGTCGAGGCGTCCGTCGATCCAGGCGGCTACCGCCTCGACTGGGTTAGTGGCCTTCGCCATTTTCCTTCGCAGTCGCCGCTTTTCGGCGCGGGCCATCTCGAGGAAGATCTCGGCAACCAGTTGGTCCTTCGATTCGAAATGCCGATAGAAGGCGCGGGTGCTCAGCTCGGAGCGGTCGAGCACAACCGCGATGCTGAGTCCCCGAACACCTCGTTCACGAATGATTTCCGACGCGGCGACCATGATGGCGCGGCGCACGTCGGGGTCGGGAGCGAGCTTGTTTCGTCGCCGGGTGAGTGGGCGGGTCATGCGGTCGCGTCGTAGGTGGCGAGGTATTCCGCGAACCGTTCGCGGACGCCCTCGGGCGTCAGCCCGTAGTCGGCCAGATCGTAGTCATGCGAGCCACGCGACCCGGGTCTGTGTTCGCCGGCCCATTGCTCGACGGAACGCGCGGTGGCGTCGGAAAACGTCAAGCCTAACGACGTGTAACTCGCCCGCAATGTTCGCACCGGGTCTTGCTGAAGGTCCGCGAAGGCCACGTCAGAAAACCGTTCGTCACCAATACGTTTGCGAAAGTCCATCGCCCGCCGAACAGCCTCGGCCCAGCTGTCGAGTTGCTCTGCGCCCAGTTCCCCCGGGTCATCATGGTCGCTGCTCCAGCTGCGTACGTATCGAATGAGGCTGCACACCGAACCGATGACCTTGGCGGGATCGCGGTGGCTCCACATGAATTTCGCGTTGGGATACGCCTCGATGAGGGCGTCGAGAGCAAACATGTGGACCGGAGTCTTCAGGTGCCACAGGGTCGGTGGGCAATGCCACTGCAGCAGCTTCAGCACCCGACGATGAAAGGTGTAAGTCTCGCGCATATCGCAGTGCATCAGCCACGCCAGGTAACTCGGGACGCGCACGGCGCCGTCGAAATGAAAGGTACGAAAACTCATGCCCATAAGATCCTGACATTCGGTCGCGGCAGTCGCCTCGGAGTTATGGAGCGTCTTCATCAACGGAAACATCTCGTCCAGCATTTTCAGGCCTTCTTCGGCCTGAGCGATACGTGGATCGGTGTCTTGGGTTGCGGCCTCCGGCGGCGGGGTCGGAGCCTGCGATTCCCACATCCGCAATGACCGAAACTGCGGGTCGGCGGCGACCAGCTGGCTCAGCGCCGTGGTCCCGGTGCGGGGTAGCCCGATGACAAATACCGGGCCGTCGACCACCTCGTCGTCGATTTCAGGGTGCTGCGCGTAGGTGGCCTCGACCTTGAGGCGCTGGATCAGCGCGTTGCTGATCGTGGCGTGCTGGATGATCCGGCCCATCTCGGACAGCTCCGCCTCGTTGTTCAGCGCATCAACCGTGCGTTGCAGGCCCTCCCGGTAGTACGGCGACCCGAAGTCGCGCAAACCCGTTGCGGCGCAGGCGCCGTCTTCAAGCTCGTCAGCGGAGAACGTCATAGCGCGAACCTTTCGTGCACGGCGCGCCGGCGCCGCTCGAGGACCGATGCCCGTTCGTCGGCGGTGATCCTTGAAGTGTCGGCAGGCAACGCGGACGCGATCTCGTCGAACGACACGACTCGCGCGTTCGGGGTGGGCGCGGTGGTGGTGCGTACGCAGCGCAGAATCATCGCGCCGTTGCTGAATCCCGCGGTGTCCAGCCAATTCGCCACCCCGGGATCGCGGCCGCACAGCACCACCCGCACCAGCCCATCAGAGTCCACGACGGCCTGATGCGCGTTCAGGCTGGACTGGCGGCGACCGTAGTGAATCGTTTCCCACCACGGATTGCCGAGCGAGAAGCTCCAGTAAACCCCCTGGGGCGGTTCGACTTCCAGGATCAGCGCCTCATCCGGGCCGAGTTCCCAACGCCCGATGACGGGCTTGTTCTCCGCGGCCGCGCCCATTGCCGTGCGGTCGATCGGGGGCAAAAAGCCATTGGCTGGGGCTGCCGCGCCGAACTGCAGAAAGAACTCGAGATTGTCGTGAACGAAGTCGCCGAGGGCGGCCAGCTGCCGTGACACCACGTGGTCGGGATCGATCGTGGGAACTTTGCGGTGCGCCCGATCGCCGATGCGTTCGATCCGCAACGACGATGGCACCTCGGTATCCCAGTCGTAGAAGAAGTGCCGCACGGTCAATGTCGGGTGGTCGCCCTCGATCCGCATCCAGTTGCCGTCGTGCTCCTGCGCGGACAACACCACCTCGAAGTTGCCGTCGCCGTCGGGTTCGAGTTCGTCGACCAAGGCATTCGCGGTCGAGGCGATGCCGTTCATCGTCTGCAGTCCCACATAGCGGGCGGTGCCACGGTTACCGAACAGCCGATAGCTTTCACCGCCGCGCAGCTTGGCGCCGGTATACAGGCAGTCCGGGCACTCCATTCCCCAGCTCACGAGGTCGGTAGTGCTTGCGCGCTGGACGCACAGGATCGGATCGGGATCGAAGCGCAACGCCTCATCGATACCGGCGGCCAGCAGCACCAGCAGGTGCCGCATCCCTGCCGCGAGATCGACCCGATTTCGGCTTGCCGGATCGGATCCGACGGTCTGGGCCCCGCTCTCAAGCCGGCGCAGCAGATGCGACCACGCCGCAGCCAGGTCGACGTCGCCGTTCGGCGGTGTCTCGGTAGCCGCCTCCGCAATCGAGTGCGGCAACCACGCCATCGGCCGCTGTGCGGCGGTCACATTGCCACTGCCTGTGCGTACATATGGGGACCTTTAACTGAGAACATTGTTTTCGCTTAACGCTAGATCACTATCACAGCGGGCCCGCGAGATGTCAATGGCGGACCACGACACCGGTAAGGTCCGATCTGTGACAAACCACGAGGTAACAGATGGTGTGACGGTCGTCCGATTCGACCATCCGCCGGTCAATGCGCAAGATCTGGACCTGCTCGAAGTCATCATCGCATCGATGCGAAAAGTAGAGGGACCTGTCGTCATCACCGGCGCCGGCCGGTGCTTCTCGGCCGGTGTCGACCTGCGTGCGCTCATCGACGGTGGCACCGAGTACGCCGAGCGCTTCGTCGCCGCGCTGTCGGAGGCGTTCCTCGCGGTGTTCGACCACCCGGCGCCAGTGGTCGCCGCGATCAACGGGCATGCCATTGCGGGCGGGTGTATCCTGGCCATGTGCGCCGACGTACGACTGATGTCGGCGGGCACGATCGGCCTCACGGAGCTTTCGGTCGGCGTCCCGTTTCCGGTGGCCGCGCTGGAGATATGCCGCTTTGCGATGGGAACGTCGGCGACCCGAGCAGCGCTGCAGGCTAAGACGATTGACGCGAACACCGCGCTGGCCCGAGGCTGGATCGACGAGGTTGTCCCGAATGACGAGCTGATTTCCCAGGCGGTTGCGACCGCGCGCGAACTCGGCGAGTACTCACCGTCTGCGTACGCGGCCACCAAGCGACAGCTGCACCAGCCGGTTCGCGTCGCGATAGACGGCGGCGCGGAAATGGATGCCGAGGTGCGGGCGAGTTGGATCAACGAGGAAACACGCGGCCGCATCGCCGCATTTGTCGAAGCGCTTGCCCGCAACCGCTAAGTTGGCCCACTGTGAGCTTTTGGATCGCCCACGCCGCGGAGACGCTGACCGAAGAGATACCCGCGACACCCGACCAGGTACGCGACTTCTACGTGGATCTGGACAACATCAAAGTCGTGCACCCGCTGGTCGTTTCGGTGCAAACCATATCGCGCAGCGAGGCCGCTGACGGCTACGTCCAGACGTATCGGGTGCGCGACCGTATCCCGTTGGGGGCGTTCGCGCTGCGGATTAGCTACTGGGCCCGCGTCGAGGTTCCGGTGCACGGAGATGTGCTCACCGAGGCGCGCCAGTTCCCCCGGGTGCGGCTGCGCGGCGCCGTGACCTTCGAGCCGATCGACTCGGGCACCCGTCTGACCGAGCGATTACAGATTGCGGCTCCCCGGCTGCTGGCCGCGACGACCCGACGCGAAGCGGTCAACGCGCACACCGCGATGTTGGCGGGCATCCGCAGCCACTTCGCGCAGTCGGCATAATCGGCGTGTGCCACACACGACGAACGCACTCGCCAACCCAGATCAGCCGCATCACGCGCTTGTGCGCGAGTTGGAACGCTACATCGCGGCCCACAATCCCGACCTGACCGACGTCAACGTGCTAAGCGTGACGGACACCGGTCGGGTCGACAAGACCCACAAGCCGGTCCGCCACTGGTACCACGTCAGCTACGAAGCGTGACAGCGATCAGCTCAGATGCTGTCGCAGCTCTCGCTTGAGCACCTTGCCGTAGCTGTTCTTCGGTAGCTGGTCGACGATCAGATAGCGCTTGGGGCGCTTGAAGCGGGCGATGCGCTGCAGCAGATGCGCGTCGAGCTCGTTGGGTTCGGCCGCGCCGACGATGAACGCGACCACGACCTCGCCCCATTCGGCGTCCGGTGCTCCGACCACGCAAGCCTCCGACACCCCCGGATGCTCGAGCAGCGCCTCCTCCACCTCGCGGGGATAAATGTTGGTGCCGCCGCTGATCACGACATCTTTCGAACGGTCGTGCAGTGTCAGGTAACCACGTGCATCGAAGGAGCCCATATCGCCGGTGCGCAGCCACCCGTTGTGCAGTGCCGCATCAGTGGCATCGGGGTTGTGCCAGTAGCCGGACATGACAACGTCTCCGCGGCAGACGATCTCACCGATCTCACCGATGCTCGCAGGTGTGTCGTCGGCGCGCAGCACCGCGACTTCCATACCCGACCGCGGGTAACCGACAGAGCCCAAGATCGCGTCGCTGGCCGCTTCGTGGTTCGCACGGCGCAAGCCCGTGATGGTCATCGGTGACTCGCCCTGGCCGTAAATCTGGGCGAAAACCGGTCCGAAGGCAGCAAGCGCTTTCTTAATGCTCTCCACGTACATCGGACCGCCGCCGTAGACGATGGTGCGCAGCTGGCTCGGGCGCGCGCGACCGGTTTCGACAACCCGCTGCACCATCGTCGGCGCGAGGAAGGCGCTGCACCCCGGATGACATTCGCACAGGTCCAGGAATTCGCCCGGATCGAACCCGCCGCGCGGCGGCACCACCTGGCGGGCGCCACGCAGCACATAGGCCGGAATGTAGAGGCCGGAACCGTGCGACATCGGCGCGGCGTGCACCAGGCTGCATCCCTCGTCGGGTGCGTCGATGTCGGCGAGGTGAGCGATCGTCATCGCCATCAGGTTGCGGTGGCTGAGCATGGCGCCTTTGGACCGGCCAGTAGTCCCGCTGGTGTAGAACAGCCAGGCCAGCGTCGACGGATCGGTGCACGGCGCCGCTGCGGGCGCAGCGAGCAGACGATCCGAGTAGTCTTCTGTCTCAATGCTTTCCACCGGAAAGCCGGAGCCTGACCCTAGCTGCGCGGCGATCGTTGCCGAGGCGAATACTTGTGAGACGCCGGCATCTTCCAGGATTTGCACCATTTCGCGGGGATGCAGTTTGTAGTTGATCGGGACCGCGACGCACTCCGCCGCCCAAATCCCGAACAGCAGTTCAACGATCTCCGGGCGATTCTCACTGATGATCGCAAGCCGCGCGCCCGCGGGGCAGTGCTGCCGAATCGAGCCCGCCAGGTGCAGCGCGCGGTCCCGCAGCTCCTGCCAGGTACAGTAGCGCCGCTCGCCGTGATACACGGCGCCGCGATCGGGAAAGCGCTGCGCGGTCTGCTCCAGCAGCGCGAACAGGTTCACCTTGCCGTCCACTCCGACGTCAACGCGAATTTCGACAGGTACTTCGTGGAGCTCCATCCACCGTCGACCACGATGGTTTGCCCGTTGATGAAACTGCCGCCGGGCGAGCACAAGAAAGCGACCGTGCTCGCCACGTCGTCGACGGTACCCAACCGCTGATGCGGTGTCATCTCGACCTGCATCCGACGAAATCGCGGATCCTGCAACCGCTCTTCGGTCATCGCCGTCTGGATGACGCCGGGAGCCACCGCGTTGCAGCGTATTCCGTGCGACCCGTACTGGCAGGCGATATGAGTGGTCAGCGCGGTCAGCCCGCCTTTGGCCGCGGAGTACGGACCGCCGCGAAGACCGCCCACGACGGCGAACGTCGAGGTGATGTTGATGATGGCCGATCCGGGCTGCATGTGCGGCAGCACGTCGCGCGCCAGCCGGAACGGCGCGCGCAACATCACGTTGAGGAAGTAATCCAGCGTCTCGTCGTCGGTCCCGTGCAGCGGTGTGGGGTTTCCGACCCCGGCGTTGTTGATCAGGAAATCGATCCGGCCCCAGCGTTCGACCGCGGTTTCGACGATCCGGCTGGGCGCATCGTCGTCGGTCAGGTCGACCGCAACGGTTGCGATACGGTCAGGTGCGCCAATGGCTTCCGCCAACTCGGCGAGCCGCTGTTCATTGCGGCCGGTGGCAACGACCGCCATTCCCATTTCGGAGAGCTTGGTCGCGCATCCGAAGCCGATACCGCCCGTTGCGCCGGTTACGATCGCTATCTGCATGTCATCCATCCGTCTTGGTGAGGGCCGCCTGGATTTGGTGCTTGAGCACCTTGCCGGCGTCGTTTCGCGGGAGTTGTTCCCAGATCACTACTTGCTCGGGTGCTTTGAATGTGGCGACCCCTTGGGCCTGCAGGAAACTGCGCAGGCTCGCGACGTCAGGACGGGACTGATCCGTCGGCACGATGACGGCGCAAGCCCGCTCGCCGGTGCGAGTATCCGGCAGGCCGACAACGGCGATCTCCGCGACTCCGGGATGGTCGATGAGGATGTCCTCGATTTCCTTGGGCGCGATGTTCTCGCCGTTGCGGATGATGACGTCCTTGGCACGCCCGGTGACGACGAGGTAGTCGTGATCGACCCAGCGGGCGAGATCACCGGTGCGGAAGTAGCCTTCGGCGTCGAACGATCCGGATTCATCGCCAGGGTGCGCGTAGCCGACCAGCATCTGCGGGCCGCGGGCCAGGATCTCGCCACCGCCGGCGGTGTCGTCGCCGAGCTTGATCTGCGCGAATCCGGCGCGGCCGTCGGTGTCCGCGGCATGGTCGGGGTCGAGCGGCGCACCGACCGTCGTCACCGGAACCTCGGTCGAGCCGTACACCCGGGTCACGACGGCGCGCGCGAAATACTCAGCCGCTCTGCGGATCAGCGACGGCGACACCGATGCGCCGCCGCAGACGAAAAGCTTGAGCTCCGGCAATCGGGTACCGGCGCGCTCGGCGGCGGCGAGTAACTGCTCCAGAAAGGGTGTCGCTCCGGCGATGTGCGTGCAGTGCTGTTCTCGGATGAGTTCAACCGCTTCATCGGCGTTCCAGCGTTCCATCAGAACCGTCGACGTGCCCAGCAGCAGCGGACATTCAAACGCGTAGATGGAGCCGCCGATGTGCGCGATCGGCGACGGCACCAGAAACCTGTCGCCGGGCCGTACCTGCCAGTAGTCGCGGAGCTGGCAGATCAGCGCGTGCATCGAGTTGTGGCTGTGCAGAACACCTTTAGGCCGACCCGTGGTCCCCGATGTATAGAGGATCATGCGCACCGCATCCGGATCCAGCGTCGGCAGCTCGACGGCCGGCGAGGTCGCCGTGGGCAGCGATGCGCCACCGCGGACCACGACGACCTCCGGCGGTGAATCCATCTGGCTGACCACCCGATCCAGCATCGCCACATAGTCGTGCCGCGCGAAAACCGATGGCACGAAAATCATCCGAGTGTCTGCGTCGTTGAGAATGAACAGCAGCTCCCGCTCCCGCAGCGACGGCAGAATCGGGTTCACCACCATTCCGGCCATCGTCGCGGCCAGGTAAATGATCGTGGCCTCATGCCAATTGGGCAGCATCAACGACACCACGCTGCCGACCGGCATGCGGGCAAGCATCGTCTGCGCCAGTGCCGACGCCTGGTCGTAAAGGCTTCGGCAGTCCAGTTGGCATGCCGCGTCGATCAGCACGATTCGCTGCGGTGTGCGCTGCGCGGCCTCGACCAGCGAGTCGGCAAGGGTGCCACGCACCCACCACCCGTGCCCGTAGGCGTCGGCGGCCCGCTCGTCGTCCCAGCGGACCTGTCGTCCATCGATCAGTTTTCCGGTCACATTGCTTGGCATCGCGATCTATGGGTGAGGTTAGCTGCGCACGCGTCGCATCGTCATCGAGTGACGGAAACGCGCGGCGGGATGCGTGTTGATCGTCACCTGGGCGACCTCGCCGTCGGACGTGGTGTAGGTGCGGTGCACCTCGAGTCCCGGGCTATCGCCGTCGACGCTGAGCTCCTCGGCGAGCAGCGGCGAGATCAACACCGCTGCGATCTCTTGGCGAACCTCGATGATGCTCAGCCCGAAAAGGTCTTCGATCAGCGGGAAGATCGGACCGGTATGACGTGGCAGCAGTCTGCCCACGGCCGCGAATGCCCGGTTGATGTAGTACTCGGTTCGGCACACCGGAAACGTCGCACCCTCGATCCGCCGGAAACCACGGACGGCCAACCATTCTTCGCCGCGGCTGAGCCCGGTTCGGGTGGCCAGCTCATCGTCGATCATCACCATTCCGGTGGACTCGATCGCGAATTGCGCGCCGGTCGCGAAGGCCAGCAGGTCGTTGATCGAGACGACGTCTTGAACGTAGGAGTCTGAGGAGGGCCGCGGTACGACCAGCGTGCCGGCCCGGGGTCGGGATGCGACGAGATTGTCGTCGCGTAGCCGTCGCAACGCCTCCCGGACGGTGTAGCGACTGACCGAAAACCGCTCGCACAGTTGATGTTCGGTGGGAAGCTGCGACCCCACCGGGTATACTCCGTCGACGATTTCTTTCCGCAATGCTCGCGCGACCTGAAGGTAGCGGTGGTCGGCTGATCGGTCGTCAGCCATGGAGACCGTCCTGCCGCAATGCCAACACGCTGCCCTCCGCGTCGGCCGACACGTAGAGTGTGTCGTCCGACCCGGCGGCGATGCCGGCGAACGGCCCCTGCGGCCCGGAGAACGGCGGCATGCCCTTCAGCGGCTTGGGTGATACGCCGGGCGGAGCGCCGATCGGCAAGCCGGAGGCGATCGTGTGCCGGCTTGCATCCTCGAGATCGACGGCGATCAACGCCTTGGCGTCGGCGTCGACAACGTATAGCTGCCGCCCGAGAACGAGAATGCCTTGCGGCCTTTGCAAGTCGTCCACCACGGTTTGGACGCCGGATGCTGTCAGTCTGACCACCCGGCCTGCACCCGCCTCGGCGACCAGGCAGGCGCCGTCGGGCGTGATCGCCAGCCCGATCGGATCGTGCAGGCGCGACGCGATCACCTCGACGTGGCCGGCGTGGATCGACAACACCCGTCCGGTCCCGAGTTCGGCCGCGACCACGGCACCGTCGGCGGTGATCGCCACGCCGTAGAGCTGATCCAATCCGTCTGCCAGCACCTCGGTTTCGCAGCGGGCGGGCCGGTAGCGCGACACCTGACCACCGGAGGTGGTGACGACGAACTCACCGGGTCCGGCCGGCACCAGGCCGCGCAGGAAACCCGGGTAGCCCGGGGTGAACAGCATGCCGACGGTCTGCAATGTGCGGTCGGGCGTCACAACGTAGAAGTAGGTGCCGTCGGCGATGTAGAGGTTGCCGTCGGCCCCGACGGCCAGATCCAGCGGCCAGTTCAGCCCGCCCGGCAACACGGTCGAAGTTCCCCCGCCGCTGAGGATTTCGGTGATCTCGCCGGTGAAATTCGAGACGAACAGCCGATCCCCTACAAAGGTCGAGTTGTCCAGGCCGGGGCTGAGATTGGCCAGTACTGTCTGCTCGCCGGTGCGCGGCTCGATGCGTAACACCTGGCCGCTGTGTACCTGGGTCGAAACGATGTGGCCTGTCGGATCGAACTTCACCGAGTCGGGCACGCCGAGGCCGGTGGCGACCGTCTCGGGCGTACCGCCGTCAAGGGCGATCCGCCAGATTTCGTTGGCGCCCATCACCGGGAAGTACAGCAAGCCGTCCGGGCCGACCTCCATCGCGTTGGGCGACGGGACATTTTCCAGCAGCACCCGCGGCGGACCGCCGCCCAAGTCAAGCTCGAGAATGCGCCCGCCCTCGCGGCACTCACCGATGAACAACCGGCCCTGATGGACGGTGATTCCGTTGGCGGACGGGACATCGTCGCGCAGCACCCGAGTGCGGCCGTCGGCGCTGCGCGCGCTGACCCGACCGTCCATGACCTCGGTGGCGTAAAGGTTGCCGCGCGGGTCGAAAGCCACGTCGTCCGGCGCGATGATGTCGCCGCCCTTGGCGCTGATCGTTTCCAGCCCACCGGTCCCGATGTCGAGGGCGCTGATCTGGCTGCCGGTCACCTGCGCGATGTAGATCCGGCCGTCGGGGCCGGTCCGCAGACCGTTCGCGCCGAACAGCCGGCTCGGCGGGGTGAGCCGCTCGCACCGCCAGCCCTCGGCGAGGATCGGTGACATCCCGGCACCCGAGCGCCCTTGTTGTAGCAACATCGGTGGTGACCTCCGGGCCGAGTTGTCAGGGCGTTTCAGCCGGTGACGATAGCAACAGAGCTTGGTCCAGACAATAGATCGGGAGGGCTCCGATGACCCCACTTGACGCTCAGCCATTTGCAGAGAATCATATTCTCAATTATGCACATCCGCCTATGTTGTCCGGACAAAAGCAATAGTGGCCGATAACCTGCTCAGTCTTGACCATCGCGTGGTGGTGGTGGCCGGGGCCGCGGGCGGCGGCATCGGCACCACCGTAACGCGCATGGTGGCCGAGGCCGGCGCGACGGTGATCGCGGTCAGCCGGGGCAAGCAAAATCTCGACGACCATATTGCGCCGCTGATCGAGCAAGGACTGTCGATCGTTCCAGTGGCTGCCGACGTCGCGACCGACGACGGCGTGGCGGCCGCGATAGAACAGGCGGTGCGCGCCGACGGCGACCTGCATGGGCTGGTCAACGTCGCTGGCGGTGCCGCGCCGTCGACCTGGATGCCTGCGACCCGGGTGACCCGCAGCGATTGGCGCGACCTGTTCACCCAAAACCTGGAAGCCACGTTCTTCATGAGCCAGGCGATGGCCGCCGAACTGAAAGCACGCAAACGGCGGGGATCGATCGTCTCGATCTCCTCGATCAGCGGGATGAACACCGCGCCGTTCCACATCGCCTACGGCACGGCCAAAGCGGCGGTTGCGGCGATGACCCGTACGATGGCCGTCGAACTGGCCCTCGACGAAATTCGGGTCAACGCGGTGGCCCCCGGGGTAACCGCGACGCCGGCCTCGCGCACTTACGTCGATGAGGACGCCGGGCGCGATCGCCGCGCCATCGCGATGGGTCGACGCGGCCGTCCCGAGGAAATCGCCGGCGCCATCCTGTTCCTGTTGTCGGACCTGTCCAGCTACATCACCGGGCAAACGCTTCTGGTAGACGGCGGCCTGGACCTTAAATGGACACATCTGGACGCCGACAACACCTCGCTGTTCCTCAAAGACGACTCCTTCCGAGCTGCGATAAGGAGCATGTGATGACCGATCTAGCCAAGGATGTGAATTCGGCAGCGGCTGAGGAACTTTCGAAACCCACGACGATCGGCGTCGAGGCGTACATCAGCGAGAGCTACGCCCGCGCCGAGCGCGACAAGCTGTGGCGAAAAGTCTGGCAGCAGGTTGGCCGTGTCGAGGAACTGCCCGAGGTAGGCAGTTACCTGACCTACGACATTCTCGACGACTCGATCATCGTGGTGCGCACCGGCGACACCGAGTTCAGGGCCCACCACAACGTCTGCATGCACCGCGGCCGCCGGCTGATCGACACACCCGAGGGGGCGAAAAACGCCCGCGGCCGCGCCCGCAAGTCGTTCGTCTGCGGCTTCCACGGCTGGACCTACGGCCTGGACGGGGCGTGCACGTACATCCGCGAACAGCAAGACTGGCAGGAAGCGCTGACGCCCGACAACACCCACCTTCGACCAGTCAAGGCCGACACCTGGGGCGGTTGGTTGTGGATCAACATGGACCCCGACAGCGAACCGCTGGCCGATTACTTGTTCCCCGCTGCGAAGATTCTCGACCCATTCGGCCTGGAAAACATGCGCTGCAAATGGCGCAAGTGGCTGTCCTTCGATTGCAACTGGAAAGTCGCGCTGGAGGCGTTCAACGAGACCTACCACGTCTACACAACCCATCCGGAGTTCAACAAGTTCGGCGAATTCAAGGGATGGGCCAGGGCGCAGGGCAAACACAGCAACATCGGCTATGACGCGCCAGAGGATCTGGAGGCCACCAAGTCCAAGATCCGCCTCGGCATCGGCGCCGATCCGCGTGTGTCGACGGCGGAGATGCAGGTGTACACGATGGAGCAGACCAACGCCACCACCACTCAGACGCTGGTGAACGCCGCCAAGCGGCTGGTTGACGAATTGCCCGAGGGGACACCGGCCGACAAGGTTCTCGAGCATTGGCTGGCATCAGCGCGCCGAGACGACGAAGCCCGCGGCGTGATCTGGCCGACCATTCCCTCCGACATTCTCGGACAGGCCGGCACCGCATGGCAGATCTTCCCGAACTTCCAGATCGGGCAAGGCCTGACCAGCGCACTGTGCTACGGCGCGCGGCCGCACCCCAGCTACAACCCCGACAAATGCCTTTTCGAGGTGTCGGTGTTCGAGCTGTACCCGAAGGGCCAAGAGCCCGAGACCGAGTGGGAATACACACCGGTCGGTGACCCTCGGTGGCGGTCGGTTTTACCACAGGACTTCTCCAACATGGCCGCAGTTCAGCAGGGCATGAAATCCCTTGGTTTCCCGGGCACCAAGCCCAACCCGTACCGCGAACGCAGCACCGTCAATCTGCACCACCAGTTGTCGAAGTACATGGGTACCGGCGAACCCCAGGAGCTTTCAGGCGAGGAGTCCCCACTGGCATGACGATGTACCAAAACGACTGCGGGCCAACACAGACCCCCGACGACGTCGACATCGACGCGCTGCGCGAGAAATACCGGCAGGAGCGTGATAAGCGGCTGCGTCCGGAGGGGTCGAAACAGTACGTGGAACTAAAGGACGACTTTGCAGAATTCTCCGAGGTCGATCCTCACACCCCGGCGACGCCACGCATGCCGATCGACGAGAACATCGAGGTGGCGGTTCTGGGCGGAGGCATCACCGGACTGCTGGCCGGCGCATACCTCAAGAAGGCGGGCGTCGATGACGTGCACATCATCGAGATGGGCGGGGACTTCGGCGGGGTCTGGTATTGGAACCGCTTTCCAGGAATCCAATGCGACAACGACGCGTACTGCTACATCCCGATGCTGGAAGAACTTAACTACCTTCCATCAAAGAAGTTCGCCGACGGTGCCGAGATCTACGAGCATTGCCGCCGCATCGCAAAGCATTTCGGACTCTACGACGGCGCGATCTTCTCCACCCAGGTTCGTGCGGCGCGCTGGGATGAGACGATCAAGCGCTGGCGCTTGTGCACTAATCGCGGTGACGACATTCGTGCCCGGTTTGTGGTGATGGCACAGGGCTCATTCAACCGGCCGAAGCTGCCCGGCATCCCCGGCATTAAGGACTTCAAGGGACATATGTTCCATTCCGCTCGCTGGGATTACGATTACACGGGTGGCGCCGCCGACGGCGGACTGCACAAGCTGCATGACAAGCGGGTTGCGCTCATCGGTACTGGTGCGACCGGTGTGCAGCTGGTTCCGCACCTGGGCCGAGATGCCCAGCACCTCTACGTCTTTCAGCGCACGCCCTCATCGGTGGACCTGCGTGGCAACGAGCCCACGGACCCGCAGTGGGCGACTTCCCTGCAGCCCGGCTGGCAGGAGAAACGCAAGCGCAACTTCCACCGCTGGTCACCGTTGGGGGAAGGAGCGGTATTCGACGAGCCAGATATGGTCTGCGATTTCTGGACTGAACTCGGGCGCAACCTGACCGCGCGGATTGCGGCCGCCGACAATCCGGCAGCACTGACCATCGAGCAGATCATGGTGATCCGCGAAGAAGAGGATTACAAGGTGATGGAGCGGTTGCGGCGCCGCGTCGGGGAGCTCGTCGAGGACCCGCAGACGGCCGAAGCGCTCAAACCGTACTACCGATTCATGTGCAAGCGGCCCTGCAGCAACGACGAATACCTGCCGACGTTCAATCGCCCGAACGTCACTTTGGTCGATGTGTCGGAATCCAAAGGCGTGGAACGGCTCACCGAGAACGGGATCGTCGCCAACGGCGTCGAGTACGAAGTCGACTGCGTCATCTTCGCCAGCGGTTTCGAGATCACCACTGACATCAGCCGTCGGTACGCGGTCGATGTAATCGAGGGCCGTGACGGCCTGTCGCTCTTCGATCACTGGCGCGACAGCTACAAATCGCTCCATGGCATGACCAGCCGAGGCTTCCCCAATCAGTTCTTCACCGGCTTCATCCAGGGCGGCGTGGCGGGGAACACCACCGCGATGCTCGAGCAACAGGCCGAACACATCGCTTACATTATTTCCGAAGCAGTGGCGCGCCGCGCGACGACCGTCGAGCCGAGCCAGGAAGCTCAAGACAACTGGGTCAAGACAATCCGCGAAACTTCGATAGACGGCTCGGAATTCGCGATTTCCTGCACGCCAGGTTATTACAACAATGAGGGCGGCGGAGGGGGCGAGGGCATCCGCTCGGCCATCGGCGACCCCTACATGCCGGGCTTCTACGTGTTCGACGACCTCATACGGGAGTGGCGCGACAAGGGCGACCTGGAAGGTCTGGTCTTGGGCGCATGACGGTCACGACGTTCTCAACCCGCGATCTCACGTCGCGCATCGCCAGCGTAATCCGCGCCGAAAAGCGCGATCTGCTCAGTGGTGTGCACGCGGGTATGCTCCGAGAGCTGCTCGAACGACGAGGGGTGTTGGTTTTTCCGCAGATCCACTTCACCGACGAGGAACACATCGCGTTCACCGAGACGTTGGGCACGCTGGCGACCGAACGACGCGGAGAGCAGGTCTACAACGTCACTTTGGATACCGCCGTCAATAAGCACGCGGATTACCTGAAAGGATCCCTGTACTGGCATATCGACGGGACGATGAACGAGGTGCCCATCTTCGCGTCGTTATTGTCTAGCAAGGTGCTTCCCCGAGACGGCGGGGGTGACACCGAGTTTTGCAACACCTATGCCGCCTACGAAGCTCTGCCCGACGAGGACAAGCAGGCGCTCGAGTCGCTGCGGGCGATGCATTCAACGTGGAATACGCTGCTGTACTACGGCCCCGAGCCCGACATCACGACATTAAGACAGATGATGGCCCTCGGCGAGCGGGAGTTGCCCTTGGTCTGGACACATCGGTCCGGGCGCAAGTCGCTCATCCTCGGTTGTACCGCCAGTCGCATTCTCGGCATGGACATCATGGCGAGCACCGAAACGCTGGTGCGTCTGCGCGATTGGGCGACTCGGCCGGAATTCGTGTACCGCCACATGTGGTCTGTCGGCGATCTGGTGATGTGGGACAACACCGGCACGATGCATCGCGCGCGGCCCTACAATCCCGAATCCGGGCGGATGCTGACCCGGACCAAACTCGCCGGTGAGGAACCGTTCACTTGAGCGGAATCGCTGAGCAGCAACTGAGATTCGACGACCGCGTCGCCGTGGTGACCGGCGCCGGTCGCGGGTTGGGCCGCGCATACGCGGAACTGCTGGCATCGCGCGGAGCGAAGGTCGTCGTCAACGACTCCGGCGGCAGCCTCGCCGGCGAGGGCGTGGACGCCGGGCCGGCCGAGCAGGTGGTCAGCGCGATCGCCGCGGCCGGAGGACAAGCCGTCGCGTGCGCCGAGTCGGTGACGACCCGCGAAGGTGGAGATGCGATTGTCCGGACCGCGCTCGAACACTACGGTCGCCTCGACATCCTGATCCATAACGCGGGCAACGTCCGTCGCGGCTCGCTGAAGGAGATGAGCTACGAGGATTTCGACGCGGTACTCGACGTGCACCTTCGTGGCGCTTTCAACGTTGTGCGACCCGCATTTCCGGTGATGTGCCAGGCTGGCTACGGGCGCATTGTGCTGACGTCGTCGATCGGCGGCTTGTACGGAAACCGCGACGTAGCCAACTACGCAGCGGCCAAGGCCGGCGTGATCGGGCTGTCCAACGTCGCGGCTATCGAAGGTGCCGACGAGGGCGTGACATGCAACGTGATCGTTCCGGCCGCGGTGACACGAATGGCCGCGGGAATCGACACCTCGGCCTACCCGCCGATGGGCCCGGATCTGGTTGCGCCCGTGGTGGGTTGGCTCGCACACGAATCCTGTTCGGTGACCGGGGAGATGTTCATCGCGCTGGCGGGCCGGGTGGCGCGGGTGGTCGTCGCCGAGGCCCCGGGCGTGTGCCGGCCGTCGTGGACGGTTGAGGATGTCGGCGAGTATCTGGAGGCGATTCGAAAGGTAGAGGCGCCGCTCGTTTTTCCGGTCGTACCCGACGGCCATGACCAGCACATCCGCTACAGCTTCGAACTGGCGCACCGGTCGAGCGATCGAGGCGCACTCCATGGCTAGCCCAACGCGGACGGGACCGCTGGCCGATGTGCGGGTAATCGACCTCACCGCCATGGTGATGGGACCTTACTGCACGCAAATCATGGCCGACATGGGTGCTGACGTGATCAAAGTCGAACCGCCACAGGGCGATAACACCCGCTACATCTCGGTAGGTCCGGCGCCGGGCATGAGTGGAGTGTTCGTCAACGTCAACCGCGGCAAGCGCAGCATCGTGTTGGACCTGCAAACCGACGCCGGAACACGGGCGCTGCGCGCGCTGCTTGAGACCGCGGATGTGTTCATCCACTCGATGCGCGCCAAAGCGATCGCCAAGCTCGGCTTCTGCTACCAAGACGTCGCCGCGATCAACCCGGCGATCGTCTACACCAATTGCTACGGGTACGGGCGCCGCGGACCCGACCGCGACCGGCCCGCCTATGACGACACGATCCAGGCCGAATGCGGTCTGCCGGCGGTACAAGAGCAACTGACCGGCGAGGCCGACTACGTCGGAACCATCATGGCCGACAAGGTCGCCGGGCTGACCGCGCTGTACGCGACGACAATGGCGTTGTTTCATCGCGAGCGCACCGGGGAGGGGCAGGAAGTCGAGGTCGCCATGTTCGAAACCATGGCCACGTTCATGCTTGTCGAACACGCCAACGGCGCCCTGTTCGATCCTCCCTTGGGGCCGGCGGTGTATCCGCGTACCGTGGCGCCCAACCGTCGCCCGTATCGCACCAGCGATGGCCACGTCGCCGCATTGATTTACAACGACAAGCACTGGAATGCGTTCATCAACGCGGTGCGGCCGCCGTGGGCCAGTGAGCTGTATTCGACGCTGGAACAACGTGCCCGCCAGATTGACACGGTGTATGGACTAGTGGCCGAGACGCTGAAACAGCGGACGACGCAGGAATGGCTGGCGCTGTTCGGCGAACTCGAGATACCGGCCGCGCCACTCAATACGCCCGGCGACTTGTTCGACGATCCGCATCTCAACGCCGTCGGCATGTTCGAGACCGTCGACACCCCGCACGGACCGGTGCGCTTCCCGGGCGTACCCGCCTGGTTCTCACGAACACCGGGTCGCGTTGCGGGACCGGCGCCAGAGCTGGGCGCCGACACCGCCGAGATCCTCGACGAGCTAGATCTGGCGGTCGACGTGACACCCATGTCTCGGGCCGAAAACGACTCGCTCGACGGTATCTATCCCTAAGGAGTTTTCCACCATGGCTGTGCCCGTTTACAAACGCATGCTCGACCTGTTCGAGGCGGAGGGTGTGAATACGTTGTTCGGTATCCCCGACCCGAACTTCGTGCACCTGTTCCTAGAGGCGGAATCGCGTGGCTGGGCGGTGATCTCGCCTCATCACGAGGAGAGTGCGGGTTTCATGGCCGAGGCCGTCTCGCGGATGACGGGCAAGCCGGGCTTGTGCATCGGCACGCTGGGTCCCGGCGTGGCCAATATCGCCGGGGCGATGATGTGCGCCAAGGTCGAGAACTCGCCGGTCATCTTCCTCGGCGGCCAGCGGGCACGCATCACCGAGCGGCGAGTACGGCGTGGACGCATCCAGTTCGTCCGCCAGGAAGCGCTTTTCGCGCCGACGGTGAAGTACAGCGCGTCGATCGAATACGCCGACCAAACCGATGAAATCATTCGAGAGGCGATTCGGCGCGCGATGTCGACGACGCCCGGCCCGGCTTACGTCGAGTTCCCGTCTC
>Ga0209656_10000619_pt1 | contig 23354 bp, 23 predicted proteins | sample BogFormECP12_OM2_FD_188239 | JGI IMG/M metagenome (GOLD analysis project Ga0209656, IMG submission 188239) | Bog forest soil microbial communities from Calvert Island, British Columbia, Canada - ECP12_OM2 (SPAdes) (version 2) | ecosystem: Environmental > Aquatic > Freshwater > Wetlands > Bog ... | reverse complement strand
TGCTACGTCATCAACCACAGCGACGCCGAGGTCGCCTACGTGGACCACGAGCACGCGCCCATGTTCGCCGCGCTGCGCGACAGCGGCCAGCTGGAGAAGACGCGGCACATCATCGCGGTCGGCGGCCCAGCCCCCGAGGGGATGCTGACCGACGCCGACATCGCGGCAGCGCCGGCCGACGCGCCCGACGCGGGGGACGCCGCCGGCACGGGCGGGACGATGATCTACACCTCCGGCACGACCGGCAAGCCGAAGGGCGCGGTCCGGGCCGGCGGCCCGGACCCGGAAATCCTCGGCGCGCTGCTGGGCCTGTTCGGCTACCGGCCCGACGACATCTACATCACTTCCGGCCCGCTGTACCACAGCGGCCCCAGCGCGTTCATGGGCGCCGGGCTGCTCTTCGGCCAGACGATCATCGTGCAGCGCAAGTTCGACGCCGAGGACTGGCTGCGGCTGGTGGACAAGTACAAGGTGACCTCGACGTTCTCCGCGCCGGCGCTGGTCCGGATGATCTGCGCGCTGCCCAGCGAGGTCAAGGACCGCTATGACCGCTCCTCAATGCGCGTCATGATCGCCAACGCGGCACCGTGGAGTTACGCGCTCAAGCAGCAGTACGTGGCGGACTTCCCGCCCGAGTCGCTGTTCGAGGTCTACGGGTCGACCGAGCTCGGCGTGGACACCGTGCTCCTCCCCGCGGACCAGATGCGCAAGCCCGGATCCTGCGGCAAGCCGGCTCCCGGTATCGAGATCACGCTGTTCGACGAGGACGGCAACGAGGTCACCGGTACCGGGCCGGACCATCCCGGCGAGGTTTTCGTGCGGTCCAAGAGCGCGTTCGACACCTACTACAAGAACGACGCCAGCTACGCGGCGAACAGCCGCGGCGACTTCCACACGGTCGGCGACGTCGCGTACTGGGACGACGAGGGCTACCTGTACATCTGTGACCGCAAGACCGACATGATCATCACCGGCGGCATGAACGTCTATCCTGCCGAGATCGAGGCCGCGCTGGAGCAGCACCCCGAGGTCTACGACGTCGCGGTGTTCGGGATCCCGTCACAGGAGTGGGGCGAGGTAGTGCACGCGACCGTCGTGCGAGCCCCGGGATCGTCGCTGACCGGCGAGGAGATCACCGCGTTCGCGCGCGAGCACCTGGCCAGCTACAAGGTGCCGCGATCGGTCAGCTTCATGGACGAGCTGCCGCGCACCGGCTCGGGCAAACTCCTCAAGCGCCAGCTCCGGGCCCCCTACTGGGCCGGCCGCACCACCAAGGTCGGCTAGCTCCACTCGCCACCGCGCTACAGCGACGGAGCCATCGTGGCGCTGACGGTCGCCCGGCGCCGCCCTGATCTCGTGCGGCGGCTGGTATTCGTCGCCGGGGTCTTCCACCACGACGGGTGGGAGGAGGGAGTGCTCGACGACGAACCACCGGAGTTCCTCAGGCAGAGCTACGGCGAGCTCTCACCCGACGGAATCGCCCATTATGGCGTGGTTGTCGCCAAGCTGGCGGCGATGCACGCCAGTGAGCCCGCGCTATCCGAGGCCGACCTGCGGAAGATCGCGATGCGAACCCTGGTCATGATCGGCGACGACGACCAGGTCCGTCCCGAGCACGCGATCGCGATGTACCGGAACCTGCCCGACGCCGAACTCGCCATCGTCCCAGGCACCTCGCACGGGCTGCTGGCGGAAAAGCCTGCCCTGTGCAACGAGCTCATCGCCGAGTTCCTGACCAGGGATCCAGTCCAGGCACTCGCCCCGATCCGCCGGGCCCCCGCATTATCCAGAACGGCCGCGGCTGACTCCCCAGGGCCGCCCTTCTCCCGCCGCTGCGAAGCAGTCGTCCGATCGCGTGCGTTTGTGACATTCTCGGATGATCATGCAGCCGCGATCGAAGGAGTTCACGCATGCCTGACCGCAAGCGGGTCGGTTTCATCGGGCTTGGGCACATGGGCTCGGCCATGGCCCGCAGGCTCATCGACGCTGGCTACGACGTCACGGTCTGGAGCCGGTCGGCCGTACACGTTGACGAGGCGGCGGCGCACGGCGCGACCCGCGCGGACTCGCCCGCCGCCGCGATCGCGACCGGCCACGTGTTCTCGATGCTGGCCAACGAGGACGTGGTCCGGGCGGTCCTCCCGGCCAGCCTGCTGAACGAGGCCCCGCCCGGCTTCATCCATGTCAACCACGCCACGATCAGCGCCCGCGCGGCCGATGAATTCGCCGCCCACGCCGCGGCCAGCGGATACGGCTACGTCGCCGCCCCGGTGATCGGGCGGCCGAACGCGGCCGCCGCGGGCGCCCTCACCATCCTGGCCGCGGGCATACCGGAGGCGGTCGAGGTCTCGATGCCCATGTTCGAGGTCATGGGCCGCCGGGTCTGGCCGTACGGTCCCGTCGCGTCGGCGGCGAACCTGGCCAAGATCGCGGTGAACTACCTCATCGTCCACGCCCTGCAGGCCCTGGCGGAGTCGATCACGCTGCTCGAGCGGGCCGGCCTGGACACCGGCCAGTTCGTCCAGATGATCAACGACAGCATCTTCCCCGGCCCCGTCTACGGCGGCTACGGCGACGCGATCGCCCGCGCCAGCTACACCCCGCCCGGGTTCACCACGGTCCTTGGCCGCAAAGACCTGCTGCTCGCTCTCGACGCGGCGGCCGAAGCCGGCGTCGGCCTGCCTAGCGGCCCCGTCCTGCGGGACATCTTCGAAACCACGGTGTCCGAGATCGGCGAGGACCTCGACTGGGCCGCCATCGCGGAAATCACCCGTCGCGGCCCCGCGGCCTGAGGCCGCCAGAGCGGTGCGAGGATGGGAAGCATGAACACTACACAGTTCGAGAAGATCAAGGTCGGCCACGGCTTCTTCGGCGCCCTCGACCAGAGCGGCGGCAGCACTCCGAAAGCGCTCGAGGAGTACGGCGTCGGCCGGGACCGCTACAGCAACGACGCAGAGATGTTCGACCTGGTCCACGCCATGCGGACCCGCGTGCTGACCAGCCCCGCGTTCGACGGCTCGCGCGTCATCGCGGCGATCCTGTTCGAGCAGACCATGGACCGGAACGTCAATGGCGTTCCCACAGCCCAGTACCTCTGGGACGAAAAGAACGTGGTTCCGTTCCTGAAAGTCGACAAAGGGCTCGCCCCGCAGCAGGACGGCGTGCAGCTCATGAAACCCATCGACACCCTCGATGACCTGCTCGCGCGTGCCCAGCGGCACCAGATTTTCGGCACCAAGATGCGGTCGGTGATCGCCGACGCCAACGAAACCGGGATCGCGGCGATCGTGGACCAGCAGTTCGAGTACGCCAGCCGGATCATGGCGGCCGGCCTCGTGCCGATCATGGAACCCGAGGTCAGCATCTCCAGCCCGCACAAGGAGCAGGCCGAGGCGCTGCTGCGCGACGCCATCGCCAAGCACGTGGGAGCACTGCCCGAGAGCGCTGTCGTCATGCTGAAGCTCACCATCCCGACCCGTCCCGGCCTGTACGCCGAGCTCGCGGCCGACCCGCGGACCTTGCGGATCGTCGCCCTGTCGGGCGGCTACAGCCGGGACGAGGCCTGTGCCCTGCTCGCGCGGGACCCCACGCTCATCGCGAGCTTCTCCCGCGCGCTCCTCGAAGGACTGACGGAAGGGCAGACCGACGCGGAGTTCAACGCCCAGCTCGAATCCTCGATCGAGCAGATCTACCAGGCCTCGGTGCACAAACAGCCGGCCGTCTCCTGATTTCATGCTGATCGCATGATGCGCCCCATGGAGCGGCTGACGTTGGGTGGTTTCTGAGGGGAAACGCCCTCCCTGGTATTCCGGGAGGTAACAATGCCTGACCGTGCGGCCAGCGACACACCAGCCCGGGCCGTTTCCGCCGGCGACATCATACTGACGTCCAAGATCACGCCGCCGGACATTCCCGGCTGGGCGGTGCCGCGCCCGCGGATCACCAGGCTGATTGCCGAAGGCACACGATGGTGCCCGCTGACGATCATCACCGGCCCGCCCGGTGCGGGCAAGACGATGGCCCTGGCCTTGTGGGCCGCGGCCGAACCAGGGACGGTGGCCTGGGTGGGCCTCGATGAGTTCGACAACCGGCCCGGTGCGTTCTGGTCCTATGTCGTGGCGGCGCTGCGCCAGTCCGGTGTCGTCATCCCGAAGGCCCTGCGGCCCGGCCAGCCGGGGGAGGCCGGCGATTACCGGTTCCTGCTGCGGCTTACGGCGGAACTGGCCGCCCAGGACCCTCCGGTCACGCTGGTCCTTGATGACCTGCACCTATTGACCGATCCCGAGGTGCTCAAGGAGCTCGAGTTCGTACTGCGCAACGTGGGGCCCAGCCTGCGGCTCCTCGTCGCGTCGCGGATGGATCCGCTGCTGCCGCTGCACCGGTACCGGCTGGCCGGGCAGCTGACCGAGATCCGGGCCAGTGAGCTCGCGTTCAACCTCGACGAGGCCGGCCAGCTGCTGGGCCAGCACGGCGGGCTGCTCACCGCGGACGCCCTGGAGAACCTGAACCGGCGAACCGAGGGCTGGGCGGCGGGCCTGCGCCTGGCCGCGATATCGCTGGGCACTCATCCCGACCCGGACCTGTTCGTCAAAGAGCTGATCGCCGAGGACAGCGCCCTGACCTGCTATCTGGTCGATGAGGTGCTCGACATCCAGCCGCCCAGGGTGCGTGAGGTCCTGTTGAGCACGAGCATCCTGGAGCATGTCAGCGCCGCGGCGGCCATCGAGCTGACCGGCGATGAGCAGGCCGGGAGCATCCTGGCGGACCTAGCGCGCACGAACGCGCTGGTCGAGCCCATCGGGTCCGGGTGGTACCGGTACCACACGCTGTTCGCCGAGATGCTGCGGCTGCGGCTGCGGTACGAGCGTCCGGACCGGGTGACCGCCCTCTATCACCGGGCAGCCCGGTTCTACGAGCGGAATGGCATGCTCACCGACGCGGTGCGGTGCGCCGCGGCCGCCGGTGACTGGCCGCTGGCGGCGGGAATGGTCATCGGCGACCTGGCCATCGGCCAGCTGATCGAGCTCAGGGACGGCCAGTGCCTGGCTGGTGAGTTCGCGAGCATGCCGGCGGGTCACGCCTGGACCGGGCCGCAGCCCTACCTGGTGTCGGCCGCCGCGGCACTGTCGGCCGGCCAGCATGACGCCTGTGCCGCCGCGCTGGATGCCGCCGGCGGCCTGCTTGCGGGCCTTCCCGCTGACGAGCAGGCCACGGCCGGGCTCGCCGCGGCGGTGATCCGGCTTGCCGTCTGCCTGCGCACCGGGGACCTGACGGCGGCCGCGGCCGCCGTCAGCGAGGCGGAGCTGATGCTCGGCGAGGTCCCGGGCGGGAAGCTGGCCCGGCATCCGGATGTCAGGCGGCGGGTGTCGTCCGGCCGCGCCGCGGTCGAGCTGTGGTCCGGGCGACCGGACGAGGCGGCGCGCGTCCTCGAGACGGCCCTGGCCGCCGAAGCCGCTTCCGGCCGCGAATACGAGCGGTCCGGCTTGACCGGGCGGCTGGCGCTGGCCGAGGCGGTGCGCGGCCGGCTCGGCCGCGCCGCCGAGCTGGCCGAGCAGGCGTCCGCCATGGCGAACGATCATCGCCCGTCCGGACCTGGCCCCGCGCCGCTGGTCGCGCTCGCCTGGGTTCACCTGGCACGCAATGAGCTGCGCGACGCGCGCGGCTGCCTCAAGCAGGCGGACGCCGCTCTCGGCATCCGGCCGGACAAGCTGACCGGGGCGGCGGCCTACCTGGCCGCCGCCCGCTGCGCCATGGCCGAAGGGCGCCCCGGCGCGGCCATCCAGATCATCTCCCGGTCCCGGACCGGATGGTCCGTTCCGGCCTGGATCGACCAGCAGCTGAGCCTGGTGGAGTCGCGGGCCTGCGCGGCCGTCGGCGAAATCCAGGCCGCGCTGTCCGCGGCCGGACGGGCCGGCCCCTCGCCCGAGGCGGCGGTCGCGCTCGCCCATGTCCATGCGGTGGCCGGCGACGGTCAGGCCGCGCAGCGCGCGCTCGCCCCGGCGCTCGCGGCCGACGGCCAGGAGCCGGACTGGGTGCGCTTGCAAGCGTGGCTCGTGGACGCCCGGCTCGCTTACCAGGGCGGCGACGACGGGCGCGGCCGCCGGTCGCTGTCGTCCGCGCTGCGGCTGGCCGAACGCGAGCAGCTCAGGCTGCCGTTCGTGCTGGAGCGAAACTGGCTCTGGGCGGTGTTCCGGCATGACCCGGCGCTGGCCGGCAGCCACCGGGCATTGCTCGGCCCCGCTCTCGGCCATGATCAGCTCGCGGCGCCCGCGGCCCCGGTCCTGGTCGTGGAGCCGCTTACCGAACGCGAGCGGGAGGTGCTCGTACACCTGGCGAGCATGCTGAACGCGGCTGAGGTAGCCGAGGAGATGTACCTGTCCGTCAACACCGTCAAGACGCACCTCAAAAATATCTACCGCAAGCTCGCCGCGACCCGCCGCAGCGAGGCTGTCCGCCGGGCCCGCGAGCTTCAGCTGATCTGACGCCGGCCTCAGGCGGAACCGTCAGGCAGCCGGCTCAGCTCCACGAGTTCCAGGCCGAGCGCCAGGACCCGGTTGAGCGCGCCGTGCAGGCCGGCCTGGTCCAGGGTGCCGATGAGCACGGTATAGCTGCCGTTGGGTTCGATATGGAAGTCGTCGAACGCTTCGCGCCCGATTGCGCCCAGACCGCCGGCGATGGTGATCCGGTAACGGTGCCTGCGCACGTCCCTCCCCAGGACACAACTGACCGGAGCCCTGAGGCGATAACCTGCCCGGGCAACGGCACTATATCTGTTCGCGAACATGCGAATGCACGTTCACGGTCATATATGTCCAAGCGTTATCAACCGTCGGCCCGTGTCTGTTCCCGGGCCGATTCTCTTGACGTGATAAAAGGGGGGCAGGAGCATGGAACGGCAGGCTGTCTGGAGAGGCGCGGTTTCGGGGGCATGCAGGATATAGGCGTACGTCACCAGCACGGCCGGGTACCGCGTGCCCCAGGGCTGGGATTCGACCTGATCGAGGTGAAGCTCCGCCGTCCGGCAGTCCGGCCGGGGACGGTGTTCCGTGCGCGTCAGATAGAGCGGCTGGCGCTCGATGACTCGTGGTCGATCGTCTCGGTGGTGGCGCCTGCCGGGTACGGGAAGACCACGCTGCTGTCGCAGTGGGCCGACCACGACGGCCGGGCGGTGGCCTGGGTGTCGCTGGATGAGCGGGACAACGACCCGAAGGTGCTGCTCAGTTACGTGGCGGCGGCGCTGGACGCGGTACAGCCGGTGGGCGAGCGGGTGTTCGAGGCGCTGGCCTCGCCCGACAGCTCGGTGCCGGGTTCGGTGCTGCCGCGGCTGGGGGCGGCGCTGGCGTCGATGACCACCCCGGTGGCGCTGGTGCTGGATGACGTTCACCTGCTGCGCGCCCGGGAGTGCCGGGACGCGCTGTCGGTGCTGGCCGATCACGTGCCGGCCGGGTCGCGGCTGGTGCTGGCGGGCCGCAGCGAGCCGCCGCTGAGGATCGCCCGGCTGCGCGCCGAGGGCCGGGTCCTCGAGATCGGGGCGGCTGACCTGGCGCTGAGCCACGCCGAGGCCGCGGGGCTGCTGCGCGCGGCGAAGGTATCGCTGGACGCGGGTGAGGTGGCGGCGCTGCACCAGCGGACCGAGGGCTGGGCGGTGGGGTTGTATCTCGCGGCGCTGTACCTGCGCGAAGGGGGCTCGCCGGAGACGGCCGCTGATTCTTTCGGCGGTGCGGACCGGTTCGTGAGCGAGTACGTGGAGTCGGAGTTCCTGACCCGGATCTCGGCGCGGCACCGGGCGTTCCTGACCCGGACCGCGGTGCTGGAGCGGATGTGCGGGTCGTTGTGCGGGGCGGTGCTCGAGGAGCCGGGCGGAGCGGAAACCCTGGCTGAGCTCGCCGAGTCGAACCTGCTGCTGGTGCCGCTGGACCGGCGCGGCCAGTGGTTCCGCTACCACCACCTGTTCCGTGACATGCTGCTGGCCGAGCTGGACCGGACCGAGCCCGGCCTGGTCCCGGTGCTGCGGCGGCGCGCCGCCACCTGGTGCCTGCGCAATGGCCTGCCCGAGGAGGCGCTGGAGTACGCCATGGCGGCCGGCGATGTAACCATGGCGGCCGGGCTGGTGGAGGAGCTCGCGGTGCCGGCCCGGCGGCAAGGGCGGGTCGCCACCTTGCTGCGGTGGTTCGGGTGGCTCGATGACCGGGGGGAGATCGAGCGGCACCCGATGGTCACCGTGCTCGCCACGCTCACCTACGCCTGGCTGGGACGGTCCGCCGAGGCAGAGCGGCTGGCCGGCGTCATGGATCGCTGGCAAGACGAGAAACAAGACGAGAACGCGGCCGGATTCGATGATCCCGCCGTCGGGGCCTGGGCCGCCACGGTTCAGGCCTTCATGTGCCGGCACGGCATCAGCCAGATGCTCGCCGACGCGGATGAGGCGGCCCGCAGGTTCCAGGCGGCGGGCCTCGTGTCGGGGGCACCGGCGATGATGCAGGGCATCGCGCGTATCGTCTCGGGCGATCTCGATGGCTGCGACGCGGTCCTGGCGGATGCCGTCGCCCTGGGGGAGCGGACCGCGACGTACGACATCGCCGCCGAGGCGCTGGCCGAACGGTCGCTGGCGGCCATGGCCAGGGCCGACTGGGACCAGGCCGAGGACCTGGCCAGCCGGGCACGGACCACGCTGCGCCTGGGCAGGGGCGAGGAAACCTGCCTGATGCCGCTGGTCTGCGCGGCGCAAGCCCGTACGGCCATCCACCGGGGAGACGTCCGGTCCGCTCGCGAACACCTGGTCAGTGCCCAGCGCGCGCGGCCGCTGCTGACCTACGCGATGCCGCACGTGGCCGTTCAGGCCCGGATCGAGCTCGCCCGCGTTCACCTCGCCCTGGCTGACACGGCCGGGGCCAGGACGCTGCTGCGGGAGATCGACGAGATCCTCGCCCGGCGGCCCAGCCTGGGCGCCCTGGTCGGCCAGGCTCAGGAACTGCGGGCCCAGTTGCCGGGGAAACCTGGCCCCGCCACCGCCGGAGCCTCCGCGCTGACCGCCGCTGAGCTGCGCGTCCTGCCGATGCTCGCCACCCACATGTCGTTCCCCGAGATCGCCGCGGAGATGTTCCTGTCTCCGCACACCGTGAAGTCCCAGGCGATGTCCATCTACCGGAAGCTGGGCGCTACCACGCGCCACCAGGCCGTCACCCGATCCCGGGAGCTAGGCCTGCTCGAGGGGTAAGTGTGCGCTCACTGGTGCTGGGAGCGCGGATTTTCATGCTGATGGCATGATGCGCGCGTGGCGCCATTGACGTTGAATGGTCTTAAGGGGTGCGGGCCTTCCTCGTGGTGGTAGGGGGTATTGAAGGAGACCGCATGACCAGGCATACCTATGAGATCAGGGTGATCGGCTCCCTCAGTCCGGCGGCTCGCGATGCCTTCGCAGGCATGCAGGTAGAGGTGGAACCGACCGTCACGGTTTTGTCCGGTGACTTCGACCAGCGCGACCTGCACGCGCTGCTCAATCGCGTGCGTACCCTGGGCCTCGAGCTCGTCGGGGTCAGGCAGGCGCCGCCGGTTTGACGGCCGCCCGAGGCGGCGTCCGCCTCAGGCGGATCCGTCGGCCAGCCGGTTCAGCTCGACGAGTTCCAGGCCGAGCGCCAGGATGCGGTCGAGCACGCCGTACAGGGCCGCTTGGTCCAGGTCGCCGGTGAGCGATGTATTGGTGCCGTTGGGTTCGATCATGAAGTCTTTGAATGCTTCGCGCCCAATTTCACCCAGACCGCCGGCGATGCTGATCCGATAACGGAGCGTGCGCACGTCCCTCCCATGGGCACACCTGATCAATGAACCCAGATTAATGCGTGTTAACGATCACATGCGCCCAAACCGGTCCTACCCATGGCTGAACGTGCAAAACGGGGGACGGCTACTAAAGCAGCCGCCCGCGCGCGATGATGAGAACAAGAACAAGTTCTCGCGGAAGGCGCCGGGTGATGAGTGTTGCCGGGATTGACCTGTCGGCCAACGAGTTCTGGGGCCTGTCGCTCCCCGAGCGCGCGGCTTCCTTCGCCCTGCTGCGAGCCCAGCAGCGGCCGCGGTTCTTCGCCGAGCCCGAGGTGCCGTTCGCCGAGACAGGCCCGGGATACTACGCCCTGGTGCGGCACGCCGACATCCTCGAGGCCAGCAAGCGTCCGGAGGTGTTCTGCTCACGACGGGGCGCGACGAACATCGCGGACTTGCCCGTCGAGTTCAACGAGTACTTCGGCTCGATGATCAACATGGATGACCCGAGGCACGCCCGGCTGCGCCGGATCGTGTCCCGCGCGTTCACGCCGCGGATGATCGCCAGATTCGAGGAAGACGTGCGCCGGGCGGCGACCGCGATCGTCGATGACCTGCTGGCCACCGGGCCGTGCGATTTCGTGTCGCGGGTCGCGGCCCGGCTGCCGCTGAAGATCATCTGCGACATGATGGGCGTCCCCGACGACCAGTACGAGATGGTCCTCGCCCAGACCAACATCATCTTGTCCGGGTCCGATCCGGAGTTCATCAGCGAGGATCCGGACGAGGTGGTCATCCAGATCCTCGGCGCCGGGCAGGCGCTCGCCGATCTGGTCACCGGCCTGGCCGTCACCCGCGCCAAGGCGCCCGCCGAGGACCTGGTCTCCGCCCTGGCGACGGCGAACATCGACGGGGAGCAGCTGACCAACGCCGAGCTCGCCTCGTTCTTCGTCCTGCTGGTGGTGGCCGGCAACGAGACCACCCGCACCGCGCTATCGCACGCGCTGATGCTGCTCACCCAGTTCCCTGACCAGCGAGCGCTGCTGCTTGACGATCTTGAGGGCCGGATCGGGGGAGCGGTCGAGGAGATCGTGCGTTACGCCTCGCCGGTCCTGTTCATGCGGCGCACCGTGACCCAGGACTACACGATGAACGGGCAGGATTACCGCGAGGGCGACAAGGTGGTGCTGTTCTACTACTCGGGCAACCGCGACGAGGCCGTGTTCACCGACCCCGAGCGCTTCGACATCACCCGCTCGCCGAACCCCCACGTCGGCTTCGGCGCGCCAGGACCGCACTTCTGCCTGGGCGCCCACCTCGCCCGCCGCGAGCTCACGGTCATGCTGCGCGAACTGCTCACCCGCGTGCCCGACATCACCGCCGGGGAACCGGACCGCCTGCTGTCCAGCTTCATCAACGGCATCAAGCGCCTCCCCTGCGAATTCACGTCCGCGGGTAGGCCCGCCAGCTTTAGCTGATCCGAGCCATTCAGAATAGATATAGAACTCAGCCAATGGCGCTCTACGATATGCTCGCTCCGCACTATGACATGGTGACGGGCGATTCCGCCGCCGAGGCGGCGCTTGTCCGCGACATCATCGAGCGACGTCACGGCCGGGCGGAAACCGTGCTCGACGTCGCGTGCGGGACCGGCGCCATCACCGCGCCGCTCTCAAGGGCATACCAGGTCAGCGGCCTGGACATAGCACCCGGAATGCTGGCCGTCGCCCGCGCGAAGCTCCCGGCGGGAACCCCGCTGTACCTGGCCGATATGACCAGCTTTGACCTCGACGCGAGATTCGACGCCATCGTATGTGCTTATCAGGGCGTCAATCACCTGCTGAGCGCCGCCGCCTGGCAGAGCTTTTTCGGCTGCGCTCACCGGCATCTTAATGCCGATGGCATTCTCGTGTTCGATATCGCGACCGTCGAGTACCTCGCGGCAATGGCGGCCACCCCGCGAATAGTGCAGCAATTCGGCGCCAATTACCTGCAGATAAGGGTACGCACGGCCGACGGGGTGCTGTTCGAGTGGCATATCGAGGTATTCGAACTCCAGCCAGACGGGAGCTACCGTTTGCTCACGCAGGTTATCGAGCTGAGATCGTTTCCAGTCGAACGTGTCCTGGAGGCGCTCTGCCCGTGGTTCGCCGGCATCGAGGTCATCGGCTGCGAGGACAGCTCAGCCGATCCTGACGCCGCGGGCCGGGTCTGGCTGGCCTGCGCCAAGACCGCATGAGGATCATCCCCTGCGGGTGACGCGATCTCCGCGTGCGCACGTCATTGTTCGATTCAAGGAAAGGAATGCGACACGAGCGCGACCTCGAGGAGGCAGAGATGTTCAGGCGACGCCCGTTGCTGCGTGCGGCTGCGGTAGGCGGCACCGCCTACGTGGCGGGTAAGCACGTGGCCCGGAACCAGGCGGAACAGGCGCAGATGGAGGCAGACCAGGACCAGCGCATCAGCGATCTGGAAGCGCAGCAGCCGCCGCCGCAGTACCAGCAGCCGCCGCCGCAGTACCAGCAGGCACCGCCACCGCCACCGCCTCCTGCCGCGCCGCAATCGTCGCCCATGATTGACCAGCTGAACCAGCTAGCGGCGCTGCATCAGCAAGGTGTCCTGTCCGACGATGAATTCACCGCCGCCAAGGCCAAGCTGTTCGCGACCTGAGCCCTCGGTGGAGGGCTTATCCGTGGCCGCGCCCGTGACGACCCTGCCGACCGTAATCTCTGCTTCCTTCATCCGGAACGGGCGCGGCTGACTCCAGCCCGCCGCGCCGTCTCACCAGGGTCGCGGCCATCACGACGGCGGCCAGCGCCGGGACGACACCGCACACGGCCATGCCGGCCCGGGCGCCGAAGTAGTTGGTGAGCGCGGCCGGCATCGGCATCTCGGCCCTCGCCGCCAGCCTCGTGCCGGCCCAGCTCACCACGCTCGGGCCCGGGCACCGGCTGCCCGAACTCGGCGCGATCGACCTGGTCCTGCTGACCAACCCGCGAAGGGACCAGCGCCCGGCGGTGCGCGCCCTGATCTCGACCGTCCTGGCCAGCGGATCGCGGTCGCTGACCGCCTCCTAAGCCCGGCGTCAGGCCAGTACGGCCTCGTCATAGCCGGCCCGCGCGGGCGCCCCGGTGAAGAGCTGGTGCGCCTCGGTCCACCGCTGGGTCTCGGTGAAGACCTCCCTGGTGTAGGGCAGGAATACGATGCGCTCGCCAGTCCCGAACGCCCGCACGTCGACCTGCTCCCGGTATTTCTCCGGGACGGCGCGCAGGTGGTAGTGCTTGTAGACCTCGGGGTGCAGGTCGATCTCCAGCTGCGCCCGCCGCAGGGCGGCCAGGTACTTGTCCACGTCGGCCTTGGTCGCCTCGGCGCCGGTGACCAGGAACCCGATCATGAACGTGGCGTCGAGCACCGTGCGGAACCCGAAGGCCTCGGCGATGTAGAGCGGCACTCCCCAGGTGGTGGCGGCCTGGACCTGCCGGCCGAGCAGCGCGTCCAGGCGCTCGTTGGGCGGGCCCTGGAAGGTCAGCTTCAGGTCCGCGGGGGCGAGCACGCCCTCGAGGGCCTGCACGGTGGCGAAGTGGCTCCCGGAGTGGTAGCCAACCCCGATCGGCACCCCGGCCAGGTCCTCGGGGCGGCGGATCGGCGACTCGGGCGGCACCACGATGGCGCAGGGCGCCACCGAATAGGCCGTGGTCACCAGGTGACCGGACCCTTCGCGCGCGGCGGCGTTGGTGGCCCAGTGGCAGGCGCAGCTGACGTCGGCACCGTCGCGCCCGGCCCCGAACGTCTCGAACGCGCCCGTCTTGATGTCCCCGGCGTCATCGCGCCGGACGGAGCTGACGCCGTAGTCGCCGCTGATCACGAAGCTGTAGTCCAGCCCCTCGGCGGTGAAGTAGCCCTTCTCTTCGGCGACCCACTCCTGGAGCCGGCCGTGCGGCATGATCTTCAGTGCCATCGGGTGTCCTCCTAAGCGTGCCAGACGCGGTCCGCGACCTCGGCGACGAGGCGCAGCTTGTTCTCCTGAGCGTCCCCGCTGATCGCATTGCCCGGTCCGGCCGAGGCGAAACCGCACTGCGTCGACAGCGCGAGCTGGTCACGCGTGAGCTGGCCGGCCTCGAACCGCTCGCGAGCCAGCTTCAGGTACTGCGGGCGCAACAGCGACCCGATGGTGTCCGCGCGGTACACGTGTGCCATGAGTGGACCTCTTTTCGCCTTCCGGACTTCACGGCTTTCCGTCCTCCCGGCACAGCAGCGACTGGAGCACGCGCCGGAGAACCCGCTCGGGCATGCCGGCCGCGTCGACGGCACGCCAGCCAACAAAACCGTCCGGCCGCACCACGACGGCGCCGGACGGCGAGATCCCGTACGCCTGGAGGAAGCAGCCGTCGGCGTCGTCCAGGCCGGCGCCCACCACGTGGGCGTCGAGGTCCACGCCGAGCCGGTCGGCCTGGGCGAGTGCCGCGGCGTGCCAGGCGCCGCCCTCGGGCCCGGCCAGCAGCACGAAGTTCCGGCCGAACAGGTCGAGCGTGGACAGTCGTGTGCCGTCGCGGTCGAGGAAGACGTGCGGCGCCCGCGCGCCCGGCCGGCCTCTCGACTCACGGGGATGCTCGTGCAGCGGATGGCTGCCCGGCTCGAGGATGACGGCGGGGGAGTTGTAGCGGTAGCCGATCTCCATGGAGAAGTCGCCGACGAGCGGCTGCGTGTTCTCCGTCCCCAGGTACGGGGCCACCCGCGTGACGTACCTCGTGAACGCCTGCTCGACGGTGAGCTCCCCGACCGGGCGCCGCTCGGCGTCGTAGGTCTCGAGCAGCCCGGGCCCGGTCACGCCGGTGAGGGTGAGCGCCAGCTTCCAGGCGACGCGCTGCTCGCCGAGCGCAGCGTCACCCGGGCGGCGGACCGGGTCGGGCTGAGCCAGCCCGGCATGAGCAACACGCTCGCGCGCCTGCGCAAGCTGTTCGCCGACCCGCTGCTGGTACGCGAGGGCCTTACGCTGATACCGACCCCGCGTGCCGAATCACTGCGCCAGCCAATCGCCGAAGCGCTGAGCCTCATCCAGCACGCCCTCGACGACCGGCCCGGCTTCGACCCCGCCAGCGACCACGCGACGTTCACGGTGAGCTGTTCCGACTACAGCCTGCTCATGCTCATCGGCCCGCTGGTGCGGCACCTCGCCGCCACCGCTCCCGGCCTGACGATCCAGGTTCTGCCCCGGGTGCCGGACGCCGTCCGCCTGCTGCGCGACGGCGAAGCCCACCTCGTCATCGAGCCGGTGGAGATCATGCCGGACGTGACGCTGCCCAGGATGCGGCTGTTCGCCGACCGGTGGCTCTGCTGCGTGTGGGCGGGCACCTCGAAGGTCGGCGACCAGATGACGATGGAGACGTACCTGCGGCTAGGGCACCTGGTCTACTCCGGCGTGCCCGGGCACCCGGTCTCGCTCGTCGACACGTACCTGGCCCAGGCCAAGGTGCCGCGCCGGATCGAGTTCACCGTGGAGAGCTTCCTGCTCGCCCCGTTCCTGCTGCAGGGTACCGATCTCGTCGCGGTGGTGCCGGAGCGCGCCGCGGCCCACCTGCGGCGCACCGCCGACGTCCGGTTCCTCGAGCCGCCGTTGCCCCTGCCCTCGATCACCGAGATGCTGTGGTGGCACCCGCGCCACACCATGGATCCGGCGCACGCCTGGCTCCGCGCCCGCATCGCCGAGATCGCCGGAGAACTCGACCATCCCGGCATCACCACATCACCTCCCCCCTCATGAGCACCAAGACTCCAGCTCCGGTGCCGTGACCGCTCCAGGGTGCTGTACTGCTCAGCCGAGTGTGCGAGGGTATCAAATCATTATATTTCCGGATTTAGCACTCGACTAGTCTCAGTCGCACCAAAATGATCGCGAAGACATTTTTCCTGGCGAAGAGTTTTTATCGCCAGAGTGCACGAATCTTTCGTGATCATGGAACATCGCGGAATCCGACCAGTCAAATACCCCACCGGGGTATATATTCCGAGCTGCGTGCTGAAACGGACGGCTCGACGTAGGAGGCGCGTCGTGAAGAGCGGTTCTTCCATGAAATCAGGCAGGGATCAGCCGCAGCGGCAGGGTCTCGTGCCCGTGGACGGCCATGTTGGCGGTGGTCGCCGGCTCGCCGGCGATCTCGATGCTCGCCACGTGGCGGGCGAGCGCCGACAGGAGCGAGACGCCCTCGAGCCGGGCGACCCGCGCGCCGACGCACGCGTGCACGCCGAAGCCGAGCCCCAGGTGCTTGCCGACGACGTCGCGCGTGATGTCGTAGACCTCCGGGTTCTCCCAGCGCCGCGGGTCCCGCCCGGCGGGCATGTGCAGCAGCAGGAGCTTCGCGTTCGCCGGCAGCGTCACCCCGTCCACGTCGATCTCGGCGGTCGCCCGGCGGCGGGTGAACCGGGCCGGGTTGTCGTACCGGATGCCCTCTTCGAAGGCCCGCTTCGCGAACTCCTCGATGTCGGAGCGAAGCAGCTGGTACTGCGACGGGAACTCGGCCAGCGCGCGCAGGGTGTTGCCGAGAGAGTAGATGGTGGTGTCCGAGCCCGCCGAGTACAGGGTCCGGACGAGCACTTCGGCTTCCTCGGGCGTGACGTCCCCGGCGTCGGCGGCCTCGTACATCGACATGCAGATCCCGCCGGGCTGCACCGCCTCCCGCTTGCAGTTGACGGCGACCCACTCGAAAACCTCGGCCGCCTCGTCCATGGACTGGCGGTAGATCTCGTTCTTCGGGCCGAACATGTTGAACTGCGCGTGCCCGAACCGGATGAGCATCTCCCGGTTCTGGTCGCCGAGGCCGATGGCGTCCGGGAAGACCTTGAGCACGTACGCCTTGGCGAGGTCGGTGTGCCCGTCGATGACCTCGGGGCCGTCGCGGAGCCGGAGCACCAGGTTCTCGGCCGCGGTCTCGAAGGCGTCCTGCATGCGGCGGAGCACGGCCGGGGACATGCCCTTGGCGATCACCGTCCGGACCCGCTGGTGATCCGGCGGGTCGTCGCTGAGCAGGATCATCGGCTGGCCGATTTCCTCGAACGGCGGCTCGGTGGAGCTGAAGGCCCGCCAGTCCCGCATCATGAGCTCGACGGGATCGTGCCGCCCCGTCGCCCACACGTCGTACTGCGGCAGGTACACGACCGGGCCGGCCTCGCGGATCAGGGCGTCGTAGCGCTGGGGATCCCTGATGGCTTCCGGGCCGAACATGTCGAAGTCAGCGTCCAGGACCGAATCGATCGCGGGCATCGGTGCCCTCCCGCCTGGTGTTGGCCGGTTTTCCCGGAGCGTAAGGCGGCCCCAGAAGGGGGTCAAGGTTCGACCGCGGCCGTTGTGGCGAGCTAACATCCGCGGCATGAGGGTTACTGTCGACAGGGCACTATGCGAAGCCAATGCGCTCTGCGCCGGCATCGCCCCGGAGGTCTTCGAGGTAGACGAGGAAGACGAGCTCACCATCCTGACCCCAGACGGCGAGGTCCTCCCCGAACTGGCCGACCGCGTCCGCGAAGCCGTCCGCTGCTGCCCGAAGATGGCGCTCACGCTCCAGGACTGATCCCGCCGCCCCGCTACTGTTTCTTTCCTTTATCCGGAACGGACGCGGCTGACTCCCTGCCGTCACCCGGTACTCGCGGGTGTATCCATGCCCGGCAGCTGGCGAGGGCGTGGTAGTGGTCGATGTCCTTGGGGGTCGCGGAGTAGGAGCTGCCCTGTGAACAGCTCGATGGTGGCGATGTGGTCGTCGTAGATCACGAACGTGTGGTACGGCTCGTCACCGACCTGGATGCCGAACGGCAGGACGCCGATACGGATGTGTCCATGGCTGCCTCAAGCGTCATGACGCCCTCAGCTTCTCCCGCAGGATGTACAGGCAGCTTTCTAGGCAATCGTCTTCGAGGGCCTCAGGGTCGGCTAGGAGGATTTCAACGGCCACCATCTGCGCCGCTTTCGCGGGAAGTGCGCTGATCACCGCCGTCGCGTCGTTCATCGCTCTTGCTCCCTAGCCGACTGTGGACCATGCCTTGCGGGCGCGCCCGTTGACCTCTTCGGTGGACTTGTCGTATAGCGCCGTCAGCGCGGCGTGGCCGGGGGAAGCTGGCGGTAGCCGCTCCAGTTCGGCCCGCATCTCCGCGCGCCTGCTTAGCAAGGCCGAATCGTCTAGCTGAGTGAAGTCGGCTTCTGCCGGGTCGTCGTCGCTCATGGGCCTTGTCCCTAGGGCTCTCGCTTGCGGCTTGGTGTGTCCCACCGCCATTCCCGTTGTGGCGGCTGCACGCTGTGATGACGGCGGAACGTGTGACCACTCTGCTCCGTGCGGTGACAGCAGCGGGGCGCTGTGGCACGATGACCTTATGGCTGGCATGAATGGCAGCGGTGCGGGAGGTGTGGCAGGTCACTTCGGTCGCCAGGTGCGTCGGGACAGACTGGCTCACGGGTGGTCGATAGCCGAGCTAGCACGGCGCGCAGGAATCGATGCCGCCCACCTGTCCCGGGTCGAGAACGAGAAGCGCCCGCCCACGGCGCGGATAGCCGCCGCGCTGGACGCCGTGTTCACCGAGCGGCGCGGCTGGTACCTCACCTGGCTCGAGGAAACCCGCGCCGCACCGGAGATACCCGCGACCTTCCGCTCGTGGAGCGATTATGAGGACCGGACGACGACGCTTCGCGTGTGGATGCCCTCGATCGTCGATGGCCTGGCCCAGACAGAGGGCTACGCGCGCGCCATGCTAGCCATGTCCCCGGGCCTCACCGCCGCGACGGCCGAGGGCCGCCTGAAGGCTCGCATGGAGCGCCAGCGCCGCGTGCTGGCCGGCGTGCGGTCGGTGACTCTCCTGGTAGACGAGATGGCGCTGTACCGTGAGGTGGGCTCCGCCGCCGTCATGGCCGGGCAGTGCGCCCGCCTGGCTGAGGTGGCCGCCATACCGTCGCTGACCTTGCAGGTGATGCCCGCGGTAGCCCATGCCAGCATGGCGTCGGGGTACCTGATAGCCGATGACGCCGTGTGGTGCGAGCACGTGGTGAGCGGGGGCGTCTACACCGACCCGGATATCGTGATGAACGTCGCGGCCAGGCACGATAGCCTCAGGGCCGAGTGCTACAGGGCTAGTGAGAGCTTGGCGCTGATCGGAAGGGCAGAGAGACTGTGGAGAGCCGGAGAATCCCCGTGGAATGGCGTACTTCGTCCTACAGCACCGGCGACGGCGGACAGTGCGTCGAAGTAGCCAGCGGCGACGGCGTGATGGTCCGGGATACCAAGGACCGTGACGGCGCAACGCTCACCTTCACCACCGCCGCCTGGCAGACGTTCATCACCTCACTCAGGCAGCCAGCCGAGCGAAGGCACTGAAGCCTCGCCTACGGACCTGGCACTTCACCTTGCGAGATGAACGTCCTTAAGGTCTAGGACCAAGCACTGGACGTATCCCGTGCCACACGGGGCGAGCGGGCCAAGATTCCTGACCCTTGACTTACCGGACAGTTTCCGCAGGATATGTGCAAATCTGAGGTATAGCGTGGGATTCTTTTCGCTGGATGAGCTTCGCGAGCCTGATGTGCGGACGCTGAAGTTCGGCCCGCTCGGCCTCGGCGGGGAGATGGAGGCTCGGGATGCTCTCCGCTTCCAGCAGGAGGTGGTCAGCCATCCGGAGCTAGTCCCGGATGTGCCATCAACTGTGAGTGACAGCTTCGAGCGGCTGCGTCGGATCCACGCCTACGGTGTGCTGTGGTACGACTTCTTCACCGTCGCGGACGACCAAGCGCGGCTCTTCCTTGAGTTTGCACTTCGCGAGCGTTTCGTCGAGTTCCATGACGGAACCGTGCAGTTCCGTGACAAGGCCGGAGAGTTGCACGACTTCCCGACCACGCCGTTCAGGGAGATACAGGCGGAGGCTGCCCGGCATGAGAGCAAGGATGACGAGTGGCGGCTCGTCATCCGGAGGACGGGTCGCGGCATCCGCTTCGATGGCATGCTGGATTCCCTGCTCCGGTGGGCGCACGAGGAAGGACTGCTGCGCGGGCAGCGTAATCGTGCGCGTAACAGGCTGATCGAGAGCGGCCGGAACCATGTCGCGCATGGTGCGGGTGATCACCTGCTCATGCCGGTTGACTCCGCGCGGACGATCCATGACACCGCTGAGATCGTCAACCATCTCTGGGGCGCGCCGACGCCTGGGGGACGACTGTACCCCGCGCCGATCCGGCGTGAGGTCCAGCTTGTCGGCTGGACCCCAGGCGAATCGATCATGTCCGGACAGGTCGCCGTGCCGGGGGATGGACAGCCGATAGACCTTAACGATGCCGTCGATCAGCTCGGATCTGCCCTGCCAGGCGACAGCCAGATCGACGACTGTACCTGGGTACTGGTGCGCGCGGACAGTGCCCAAGACGCGTTCCTGCACGCCCGCAGTGTGGCGATCGGCGCTACCGGATGCTCCCGCAAGGGCAAATGCCAGCAGTGCGCCGTCGAGACCATACGCAGGGGGAACTGGAAGGACGTGGCGAATGCCCTGGCCGCAGAGTGCCCAGAAGCCCGCCCGCACCGAGTACCCGATGTACGCGTCTCCTCGGGCCTCAGATGGCCTCGCTACCAGCAACTCACCGGCGAGGGGAACTGGTTGCTGGGCGATAGATGACCAGGGACGTACCTTGAGCGTGAGTAGCTAACTCACCTTCGACTGCGGCATGTGGCAGCGCTGCCTACGGGCGTAGCCCTCCCGGGGGTTCATTACCGGCTGGCTGATGATCACGGCACGCTCAGCCCCGTGGCGGTCGCCCCCCGAATCAGCGGCTCAGGGGCGCGGCACGTACAGGCGGTGAATCTGCCTGTCGAGATTCCGGATCTGGGTAGAGTCGGCGCCGAAGGCGGCAGCCAGCAGCGGGCGGATAGCCTGAAGCTCGTTCAGCGCTTCGTCAGGCTGGCCGTCGGCGGCGAGCATCTGAGCGATAACGAAACGGGACTCAAGGACCTTGGCCGCCTCGTCCGCGGCGGCTGAGGCGTCGGCGTTCTGCACGTAGAACCGGAGCTGGCGCAGCGCCTTACCCGGTTTGCCGGTCTCGGCGTACGCGTGGCCGGCGTGGTAGGAGCAGTCGAGGACTACCGGGTCGGCGGGCGGAAGGTACTTGCGGTACTCGCTGCCAACGGCATCGAACAGCGTGGCGGCCCGGGTGTACTCCCCGGCGTAGAAGAGCGCGGCGGCCAGGATGCGCCGCAGCTCGAGTGCGAGGGCGGGATCGGGGGCACGGGCGACGCCGTCCTCAAGAAGGCTGATCGCCTCGGACGGGTGCTGGGCCGCCAGCAGCGCCTCCGCGTTCGACACCAGCAGGTTCGCCTCGGCGTCGGTGAGTGGTCGGCGATCGCCGTTGGCCGTAACAGGCGCAGCCGATGGGGCGGCGAGCAGCGGGCGGCGGAACGGGCGCGTCGGATCCCGGTTCTCATCGCCGCTGGCCGTCGCGAACGGCTCCGTCGACGCCAACGGCAGCAGCGCCGTGTACACCGCCTCGGCGGTGGGCCGCGACCCCGCGTCCTTCGCCAGCATCGATGTTACGAGGGCGTTCACAGCCTCCGGCACCTCCGGGCGCCGGGACCGCACGGAGGGCGGCGCCGTCTGCAGGTGATGCGCCCGCAGGGGCATGCTGTCAGACGCCAGGAACGGGGCGTCCCCGGTCAGCAGCTCGCACAGCAGGCAGCCCAGCGAGTAGACGTACGACGCGGACGTGACCGGCTGGCCGAGGCACTGCTCCGGCGACATGTACGGCGGGGTCCCGACGGTGCGGTCGACCTGGGTCAGCCTGGGCAGCGCGCCCGCGCCGCGCAAGATCGCGATGCCGAAGTCGAGCACCTTCACGTTGCCGCCGTCGGTGATCATCACGTTGGACGGCTTGATATCGCGGTGCACGATGTCGACCCGGTGCACGTCGGCGAGCACCGCCGCGATCTGCGCGGTGATCGCGGCGGCCCACGCCACCGTCGGCGCGGCCGTCGGTCCGTAGTCAGCCCGGTCGAGCAGCGCCTCCAGCGTCGAACCGCGCAGCAACTGCATGACCAGCCACAGCCTGATGCTGCCGTCGTCGGCGGTCTCGACACCGGTGTCGTAGACGGCGGGGGTGCCGGGATGCTCCAGCCGGGCGGTCACCCTGATCTCGCGCAGGAACCGCTTGCGGTCCCGGTCGCGGGCGTCGAGGATCTCCGCGGCCTCCGGCGAATCGGGGACCTGCCCCGGCACGGTTCCAGGGGTACGCAGCACCTTGATCGCGACCCGGCGGTCGAGGCGCTCGTCGTAGCCGTAGTAGACCTCGCTCATTCCGCCGCGGCCGAGCAGCCCGTCGACCCGGTAACGCCCGGCCAGCAACTGGGGCCCGCCAGGCCCGGCAGCCACGCTGTCGCTCACGAGTCACCCCCGCCCGTTCCGGATAATGTCATTGAATCCCGCCCGAACCCATTTCGCGGGCCATCTCGGCGCGCAGCCGCGCCAGTGCCTCGTCGCGGGCGGGCGCGGTGATGATCTGGTACGCGCGGCGCCGGGCCGCCTCCTTGATCGCCTTCTGGAACTCGGCGTTGTCGAAGTACAGCTTCATGAACTCGGTGTTCCGCTCGGCGTTCTCCGCGACGATGTCGTCGAGCCGGTCGTCGGCGACCTGGCCGAACCGGGTCTCGTCGTTCATCAGCCCGATCTGCTGCATTGACGTGTCCTCCACCAGGCTCGCCACCTGCTGGAGGACGAGGATGCGGTCGGACGTGCCGAGGCCGAGTCCGAACCGTTCGTTCAGCTCCTCGATGATCTCCGAAAGCGGCCGCAGCTCCGGCTCGCTGTAGCCGCCGCCCTCGGCGGAGTGCCCGCGGACCACGCCGTCGCCGCCGTCGGACGAGGAGAGCGACACGTTGTGGGCACCGGTGAACTCCAGCCGGTAGTGGCTCAGGTCTGCGTCGCCCACGTCGACGGAAACCGAGGGCCGTCCGGGCAGCCGGATCAGCAGCACCCGGCCGTACTGGTAGAGCCGCTCCAGGTCCCGGTCACCCCAGGCGACGATCTGCGCGACCAGGCTGTAAAGGCGGACGAAGCCCTGCAGCGCCTTGCGGAACCCTTCCCTGTCGTCGTCGCTGTCCAGGGCGGTAAACCGGTCCAGGGCGGGCTGGAGGTACTGATGCAGCTGCGCGTGCAGCGCCCGCTCAGCCGCGCTGGGCAGCTGCCCTGGGCGCGCGGCGGCGAGCACGCGGATGAACGATTCCATCTCCGAGGCCACCAGCAGCTGGTAGTCCGTGACCTCCCGCTCCTTGGCGTAGAGCAGGTTGGGGTCGGCTGGCTCGGTGATCGTCGTGGTGAACCACGGCTCGAACGCGGCCTGGATGTCGGCGGCGTGGTTGACGAAGTCCAGGATGCGCACATCGTCCTGGGATTTGAGCGGGTGGATGCGGTTGAGCCGGGACAGCGTCTGCACGGCGGCGACGCCAGTGAGCGGCTTGTCCACGTACATGCCGGTCAACAGCGGCTGGTCGAACCCGGTCTGGTACTTGTCGGCGACGACCAGGATCCGGTACTCGGCCTGGTCGCGCGCTGCGGCCTGCGGGTCGTCGGCCTTCACATACCCGAACTTG
>Ga0209656_10000618_pt1 | contig 23373 bp, 25 predicted proteins | sample BogFormECP12_OM2_FD_188239 | JGI IMG/M metagenome (GOLD analysis project Ga0209656, IMG submission 188239) | Bog forest soil microbial communities from Calvert Island, British Columbia, Canada - ECP12_OM2 (SPAdes) (version 2) | ecosystem: Environmental > Aquatic > Freshwater > Wetlands > Bog ... | reverse complement strand
CGCGTTGTCGTGGCGCGCACATCCGCTCACGCTTCCCGAGAGCACGATCGCCAGCCCCGCGGCCGCGACGGCCGCGACGGCCCTCACGCGGTCGGTGCGCCCACGGCTAGCGCGGGCAAGACTTTGATGAAGTTGCCGGCCAAGGCTTCATAGTCGCACGATTCGTAGTCTTCGACTTTGCCCTCGTCGCACAATGCCGCCAGCGTTGGGTCGATGGGCAGCTGGGCGAGCAGCGGCGCGCCGCTCTCGACGACCAGTTGGACGCCCTTGCTGGCGCCGAACGGCTCGAAGCGCTTGCCGGTGTCCGGATCGATGAAGTACGACATGTTCTCGACCAGCCCCAAGATGGGCGCGTGCAGCTGCTGGACGAGCTTGATCGCTTTGCTGACGATCATCGTCGCTAGCCCCTGCGGCGTGCTGACGAGCACGGTGCCGGAGACGGGCAGCGACTGCAGCACCGTGAGGGGCGCATCGGACGTGCCGGGCGGCAGATCGATGAAAAGGTAATCGACCTTGCCCCACTCCAAGCCGTTGTAGAACTCGTTGATCGCCTTGGCCACCATCGGACCACGCCAGATCACTGCTTGGCTCTCGTTGTCGAGGATCAGATTCATCGACATGAGCTGGATGCCGGTGCGCGTGACGGGCGGGTGCGGTTTGCCGTCGGCCCCTTGGTACGGGCGGGCGGTCACGCCGAAGAGCTTGGCTTGGCTCGGCCCGGTGATGTCGGCATCGAGGATGCCGACGTTCGCGCCGCGCCGGCGCAATGCGACCGCAAGCAGCGCCGTCACAGCGGATTTTCCGACGCCGCCCTTGCCCGACATCACCGCGATGACGTGTTCGATGCCCGGCTTTCGCTGGCGAGCGGGCGGAGCCGCCGGGCCGGCCGGCTTGTGCCGTTGCGGCGGAACGGTTCCGTCGGCGATGAAGCGTTCGAGATCCGCCATGAGCGCGTTGAGGTCGAGATTGTGGACGCCCGCGCCGCCGCGTATGCTTTCGCGCGTGGAGACGTGGCAACCGGCGCACGGCAGGCCGTGCGCGCCGAAGACAGCCTCGGAGCCTTTGTACGTCTCGACGACTTCGCGGATCAGGGTGTCTGGTGAAAGAGACGGCATCGCTTTATCGTTCGACGCGAGCGCGGGATGTATCTTCTCTTTGGAACAGCGCGGACACGTCTTGCATGCGATTTTCGCACGCGTGTCCGCGGCCATAGTAGAAGCGTGCTGGGCCGCCCTTGGCGAGCGTGACGATCGCACTGGAGCGCGTGCCGTATCGCTCCTGCGGGCGGTGAACGCACACGCCCCCGTCGTCGCCGCGCTCGCCAGGCGCGTGGTCGCCCAGCAGCCGGTGCAAGCGATCGATCAACTCGGGCTCGCCCACGGCGATGTCGACCGACGAAGCGAGCTGCGCGGTGCGCCGCGATTTCGGATGACGATCGTCGTCCATCTCCCAATTGGTGACCACGTGGAGCCCGTCGGGCATCGAGGCGACGCGCAGGCCGTCGTCGCCTGCGTGCGCTGCGATGCCGCGGTCGCGGTCGAGCGCCACGAAGACGAATGGATTGTATTCGGCTGTGTCGACCAGGCGCAGGCGCTCTTCGATCCGTGCCGCCGACGCGAGGCCCGAGAGCTCGAGCACCAACTGCCCGCGCGAGCGTTTGGCCGGGTCGTGCCGCCCAGCTCCGCGCCGATTCGTGAGCGCGACGATGACGCCGAGCTCAGACACCGCCAGCCACGTGCCGCCTGCGACCTCGTCGCGCCCGCCGACGACGAGCGGATGTTCGCATAGCCGCAGCGGATCGGTGGACGGACGTCCTTCGAATTCGTCGCGGTTGGCGGCGACGATGATCGGGTACTCGGGATGCTGGTGCTTCCAGATGAGCAGCGTGCACACGCAGGTCCGCTTCGGTCTGCAAGGAGCGACTTTCCCGCTCGCGAACCCGACAAAGCTTTCGTTTCGTACCTTCATCAAGGAGCGAGCTCCATGCATCGTCCTTTCGTCATCGCATTAGCGCTTGCGGGCATCCTGGTGACCGGCTGCACGCAAAAGTCCTCGACGTCGTCGACCTCGACCGGCGGAGCCGGACCGGCGGGCAACGTCATCAAGATCGGCATCGATCTGCCCGTGTCGGGTGCGGACGCATCGATCGGCGTGCCGACGCAGTACGGCGCCGAACTCGCGGTCAAGCAGGCCAACGCCAAGAACGTCGTGCCCGGATTCACGTTTGAGGCCGACGTGCTCGACGACGCGGTCAACGGCGTGCACGATCCGGCGCAAGGAGCCAAGAACATCGAATCGTTCGGCGCGGATCCTGCCGTGCTGGGCGTTATCGGACCGTTCAACAGCAACGTGGCGCGCGCCGAGATCCCGCTCTCCAACAGCCTGTTGCTCGCGCTCATCAGCCCGTCGAACACCAACCCGACGCTCACCAAGGGGCCGGATGCGCTGGCGATGCGCAAAGACCACCCGGACCAGATCGCTTACTTCCGCGTGTGCACGACCGACGACATCCAGGGACCCGCCGGCGCGACCTACGCGTACACGAAACTCGGGGCGCGCAAAGCGTATGTGGTCGACGATAACGAGACCTACGGCAAGGGCGTCGCCGATCAGTGGGAGGGCGCGTTCAAGAAGCTGGGCGGCACGTCGCTCGGTCACGACCATATCACCAAGGGCCAGCAGGACTTCCACGCGTTGCTGACGCGCATCGCCAGCGCTCATCCCGACATCGTGTTCTTCGGCGGCAACACGTCGACGGGGGGCGGACTGATCCGCAAACAGATGCCGGACGCGGGCCTCGGCTCCATTCCGTACGCCGGAGCCGACGGCATCAGCGACAACCAATTCTTGCAAGACGCCGGCGCGACCGCGGACAACGTCTGGGTGACGGTCGCGTCGGTCAATGCGGCCAAGCTGCCGGCGGCCGCGCGGTTCCTCACGGACTACCAAGCCGAGTACAAGCAGCCGGTCGGGCCGTATTCGGCCAACGCGTATGCCGCGGCGTCGGTGCTCATCCACGCGATCGGCGAGGCGATCAAAGCCAACGGCGGCAAAGCGCCGACGCGCACGCAGGTGCTCGAGCAGCTGCGCCAGACCAAGGATTTCCCAAGCGTCGTCGGCACGTTCTCGTTCGACCCGAACGGCGACACGACCAACCGCATCATCTCGTTCTACGAGGCCGTCAAGGATAAGTGGGTCTTCGTGACCCAGCAGAACTTCGCGGGCACACCGTAACCGCGGCTGCCCGCGTTGGCATACTTCCTACAACAGCTCATCAACGGCATAGCCCAAGGCGGGATGTACGCCCTCATCGCCTTAGGCTATACCATGGTGTACGGCATCGTCGAGCTGATCAATTTCGCCCACGGCGACGTCTACACGCTCGGGACGTTTCTATGCATCGCGATTCTTGCAGCCATCGGCGTCGCGGAGGGCGGCCACGTGATCGGCGGCTGGCAAGGCGCGCTCATCGCACTGCTGGTCATCGCGCTTGCGGCGCTGCTGTGCGGGGTCATCGGGGTGCTCATCGAGCGCCTGGCGTATCGCCGGCTGCGCAACGCGCCGCGCCTGGCGCCGCTCATCACGGCGATCGGCGTGTCGTTCCTGCTGCAAGGCATCATGCGCAACTGGAAAGGCCCATCGGAGATCTCATTCCCGCAGTTCTTGCCGAACCCGACGTTCGCGTTCAACGGCGTGCACGTGGACGCGCGCGAGCTGCTGGTCGTCGCGGTGAGCGTGGCGATGATGATCGTGCTGCAGCTGTTCATCTATAACACCAAGATCGGCAAGGCCATGCGCGCCACGGCACAGGACCGCGATGCCGCTGCGCTGATGGGCATCAACGTCAACTCGACGATCGCGTGGACGTTCTTCATCGGGTCGGCGCTTGCGGGCGTCGCCGGCTTCATCTCCGGCATGTATTTCGGCACGACGATGTTCACCAACGGCTATCAGGCCGGCCTCAAAGCATTCACCGCGGCGGTGCTGGGCGGCATCGGCAACATCGCCGGCGCCATGCTGGGCGGGTTCTTGATCGGCATCGTCGAGGCGTTCACCTCAGGCTACATCTCCGACCAGTGGACCAACGTGGTCGTCTTCTCGATCTTGGTGCTGATCTTGGTATTCCGCCCGGCCGGCTTGCTGGGCGAACAATTGCCGGAGAAGGTCTGATGGAGCGGTCGCATTCATTCGACCGTCGGCGCGTCCGGCTTCCGTTGGGGTTCGGCGACGTCTCGCCGCTGCAGGCCGCCGGACTGGTCGCGGTCATCGCGCTGTTCGCGTTCTTCCCGCTTATCGACCGCAATGCGGGCCACATCTCAGCCGTGGCGGACGCCGGCTACTTCCTTCTGTTGGTGTTCGGATTGAACATCGTGGTGGGCTTCGCGGGTCTGCTCGATCTGGGCTACGCCGCGTTTTTCGCGATCGGCGCCTATACCTACGCGATGGTCGCCTCCACGCAGTTCAACCTGCATTTCAACTTCTGGCCGATGCTGTTCATGAGCGCATGCGTCGCCGCGCTTTTCGGCCTGATCCTGGGCGCGCCCACGCTGCGCCTGCGCGGCGACTATCTCGCGATCGTCACGCTGGGTTTCGGCGAGATCGTGCCGCAGGTGTTCCTCAACCTCGACAAGTACACCGGCGGGCCCAACGGCATCTCCAACGTCGATCAGCCGGTGTTCTTCGGCTATCACTTCGGCTTCAATCCCATTCCGTATTACTATCTGTACGTCGTCGTCATCCTCATCGCGATCGTGCTGCTCAACAACCTGAAGCGTTCGCGCCTCGGCCGCGCGTGGATGGCGATCCGCGAGGACGAGCTCGCCGCGACGCATATGGGGGTCAACCCCGTCACGACCAAGCTGCTGGCGTTCGCCATGGGCGCCTCGTTCGCAGGATTGGCCGGCTGCATCTACGCCGCGAAGCTGACGCTCATCAGCCCGGATGAGTTCAACTTCTCCGTGTCCGTCACGATCCTGTCGGCCATCGTGCTCGGCGGCATGGGCAGCCTGCTGGGCGCGTTCATCGGCGGGCTGCTCCTCGCGCTGCTCAACTTCATGGTGCTGCCGCAGATCACCAACTGGACGCACGCCCTGGGAGCGGCGCTGCACAACGACGCGATTCAGAACGCCGACCTGCACTACATCATCTACGGTCTGATCCTCGTGCTCGTGATGCTGTTCCGGCCCGAGGGGCTCATCTCCAATGCGTCGCGCCGCGCCGAGCTGCATCACGCGCAGCCCGCGGAATCCGCCGCGGCCGCAGGCACCGAATGAGCGCGCCGCTGCTCGCGATCGAGGGTCTGACCAAGCGCTTCGGCGGCCTCACCGCGGTCAAGGATCTCACGCTGCACGTGGAACGCGGCTCGATCGCGAGTCTCATCGGCCCCAATGGCGCCGGCAAATCCACCGTGTTCAACGTGACCACGGGCATCTACATGCCGAGCGCGGGCTCCATCAGTCTGGACGGCGCATCGCTGGTCGGACGCAAGCCGTTTGAGGTCGCAGCGGCCGGCGTCATGCGCACGTTCCAGAACATCCGGCTGTTCGCGTTCATGTCGGTGCTCGAGAACGTGATGGTCGGCCAGCAGACCAAGATGCACGCCACGCCGCTCGACGACGCGCTGCACACGCCCCGCGCGCAGCGCGAGGAACAGGCCGTGGCCGAGCGCGCGCGCGAGCTGCTCGAGTTCGTCGGGCTGACGTCCTATGCGCACGAGTGGGCGCGCAACCTTCCCTATGGAATGCAGCGGCGGCTCGAGATAGCGCGTGCGCTGGGCCCGCAACCGCAGCTGCTGCTGCTCGATGAACCGGCCGCCGGCGCAAACCCGTCGGAGAAGCGCGACCTCATGGCATTGGTGCGTTCCATCCGCGACCGCGGCGTCACGGTGCTGCTGATCGAACACGACATGCGCTTGGTCATGGGGATCTCGGATCGCGTGACCGTGCTGGATTACGGAGAAAAGATCAGCGAGGGCGAACCGGAGCTCGTGCGCCGCGACCCGCGCGTCATCGAAGCGTACCTCGGCAAAGGCGCATGAGCGCCGTCCTCGAGCTTGAGGGTATCGAGACGTTCTATGGGCGCATCCAGGCGCTGCGCGGCGTCAGCCTTCAGGTGCGCGAAGGCGAGATCGTCGCGCTGATCGGCGGCAACGGCGCCGGCAAGACCACGACGCTGCGCACGATCTCCGGGCTGATCCGGCCGGCTCGCGGCCGCGTGACGTTCGAGGGCGACGACATCACGGCGGCGACGCCCGACGGGATCGTCCGCTTGGGAGTCGTCCAGGTGCCGGAAGGACGGCGCATCTTCCCGCGCATGACCGTTTTGGAGAATCTCCAGTTAGGCGCGTACGCGCGCAGCGACCAGCACGCGGTGCGCGCCGACATGGATGACGTGTTCGCGCTGTTTCCTCGCTTGGCCGAGCGGCAAGGTCAAAAGGGCGGCACGCTCTCGGGCGGCGAGCAGCAGATGCTCGCGATCGGGCGCGCGATGATGGCCCGGCCCAACGTGCTCTTGTTGGACGAGCCGTCGCTCGGGCTATCCCCGATCCTGGTCGAGACGATCTTCGAGGTCATCGTCGACATCAACAAGCGCGGAGTTCCGATCCTGCTGATCGAGCAGAACGCCCGCAAGGCGCTCCAGGTCGCCGCTCGCGCGTACGTGCTGGAGACCGGCTCGGTCGTCAAGGAAGGCCCCGCATCGGCGCTGCTCGCCGACGACGGCGTGCGCAAGGCGTATCTCGGTGAAGACTGACCGCGGCGCCCGGAAATCCGGGCGCCGCGCCGTATGATCGATTCTTTCGATCGCCAAGACTAGTCGTAGAAATGTGGATCGTAATCGTACGGGTACATGTAGGCCGCGTAGTCGCTGCTGAACAAAGAATCGTCTCTGACGTCGCTCTTCGCGCGCCGGAAGACCCGGCCGCCCAAGCCCGTCATCGTCGTGTCAACCGGCGTGGTCCAGTCTTCCGAGACCTCGGCGAGCACGGCCGACTGCCCCTTGGGCAGCACGAAGCCCGTTTCGAAGGACGCTTCGTCCTGTTCGCCCGCTTTGATCGCGTCGGCGGTCACGCCGATCGCGCCGCCGGCCGCGGCTCCAGCGCCGACCGCTGCGCCGATCGCTGAGCCGGTGGCAATGCCCGCTGGGCCAGCCAGTGCGCCCAACAGCGCACCGATCCCAACGCCGACCATGGTGCGCATCCCGATGTCGGTATCCTTGGTGGCGACATCGATCTTGCCGAATTCATCGCGACGGATCACCGCCGCGGCATGAACGGTGACATCACCCTTGCCGTCCAGGCCCCATAGCTGGTGAAGGCCGTCGTAGGCTTTTGCATCGTTCGGGAACACGATGGCGATGTAGTTGTCCATGATCTTCCCCTCTCTGCGGCGCCTTAGTTCGCCGATGGTTTGGTCGTGCTGGCCCGGCGCGCGGCCACGGCCTGGCTCAGATGCGCTACGGCCTGTCGTGCGCGCCCGATGACCGCTTGGTTCTTTTTCTTAAGATCCGCGTCGGTCCCGGCGAGCGCTTCATTGGCCCGCTTGGCCGTATCCTCAAACGCTAGTTGCGCCTCTTTGAGGTGCAGCTTTGCGTCAGCTTTCTGCTCCTCTCCAAGCGCCTTGAGATTGATCCCTAGTTTCTGCGCGTCGGTGCTGACCTTCTCGAGGTTGCTGCGTATCTGAGCGTGGTTCGTGGCGGTAGCCGCCTCGATCTTCTTATAGAACGCCTGTGCGTTCTCACGCGCCTGATCGAGCGGGCTTTTGACATTGACTTGACTCATAGCTTTCACCTCATCGGATTGGTGGTGATATGACGTTATCACATTGCGTGTGAATTAGCTGTGAAACAGCTTCGATTTGCGTGAGAAGGAGCGACCGTCGTTGCCCGAATCGACGTGCAGAAAGCCTAGGACGACGATGGCGCGGGCGTCGGTGTCGCAGGCGGCGGCGAGGGCGACGGTGACGCCGGCGGTGAGAGCTTGACCACGTAGTCGTTCTGATCGCCGCCGTACGCGATCCACACGTTGTGCGTCTTCGCATCGATCGCCAGCGTGTGCGCGCCGCGGGGGATGGTGACGTCGCCGATACGGTCGAAGGCCTCGCCGTTATCGCCGATGATGGTGAGCAGGCCCGTGCCGCTCGCGCAGTACAGCTTGTTGAGCACGGGGTCGTACGCGATCTGGTCCGTACGCGGCGGGATGTCGATCGTCTGGGTCACTTGCCCGCTGGTCAGGTCGAGCACGGCGAGCTTGCCGTTGCTGCCTGCGCTGAACAGCCGCTTGCCTTTGCTGTCGATCGCCAGACCCTGGGGCTCCGTGGCCTGGCCGAGCGTCCAGGTCGCGCTGACCGTGTTGGTCGTGGGATCGATCACGACGACGGAGCTGGCCGGCGTGATGTTCTGGTAGAGCTTGTCGGTCGCGGGATCGTAGACGATCGTCGAGGGTCCTTTGGGGACCGCTACGGGGAACTGCGCCAGCTTATCGGTCTTGCCCGCGATCACCCAATCCTCAGCGCCATCCGCATGCGCCGCGTAGAGTTTGCCGTTCTTCGGATCGAATGCGGTCGCGCCGACGGGTCCGTTCGTATAGATGCGTTGGTTCTCGACCAGCCAGCGCCGGTTGAGCTGGGAGACATAGCCGTCGGACGTGCCCACGAAGATCTTGCCGTCGTAGACGTCCACCGCGACCCCGTAACCGGGTCCGACGGTGACGCGGCGCTCCACCTCGCCGCTTTCGAGATTGATCACCAGCATTTCGTTGCTGCTGGTGTGCACCGCGAGCAGGCGCCGGTACTTGTCGTCGACGGCCAGCTGTTCGAAATGCCCGATGGCGCGCGGCACGGCGATCGGCGCCGCGACCGTCATGAGCTGGCGCGGGGTGACGTCCGCCGCGTGGCTGTCGCGCGGGCTGGAGAGCGACGCGATCGCCATGCCGGCGAGCGCAAGTGATAGAAGGATGAAGCGAGGCATTCTCATGGCCGGTTCCTCATGCGATCTTTGCGCCCACCCCGACGCCGTCGCCCAGCGGCAGAATCGTCGCCCTGAGCGCAGGGTGGTGCAAGAACTCTTGGTTGAACGCGCGGATCGCCGTCGTCGGCGCGTCGTCGTCTTTTTGCGCGGGCGCTGCCGCCTTGTGGTGCCATAGCAGATTGTCCACGATGATAAGGCCGGAATGCTTCACGAGCGGCACCGCGAGCTTGAGATACGCCGAATATTCCTCTTTGAGCGCGTCGAGCAGCACGATGTCGTAGATGTTCTTGGGCAGCCGCCCCATGACGTCGAGCGCGGGCTGATTGAATATCTCGATGCGATCGGCGACGCCCGCGCGCGCGAAGAAGTCGCGCGCGATGTCGGTACGGGCGACGTCCGGATCGATCGTCCAGATGCGGCCGGTTTCGGGTTGCGCGCGCGCCATCCACAGCGTCGAGCACCCGTACGCGGTGCCGACCTCCAAGATGTTCCCCGCCAGCATCGCGCTGACCATCACGGACAGAAACTCGCCGACCTCGCGCGAGACGATCGGGATGCCTTCGCGCTCGCCGCGCTCTTCCAGCTCCCGCATGAGCGTGTCCGGTTCGCCGTGGAGGCGCCGAAGATACTCGAAATCCGGACCGAGCGCATGGTCTAGGGTCATGAACGTCTCCTCGCCTTGGTGAGGCGCACGGCGCGTCCGGAACGGGCCGCTTGGCGCGCGGCATCGAGCACTTCTTGCACCTTCAAGCCGTCTTCGAACGTCGGCACGCTTGACGGTTTGCCGGCCAGATGGTCCAGCAGCTCGCCGATCAACGTGTAAAACGGACCGAGCAGCCGGATGCCGGTGGCGCCGAGCCGGCGCGGGAAGCGGCTCGGGGCGGTGACCGGAACCGGGTCGCGCCCGGCGCGCAGTCCGAAGATCTCTCGGTCATCGCGCAGCAGCAGTGCGCCTTTGGATCCGCTGATGAAGATGGAACTGAACTGCGCGTTGGCGGTCGCGGTGAGGTCGATCGTCGCGAGCGCGCCGCCGGTCATCTCCATGCTCAGCGAGAAATTGTCATCGGCGTCGACGGTCCCCATCGAGCCGTCCGTGCGCGCGCGCTTCTTCACGCGCGTCTGCAGCGTCGCCTTGACCTCGCCGACGTCGCCTGCGATCCAGCGGCAATAGTCGATGTAATGCGATCCCAACGCGCCCAGCACGCCGCCGCCCTCGGACCTGCGTGACTGCCAGCCATAGCGCAGCGTGCTCGATGGGTGCATCCATGGCGTCGCCTCGCTGATCACGATGCGCTCGACCTCGCCTAACCAGCCGTCATCGACGAGCGCCTTGGCGCGCGCGCGCGCCGGGATGAAGCGGAACTCGTGGTCGAGCATGCCCTCGCGCCGCGCGCGCCGGGCTGCCGCCACCATGCGCCGTGCCTCTCCCACGGAGAGCGCGAACGGCTTCTCGCACAGCACGTGCTTGCCGGCGCGCAGCGCCGCCAGCGCGATCGGCATGTGCAGGTTCGGCGGCGTGACGATGCTGACCAGATCGACGTCCGGCCGCTTGACGACCTCGCGATAGTCGGCGCTGAAATGCGGGATCGCGAACTGCATCGCCGCCGCCCGTGCGCGCTCCAGCGACCCAGAGCACACCGCGGCGATGCGGCATTGCGGATGCTCGATAAACGCCGGCAGTTGCACGCGCGCGCCGAAGCCCATGCCCACCACGGCGACGCGGAGCGTTTCTGCAGCCACCTGCTACAACCTCATCGAGAGCTGTTCGGGCTCGCCCGCTGCCGCGCGGGCGCTCGCCGGAACGAGCGACCCGAAACGGGCGACGAAGTCGGCGATGCGGCGCACGAGGTGTTCGCGGTCCTCGTCGCCCGCATACTCCTCCGAGAGTGCGAGCTCGCCGCCGACCCGTTGATAGACGCGGACTTTGTCGCCGACGGCAAGGCCCCTCTCGGCGATCGCGCGCGCCAAGCGCTGGTTCGCGGGCGAGTTGAACGTCTTCGGCGTGATGGACTCCCGGCGGCTGAATTCTTCGACCTTCAGGCGCCCCTCGCGCACGCGCGCCACAGCCTGGGCGACGATGCCCTCGATGTCGTCTGGTCTATCCTCGAGCAGCGCGAGCGCGATGCCCGACACCAGCGAGCGGCCAAGCGGCTCGTCGCGCGCCGAGCGCAGCGCCGATCCGCGCAAGATGAGCTCGCCCGCCGAGCGCCGCAGCGCGTAGTTCTTTGGCATCAGCGAGAGCATGGCCGGGTAACGTTCTTCGAGCGCCAGGCGGAGGCTGTCGCCGAGCGAGGCGCCGACCTCCTCGACGAGCTGTTCTGGATCCGCGCCGGGCGGCGGCTGGAAAAACGCGCCATCCGTGTCGACTTCGATGACGCGCCCCCCGCGCTCGCGCAGCGCCGCGACCATGCGCTCCATGATCTCGCGGCCGGCCGCAGTGACCCGCGCCGCCGCGGCCGGGTCGTTGAAATGCAGACCGTTGGTCCCCAAGAACCCGAAGAACGAGTTGATGAGGATCTTGAACGCCTGCTGCAGGCCATCCGCGGCGAGATGCGCGCGCACATCGCCCGACGCGCGCGCCGCCTCGGACTCGCGTTTGGCGCGCATGCGCAGCTCGCGCAGGCCGCTCAGCATCGGCAAGAACGCGTGTAGATCGTCATCTTGCGGTTCGATACCGCGCGCGAGCATGAGGGACGGATAGAGGCTTTCGACGTCGCACTTGACGACGTCGTGGAACACGCCGACTTCGAACGCGGCTGCGAATGCGCCCTCGATCGGCGCCGCCGTACGCGGGCGAGGTATGGAATGCTGGCGCGCGAGATACGCGCGCACCATGAGGCGCTCGATGCGGCTGCCGATGCCGACAAATGCGATCCCCTGCAGCGATTCGGGCACGAGCTGCGCCTGATAGAACTCGTTGGGGGTCACCAGGCGCGAGAGCCGGTCGGTGTCGCGCGCGTCGTCGAGGCAGTACAGCTTCAGCTTGGCCCGTTCGTCCGGGTTTGACCACAGCGCGCGCATATTGGCGGCGTCCACCAGCGCGCGGCTCTCGTCGCCGATGCCGAGATGGCGCACCACGTGCTTGAGCTTGTAGTTGGGAAGCTTGCGCGCCACGTCCCAGCGCATCACGCTATAGAACGTGTCCACGATCTGGCGGCCCGGGATGCGGTGATATCTGGCGACCATGCCGTTGGGAACGCTGCGCCGCAGGCTGTCGTCAAGCCACATGCGCGCGCCGTCGCGGCCGAGGGTCAGTTCCACGCCCGCTCGCCGCGCGCGCTCGTTCAAATACCATAGGTCGAAATTGAAGACGTTGTGGCCCTCGATCACATCCGGGTCGCGCTCGCGCACGATGCGCACGAACTCTTCGATGAGCGCCGCCTCGCTGGGAAATGCGTCAAGCGCGAGCACGCGCTCGTAACCGCTCGAATCGTGCACGCCGATGAGGACGATGGCAGCGTCCGGCCGTTCCGGATAGATGTCGAGCGTCTCAAGGTCGAACTGCAGCCGGCGCAGCTGTTCGAACGGCAGGCCGCGATAGAAGGTCTCGCCGCTGGCGACGAGGTGCGAAGCGATCGGATCGAGGTAGGCCAGGCGCTGATCGCTCGCGAGCGAGCGAGCGAACTCGACGGCCCGGCCAGTTCTCGTGACGAGCAGATGGCGCAGCGGGTGGCGGCCGGCGAGCTCGACGCTGTCGTCCATCGTCTTGCGCGCCAATACCCACGAGCGCAGAGGTGTGACGAGCCGCTCGACGCCAGCCCCGTCGCGACGGTACAGGGTCGCCGTGCCGGCCCCTGCGTCGGTCTCCACTGCGACGATTCCGGTGGTCTGTCCGGTCCCCCCGATGAGCTCGCTCGCTGCAATCACTAGGCGGGCTTTCTGCGAGCGCAGGCCCGTTCTTTTACGACTGCGTCTTGTTAGCGCGGCGTGTGCGTCGGCACCGGCGTCGGGGGCGGCGGCAAGGGCGATGCGAGCGCCGCCCCGCTCGACACGGGCAGCGGAACGGGTGCGAGGCTTGCGTCTGGAAGCGGGATCGGCGAACCGGCCGGCAGCGGCGAGTTGCTGAAGACATTGTCGGTCGGCGCCGGATGGGCGATCTCGTCCACACTCCCGCTGTGGATCATCTGGTCGGGTGCGACGGTTTCGATCATGCGCGGCAACTCGGTCGGCGCGTAGGCCGGCGGCCCGGGCCTGCCAGGGACGTAACGTGCCAGCTTGAGCGTATACGTCGCTCTCATAAGGTAGGTGCCGCGGTCGCCGCGCCGGTTCTGCGCATTGCCGCTGCCCGCGAGCGTGTATGTGGAGCCCAGCAACAGCCGCAGGCCGGTGTCGACGAACGAGATGCCTTTGGCCGAACCGCTGCCGCGCAGCGTCGCGGGTCCAAAGCCGGGAACCGCCACCGTTCCAGCCTCGTCGAGCGATCCGCTGGACGCGACTTGCAGTATGCCGGCCTGGTCAGGCCAGGCGGAACTCGCGTTGGTCAACTTGACGTGCGTCGGTCCGAACGGCAGCTGCAGCGCGCCGCTCGAGCTCCAGGTGACGCCTTCGTCGAGCGCCGGGGGAGCAGCGCTCAGCACGAGCGCGCCGCCGCCGATAGCGACCAGAAGGCCTGCCGCTTCGATCGTGCCGTCCGCGCGGATGCTGGGGCTGGGCGCCGAATCAGCCTGTGCCGCCGAATCGCTGACCGCCGCCAACACGATGTCGCCCGCGTTCGAACCCTCCACGGTGAGCGCGACGCTGTGCAGGTCGTTGCGCGACACTTCCTTTGACACAAGGTCGCCGCTCGGCGCGCGAAAGCGCACGTCGACCGTCTGATGCCGCTCGATGACGTAGACCTGTTGCTCACCGATGCCGAAGGCTCGATTCGGAAGAAATGCATCGGGCACCGAGCTCGGAGCGCCGGCGTCGCCGAGCGCGGCCACGGTCGTCGCGGCTGCCGCCACGGCTGCGATGACGATCGAAACGGCGCGCACCATCGTCACGAGCCTACGGCAGGCTCGGCGTCACCGTCGGATATGGGGAGGGCGCGATCTCGTTGGGAACGGGCGTCGGCGCCGGCGTCGCGGGAGCGGGCGTCGCTTCTGACTCCGTCGTCGCAGGAGATGGTGACGCTTCGGGCCGCTGGACGCGGGTGAACGAGCGCAGCACGATCGTGATCAGCGATGACGCATCGACGCTGCCGGACGTCTCATCCGCGACGTTGGTGTCGCTGCGCATCGCCTGACCGATGAAGAGCCCGTCGCGCTGGTCGTAGTAGTACGTGCCGGCGAGACTCACGCTTGCCTGCACGGGATCGGCGTCTGCGGCGTATTGGCCGCTGCCGGTCGTCTGCACGATGAGCGTCGGCAGCCCTTGGTAGCTCTGCTCGCCGCGCAAGACGCGGTCGAACTCGATCGTCATCGGATACGTGGCCGCGGGCAGGCGCCACTGCCAGCTCGGCTGGGAATGGACATCGTGCCCGGCAAGGTCGCGAATGCTCTGATCGGCGAGCGCGATGGCTTGGTCGAAGAGCGGATCGATGTTGGTCGCCGGATGGATCTCGCCGTTGGGTGCGATCTTGGCGGCGACGGTCTTGCGCACGATGATGGGCTGGCCGGCCGAGAATCCGAGCAGCTCCACGCTGAGATTGCCGTTCGCCGTGCCGTCGGGATCGACGCCGACGATTTCGAGTGTCGCCGTCCCCGCGCCCGCACTGGAATCATTGCGGACCTTGGACGCGGATACGCGCGGCGGCGCCGTGCGTTCGTTCACCTGAATGGTGATGTCGTAGGTGAGCTTGTCGCCGGGCAACAGGTGCGGCGCATCGGCAAGGCTCGGAACGCTGACGGCTGCGACAAGGGCGCACATGGCGAGCGCCGCGACGCGATGGTGCAAGCTGATCCTCCGGAGTGCCTGCGGCCGGCTTGCGCGGAGCAAGTCCACAGACGGGTCTGCGCGCAACCCAGGGCTTCCCTACTTCTTAATCATCGGCTGTGAGGTTAGATTTCATGAACAAAGCGCCTTTCATGACAGCGCTTCTCGTCGCGGTGACTAGCCTCACTGCGGTGGGTTGCTCCAGCAGCAGCGCCTCGACCGTCTTCACGCATACCAACTACACGGCCCTCGGGGCCAGCGATGCCATGGGCGTCGGCTCGTCGGTGCCGTGCGCGACGGCCGGAATCCCCGCCGTGCCGAGCCCGGTCAGCTGCCCGGGCGGTAAGGGGTATGTACCCGTTCTCGCCGGATTCTTGACCACGTCGACCAATAGCGTCAATCTCATTGACCTCGGCATCTCCCGGCGCAGTCACGCGCGTCGGCGTGACCGGCATCGAGGGGGCGAGGCGACTCGTCCCCCTTGTCGTTTGCCGATAACTGTGGATGAGGATGAATAGCTCGACGCGTTTGACTGTCGTCGCTCTTGCCGCTCTCGTCGCGCTGGCAGCAGCGCCGCCTTCGACCGCGCGCGCTGACGACGACGGCTACGACTCGCCGTTCGCGCAAGCGGTGCGGACCGCCACACAACCATACCGGCTCGTGACCTGGGCGCGCGGCGACCACTACGTGCAGACCACCGATTACGTCGACGGCGTCGGTCTGATGTTCACCAACCACGATCGCTTCGATCCGCCCGATCTTGCGCATCCGACGATGCTCGTTTACGACGAAGCCGGCCGGCTCGTCGCGTGCGGCTACCAATTCCTGACAGGCGCGCAGCCGCCCGCGGCGTTTGGCGCCGTTCCGGCGAGCGCGTGGTACGAGATCCCGCGGCACGTGCACTATAACGCGCTCCGGGGCGGCCAAGAGCATTATGGTCAAGCTCCGTGGACGACGGACGAAGAGCCGAGCGCGGCTGCGTTACGGACGCACGGGCTGCTGCCCGCCGACGCGACGCTCGAGTTCGCCTTCATCCATCCGGCGGTGCGCGCCATCCTCGTGTGGGCGTGGCTGCCGAATTCGGACGGGCTCTTCGCCGGCGAGAACGCGCTGCTTCCTTAGACGACCTTTTCCAGACGAGGGTTGGGGCGGTATGGCCGTCCGACCTTATGGCATTCCACCATCGCGCCGCTCTTTTCGACCAGCGCGATGTCGGCCGTGAAGTCGTAGATGCCGCGGAACAGCGCCGATCCGACCGCGTAGGCGTCCACCGGTATCTTGCGGTCCTCGAACTGCCTGATCTTGGCGACGTCGAAACCGCCCGAGACGATGATCCTGACCCAGTCGTACCCGGCCGCATCGAGCCCACGGCGCACGTTGAGCACGAGCTCCGCATTGACGCCATTCGGTTTGAACGTCCCCATCGAATGCCACAGGCTCTTGTCCACCAGCGTCTCCGACGTGTCCAGCCGCACGCCCCACAATCGCCGGCCGAGCCGCGCGGCCACCGCGATCGACGTATTGACGCAGTCGTTGTCGAAGTCGACGAGCGAGATGACGTTGATCGAGGGATCCATATGCTCGGCGAACTTCTCCGTCGCGAGCACGGTGTCGCCGCCGTAGGCTGCGATGAGACCGTGGGGCACGGTGCCGATGCCTTTGCTGCCCCACCACTCGGCTTGGGCATCGGTGCTCACGCCGAGCGCGCCGCTGACATAGGCCGCATAGCCGTCGCCGGTCTGCACGAGATGGTGGTCGAAGCGCGCCGGGAAGAACAGCACGTTTTTGCCGTTGGCCGCCGCCACCACCGCGCTCGTGTTGGTCGCCACTTTGGTGCGACGCGTGAGCACGCCCAGATAATCCGTCTCGAGATGCGCGAAGAGCGAATAATCGCCTTCGATGGTCAGCACGACTTCGTACGGCGAAATCGTGTCGCCGTCGTAGAGGGCGCGCACGTCGAGCTGCCGCCAGCCCTCATCCCACGAGCCGTCGGGGTGCCGCCGCCCGCTACACAGCTTGAGGATCGCGATCGCTTCGTCGATCCCGCACAGCACCGCGTTCTTCTTCTGGAAGACCTGCATGAGCACGCGCGGATGATGATCGTCGGCCTGCAAGATCTGGACGACGCGGTTGAAGTACGTGTCGGAATAGTATCCGTCACGCATCTTCTCGACCGGCAGGTTCAGGATCGCAGGGTCGAGCCGCTTGCCTTTGGCAGGCGCTTGCGTCGCCATGGTGGCCCCAAGCGTTCGGGCGGGGTCATGCCTTCGCCTTCGAGAATGCCAGGCGCGCGGAGGCGCGCGTGTGACCAATACAGACATCGCAGCTCAACTCAACGAGATCGCCGCTCTCATGGAGTTCGACGGCGAGCCGTTCTTCAAGATCAAAGCGTACGAACGGGCCGCGCGCAGCTTGGAGGACAGCGAGACCCCCGCGCGCGAGCTGATCGACGGCGACGCGCTGCAAGAGCTGCCGGGCGTCGGCAAGGCGATCGCGCAGAAGATCGTCGACATCGAGAACACCGGCACGTGCAAGTATCTCGAAGAGCTGCGTGCCAAGTTCCCGCCGACCATCCTCGAGCTGCTCCACGTCCCCGGCGTCGGCACCAAGACCGCGATCGCGATGTTCCAGACCCTGGGCATCACCGGGCTCGAAGATCTGCGCCGTGCCGTAGACGACGGCTCGATCGCGACGCTGCCGCGCTTGGGCGCCAAAGGCGTCGAGAATCTCAAGCTCGCGCTCTCGCGCCTCGCGCAGCGCACGCAGCGCATGCGGCTCGGCGACGCGTGGGCGCTCGCGCAGGAGATCACAGCTGCACTCGAAGGCGCACAGATCGCCAAGAACATCGTCGCGGCCGGCAGCCTGCGCCGCATGGAGCCGACGGTCGGCGACTTGGATTTCATCTGCACGAGCTCGACGCCGGAGAAGGCGCTCGATTTCTTCTGCGCGCGCAGCGGCGTCGAACGCGTCTCCGCCAAGGGCGACACCAAAGCGACCGTCTGGCTGCGCGCCGGCATCTCAGCCGATCTGCGCGTCGTGCCGCACCGCTGCTTCGGCAACTTGCTGCAGCATTTCACCGGCAACAAAGAGCACAACGTGAAGCTGCGCGAGTACGCGATCCGCAAGGGTCTCAAAGTGAGTGAATGGGGCATCGAGACCGTCGAGAGCGGCCGCGTGCGTACCTCAGCCAGCGAGGCCGGTGTCTACGAGATGCTCGGGCTGCAGTTCATCCCGCCGGAGATCCGCCTCGGGCTCGACGAGATCGACCTTGCGCGCCGCAACGAGCTTCCGGATCTGATCGAGCTGCGCGACATCCGCGGCGATCTGCACGATCACACGACGTGGAGCGACGGCACGCGCAGCATCGAACAGATGGCGCGCGAAGCGGCCAGCCGAGGGCTGGCATACCTCTCGATCTCCGACCATTCGCGCGGCCGGTCGGTCGGCAACGGCCTGTCGGTCGAGCGCCTGCGCGAACAGATCGCGCAGGTGCGTGCGGCGGCGACGAGCTACGGCATCCGCCTTTTCTGTTCGTCCGAAGTCGACATCCGCGCCGACGGCTCCCTCGACTTCCCCGACGAGGTGCTGGCCGAACTCGACATCGTCGTCGCATCCATCCACTCGGGCTTCGCTGGCGACAGAGACAAGCAGACCAAACGCTTGCTGCGCGCGATCGCGAATCCATACGTCAACATCATCGGCCACCCGACCGGGGTGCTCATCGAGGAGCGCGCTGGCTACGACTTCGACAGCGAAGCGGTGTTCCGCGCGGCAGCGCAGTCCGGTACCGCGCTCGAGATCAACGCGAATCCCGCGCGCCTTGATCTGGGCGCAGGCATGGCGCGGCGCGCGAAAGAGCTTGGCTGCACGATCTCGATCGACACCGACGCGCACCACTTTGAAGATTTCGACAATCTGCGTTTCGGCGTCGGCACCGCACGCAAGGCCGGCTTGACCAAGGCCGACGTGCTGAACGCACGCGAGGCGGACGCCGTTCTCGACTTCGTCGCGGCCAAGCGCGCTACGCGCTGAAGCGCGCGAGCAGGTCCGGCGGCGCTTCGAAGTTCGGGTTGACGTACGCGCCCTGAAACCAGCCGTGCCAGTCGCTGCCGCACGAATAGAGCTTGCCGCGCCGGCGCGCAAGGCTGCACAACTCTGAGCGCCGATCCGCGTCGTAGCGAAGGTACATCGCTTCGAGCCCGTCGAGCTCGTCGATCAGCCCGTCCGCGTAACCGTCGTCGACCAGCTCGGCGGGATGAGCCAGCAGCGCGATGCCTCCGGCGGCGCGGATGACCGCGGCTCCTTGTGCCGGCGTCGGCAATTCCGCGAACGCGGCTGCCGGCAGCGCGCCGAAGAAATCTTTGAAGGCAGCATGACAGCGACGGGGATCGCCGTCCACATAGCCGCGTAGGCAGAGACGCTCGATCAAGACGGGCAAGCGGACGGGCGCATCGGGAAAATCCCGTCGCCAGTCGACGCCGTGCCCCTGGTCCGCCAGCGCTTCGATCCAGCGCCGCTGGTTCGCGCCGAACACCCGCTGTGCCAGCGCGTTCGCGTAGTCCAGCCCATCGTCGTCATCGGCGACGTCGAGCCCCAAGACGTGGACGACGCGCCCCGCCGCGTACGTGGTCATCTCGATTCCGCCGATGAAGCGCACGCCGCGCTCGGCCGCTCTGCGGCGAGCCGGCACATGGCCCGAGGTCGTATCGTGATCCGTCAGCGCCATCACGCCAACGCCGGCCGACGCGACCGTGTCGACGACGGCTTCGGGCGGGAGCTCGCCGTCGCTGCGGTCGCTGTGCAGATGGAGATCGCAAAGCATGTGGCGGCCCTGCTTCGCGTCCGCGGGTGACGCCGCCCTCGCGCGAGAACGTGTTTTCCATGGCCACGTTCGTCAAACTGCGGCTCTCAAAGGCCGCACATACGCTCGCCGGACGATACTACACCTCGGCCGAGGTGTTCGCGCAGGAGCGTGAGCGCATCTTCTCCCTCGACTGGATCTGCGTCGGCCGCGAAGAGCAGCTCGCGCAGGCGGGCAGCTATTTCATCGCCGAGGTGGGCGGCGAGAATCTCATCGTCGTCCGCGATACGGCCGGCGCAGTGCGCGCGCTGTACAACGTATGCCGCCATCGAGGCACGCGCATCTGCGAGACGCCCAGCGGCAAGTTCACCGGTGCGATCGTGTGTCCGTATCACGCTTGGACGTATGGGCTCGACGGCCGGCTCATGACGGCGCGCAATATGCGCGACGTCCCCGGCTTCGATGAAAGTGCGTTCCCGCTGCGCGCCGCAGCGCTCGCCATCTGGGAAGGCTTCATCTTCATCAACCTCGCCGACTCGCCCCAGCCGTTCGAGCGGGCCCTGGCGGCGCTGGCGGGCCGCTTCGAGCGCTGGAATATCGGCGCGTTGCGCGAGGGCGCTCGGATCGATTATGACCTGGCGTGCAATTGGAAGCTGATCCTCCAGAACTATTCGGAATGCTACCACTGTCCGCTGGTGCATCCGCAGCTCGACAAGGTGTCGCCGTGGGATAGCGGCCGCAACGATCTCGGGGAAGGCCCCGTGTTGGGCGGCTACATGTCATTGCGCCGAGGCAGCGACAGCATGACGCTGAGCGGCCATTCGGCGCGCCCGCCGCTGCCCGGCCTGCAGCCGCAGGACCGCGAACGCGTCTACTACTACGAGATATTTCCGTCGCTGCTGCTCAGCCTGCATCCCGACTACGTGATGGCGCATTATCTGACGCCGGTTGCGATCGATCGCACGCGGGTCGCGTGCGTGTGGCTTTTCGATCCGGATGGGATGGCAAGACCGGACTTCGATGCGCGCGACGCGGTCGAGTTCTGGGATATGACCAATCGCCAGGACTGGCACGTGTGCGAGCTTTCGCAGGCCGGCGTCAGCTCGCGCGCCTACACGCCCGGGCCCTACTCCCACGCCGAAGGCTTACTGCACGCGTTTGACACCCATTACCTCAGCGCCATGGAGTCGTCGCTATGAATATGAAGATGTACGGACTGCCGGCGGCCTCGCTGCTGCTCGCTTCGGCGCTCGGGGCTAGCCTAGCGGCTGCCGACACCGCACCGAGCGCAGCGCAAAGCATGTCCAGCATGCGTTTCTTGTTGGGGACATGGACCTGTTCGGTCAAAGCGGTCGACGGCTCGAATCCGCAGGTCACGACGGTCTCGACCATGTCCGCCGACGGCACCAAGATGCTGAACCGCACGGTGTCGGGCGGCGACGGCACGGGGCAGATGTGGCTCGATCCCAACAAGCGCCAATGGATCCAGACGGCCGATTCCACCAAGGGCACGAGCTCACAGATGTCGTCGGGCTGGACCGGGCACACCATCGTGTGGACCGGCACGCTCAGCGCCAATGGCATGCCGACGATGGGCTACCGCACGACGGTGGTCAAAGTCAATGACGCGAAGACGACGCAGATCGATGAGCTCGGCAATCCCAGCGGCGGAACGTGGATCACCGCAGACAGCGCGGTGTGCGCGAAGGGCCGCTAAGCGGCTATCTGCCGAAGCGGCGCTGGCGGCGTTGGAACTCGGCGACCGCCATCGCGAGATGGTCGCGGCTGAAATCCGGCCAGCAGACCTCGGTCACGTACAGCTCCGTATACGCGCATTGATACAGCAAGAAGTTCGATAGCCGGTATTCGCCGCCCGGACGGATGAGCAGGTCGGGGTCCGGCATGCCCTTGGTGTACAGATACGTGCCGAGCGTATCGTCGTCGATCTTGTCGGCGTCGAGCGCGCCGCTGCGGATGTCGCCGGCAAGCGCATGCACCGCGTCGCGCAGCTCGGTGCGCGCGCTGTAGTTGACCGCCAGGTTGAGCACGGTGCCGGAGTTGCCGGCTGTCTTCTCGATGAGATGCTCGAGCGCACGCCGCGGACGTTCCGGCAGCGCCTCCCATTTGCCGATCACCTGGACGCGCACGTTGTCGCGGCATAGCCCGTCAAGCTCTTGATACGCGAATGCGCAGCAAAGGTCGAATAGCACGGAGATCTCGGTCCACGGACGAGACCAATTCTCCTCGGAGAACCCGTAGACCGTCAACATGCCGATGCCGAAGTCGCGGCACCCGCGCACGGTCTCGCGCAGCGTGGCGATACCGCGGCGGTATCCCTCCGCGACCGGCAGATTTCGTTCGCGCGCCCAGCGGCGGTTGCCGTCCATGATGATGGCGACATGCGCGGGCATCGGTGCGTCGGCGAGCTCTATGAGCCTATGCGGTTTGGTCGAAATCATCGATAAGACCTGACGTGCCTTTCGGGATGGCGAGGGCTAAGTGGTGGCGAGGCGGGCGGGCGACCGTCCGTCGGCGGCGTGCGGTTGGGCCTTGGCGTGGACCTCGCGCACGACCGACTCGAGTTCGTCGATGTAGGCGAGAAAACGCGTGCGGCCGGCGTGGGTGATGCGGCACAGCGTCGTCGGACGTCCGTGGCCGCTCTCCTTGACGATCGAGACGACGCCCATCTCGGCCAGCGCGGTGAGGTGCCGGCTGAGATTGCCGTCGGTGAGTCCGCAGGCGTCTTGCAGATCGGTGAAGCTCAAGCCCTCCGGGTGCGCGACCAAACACGTGCACACGGCGAGCCTGCCGCGTTCGTGGAAGATGCGCTGCAAGCCGCTGTACGCGTAGGGCGCTTCGCGGCCGTTGGTGCGCGCGGGCTTCTTGCCCGCCTTGCGGGCGTTATTGGCGTTCATGAGAGATCTCCGACATCGTGTTCGACTCGATCGCGCCTTCGGCGGCGATGAGCCAGCCGATCCAGAACTGCCCGATCGCGAAGCCTGCCGCCATCACCCACCACGCGAGCGCGCTCCATTGATTGGGCATCAACAACAGCGCTGCGCCGATCAGACCGAACATCGCGGCGACCGAAAGCACTGCGCGCGGCACGTGGTTGCGCGACGCGAACAGCGCAAGGCCGTAACACGCGTACCAGATGCCGGGCAGCATCGCAGGTACGCCCTGGAGGCAGACCGCCAGGCTCAGCACAGCGCCCAGCGCCAGCGCCGGCAGCAGGCTCAAGCTGACCGTCTTGGATTGATAGCGCGCCTGACGCCCGTCGTTGCGCAAGTACCAGCCCAGCAAGTTGCCGTAGTAGACCGCGAGCGCCGCGACCAGGCACGAGATCCAGATGGTCACGTACAGGCGGACGTCTGACAGGCTGCTCGGGTGGGGCACGAGCGCAGCCTGGACGAGCCCGCCCAGCAGCGCGATGCCGCCGCTGATGGCGGCCACGCGGCTGGAATAGCCCCGGAAGCGCTGGACGCTGGCGAGCCGGTCCCTGACCTCGGTGAGATCAGCGAGCGCCCGTTCGACTTCGACGTTCATGCCTTATACTTTGTAGCACAAAGTCAGTGGAAATGCAACTCTAGTGGTGCGCGTGCTGATGCTCGTGGCCGGCTCCGGTCCGACCGGCCCACCACAACAGCCCGAGAACCCCGGCCAGGAACACCACGTTGAGCACGGTCGTATAGTTCAGAGTGATATGCTCGACGTCCGTCAACAGGTTGCCGGCCGCATGTGGGATCTGACCCGTC
>Ga0209656_10000617_pt1 | contig 23380 bp, 19 predicted proteins | sample BogFormECP12_OM2_FD_188239 | JGI IMG/M metagenome (GOLD analysis project Ga0209656, IMG submission 188239) | Bog forest soil microbial communities from Calvert Island, British Columbia, Canada - ECP12_OM2 (SPAdes) (version 2) | ecosystem: Environmental > Aquatic > Freshwater > Wetlands > Bog ... | reverse complement strand
GTGTACCGTTTTGAGGATGCGCCCGATACTCTGCTGTCACAGTCGCCGTCGTGCTGGGCCTTGAAGCCAGGAGAAGCGTGGCATGGCTTCAACGACGAAGACATTGCCAATGACTTTTGCCTGCTAGATCCGACCAAAGTGACCATTCTCACCCCCGGCATCGATCCCCGTGGCCAGCTTGCCGAGTCAGGAATCCCGGCAGCCATCCTGACTGCCTTCCTCGATTCGCGGCGGGTGGAGATTGCGCGCACGGGCGACTACACCATCCTGGCGCTGTTCTCTGTCGGAACCAGCAAGGGCAAATGGGGCAGCTTGCTGGAAACGCTCTTCGAATTCAAGCGGCTGTACGATCGCGAGACACCGTTGATCGAGGCCCTGCCGGACCTGGCTGCCAAGTTTCCTGACCGCTACGGTGCTCTCACCCTGAAGCAGCTCAGTGACGAAATGCATGCCGCCATGAAGCAACTTGGCTTGCCAGCGCTGCTGCAGGAAGCCTGCGATGTTGCGCCCGAGCCGGTGATGACTCCCGCGGCGACCTACCAGAAACTGGTCCGCGAAGGCACCGAAAAGGTGAAGCTGACCGAAATGGCCGGCCGAGTTCCAGCCGTGATGCTGGTCCCTTACCCGCCCGGCATTCCCATACGCATGCCGGGAGAGCGGCTGGGCGATGCCAACAGTCCCACCATCCGTTTCCTGCTTGCGCTGGAGGAGTTCAGCAAACGGTTCCCCGGCTTCGAACGCGAGGTACACGGCATCGAACTCGATAGCCATGGAGAGTTCTGGGTGCGTAGCGTCATTGAAACTCCGGTGACGTCAACCCAGCCCAGGCCGAAGCCTCGCACCCGGCCGTCTTCGCGAGCTTCCAAGAAACGAAGCTGAACCGAGAGGCCTGCATCGTATGAGAGTCGCCATTCAGGGAGAGCTGGGCTCGTTCAGCCACGAAGCCGCCGGACGAATGCTTCCGCGCGCAACGGTAGTGCCATGCGCACGCTCGGCCGAAGTCTTCGACAAGGTTGAGCTCGGCGAGGTGCAGGCGGCCGTAATTCCCATCGAGAACTCGCTCGCCGGTTCCGTGGCCGAGCACTTTGACCTGCTGCTGGCACGGAACGTATTCATTCACGGAGAGATGCATCTGCGCATTCGCCACAACCTGATTGCGCTTCCCGGAGTGAAGCTGCGCGATGTCAAACGGGTGTTCTCGCATCCGGTGGCGCTCGACCAGTGCCGCAACTTCTTCCGCACGCATGCGAGGGTACAGGCGGTCCCGTTTTACGACACTGCGGGCAGCGTACGGCACGCAATCAGCGAGCAGCTGCCCGACGGTGCGGGAATCGCCGCGAAGCGCGCCGCCGCCGAATACGGCGGGAAGATCCTGCTCTCCGGCATCGAAGACGACCAGCAGAACTACACGCGGTTTTTGCTGATCACCAAATCCAAGAAAATTGGCAAGGGAGCGAACAAGACTTCCATCGCATTTGCGCTGAAGAATGTTCCGGGCGTGCTGTTCAAGGCGCTAAGCGTATTCGCTCTGCGCGACATCAGCCTGAGCAAGATCGAGTCGCGTCCCATGCGCGGCCGCCCTTGGGAATACGTGTTCTTTGCCGATATTCTTCGTGGCGATGATGAAGCCGCGCGCAATGCGCTGCGCCACCTCGGCGAAATCGCGGAATTTGTTAAGGTGCTGGGGATTTATCCGGCGGCCAAGGCGCGTTAAGCGTCGGTGCCGCTTTCCCTGAAAAAGACGACGATTGATCCGCGCGGCAGCGGCAACTTCGGCGTCGCCTATCCGTTCGCCAAACCCAATTATAATAATCGTTATAACTTCACTCGTTTCGGCCTTTTCCGGTCCCCCCACCGGTCCCCCGAGTTTCCTTTTGGGAAAAGATTTGTAAACAAATGGCGCTGGCGGTTGTGGCCGCCCCCTGCCTTGGATACAATCCTTTCCGCTTGAAGAATGCGGACCGGGCGTGCAGCCTGCCGTGGCCCGCGGAACCAGGTGTAATGGTTCGTGTCGGATTTGCCCGGCCCTTAGCCGCTGGTGTTCGAATTCCGAGCGGGCCGTACCAGTTGACTGTCGCTGACCGACATGTAGTTGCGGCTGAAACTTTTATAAAGCTCCGCTCATCAAATCTTGAGTGTAAGAGACTCAAGGAGTCTTATGTCTAATAAAGATAAGAAGATAGAAGAGAAGAAACCAGATCTGAGCTCCGACCCTGAGTTTCGCAATGACTCCGACGAAGCCCGGACCCTGCCTCTGCTTCCGGTACGCGATACGGTTCTGTTTCCCCATGCCGTATTACCGCTTACGGTCGGGCGGGAAAGCTCCGTGCAGCTGATCAACTCACTCGGCGACGACAAGACGATCATCGTCGTGGCGCAACGGGAAGCGCGGGTGGATTCGCCTCAACCCACTGATCTCTTTGCGGTTGGCAGCCTGGCGGTCGTGCATAAGGTCGTGCGCATGCCCAACCAGAGCTTGTTTGTGTTTGCCGAGGGCCTGGAACGGGTAAAAGTCACGGAGTACAAGCAACTGACACCGTTCATGCGCGCCACAGTGGAGTCGATTCCCGAAATCAACGCGCCGCTGAACGCGCAAATCGAGGCGCTGCAACGCAACGTGCTGACGCTGTTCCAGCAGATCGTCGCCGGATCTCCTACATTGTCGGATGAACTTTCCACGGTGGCCGCGAACATCGAGGACGCGGGCCGCATGGTGGATTTCATTGCGTCGTCCCTGCCCTCACTGTCGACCAAAGACAAGCAGGACGTGCTGGAGACGCCGGACGTGCAGGCGCGTCTGGAAAAGATCAATCAGCACCTGGCAAAGGAACTCGAAGTCCAGCAACTCCGCAACAAAATCCAAAGCGAAGTGCAGGACCGCGTCCAGCAGACGCAACGCGAGTACTACCTGCGCGAGCAGATGAAGGCCATCCAGAAGGAACTGGGCGAACAGGACGAGACTACGCGTGACACCGAAGACCTGCGGCAGAAGATTGAAGCTGCCGGCATGCCCGACGACGTGAAGAAAGAGGCGCTGAAAGAGCTGGGCCGACTGGTTCGCATGTCGCCGATGGCCGCCGATTACGGACTTACCCGGAATTACATCGAGTGGCTGGCCGTGCTGCCTTGGCAGAAGTCATCTGGTGTCGAGATCGACATTACCAAGGCCAAGGAGATTCTCGACTCCGACCACTACGATCTGGAGAAGGTGAAGAACCGCATTCTCGATTATCTCTCGGTGCGCCGGCTGAAGCCGAACATGAAGGGGCCAATCCTCTGCTTTGTCGGACCTCCGGGCGTGGGCAAGACCTCGCTGGGCAAGTCGATTGCGCGCTCGCTGGGACGGAAGTTCGTGCGCTTATCGTTGGGTGGCGTGCACGACGAAGCCGAAATCCGCGGGCATCGCCGCACCTACATCGGCGCTCTTCCAGGCCAGATCATGCAGGGCATCCGCCGCGCCGAAACCAACGATCCGGTGTTCATGCTCGATGAAATCGACAAGGTAGGACGCGATTTTCGCGGCGACCCGGGCTCGGCGCTGCTGGAGGCGCTCGACCCGGAGCAGAACTTCAGCTTCCGCGACAACTACCTCGACGTACCATTCGATTTGTCGAAGGTGCTGTTTATCACCACGGCGAACCAGCTCGATCCGGTGGCCGAGCCGTTACGCGACCGTATGGAGATTATCGAGTTGCAGGGCTACACCGAGGAGGAGAAAGTACACATCGCGTTCCAGTACCTGATCCCAAGGCAGATTGAGGAGAATGGAATCACGAAGGAGCAGATCGAGTTCCCCGAGGAGACAATTCGCTTCATCATCCGCCACTATACCCGCGAAGCGGGCGTGCGCAGCCTGGAACGGACGATCGGCACGATTTGCCGCAAACAGGCACGCCGCATCGCTGAAGGCAAGACCGACAAGCTGCTGGTGACGCCCGAACTTATTCAGCACACCGATATGCTGGGCGGCATAAAGATCCGCACCGAAGGTGAGATTGCCGAGCGCACCAAGCGCACCGGTGTGGCGGTGGGGCTGGCGTGGACACCAACAGGCGGCGACATCCTCTTCATCGAGGCCAACAAGATGAAGGGCAAAGGCGGCTTCGCCATGACGGGGCAGCTCGGCGATGTCATGCGCGAGTCGATGCAGGCGGCGTTGACGTGGGTCCGCTCGAATGCGAAAGAGCTTGGGATTGACGAGGACTTCTTCGCCAATCACGACATCCACATTCACGTTCCGGCCGGAGCGATTCCCAAGGACGGGCCATCGGCCGGTGTAACCATGGCAACCGCGCTAGTATCTTTGCTGACGGACCGGCGCGTGCGCCCGCTCACCGCGATGACCGGCGAAATCACGCTGAGCGGCAACGTGCTGCCGATCGGCGGGATCAAGGAAAAAACGCTCGCCGCGAAGCGTGCGGGCGTGAAGGACATCATTCTGCCCGAAGACAACCGGCAGAACGTGCACGAAGACTTAACGCCGGAACAACTGCAAGGCCTGACCATGCATTACGTGAAATCGATTCCGGAGTTGCTGGAGATCGCGCTTCCCACCAGCGTGGCCGAAGAAAAACACGACGCCGAAGTCCGCGAACAGGTATTGACCGGCGCGCATACGGACTAACCGCACAAAAGTTCACTGACAGCCGCCCGTGGCCGGGTGGCTTCTTTTTCAGGCGATGTCAACCGCGACGATAGTGACGTCGTCACCCGCGACTCCCATCGACCATGCCGTTATCTGGGCACTGAGAGATCGGCAGATTTCCTGCGCCGAAAGTGGCCGCGACAGGGTTTGCTTCACCCGGTCTGCTCCGAACTCTTCGCCGTTCTGATCGGCCTCAAGCACGCCGTCGGTGTAAAGAAGAAAGCGGTCGCCTGACCCGAGAGCCAGCGCCCGTGATTGATAGCTGGCAAATGGCATGACGCCGAGTATCAGGCCATTCTCCACAACGTCGTCAATCGATTGATCGGCCGCGCGGTAATGCAGTAACGGTGGATGTCCAGCAGCGCTGTATCGGCCGATGCCGGCTTCAAGGTCGAGAAACAAGTACGCCGCCGTCACGAATTGTCCCTGGAGTTTTCCAGAGAGAACAGTATTGAGGCCGGTCATAACCTTCGCAGGATCGCCGGCGTGCTCGGCCTGCGCTGCGATAGCGACCTTCACCATCGAGGCAACCAAGGCAGCAGGGACACCGTGGCCTGACACGTCGGCGATAAGTACTCCGACACGCCGATCGTCCACCACAAGAAAATCGTAGAAGTCGCCGGCCACCTGCGACATCGGTACATATTGCGCAGCGATACGCACACCTGACAGCTCAGGCATTCCCTCGGGCAGGATCGATGTCTGGATGCGGCGCGCAATCTCCAATTCGCTGCGAATCGCCAGCAGCGCTTCTTCTGTGCGCAGACTGCGTTGCGCAACCATGTATCCCAGCGAGCACAAGAAAATCGCAAAGCCGATGAACTCGTAGTCGGCGCCTCCTACCCGCAACCAGCTACGCACGTTGTTGTAGATAACGAACAACCCCCAGATGAGAAAGACGATTCGCAGCGTCTTTATTTGCGGCACGCTACTTGCGGGAACCACGTAGAGGTAAATGATCATCGCCAACGTGAAGCCGATTACCAGCACGTTGTTAATCACATCGAGGGAGCGCACCACGCTTCCGTTGGAGTAGAACAGCAGAAACGTTACCGCCATCAGTGCGTTCGCCGCGAGCAGTGACTTCGTGAGCCAATTGTGCTTCTTCCCGACCAACCCCCAGCCATAAAGAATGGCCGGCATTCCAATTGTGAATGTAACTAGTGCAGTCTGGAAATGGATGGTACGGCTGGTGAGGAAGAATCGCGCCGACTCGGTCATGAGCAGGGCGCGGTATCCGTAGAGGAGGGCCAGCAGCCCGAACCAGAGGCGTACCCGATCCTGAGTCTTGCGGCGCAACCACTGCACCAGGATGGAGGCCAACCCGATTGTCAGCGAAACAATGGCAACGACCAGGCGAGCCGCATCAGTCAGCAGAACGCGGCGCAGTACGTCGGCAGGATCGGGAGTCACCAGCATGAACAATAAGGGGCCGGTTACAAGATACCGTGGCGAACCTGCGCAGGCAACGGAGTCGGCTCCCCTCGGGGCTGTTGTAATGCCCCTGGCGGCCGCCCTCTCGCCATGACGGTCGCGCAGGCAGAGCCCTTTGTCATCAACTTGCATGTCCACTAAACTGAGAGAATCAAGCCCAGTTTCACGGCTACCAAGGCACCACTCGACGATTGTTCGGATACAAGGGGCTCAGCGCGTGTCCGGAATCATGTTTGCCGGAAATAGGAGAACCGGTTGACGGCTCAGAATGTCAGGAAGTGGTTCGCCAGGCAGACCGCGCGCTTGCGCACTCTGCGGCGGGCCCTCAGCCAGGGCCATGACGAAGATAAGTACAAGGTGATCCAGTTCGTCGTATCGCGGCTACCGATTGCGGAGACCACCAAGCGCGACATTCTTAGCTGGTGCTTGAGCAGTTGGTTGGATAGGCAGCGGCGCACCCTGAGATCGCAAATGCTGCGGGCGCAGTCTGATTGGGATGCAAAGGGACACAGGCGTCTCGAAAAACTGCTTCGCGGAGATGAGATCCTGGAGGTCCCGGCATCCAACGAGCCACAAGTATCCTTTATCCTCGTAACTAGAAACAAGGCTCACCTGACTGTTCTAAGCCTTGAGTCCATCCTGCAGTTCGCAGACGTGCCCTATGAACTCATTGTCGTCGACAACGGGTCAACCGACTCGACTTTGGCGATGCTGGAAAGGTTCAAGGGGGCCAAGGTCATCCGTAATCAAACCAATCTTGGGTTCGGACCGGCATGTATGCAGGCGGCCGATATCGCAACCGGAGAATATCTTTGCTTCTTCAATAACGATGCGCTCCTGACAGCTGGTGCAATCACGGCTGTGCTGAAGAATTTCGAACATGAGGGTGTTGGGGCTGTCGGAGCGAAGATCCTGCTGGCAAATGGGAAGCTGCAAGAGGCAGGCTCGATCATCTGGTCCGACGGAAGTGCATTGGGATATGGACGTGGGGACGACCCGGAGCTACCTGAGTACAACTTTCGCCGCCCGGTTGACTACTGCTCGGCCGTCTTCCTCGTGACACCAAGAAGGACATTTCATCAGTTTGGCGGGTTCAGCGCCCAGTTTGCCCCCGCCTATTACGAAGATACCGATTACTGCATGACCCTGTGGCAGAACGGCTTGAGCGTCGTATACGAACCGTTGGCGCAGATTCCGCATTATGAATCTGCCAGTTCAGGAGGAAATGATCTGGCGGCTCCGATGATGGCGGCGCACCAGCTCAAGTTCAAAGATAAATGGGAACCCAAGCTACGCCGGCACTACGCCCCTAGTTCCGCGAATGTCGTCGCTGCGCGAATCGCTGTCAATTCGCAGGCTTTGCGAATCGTCTATATCGATGACCGGATTCCGAAACGAACCCTGGGCGCGGGCTTTCCTCGAAGCAACGACGTCGTCACAACACTTGCCCAAGCAGGTCATCACGTCGTTTGTTCGACATCCACGTTTCCGGTCATCGGCGACGGTTATGAAGACCTGCCACGGGAGGTCGAAATCTTGGATGGCTTCTGCTTTCGGCAGAAATTGGTTGATGAATACCTGCCTTGCGCAGACGTTGTCTGGGTCAGCAGACCTCATAACCTGAAGCTGCTTCTTACCGAATATCCCACGGCGCTCGCGAACCGTAAATTCGCGCTTGTTTACGACGCCGAGGCGATCTTTTCACCCAGATCGCATGACCAGGCCGAACTCCTGGGGCCGACGGCTGTTCCGTTGAACCCGCTTGAGCCGTCCTGTCTCGAAGAAGAGCTTTGCTTAGCGAAGTTGGCCGACGCTGTCGTGGTCGTCTCGGAGGCTGACCGACGGGTGATGCAAGAGGCCGGGGTGCAATCGGTGCACGTCGTAGGTCACAGTATCTCGGCCATTCCCACGACCTCGCCGTTCCAGAAACGAGACGCATTCCTGTTCGTGGGCTCAGTGCACGGCTCCGAAAATCCGAATGCCGACTCCATCCGCGAGTTTTGCAACACACATTGGGCCAGAATTCATCGCGCCACCGGAGCTACTTTCATCGTTGCGGGATATGGTACGGAACTCCTGCGAGGAGAGATTGCCGATCCGACCGTCGAAGTTCTGGGGAGGCAGGACGACTTGCGACCTCTATACGACCGTGCGCGGGTATTTGTCGTGCCCACTCGTTACGCAGCAGGTATGCCATTCAAGGCGCACGAGGCGGCAGGATTTGGAGTGCCGATGGTTGTGTCTCCCGTGATTGGCAGGCAAATGCAGTGGGACGCCGGAGCCGACTATTTTGCTGCCAGCGATTCGGATCAGCTAGCAGAGTATTGCATCCGACTCTACAGCGACCAGCAGTTGTGGGAGCGTTTTCGGGCAAATAGTCTGGCGCGAGTTGAGGCGGAACTGAGTCCCGCTGCGTTCACAGGCGCCGTGCGGTCGGTCTTGAGCGAGGTCAGCGCCGCCAATCGCCGGTTGTCGTGCACGAGGTAGACCACATCAAGAGCACGCATTCAGTGGGCCGTTACTGCTTCGAACTTCAACGACAAGGTTGACGTCGCGTTGCCTGGGAGCGCGGCCGCAATACCTGGAAGAGGGCAAGGGCTGGCGGAATGGGCAAACTATCCCCGCCGCGGATTAACTAGCTAGCGACCGAAGAGCCGCGTAGCGGCGGAACACTGAGGCAGGTGTGCCGGCACTTCCCGCCGTTGGCAAATGTGGTTGTTGATTCGCAGCCTCGACAACATTCATAAACTGTCATAGTGTGACGACATGCCGATGACATCCCTGAACATTTCGTTACCCGAAGCCTTGAAGGCATACGTCGAGGGCCAGGTCGCCTCCGGGGACTGGGGGACTCCCAGCGAATACGTCCGTGAACTGATTCGGCAGGACAAGGAACGGCGGCTGGCTAGTTTGGAGCAGGAACTGCTCGCTGGGGCGAAGGGCCGAAAGATCGAACTCCGCCTCGGCGACATCCGTAAGAAGGGCCTTGTGAATGCCTTACGTGAGCGGGTAAGCCGCCGGTGAACCGAAGCGCGGTTCGCTTCAGCGATCTCGCCGTATCCGATATCCTCGAACAGGCCGACTGGTACGCAAGCCAATCTGGACCCAGCTGGCAAAGCGATGGGAAGATGCCGTCACTGCCACGTTGCTGCGGATCTCCTCCTCGCCAAGGGCACGCGTCGCGTTCCGGTCGCCGGATTCTCCCGGCACTTGGTCTTTTGCCGGCTCAACCCGCAAGGCATCTTAGTCCTGCGCATTGTGCACGGCGCCCGCGACCTCGAAAGCCTGTTTTCCGCGTGAATCGGCGGGTGCCTCCGTTCCGTCTTTCTTTTGCCGGGGCGGGGGCTTTCCTGCCTGACCCCGAGCCCGCAGCGAGCCCAAGGTTTCACAAGGGTGGAAGCACCACGCTTCAGCGTGGTGAAAACGCCTCCGTTCTTTCTATGGCTTTAGCCATGGCGGTGTTGGATCTATCTCCCACTCGCCCGAAGCTGAGCCGAACCGATACGCCGCACACGTATCAGCCAATTTCGCGCGCACCGGGTTCTCGCGAATATACGCGGCGTGCTGTCGATAGCCAGCCGCGTCTTTCACGCGATGCTCCGTGTATCCGGTCGCCCAGACCTCCAGGTTCGGATTCAACTCCTTCTTTACGCTGACGGAGAAGCCTCCTTTGATGAGTTGAACTGTTTTTTCCATGGGCACTTCCGGCGCAGGCGTTAAGAGTAGATGGAAGTGATCAGGCATGAGTACGAATTCGTGCCGCTGGAATTTGTGTTGTTCACGATAGCGCTGCAGCGTGGCGATGAATAGCTGCGCCATCGGTTCAGCGCGAAAGATGGGGCGGCGGCCCCAAGGTGGCGGCGGTGATGAAAAACGTGCGGATCTCTTGCGGTGCGAGCGGCATACGTTCCGAGGCTAAAGCCTGAGTATATTCGGCCTGTCAGCCGCCACGCTAAAAGCTTGCCCTGAGCGCAGTCGAAGGGCGTGGTGCTTCCACCTTACACCAAGCCCGCAGGGCGTCATTTGTGTGAGCCGTGGGTCCTTCGACTGCGCTCAGGACAGGCTACGCCCGCGGTAACGGTCCCTATAAAAACCTCCGAGCCCGCCTCGGCGGGCGGCACCGCCAACCAAAGATCTCCGAACGATCAACTCGCACACCCGCTCGTTCCAACCCAAAAAGACAAAGAGCTCTAGGCATCAAGCGAGCCAGATGAGATGAATCTTCACTGACTTCCGGCCTAGTTCTTCCGCGTCGGAACCACTTGCACCGGGATGCGGCTTAACTTTGCGAAGACGCGGCTGCGGCGGAGCAATGGCCACCAATCGTAAAGATAGGTCTGCATCGGATGCCACATGGCCACCCATCCGGCGATGGTTAAACTTTCGCGTACGACGTAGGCCCAGGTACCGGTCTCTGCCCCCAGCAGCACTTTGCTGATAACCAGACACACCGCCAGGCAGGAAAGGCCAATGAGCAAAGAGATGCGTCCCTGCTTCATCAGCGCCCGAAATTCCAGGTTGGTAAGTTGAGCGCGGTGCGCGAAATGGTTGTGCACGGCCTGTCGGATCATCTCCTGGGGATCTTCCGCGGGCCAGTTCTCAAGGTGAATACGTAGCTTGAGCGGCTCGTCAGGAGGAAACTCGCGTGCCCAGCCTACGATGAATTCTTCCGCTTCGTCATCCAGGTCCTTCTCCAGGAACGGGGAGGGATCCATGGAATTGAAGAGTTGGTTCACGTCATGAAGATTCAGGCTGATACTGTGCGGGTGTCCGTGCTCAATCACTGCAGTTTCCGAAGCTGAGGAGTGCATAGAGGCATCTCCACCGTCTTCCACGATCACGGTGCCGCAAGGCGGCATTCGGTCGTGTCCAGAACCATGGTACGCGCCTGACGAATCGTGGAAGGCGTATGTTGAGGGCCAGGTCGCCTCCGGCGACTGGGGGACTCCGAGCGAATACGTCCGCGAGTTGATTCGCCAGGACAAGGAGCGCCGGCTGGCCAGTCTGGAACAGGAATTGCTCGCCGGGGCGAAGGGCCAAAGGATCGAAATGCGCCCGAGCGACATCCGCAAGAAAGGGCTGGTGACGGCCTTACGTGAGCGGGTAAGCCGCCGGTGAACCGAGGCACGATTCGGTTCAGTGATCCGCCTGCGCCCGAAGTGCCCATGGAACGAACAGTTCAAATCATCAAGGGAGGCTTCTCCTTCCGCGTAAAGAAGGCCGAGGGGAACACGTCGCACTACAATGAATACCATTCTCTAGGTCAGTTCCAGGGAGTAAAGCTCTTGTGAGTGAAACCAAGCGAGCTCTGAAGCAAAAAGCCGTTCACGAGTTAAGAGAGTACCTCGTAATGTCTTTTTACCTCTTTGTCGTGTTCTCCTTGTTTGTCATCTATAAGTCCGTGATTCTCGCCGAACATCACATTGACTTCGCGCTACACGGATTCGCCCTGATCAACGCGCTGGCGCTTGCCAAGGTCATGCTCGTGGCCCAGGAGCTACATTTGGGCGACCAGTTCAAGGATGCCCCCCTGATTTATCCGACACTTCTAAAGTCCTTCGTGTTCACCCTCGTACTTGCGTGTTTCAAAATTGCCGAAGACGCCACGGTTGGCAAGTATCACGGCAAGTCGTTTCACCAAAGCATCGCTGACATCGGCGGCGGTTCCTGGAAGGGAATCCTGTGTATGACATTGTTGCTGTTCATCATGCTGATTCCCTTTTTTGGCTACACGGAGCTACGGCGGGTCTTCGGTTCGGATCGGTTGGTGGGCGTCTTTTTCCGGCCGCGGAATTCGCTGACTCTGCCTCCCCCAGGATCGTAAAGAGTACTTTTGACGCCAGCACGCTTACCAGGGAGTTCGCTCCTAACGTCCTCGCGTTGCCCCGCGCTGTATTTCAGCGTTGATCGTCCCTCCGAGCAGGTACGCCAATCCGGAAATATACAGCCAGAGCAATAGAATCATGACCGCTCCTAGTGATCCGTACGTGGCGCTGTAATGATTGGAGAAGTGCAGGTATATGCGAAACCCGAGCGAGGCTGCTAACCAAACCAACGCGCCTAGTGCCGAGCCCGGAGTCATCCAGTGCCAGTGTCGGCTCTTCAAGTTGGGGCCAAAGTAGTAAATTAGCGAACAAGACACGGAAACGAAGAAGATAGCTGCCGGCCACTGAATGGCCTTCCAAACGACGACGACCATCGGCTGCCATCCAAGTTTTGCCCCGAACCAGCCGACAAAATAGTCCCCCGCCAGCACAAGAAACAAGGCCGCGAGAAGCAGGATGGTGATCAGCAGGGTCAATCCCAGTGCTATGGTGCGAACTTTGAACCAGGACCGGGATTCGCGGACGTGGTTGATGGAGTTCAGAGCGGAAATTATTGAACTTATGCCGTCAGAAACACCCCAGAGCGCGAAGACAATGCCAAAAGTCAGCTTTCCTCCACTAGCGTTTGTAGCCACATCGGTAGCCACTGTTCTGAGGAGTTGGAATGCTGTCGGGGGAAGAAAATATGCGAAATAAGAGAGCAAGTCGTTTTGAAGTTCGACCCGGCGCGACGCGAACAGCCCAAATAGAGTCATCATTACCAGAATCAGCGGGAAAAGAGCGAATAAGAAATAGAACGCCAGCTCGGCTGCCCGTCCGAAGAGGTTATTCGCGATGACCTCCTCGCTAACATTGCGAATGAGTTGCCGCGGAGTCAGACCTCCCAGCTTCCAAACGGATTCGGACTGAATCGCGGTTGAGGGCTGTGGCATTGCCATTCATGTAGCCCAAACGTCCTTCCCCGACATTCTAACTTGTGGTCTTGTGCATAGAGGCGACGACACGTGGGCGGTGGGCGGATGGCCAGTGGCCCGCATTTGCCTGCAATTGGGCGGGTGGCCGACCCAGCGTTCCTGCACTTCTGAAGAATCTAAACAACGGGTGCCCCGGTTCCGGCTTCTTCTGCCGGGGCGGGGATTTTCCGTGCCTAACCCCAAGCCCGCAGGGCGTCATTTGTGCGAGCCGTTTGCAGGCCCCAAGGTTTGACAACGGTGGAAGCACCACGCCCTTCGACTGCGCTCAGGGCAAGCTTTCAGCGTGGTGAAAACGCCTCCGTTGTTTCTATGGCTTTAGCCATGGCGGTGTTGCATCTATCTCCCACTGGCCGGAAGCTGAGCTGAACCGATACGCCGCACACGTTTCAACCAATCTTGCGCGGACCGGGTTCTCGCGAATATAAGCGGCCTGCTGCTGATAGTCGGCCGCGTCTTTGACTCGATGTTCCGTGTGCGAGTGCTCGGTGTTGTAGGCCACCAAACCCATCACTTGGCCTCGAACAGCGGTCTCGCCATCTCATCTTCGTTCGCCGACTGCGGATGCTCCGCTTTCCAGCGCATCGCCGCCGTGATGCGAGTGCGTCCGCTGGGATGATCGTAAAAAATGAACTCCTCCACAGGCCCGGGATCGAGCTTGCGATATTCTCCCAACAGCATGTCCACATTCGCCTCGCCGTCGGGTTGTTGGGCGGCGTTCAGTCCATACAGGTCCGCCTCATACTCCATGTTGCGCGAGATGGTGTTGGTCACAGGCGTCATCAGAAACATGTAAACCGAGAACACGATTACTGCCAGGGGCAGCACGGCAACGTCCGTGATTCCTCGCACGTCCCACTGCTCGCCCCAACGCGCGAGACTGAAGTTGATGCCCCAGTTCAGGAAGGCGAACCCGATCACGATCACCACTCCAAACATGACCAGTCCCTTGTACTCGTGGTTGAGGACATAGTGGCCCATCTCGTGTCCCATGGTCGTCTCTATCTCAGGCAGCGTGCAGCGCTTCAGCAGGTTGTCGTTCAACGAAATTCGCAGCGTGCCGGCGAACCCGCTCACGTTGGCGCTCACCCGGTTCGATTGTCGCGATGCGTCGAACTCGTAGACGTCGGTGGCGGGAATTCCATTCGCTCGCGCCATGCTGAGGATCGGGCCCTTGATTCGTGCGTCCGTTAGCGTCGTGTACTTGTTGAACAGCGGAGCGATGTAAACCGGTTCGATCAGGCTAACGAACGCAGCAAACGCGATCATCAGTGTTGCGCCCCACACCCACCAGCTCCTTCCCAGCCGTCTCACCAGCCCAAACAACGGCACCATGAGGATGGCCCCCAGCACCACGCCGACGCCGAGCCCAACCAGTTGATCGCGCATCCAGGGGCCGAAGCTCTGGTTCAGAAGCCCATACTTATGCTCTCGGAAGTAACCTTCGTAAACGCTGAGCGGGAACGTGAGCACGGACACAACGACGAAGAACTGGACCCAGTAAAGCACCGTCTGTAGCGGGCGGAGTCGGGTCAGCCGTTCGGCCAGATCGCGCATTCGCGCCGACCAGCGGAAGTGCAGCAGCAACCACATCACCAAGACCGTAGAAAGAAAGTCCCACAGTATCAGCCAGTAGCCGCCCTCGAAATAGGCATCGGAACGGGCGCGTTGCGCAGGCGGCATCTTGGCCAGGTATGCGTCGACTGCTGCTCTGATATCGAAAGCCGGGCCAGCCGCACTCTGCTCCACGGAAGGCGGAATGGACGGAGCGCCCGGCACACTCGCCTGCCCGAATGCAAGAACGCTAAACAGCAGAGTCGTCCGAACAACCAATTGGCCTGCCCGAACCATCACGCCCCCTTCGAATTTTGGGACGAGTATACGCCGGTGCCCGCCGGGCGCCCCCCAATCCTTCTCTTGGATTGAGTGGGTCTTTTGACCTTCCCCAACCCAGGCTGCAGGGAAAGTCGCTCAAAGACACAACCTGTTCTTAAGCTGCAATCCAGGCCGATGCCCCGTCTCAGAATTGGGTGTGATATGGCCTCCCTTGAAAAGGGCCGCAAGTTATTGTCACGGAAGGGACCAGCCTCCAGCTCTTTTCATGCCTGATGGTGACGGGCACCGTCATGCCGAGCCTGTTCGCGATAGCTATCCGCGGACAGCCCATCCTCCGGTTAGCCCACGATTCGCTCGCAAAGTCAGACACGAGGGTGTCAATCTCCAACGATCTTGCTCGCGGTCCACTTCGAAGACATCGAACTCCAAAGCCTTTCCCCCAGCCTTCCACCTGTCGCCAAAAGGGGCGGGCAGCGGGGTGATATGAGCGGGCTCAGACTCTTCGTCCGTCTATGTGAGAGTCTGATCGGGGAAGACGGGGCCGGCGAACCGGCCCCTGCCAATGGTGGTTTAGCCGCGTTGCTTACTCAGCATGGCACGAACTCTGGCGAGAAGGTCTGACTCTCTGCCTACGAGCTGTTCACTGAAGGAAACAGGCGCCTGTTCGGAGGGGTACCACGGGGGCCGTCCTCCCCAAGCCAACTGGGATACGGCGAGCCGGCCGGCGTGAATACGTTCCGCGAGCCGGAGGTCAGGGTACACTTCGTCGATGGCCAAAATCACCAATGTGTCTTCGATGGCGATGGCCACACCCGGATCAAACCAATGGGGAGGTTCCTTCACTTCCGGACGAACCAGGGCAGAAGCGGAGAGGGTTCCCTCCTGGGGCCCGAGCAGACCCTGGAAGACGTGCGCGTATTCGCAGCAGTCGAAGCGGAGTTTGAGGTTCAATGCGTCATACCAGATGAGGTAAAAGCGATAGGTTCCCGCCGGCACGCCGCTGAATGGTTTTTGGGCAAATCCCTCCAGGAACCCGGAGAGTTCTTTTTCGAAGATTGTCCCTCGCAGGGCCTCGCCGTCGAAGGCAGCCTTCTTAACGATTCCTTTCTCGTCAACTTCCAGCCTTACCGGCAGGGTTGTGGTTACGACAAACCCGATCTGCGCTGCCACGCGGTCGAAGGCCGCGTCGATTTCCTTCTGGCGCTCGCGCATGGCTCGGTACACGTGGACTAAGTTATTGTAAAGGCGAATGACTGCGGGTTGGACCAGCCCAGCCCCGCCTCGTAAACGTGCAGAGGATGTTTCGCTCACAGGTCACCTCGCTTGGAGACGGACACTAGCCTGTCCGCATTCTGGGACTGGAAAGGCGATTGTTTACTGACTAGCGCAAACCGCTTCTTGGCCGGTCCGGGTTTCCTCCGCCAGGCGAGCGCGGAAGAGGTTGTAGGGCACCGGCGCTCGAGCGACGCCAAATAAGTCCACAGCTTCCCAGCCGGAACCGGGACGCGTGAACTCAAGGCCTGGGATTACGGGCGTTGGGATAGGCTCTTTCGCCGCGTTGGAGCCAAGTGGCAAGGGCGCGGCGGGAGCGTAACAAGGGGTTCCGAAAGCTTTTCGGGCGTAGGCATCGTCCAGCCAATTCAAGATGCTTTCGCCGCGGACTAGCAGCTCACGGCTGTGCTGATCGACGCGCGCCCGGGCATCACGGGCGAAACTGCGGAGAGCGACTTCATCCGCTGGGTCACAGGCGGCAACGAAATCGTAGATCTCGCAGCAGCGCTCGAAGGTATCGAGATTAGTCTGCTTAATAAAATTGCGCACGGCAGCCCTTAAGCTCTGGCTCAGCAAGTTAGGGTAGAACCGCCGCAAAAGCTGGAAAGAGAAGTCCACCTGCATGTTGAAATAATGCAGGCCGTAGTCGCTGAAATTGCGATCGAAAAAGGCGTAGTTGGCGATCTGGTGAAAGGCTTCCGAACGTGGATCTTTGAGGCGATAGTCATAGCCGAAGGCGCCGCCCAGGAGGCGCCCTTCCCGTCGCAGCTTGCCCTCCAGCCCAGTGCCGGGATAGACCTCGGCGCGGCAGAAGTTAAACGGGTTCTCATTGTGGCGCCCCATAAACCGCAGGTTGACGAGAATCTCATCCAGCACCGTGTCCGGCTCGAACATCAGCAAGTTGTATGCGACATGGATGTCGAAATCGTTCAGGATCCGCAATGCATTGAGGATCTGTGCGACAGTCTGCTTGCGATTGAGGTTGCGGAGGCCATTCTCCGAGGTGTTCTCGACGCCCAGAAACGTGCGGAAGAGGCCGATCTCGTCGAGGATGCGGATCGACTCTTCCGTAATGCTGTCTGGCCGTGCTTTGACGGCAATAGCGATCTGACCAACGCCATTGCGGCGAAGTCCGTCGCGAATGGCGGCGAAGCGCTCTGCCGCCTTTACTGGATTGGGTAGGAAGAAGTTGTCGTCCTGAAAGTTAAAGATGCGGACACCAAGGCGATGATAGAGGTCACTGAGTTCGGCGACAATACTGTCCACGCTTCGGATGCGGAATTTCTTTCCACCTACTCGCTCATACCAGGCGTTGATACTGCAGAAGGCGCAATCGCGCCAGCACCCGCGACTGGTGAGCACACTGGCGATGGGCTTGTCGAAATAGGAGTGAAAAGTAGTGCGCTTGGGCCAGGGCAAGTCGTCGAGTTTGTCGGGATTCCCGATGGGTGGGTTGGTCCGGGCCAACCCTGAATCATCGCGATAGCAAAGGCCGGGCACGCGGTGGAGATGATCGAGATTTTCCGCGAGACAGCACATCAGCTCCTCGCCTTCACCCAGGGCAACGGAGTTGAAGTCGGGAAATTCGTTGACCAGGAACTCGCAATTGAACGATGCGAACGGTCCGCCTGCGATCATGTGCCCGCGAAATCCTGCTTCCCGGAGGCGCCTGGCAAGCTGACAGAACTCGCGCCCGCGCGAGGTGAATATCATCGACAGGCCGACGATCTGCGGCTCGAAGGCGAGCGTCTGCTCCACGGCGGACTCCGTGTCCCGCTCTGCATTGAAGGGAACAATCTCTACGTTGTGACCGCCAACTTCAAGGGAAGAGGCGATGTAACGGATCGCGAGGTTTTCTTCCAGCTCTGCGCCGATGAGCGCGACGTTCATGACGTCACCTCCGGTCGTGTGATTAGGCGCCATTCTGCGCTTGTTTCGATCTTCTTGCTGTGCGCGCCATCACCCTCTGCTGTGAGCCGGACGAGAGAGGAAATATGCACCGTTCAGTGACTGAATCCCAAGCGGGAGTAACGATGACCTTAGAGTGGCTCCATCACCCGCTTCGGTGCAAACAAGGGACATCGGTTACCCCGATAGGTCTCGCGGACAGTAATTGCAGGCTCGTCGGTTAGCTTGGCCTGTCCACGTGTCGTCAGCTACTAGGAAGTTATTGTGCGGCGAGGTCGGCGCAGATAGGTGTTGTGAAATCGCCATGTCGTAAGTAATTCCGGCCAAACGACCGTTAGCCCGGGTGGCCCTCATTTGCCTGCCAGTGCCAAATGTGGGGTCTGCGTCTCGGTTCCCATCCCAGGAAACGCCAGTTACTTTCGTTTTTTCGCCCTCACGATTTTTCGTGACACTCTTCACGTTGGGCTCTATGAGTTAAGACTGGAATGTTCTGCCCCGCACGACGGGCACGAGTTGGGGCCGTAGCGACCGACACGATAAGTTCTTTGAAGTTAATATTTTGTCTGTAAGTTACTCTAGCGCAAGATTTTGTGCAGAAATTCCCGCTAAGCTAATGATTCCACGGATTTTCAGCAGAAGAAATTGGTGTTGCTACGCCTTGGCTGCCACAAGAGTATGCAGAGCTAACTCCTTACGGCTGAAATGGATAGATATAACTAGTTTGTAAATCAATGACATGCGAACAATTTCCGTCCAAGTCATTGAAAAAAATGACGCGTGAAAAGCAATTTTGACTGGTTTCCCGAAACGAAACGGCTCCTCCATGTACCTGAACGAAGAGGGCATTTCCAACGTATCATTTCTCAGAGGCCATTATGTTCACGTTCCTATTATGGATCATCGTGCTGATCTTCTGCTGGCCACTGGCCTTGCTGGCGCTCGTTCTATATCCCATCGTGTGGCTGCTGCTGTTGCCCCTGCGCATTCTTGGCATCGCGGTGGAGGGCGTGCTCGAGATGGTGAAGGCCATCATCCTGTTGCCGGCGCGGGTGCTGCGCGGACCCAGGCGGGCGTATTAGCCGCTACATCGCAGGCGCCCTGACTTCCGCACAAACAAGAAACCCGGAGCTTTGCAGCTCCGGGTTCGACTGTTTCTGGGGGTTGCGCTGATTAGCGCAGGGCCACGACAACCTCGTCAGCATGGGGCGAGGAGTTGCTGTTCGCGGCGCGCATCTCTTGCTCCAGTTTGCCGCTCGGGAACTCCATTCCGGAGCCGCCGGCGCTGCCCGCTCCCGTCCAGGCCTCAGCCAGGAAGTACCGGTCGCCGACTTTGTGGAATACCAGCCGCGGGCTCTGCTGCTTGATGCTCTCCTCGCGCAGAGCAATCACGGCCACGCTGGTGTTGGTGTCGTCGTTGCGGATTTGCAGCGTCCGTTCGGAAATTTCGATGATGCTGTAGTGCCCAGCCGCCATCGAGCTCTGCTCAACGGTGAAGGCAAATGGAACGTCGGCTTTCGACTGTGTCTCCGACTGCGCGAAGGCGACGTTGATGACCAGAGCCAGGACGAGCGCCGTCAGGCCCCAAAACATGTTGCGCTTCATAACTCCTCCTCATAGCGCTCCTTGGCCGGAACGCGGGCTTCGATTTGCCTTCCGAGCTTCGGTCTTTCGTCCTGGACTCGTTGGCTTCGCCTGTACATAGAGCATGCGCCCTGCCAACTCCAGAAGAGACACCAGAAGCAATGCCGGTGGTTGCGAGGCCATGTGTTTCCAGCAGGATGCAAATCGAGGAGGAATTGAGCGGCCACGATTCCGCCGCGCAGGACTAACCAATCGGATAGTTAGGACTATCCTTTTGTGTTTTGACCTGCGCAACGGCCTCAGGTTCGCAACCAAGTAGAATAGGTGTTTTAGCGGTCGGCGCTTCCTTCGCCTGTTGTGCCCGCCCGATCCGAGGAAACCGAGAAGTCATGGATACCACTAACCGCGCGATGGAGACAGCCACCAAAGCTCCATCGGAAACACCCAAAGCTTCGAATTTCGTTCGCGACATCATCATCGCCGACCTCGAGTCCAACAAATTCGGCGGACGGGTACAGACCCGCTTCCCTCCTGAGCCCAACGGCTACCTGCATCTCGGCCATGCCAAGTCCACATACTTGAACTTCGGACTGGCGAAGGAGTTCGGCGGCAAGACCAACCTGCGCTTCGACGACACCAATCCCGAGAAAGAAGAGCAAGAGTACGTCGATTCCATCATTCGCGACGTGCACTGGCTGGGATACGAGTGGGACGGCGAGTACTACGCCTCCGATTACTTCGACCAGCTTTACGAGTGGGCGATTCAGTTGATTAAGACAGGCAAAGCGTATGTCTGCGACCTGAGCGCCGAAGAAGTCCGCGAATATCGCGGCTCGCTGACCGAGCCCGGCAGGGAAAGCCCCTACCGCAATCGCAGTGTCGAGGAGAACCTTGACCTGTTCGAGCGCATGCGGGCGGGCGAGTTTCCCGATGGCTCAAGCACGTTGCGCGCCAAGATCGACATGGCGTCGCCCAACCTGAACATGCGCGATCCGTTGATGTACCGGATCGTGCGCGCCACGCACCATCGCACTGGCGACAAGTGGTGCATCTATCCCATGTACGACTACGCGCATGGGCAGTCGGACTCGATCGAGCGCATCACGCATTCCATCTGCACGCTGGAGTTCGAAGACCATCGCCCGCTGTACAACTGGTTCATCGAGCAGTTAGGGATTTTCCCGTCGCAGCAAATCGAATTCGACCGTCTGAATGTGACGTACACGCTGCTCAGCAAGCGCAAGCTGCTGCAGCTTGTGCAGGAAGGACACGTTAGCGGATGGGACGATCCGCGCATGCCGACAATCTCAGGCATCCGGCGGCGCGGCTATACGCCGGAGTCGCTGCGGAATTTCTGCGCTGCCATCGGAGCGTCGAAGACCAACGGCATCATCGAGCTGGCAATGCTGGAGCACTACGTCCGCGAAGACCTGAACCGGCGCGCGCCGCGCGCCATGGCAGTGCTGCGGCCACTGAAAGTTGTGATAGACAACTATGCTGAAGGCCAGGTGGAAAAGCTGGAGCTCGTTAACAATCCTGAGGACCCGAGCGCAGGAACTCGCAGCGTTCCTTTTTCGCGCGAGCTCTACATCGAGCAGGACGATTTCCGCGAAGACCCGCCGAAGAAGTTCTTCCGCCTCTCGCCGGGACGCGAGGTGCGTTTGCGCGGAGGCTACTTCATCAAGTGCGCGCACGTAGTGAAGGATGCCGACGGCGCGATCGCTGAGGTGCATTGCACCTACGACCCCGAAACGAAAAGCGGCAACGCGCCCGACGGACGCAAGGTGAAGGCCACCATACACTGGGTTTCGGCCGTCCACGCGGTCGACGCCGAGGTGCGGCTCTACGAGAACCTGTTCCTCAAGGAAGACCCCAACGCGGTAGAAGAGTGCAAGACGTTTCTTGACAACCTGAATCCCAACTCCCTGGAGGTGCTGCCCATCTGCAAGCTGGAGCCCTCACTGGCGCAAGCCGAAGCGGGAGACCGCTTCCAGTTCGAGCGGCTGGGCTACTTCTGCGTCGATCCCGATACCACCTCGGAGCGGCTTGTGTTCAACCGCACCGTCGCCCTGCGCGATACGTGGGCGAAGATCGAGAGCCGCGACAAGGCGAATAGCGGGTAGGCTCGCTGGCGCGGCTAGCCGTCAACTTGATTTGAGGCGTCGCCGCTTAGTGGGCTGGATGGCTGAACGTTTTGACACCCCAGCCCGCGACGGCACCCGTCGCGAGGAGGAACACAACGCTTACGAAATGTCCGGACAGCGTGTCATGGCTCCAGCCCTGGAGCACAAAGACGAGTCAAACGCAGAATAGGATGATAGCGACGACGGCGAGAGCCTTGATCCACATAAGCGCCTCACTGGCTGCAGTGTCGCTCTATGGAAATGAAGACGAAAGGGCGCAGGTCACTTCGGGACGTGATGGCGTCGTCAACGAAGCTGCACGGACGCAACCCTAGTTGTGTTTCACGAACGGCGCGTTCTTCTGGTTGGTCAGCGAGTTGTAGAGCGTCTCGATGAACAGGTCAGAGGTGATGAACTTGCCCGAGTATTTCGCATCCCAGGGCGCGAGCAGTTTCTCCTTCTTCATCTGGTCGACGGTCTTGCCGGACTTGATGGCCGCCTGAACGGCGGCGCTGGTTTCCTTGAGCATCAAGGAATACTCGCGCACATCCGCCAACGTGGAAATCTGGCCGTGACCGGGAATGACCTTGACATCGACAGGCAGCAAAGCTGCGACCTTATCGCAGGCATCAATCATCCCTTGCACACTGCCTCCGGCAATGACGTCAATGAAGGGGTAGCCGTAACGCACGAAATCGTCGCCCATGTGGACGACATTCGCCTTCGGAAAGAACACGATCGCGTCACCGTCGGTGTGGCCGGCGGGAAAGTGCAGCGCTCGGATATCTTCGCCGTTGAGGTGCACAGTCACGTCGTGATCGAAGGTGATGATGGGCAGCGCGCCTTTCGGGGCGGGCTTCTGCTCCATCGTCATTACCGGGCCGATGCCGGCCTTGCCGCCCGTCTCCAGGCGCTTGCGCACGTTGTCCTGCGCGATGACGGTCGAGCCCCCAGTGGCGAAGGGAAGATTTCCGCCGGTGTGGTCGCCGTGGTAGTGGGTGTTGATCACGAAGCGCACCGGCTTGTCGGTAACGCCGATGGCCTTCAGCGCGGTGGCGATTTTGTCGGCCAGCGGCGCGTACTGGTCATCGACGATGACGATGCCATCTTCGCCGACCGAGGCGGCGATGTTGCCTCCCGAGCCTTCCAGCATGTAGATGTTGCCGGAAACTTTGGTGACCTTGATCTGGACCTTACTGAAATCCTGGTCCTGCGCCATCAATCCGGCGGCAAGACACAACAGGGCGAGGAAGGCGAACCCGCGCATGGATGTTTCCTCCGAAGGCGGAGGATTATAGCACCCCGCCAAACAGCGGATGTATGTACTCTGGTGCGACGCCGCTTGCAAACTATCGTGCGGCGACGGTTACAACTTTCTGGCCGCGGCGCAGCTTGGCGGCTTTTACCGTGTTGCTCATCAGCATGGCGATGGTGAGCGGTCCGACTCCTCCCGGCACCGGCGTGATTGCTCCTGCAACTTCTGCGACATTGGGATCAACGTCTCCTATCAGCGTCGAACCAGTCTTGGCGAATGCCGCCTCACGCTTGGCGTCGCCGGCGAAGAACTTCGCGAATTCGTCGGGGTCGCTGATCTGGTTCATGCCGACATCGATTACAGTAGCGCCCGGCTTCACGTAGTCGGGGGTGATCATGCCCGCGCGGCCGATGGCGGCCACGAGAATGTCGGCACGGCGGCAAACGCCGGGCAGGTCGCGCGTCTTGGAGTGGCAGACCGTGACCGTCGCGTTCCCATTAATCAGTAGCATGGCGACGGGCTTGCCCACG
>Ga0209656_10000615_pt1 | contig 23381 bp, 18 predicted proteins | sample BogFormECP12_OM2_FD_188239 | JGI IMG/M metagenome (GOLD analysis project Ga0209656, IMG submission 188239) | Bog forest soil microbial communities from Calvert Island, British Columbia, Canada - ECP12_OM2 (SPAdes) (version 2) | ecosystem: Environmental > Aquatic > Freshwater > Wetlands > Bog ... | reverse complement strand
GAGGGCAGCTTGTCGGCCTTCCTGAGGTTGCAGCAGGAGCAGGCGGCGACCACGTTCTCCCAGGTCGTCACGCCCCCCTTGCAGCGGGGGATGACGTGGTCGAAGGTCAGGTCCTCGCGCTCGCCGCAGTACTGGCAGGTGAAGCGGTCGCGCAAGAAAACGTTGAATCGGGTGAAGGCCGGAAAGCGGGTCGGCTTGACGTAGCTCTTGAGCGAGACGACCGAGGGCAGCCGCATCTCGAACGAGGGGCTACGCACCAGCGTCTCGTATTCGGAGAGGATGTTGACCCGGTCGAGGAACACGGCCTTGATCGCGTCCTGCCAGCACCAGATGGACAAGGGGTAATAGCTCAGCGGACGGAAGTCCGCGTTCAAAACGAGAGCCGGGCAATTGCCAGGCGTGACTGGCACATGAACCGTCACAAAGAACGCTCCGTCCTCCGTTCGTCGCACACGCCGGAGATCCGAATCCGGCCGCCGCATTACTCTACAGTGAGCGTGACGCCCTTGTGAAGGCGCCGGAAACCCGCGGTTTTTTTGAGCCTCGCAAGCCTCGAGGCCGGATGCGGGCCGAATCGCTTCAGCGGGCCGACCGTTCGATCGCCTCCATGTCCGCATCCGAAAGGCCGAAATGGTGGCCGATCTCGTGCACCAAAACATGGGTGACGACGGCGGCGAGCGTATCCTCTCCGTCGCACCAGAAATCGAGCAAAGGCCGGCGGTAGAGCCAGATCATGTTGGGCAGTTCGCCTGTCTCTTCGACCGCGCCGCGCTGCGCAAGCCCGCGCCCACGAAAGAGGCCGAGCAGGTCGAACTCGCTCTGCGCGCCCATGTCGTAGAGCGTCTCGTCGTCGGGGAAGTCGACGACCTGAATGACGAGCCCTTCGCAACGCTTTCGGAATGACGCAGGCAGCCGGGCGAACGCCGCCTCGGCGAGCGCGTCGATGTCATCCAGCGTCGGGGCGCGCAAGCCGCCGAGGCTCAGGCTCGCTTCCCCGCTCACGACGCCGGCCGGGCGGGGCGCGCGAACGACCGTGCGCGCGCGGCGTCGAGATTGTCGACCAACTGGCGCGTGCGTATGGCGAGCGCCGTGCGAACTTTGTCGGCCGCCTCCGGGAACTCGGTCAGCACGCGGCGGAAAATCTCGCGCTTGATCTCAGTCACCAGCGCGTCCTCAACCGCGCGCGCCTCGACCCGGCGGGCGACCGCGGCATAGAGCGCGCTCTCGCCGATGAGCGCGCCCGCGCCGACCCGACGCGCGCTCGCCGGATCCGCGCCGAGTTCCATCAGGGCGATCGTCCCTGAATGGACGAAAAAGCCCGAGTCGCCGGTCTCTCCGGGGTGGAAAAGCGCTTCGCCTGCACTGAGCCTCCGCTTCTCGGAGGCGAACGCGATCAGCTGCACGGCCTCGCGCGGCAAGAGGCTGAACGGACGCGTGCGCGCGAGCCGAACAACGTCGCTCTCGAGCGTCACTCCGATCGCCCTCCGGCCGAGCCGCCGGCGACGAGCTTATAGCCGCCGCCTTCGGTGACGAGGAGTTGCGCCTCGGCGGGATTGTCCTCGATCTTCTGTCGGAGGCGATAGATATGGGTCTCGAGCGTGTGCGTCGTCACGTTGGCGTTGTAGCCCCAGACATTCTTCAGGAGCGTCTCGCGCGCCACCGGCTGCTGCTCCGCGCGATGCAGGTAGCGCAGGATCGCCGCCTCCTTCTCGGTGAGCCGGAGCTTCACGCCATGCGCATTGACGAGATTCTTCGACGTTGGACGGAACGTATAGGGACCGACCTGGAATTCCGCGTCCTCGCTCGCCTCGTATTGCCGAAGCTGCGACCGGATCCGCGCCAGCAGCACCACGAACCGGAACGGCTTGCCGACATAATCGTTGGCGCCCGAGTCGAGGCCGAGCACCGCGTCGGCGTCCGAATCATGCGCAGTCAGCATGATGATCGGGCGGCGATATCCCTCGCGGCGCAGGCGCTTGACCGCTTCGCGCCCGTCAAGATCGGGCAGGCCGACGTCCATGATCACGAGATCGGGCGGAGAGTCCGCGATCGCCGTGAGCGCCGCCTCCGCGGTCGCGACTGCTTCGACCTGAAACTCGGGGTGCAGATCGACCTGCTCGACCAGCGCGTTGCGCAGGTCGTCGTCGTCGTCGACAATCAGGATTCGCCGCGTCTGGGTCATGACGGCACTTTACCGACTGCGCTCTCCCGCCGCTAGCCCGGCATTACGGCAAGCCTGCGGCCGGGCCGGGCGCGGGGCAACGTCCAACGGGTCTCGAGGTTTCAGACAACCGCACCGGTATCGTCAACGCTCAGGGCAAGAACGTCAGCTCAGCCGCCCCCGCCTTTCTGAGATCGTCCTCGGACCCCATCAGCGTGATCGATGTCCCATCAATCCAGAGCGGGACGAAATCGCGATAGTGGCGCGAGAAGATATGGCCCGATTCGCCTGTGGCGACCATGAACCGCGACCTCTCCGGCGCAGCCAGATCATAGAGACCCCGAAACCCGCCCCCCTCTGTGCGCGCGAAGGGTCGCTCCGGCGATGGTTCCCACCCGCCGCCACGGTCGAGTGTGTAGAAGCCCCCGCTCGACGGCGTGCTGAGATCGCTGAGCCGGTCGAGCAGCGGCACGTGGCTGAAGACATTGTGCTGCAGAAGCGCGACGTGTTCATTGCCCCAGCGCCATTGGCTCATGTCCGCGCCGTCGCGCTTGACGAGAAGCGCGAGCCCCTCGTCGAGCGCACGCCCGAGCGCTTTGCGGCAGTCCGGATCGGGCTTTTCCGGTGCATCGCACCACGACGGGTGGTCGCGTATCAGCGACATAAGGGTGGCGGCGGCGAACGGGCCGAGCGCCTCCATTTTCAGGCCCGTCTTCTCTTCGAGCAGGATTCGGTGGAGCGAGGCCAGAAATGCGGTGAAGATCAGCGGCTCGACGCGGTCCTTGTCCATAACCCCATCCCAGCTCGCGAGCAGCGCCTGCGCCTGTCGGGCGCGCTCGTCGGAAGGCGCGATCGTCGCGATGAGAGGCTGCAGCGCCTTGGCCGCCAGCGACAGATGGTCGGCCTGCATCGCGGCGGACGTGTCGAGGCTATGCTTGTCGATCGTGTCCATGAATTGCTGGATTCGCCGCGCCCGAAAGTCCTCCTCCCAGTCAAGGCCGAACGTCGGCTGATGGTTGTTCGGCACGTTGGCGTTGTTGGCGTTGAAGGCGAAGCCGATCTCCGGATTGTGGAGCTGCGGCAGCTGTTCGAACGGGACCGTACCGATCCAGTCGAAATCGCCCGATGCGCCGTCGACCGGCGCCAAGCCATCCCCGGATTTGCGTAATGGCACGAGGCCGGGGCTGAAGAAGCCGATGTCTCCGGCCGCGTCGGCATAGACGATATTTTGCGTCGGCGTCTGGTAAAGGCGCATCGCGTCCAAAAATTCGCCCCAGTTTCGCGCGCCGTTCAAGTGCATAAACGCTTCCGCGGTCGTGTCATGATCGCCAAGTCCAGTGAAGGCGAGGGCGATCGCCTTTCCGGGCTCGACGAGGCTGCCAACGTCCTCGCTGGCGTCGGACAGAACGGGCCCGTGGCGTGTCGCCCGCACCGTAAGATTGAGGTCGGCGCCGTCCTTCACGTGGATCGTCTCAACACGGGTCTCGAACGGCGTTGGGCCGTTGGGGGTGAGGTATTTTGAGGGGTCCGACGGATCGACTGTCTCGATAAAAAGGTCCTGCGTATCGGTGTCGGCGGTCGTGAACCCCCAGGCGATCGAGTCGTTCTGACCCACCAGGACCACGGGTGTTCCCGGCACGGTCGCTCCCTTGACCGAGCCTTCGGGCGTGATGATTCGGACGAGATACCAGAGGATCGGCGCGCTGAGCCCGAGATGCGGGTCGTTGGCGAGGATCGGCTTGCCGGTGACGGTCCGCGTTCCGGCGACCACCCATTCATTCGACGCTCCGTGGGTCACGCCGATCAGGGCGCCAATCTGATCTTGTGGGCTCTTGCGGCTCGCGTGCGTGTCGCCGAGGGCGGGCTCGGTTGTAATCGGAGCGCCTGGCTGCATGCCCGGAAACATCCAGGCGGCCTCATCCGGACCGAGTTTTTGACGTAGACGCGCGCGGAGGATCTCGAACTCGTAGTTGTTCGAAAGCTCCAGCGCCAGCAGTTTGCCGAAGACCAAGGAATCTGCGGGCTTCCACGGCTCAGGGTGATCGCCGATCAAGAGGAACTCCGGCGGCAGCACATCCTTGTGGCTATCGAGGAAGGCGTTAACGCCATCGGCGTAGGCCTGCAGCCGTTTTTGCGCCATGGGCGACAGGGCCGAGAAGCTGCTCTCCGCTTCACGATAGAATCCGAGGGTGCGAACGAACTTGTCGCCGGCGACCCGATCGGCGCCGAGAACCTCGGCAAGCCGCCCCTGGCCCCCCCGGCGCTGCATCTCCATCTCGAAAAGCCGCTCGCTGGCGTGCAGATAGCCGAGCGCGCGCGCGGCGTCGTCCATGGACGCGGCGAAGATGTGCGGAACGCCATAGGAGTTGCGCCAGACCCGGACCTCGGCCGAGAGGCCCGGCAATTTCTCCGATCCCGAGGTGGTCGGCATGGCGCGCCAGAAGAGGTATGCGCCGGCAAGCGTCGCGACCACGACCAGCCCGATGACGAGCCTCAGCAATCCCTTGATCAGCCGCCACGCCATGTCGCCTACCCTCCCTCGCGCTAGTCGGCGGTAATGAACCTGCCCCGGCTGGGAAGTCCACCATTCGGACGCGGCGGCTAAAACGAAAACGTCGCCATGACCGGCGCGTGGTCGGAGGGGCGCGTCCAGCCCCGGGCTTCGCGCAGGACCTTCATCGACCTCACCGACGCTTCGAGCGCAGGGCTGACCCAGACGTGATCCAGGCGTCTGCCCTTGTTGGCGGCGGACCAGTCCGGCGAGCGATAGCTCCACCACGTATAGAGCTTCTGATCGTCGGGAACGAACTTGCGCAGCGCGTCGACCCATGGGCCCGCGGCTTGAGCCCGCTTCAGTTTCTCGACCTCGATTGGGGTATGGCTGACCACCTTGAGGAGCGCCTTGTGGCTCCAGACGTCATTCTCGAGCGGCGCGATGTTAAGGTCGCCGACGAGGATCGATCGGCGCGCCGCGGCTTTGCCGTCGGCGGCCCAGGCGGCCATCTCGTCGACGAAGGCGAGCTTGTGGGCGAACTTGGGGTTGATGGCGGGATCGGGTTCGTCGCCGCCTGCCGGGACGTAGAAGTTATGCACCTCGAGCCCGTCTGCGCCGTCCTCGATGACGACGCGGAGATGCCGGGCGTCGCCCCTGGCGCAAAAGTCGCGGACCGAGCGAGCCGAAAAGGGCCTTCGCGAGACGGTGGCGACGCCGTGGTAGCCCTTTTGTCCGCTGATTGCGATATGCGGATAGCCGGCGTCGCGGAAGGCGCCGTGCGGGAAATACGCGTCCGGGCACTTCGTTTCCTGCAGGCACAGGACATTGGGCTCGTGCTCGGCGAGATAGCGGACGACGAGATCGATCCTGAGGCGAACCGAATTGATGTTCCAGGTGGCGACGGAAAAATCCAAGGGCGGCCTCGACAGTCGAGGATGCCAGAAACGCCTGCGCCAAGCTCAAAGCAAGGGGTGGCGGGGTCGTTTCCCACAAGCGCCGCGGCGCGGCCATGGTCTATCGCCGGGTCGCTAAACGTTATCGCGCCGTCCAGTCATGCGCATCCCTCGCCAATGCGAGGGCGGATGGCCCGCGCTTTTCTTGGTCTATCCGACCAACCGTCTGATCACCCTGTCATCGGTGAACTCGTCGAGCACGTGATCGTGGACCTGCTGGGGCGCGGCGTGCCGGCTTGAGGGTCCTGCACCCGCCAGTCGCGGTCCCCGGCGGACGGACTTAACTGCCCGAGAGGATTTGGACGGCGCGTTCGAGTTGCGGATCGCTGCCGGCGGCGAAGCGGGGATCGAATGGGACCTCAATGGTCGGCGCGACGCCAACGCCTTCTAGGCGTTGGCCGTCGACGAGCACATCTTCGACCGCGAGCAGAAGCAGGCCCTCGTCGCCGATGAGGTACGCCGTGGCTGCGAGCACGGCGCCTTCCGTGCGGACGCCGACTAGCTCGCCGAGCCGGTATTCCTTGAACCCATAGGCGAGCACTTCCTTGCCGCTTCGGGTACCCCCGTTGATGAGCATCGCGACCGGCTTTCGCCACTTCACGTCGACCTTGCCCGTCTTCCCGTTCCTGTCCGTCACCTGCATGGTCGGCGCGCGCGGATTGAAGAGATCGAGATATTCGGGCTGTGCGCCGCCCCATCCGTCGCGCAAATCCCAGATCAGCGCATCCGCGTCGCGCAGCGGACCGTCGGCGATCAGGTCCTCGAGCGCAGCTTGATACCTGTCGCCTGCGTACGACCAAACATGCACGTAGCCGATCCGGGCGTTGTTGCCCGCCGCGATCACACGAGCGCTGGCTTGCAGGCCGCGGAGAAACATCGCGTTCGGGTGGATCTCCGACGGCGCGACGCCGATCGCCGTCGGCGCTTCGGCAGAGGTGCGGCGGATCGATAGCGAAACCGCGCCGCCAACCTTGCCGCGAAAGGAGTCGACGGGGCGAAACGGGCCGTCATCCACAGAGATGATTTCGTCGCCCACCAGAACGCCCGCTTGGTGAGCGGCCGCGCCCTCCACCACCCCCGTTATGAAAGTTCGGCCCTGATCGTCGGCCTGGGTGAACACGCCGATGCCCGGATAGGTCACGTCGCCCGTCGGGAAAACCCGCTCCAGGTCCCGACGACGGAGCGCGTACGAGAAGATGTCGGCGAGCTGGTAATAGGCTGGATCGTCCCGCGTATAGTAGCGCGTGTGGGACGCGCCGAGCTCCGCCAGCATCGCGTTGACGACGGCGGCCGTTTCGTCGCGCGAGCGCGCGGACGCGGCGCGCGGGCGGTAGCGCGCGCGCACCGCCTGCCAGTCGAGGCCGTGCAGACGCGGGTCGTAGAAACGGTCGCGCACAGTTTCCCAGACCTCGTCGAAGGTAGCCAGATGCCCTGCGCCGGAGGGGGCGTCAGACGGGCTCGCTGTCTCAGCCCTTGCCGGCCACGCGCCGAGGGCAGCGGCGGCCGCGAGGCTCAGGAAATCTCTGCGCGTCGCCTTCGCGCGATTCATTGTCTTCGGCGCAAGAAGAGAAGGGGCCAACGGTTCCTCGTAAAAATTGCGAATGCCTTATTGCGGGTTCAAGGCCGCCGCTGGGCGCGTCAACGGACGCTGCAATATGGTCCCCTAGGGAGGCGGTAGCGTCGAATATTGGCCCATCTATGACTGCTTTTGGGTCGACTGCAGTCCCCTTGCGCCACCGGTCCGGCTTCGCCAAACTGGCTCTCCGGAGATTGGATGAACGCCCCACTCGACATCACGCGAAAATACTCCGTCTGCCCGCACGACTGTCCGTCGGTGTGCGCGCTCGACGTCGAGGTGATCGACGGGAGCCGCATCGGGCGCGTCCACGGCACCGCAGACCATCCCTACACGCAAGGGGTCGTCTGCGCCAAAGTGGCGCGCTATTCCGAGCGCATCCATCACCCCGATCGGCTGACAAGGCCGTTGCGGCGCGTCGGCCCGAAAGGCTCGGCGCAGTTTGTCCCGATCTCCTGGGACGAGGCGCTCGACCGCGTCGCCGAGGCCTTCCTCAAAGCCGAGCGCGAATGCAGCGCCGAAAGCGTCTGGCCCTACTTCTATGCCGGCACGATGGGCCTCGTGATGCGCGACGGCATCGACCGCTTGACTCACGTCAAGCGGTATTCCCGGTTTTTCGGCAATATCTGCGTCGGCATCGCCTGGCCCGGCTACATCGCCGGAACGGGACGCATGTCGGGCATCTCGCCGGCGGAAATGGCGAAGTCCGAGGTCGTTGTGATCTGGGGCACCAATGCCGCCGCGACCCAGGTCAATCTGATGACCCACGCGACGCGCGCCCGTAAGGAGCATGGCGCCAAGATCGTCGCGATCGACATCTATCCGACCGAGACGATGCGGCAGGCGGATCTCGCGCTGCAGCTCAGGCCCGGGACGGACGGCGCTCTCGCCTGCGCGGTGATGCATGCGCTCTTCCGCGATCGTCTAGCCGACCGCGACTACATGGCCCGCCATACCGACGCGCCTGCGGCGCTCGAAACGCATCTCAGCGACCGGACGCCCGAATGGGCGAGCACGATCACTGGGCTTAAGGTCGAGGAGATCGAGGCGTTCGCGGCGCTTGTCGGGCGACATAAGCGCACGTTCTTCCGGCTCGGCTACGGCTTCTCGCGCCAGCGCAACGGCGCGGCCAACATGCACGCCGCGCTGTGCATTCCCGCGGTCACGGGGGCCTGGGCGCACGAGGGCGGGGGCGCGCTGCACGCCTCGAGCGCCGTCTACAGGCTCGACCGATCGCTGATCCAGGGCCTCGACGCTTGTGACGCGAGCGTCCGGCGGCTCGACCAGTCGCGCGTCGGCGAGATCCTGACCGGCGACGGCGACGCCCTCAAAGGGGGCGGGCCCGTCAAGGCGATGCTGATTCAGAACACCAATCCTATGGTGGTCGCGCCCGACCAGCAAAAAGTGCGGCAGGGGTTTGCGCGGGAGGACCTGTTCGTGTGCGTGCACGAGCAGTTCATGACCGACACCGCGCGCTTCGCCGACGTCGTGCTCCCGGCGACGATGTTCCTCGAGCACGACGACATCTACACCGCAAGCGCGCATCAGTTTCTGCAGTTCGCGCCGAAGACGATCGATCCGCCCGAAGGATGCCGCTCGAATCATGAGGTCATTTCAGCGCTCGCCCGCAGGCTCGGCGCCGTGCATCGCGGCTTCGACATGAGTCCACGGGAGATCATTGACGAAACCTTGCGCGTCTCGGGGCGGGGAACGCTCGCGGAGCTGGAAGCGGCGCGCTGGCTCGACTGCCAGCCTCCGTTCGAGGACGCGCATTTCCTCGGCGGCTTTGCCCACGGCGACGGGAAGTTCCATTTCCGGGCCGACTGGGCGAACGTTCCTCATGACAACGACGGCCTCTGCGGCCCTTGGCGCGGGTTGCCTTCGCTGCCCGACCATTGGGCGATCAACGAAGCGGCGGACGCGGCCCATCCCTTCAAGCTCGCGACCTCGCCCGCGCGCAATTTCCTCAATTCGAGCTTCAACCAGACTGCGACCTCGCTTGCCCGCGAGGGCCGCCCGAGCGCGCTCATGCATCCCGGAGACATGGTGGAGCTCGGATTGCACGAGGGCGACGTCGTGCGCCTCGGCAATACGCGCGGCGAGATCCGCCTGCACGTGAGGCCGTCGGCGGGGGCGACCCGCCGCGTCATCGTCAGCGAAGGCCTATGGGACAATCGCGACTTCCTCGACGGGCGTGGCGTCAACACGTTGACCGGCGCCGACAGCGTCGCTCCGTTCGGCGGCGCCGCGTTTCACGATGTAAGGGTGTGGGCGCGGAAGGACGTTGCGCGAGCGGCCGTCAGCGAGAAGGCGGCCGAGACAGCGACGTAACGCTCTCCCGATCACCGTCCCCGGCCGAGCTGGGTCGTCGGCAGGCTCTCGTCGATGTGGAACAGCGCCGGGTCGGGCTTCGTCTTGAGGTCGACGTTGAAGAGCGTCACCACCGTCTGAAAGCCCTGCGCGTCGATCACCGTCCATTGCTTGAGCGCGAAGGTCGCGGGATCGAAAATCAGCTCGAGGTGCGCCGTGCCGCCGAGCGTCGCCTTGTCCTCGATCTCGATCGTGACCGAGCTCTCGTCCTGCGCGACGCTCAGCACTCTGGTGTCCGTCGCGATGTCGATGTGATCCGAGAGGAGGAATTTGAGCGGCGTCTGGGCGATGAAATATTCGTCCTGAGTGTTGAGCTTATGGTCGATGATGGCGACGCTGCGGCCGTCCGCCACGATCTCGAAGCGCGCCGGCGCCGTGTATTTGAACGCCATCCGGCCTGGCCGCTGGACGAAGAGCTGCCCCTCAGATCGCTTGCCGCCTGGGCCGATCTGAACGAAATCGGCGGTCATGACGCGGGCCGCGTCAAGCCACGCGCTGGCGCGCGCGACCGCTTCGGTGGCCGAGAGAGAGGCGGTTGGACCACTCTTTGAAGGCTTGGCGCTTGCGGCCGCTTCCGACGCGTGGAGCTGGAGCGGCTCGTTCTGGGCGAATGCGCCCGACCCGAGCGCCGCCAGGAGGGCAAGCGTCAGCCATCGCAACGGTTTCGCCATCGGTCGGTCCTTTCGACCCTCGCGCCGCCGAATCAGGCCGGACGGGGAGGGGATTATCGCATGGGTTCGAGGGGCTGCCTCTGGCCGCGCACTGTGCTCTTTCTGTGGCGCGTTCTCGCAGGCCGCCCGCGCGACCGTCATCGGCGGCCGAGCGCGGCGTCGACCGCTTCGCCGAGGCGTTCGACGATCGTCTCGATTTGCGCGGCGTTCACGATGAAGGGCGGGGCCAGAAGCACATGATCGCCCTGTGCACCGTCAATGGTGCCGCCCATCGGATAAACCATGAGGCCGCGAGCCATCGCCTCGCTCTTGATGCGCGCGTGGACCTTCAGCGCCGGGTTGAAAGGGCGTTTGCTGGCGCGATCCTCGACAAGCTCGAGCGCCCGAAAGAGCCCGCGCCCGCGAATGTCGCCGACGAAGGGATGGTTGGCGAACCGCTCGGCGAGTCGGCGTTGAAAGAGGCAGCCCATCGCGGCGACGTTGGCGAGAAGATTGTCGCGCCGGATGACATCCTGCACGGCGAGCGCGGCGGTCGCTGCCATCGGATGGCCCATATAGGTGTGGCCGTGCTGGAACGCGCCTGAGCCACCGGCGAAGGCCTCGAAGATCCGGCTGGCAAGAAGCACCGCGCCGATCGGCTGGTAGCCGCCGCCCAATCCCTTGGCGATGATCATCAGGTCGGGCGCGACGCCCTCCTGCTCGCACGCGTGGAGCGTTCCGGTGCGCCCCATCCCACACATGACCTCGTCGAGAATGAGCAAGATGCCGTAGCGGTCGCAGATCGCGCGGATCCGCTTGAAATAGTCGCCAACGGGCGGGACGGCGCCGGCGGTGGCGCCGACGACGGTTTCGGCCACGAAGGCGATCACGCGGTCCGGCCCGATTTCGAGGAGCTTGTCCTCGAGCGCCTGCGCGGCGCGCTCCGCGTAGGTCGCGTCGCTCTCTCCATCGCGTTGCAGGCGGTAGGCGTAGCAGGGATCGATGTGATGCGTCTCGATCAGGAGCGGCTCGAACTGCGCGCGCCGCCACGCGTTTCCGCCAACAGCCAGCGCGCCCAGCGTGTTGCCGTGGTAGCTCTGACGCCTCGCCACGACGGCGCGGCGCTGCGGTTCGCCGGTCTCGACGAAGTACTGGCGGGCCATCTTGAGGGCCGCCTCCATCGCCTCGGAGCCGCCGCTAACGAGATAGACGTGATCGAGGCCCGCAGGCGCATCCTGGGCGAGCCGATCGGCGAGACGCTCGGCGGCCTCGGTCGTGAAGAAGGCGGTGTGAGCGTAGGCGAGCGCGTCGAGCTGCCTATGCAGGGCCGCGATTACGTCCGGATGGCCATGGCCAAGGCAGGACACCGCGGCGCCGCCTGAGGCATCCAGATAGCGCCGGCCCTGAGCGTCCACGATCTCGAGGCCCGAGCCCAAGACGGCAACCGGGTAAACAGCGTTTGCAGAGCGATGCAAAATATGCGTCATAGGGGTTCCAGTTAACGGCTGCGTACGGGCGCGCGGCCATCCTAGTGGTCTGAGGGGACCAAAGAAATGACCGAGCAGACGCCGGCGGCGCCTGCGCCGAGGCGTGTCGTCGTAGCAGTCGCCCCGAATGGCGGGCGCAAGACGAAGGCGGACCATCCCGCGCTGCCGACGAGCGCGGATGAACTGGCGCGAACGGCGGCCGAGTGCCTCGAGCGCGGCGCCTCGATGGTCCACCTGCACGTCCGGGATCCGGAAGGCGGGCACGTGCTCGACGCCGAGGCCTATCGCTCGGTCATGGCCCGCATCTGCCAAACGGTCGGAGACCGGATCGTCGTCCAGATCACCAGCGAGGCGATGGGCCGCTACTCGCCGGCGCAGCAGAGAACGGTCATCCTGCAAACAAACCCGGAGGCCGTCTCGCTGGCTTTGCGCGAGCTGGCGCCGGACGAAGCGGACGAAAAGGACTTCGGCCTCTTCCTCGGCAAGCTGAAGCAAATGAGCATCTGGCCGCAGTTCATCCTCTATACGCCGGAGGAGGCCAAACGCTTCGCGTCCATGCAGAAGCGGGGCCTGATCCTATTCGAGGCGCCGGCCGTTCTCTTTGTACTTGGAAGGTTCTCGCTCCTGCGGTCAGCGGCGCCCGTCGACCTCCTGCCCTTCATCGCGCCCGACATACCGCGCTTTTCTTTCTGGAGCGTCTGCGCGTTCGGCCGCCGGGAAGCCGCGTGCGTGACGGCCGCCGCGCTTTTCGGCGGCCACGGGCGAGTGGGCTTCGAGAACAACCTGATGCTGCCTTCCGGCGAGCGGGCTGCCTCCAACGCCGAGCTTGTCGGGGCGGCGGCGCGCGCGCTGAAGGCGCTCGGGATGGCGACACAGAACGCCGACGGCCTCAGGGAGGAGGTCGTCGCCGCGATGCGATGAGGAGGCCTGTCGTAATAGGCCGGTTGCGCGCCGAGAGTGTCTCCGGGCCTTCTGCCGGCGTGCGACCCCCCTGCGGCCAGGCTGCCGTGTCGCGAAACTGTCACCCCTTTGTCGAATGAGCGTAGCGTCGCATTGGCGGCGACATGCTACGACCGCCCTCACGCGCACTGCTCGCGAAGAACGGCCGTGCAGACTTTGAGGAGGACGCCATTTGATCGTCGTCCATTCGATCGCCAAGCCGTCCGCGGCCGAGGGCGCCGCCGGCGTCGCCTCGGTCGTGTGCCGGCAGCTCGAGTCGAACGAGCCGATCCCCCAAGGCGCGATCTGGATTGATCTCATCGAGCCGTCGATGGAGGAAGATCAGAAGGTTCAAGAGTTCGTCGGCGTCCCGGTGCCGACTAAGGCCGATCCTGACTATACCGAGCCGCCCGAGGCGCACTACTCGGAGAACGGCGTGCGCTACCTGCACGCTCTCTTCATCAGCGAACCCGACGATACGTCCGACGTCACCGGGGTCACCTTCGTCCTTGCGCCGACCGCGCTGGTCACGGTGCGCTATTATCCGGTCGAATCGTTCGACCTCTTCTCGCAGAAGCTCTGCAAGTCGCCCGGACAGGCGCTGTTCCCGGACGCCGTGGCGGTCGGTCTCATCAACACCGCTCTCAACCGGTCCGCCCGCGCCTTGAGCAAGGCGGGCGAAAGCCTCGACCGGATCGCGAGCGCAGTCTTCAGGGCCAAGGGCGACCAGAGCAACCGCAACAAGATCTATTCCGACACGCTCAACGCCCTCGGGCGGGAGGACGAGAAGATCTCGAACCTGCGTGAAAGCATGGTGTCGGTCGAGCGCCTTCTCTTGTTTCTGATGTCGGAGGGGCGTCCCGAGCATGCGCCAAAGCCCGTGCGCGAGGCGACCAAGACGGCGCTGCGCGACCTGCAGTCGCTCGAGGAGGACGCAAGCTTCAAGGCGCAGAAGGTGCAGTTCCTGCTCGACGCCACGCTCGGCCTCATCAACCTTGCGCAGAACGACATCATCAAGCTCTTTTCGGTGCTCGCGGTCATCTTCATGCCCCCGACCGTCATCGCCTCGATCTACGGCATGAATTTCAAGGATATGCCGGAGCTCGAATGGCACTGGGGCTATCCGCTGGCGATCGTCCTGATGGTGTGCGCGGCGGTGCTGCCGTATCTCTTCTTCCGCTGGAAGAAGTGGCTGTAGAGGCCAGGTTTTCGCTGGACATCGTGCCGTACGCGGAGGAAATAAACGTTCGGGGATAAGAAAGGAGCGGGCGGAATTCGATGGACAGCCGTATCGATCTGACCCTTCAGCAACGAGAAGCAGTCGAGGCTGAGCCCGCGAAGCGCACGCTCGCCCACAGGCGCCGCGTCGGCCGGATCAAGCGCGGCGCTCAGCGCCGCGCCCAGCGTCGCACGAAGACAAAAAAGAGGGCAGCAGCTCAGCAGCAGGCGACGCAGTTGGACTTCCTGGCGATCGGCGACTCGTGGTTCGATTATCCGCTCGACGGAAACGATCCGTCGCTGTCGAACACGGCGATTGCTGCTCAACTCACGCAGATAGGGAACCCGCCGCCGCTCGTTCTCAATTACGCGCTGTACGGCCAGGCGACGACCGCGGTCCTGACCTACGAGAACCAGCAGCGCATCATCGATGTCGTGTCGGACCCGACGCAGTGGGTGAACGGCGCGCCCGACGCGATCCTGGTTTCGATGGGCGGCGACGACCTGGTCGGGGACCAGTTCGCCATCTATCTGGATTACCAGGGTTCGGGCTGGACGCGGCGCGCCTTCAGGGCGCTTTGGACTCCGTCGCGGCCTCCTACAACGACCTGTTCGAGTTGCGGAAGATCATCGCGCCGAACACGCCCATAATCGGGCATTGCTATGACTATGCCATCCCGAACGGAGCGGCGCCCATTTGCGCCGGGCCCTGGCTTCAGCCGTCGCTCGAGTTCGCCGGCTATGACCTTGCCGAAGGTTTGAACATCGTGTCCGCCATCATCGACAGCTTTTACGCGATGATGAATTCGCTCGCCGGCGACGCGAGAAACAACTTTATCCTGGTCGACACGAGAAACACGCTGGCGCGCGTCGCGTTCGCTCAGAACGGTTGGGCGAACGAGCTTCATCCCTATCCGGAGGGGTTCGCGCTGCTGGCGCAGAAATTCTTGACCGTGCTGCGGAACCAATTTCCGGCGGGCTCGATTTGATCGAGGCGGCTGAGCGCACCGCGCACTCCCTTCTCCCGCCTCGAGGTGGCGCGAAGCGCCGGATGAGGGGCGCGCCATACCCTCATCCGGTCGCGCTTTCAGCGCGTCCACTTTCTCCCGCAAAGCGTCGCAAAGCGGGAGAAGGAAATCACCCCACCTGAAACCAGCCGCCGACTCCCGCCGCCCGATGTTCGGGAATCGCGGATTCGATCGGCCACCTGCCGGGATTGTCAGCGACGAAGGCGATGTGCGCGGTGCGGCCGGGCTGGATGAGGATGGTGTCGCGCCAGTAGGGCTCCCAGCCGTCGTCCATCGAGTGCAGAAGGCGCGCGACATGGCCGCCGAGGCGCATCGCCTGCACGACCGCGGTCTTGTTGGCGATTGCAAACACGGAGGGCGCGCCGCGCGGAATGACGAAGGCGGGCTTCGGCGACCAGTCCACGAAGGTCGCGCCGTTCAGCGCGAAGGGCGCCGCCCCGCCGCCGCTCACGGCAAAATCGTAGCGGCGCGACGCCTCGAGCGCGATCTCGGCCGGCAGGAGCGGATTGGCGGCGAGGCCGGGGGCCGCCGCGCGCTCGGCGACCGGTTCGCCTTGCGTCGCGATAGTCACGAACGGCTGGTCAGCCGCGCCTGCGTCGCCCCTGAGTACGAGCCGGACGCTCGCGCCCGCCGCGCGCGGCATGTCGACCATCAGTTCGAAGCGCGCGCCGGGTCCCATCGGAAACTGGTTGCGCAACGGTTCGAATGGCTCGCTCGGCTGGCCGTCGACTGCGACGATGAAGGTTTTGGCGCCGTCGATACCGACGTTGGTCAGGCGCGCGGTTGCGGCGTTGCCGAGCCTGAGGCGCAGGCGCGCGCCGGGCCGCGCAGCGAACTTGAGGGGCGCGGCCTCCCCATTGGCGAAGACGAGGCCGCCCCTGCGGCCTGACCCGCGCACAAGCGCAGAATCGGCGAAGTCGTCTTTGATCTGCCCCCGCTCGTCGAGGCTCCAGTCCGACAGCACGACCGCGACGTCCTGATCCGCGTCGACCTTATTGGCTTCCTCGACGATGATCGGGCCGAAGAGGCCGCGCCCCTGCTGGCCGACGTCGGTCAAGCCGGTATGCGGCAGGTAGAGGTTGAAGCCGGAATCGGGCGGCGCGAAGCGGATGTCGGCGCTTGCGCCCGGCTGAAGCCGCGGCTGGGTCAGCCCGCCGTAGCCGGCGCTGGCGTTGGCCGTGCGCAGTCCAGGAAAGCTCAGCGCGGTCGGCTCGGCGAGTTTGTTGACCAGCCTCAGCTTCAACTCCTCGCCTTTCTTGAGGCGAAGAAGTGGTCCCGGCGTCGCGCCGGCGTAAGACAGCGTCGCGGCCGGATCGGCCGGCGGCGGAGCGAGTTGATGCCGGGAAGGGCCGGCCTCGAAGAGGAGAAAGCCGTCCGCCGTTAGGGCAGGGGTTGCAGCGCGGGCGCTCAATCCCCACGCCGCCGCGGCCATTCCGCCAGCCAGAAACGCGCGGCGGGTGAGACTCATGGTTGTCCCGCGGCGCGACGGATGGCGGCCCGGGCAGATTGAACGAGCGTCGGCGGCGTGTTCCTCTGGCGCCTCATGTCATTCCTTGCGTCGCCGCGGTCCCGTCCGCGCGATGTGGCTCGGCGTTCTAGACAAGCGCGCGGGTCGCGCAACTGCTCATTTCCTCCGCTGCACAAGCCCTCGCAGCTCCGGATGACGTGACTGCCCCGATGGTTACGCTTTTTTCTGTGGCGCCTGACAGGCAAGCTGGTATAGAGCGCGCCCGAAGCATGATGCGCGCTCGTCGAGCGGCGTCGACCGCGGGCGTGGCGGAATTGGTAGACGCGCCGGATTTAGGTTCCGGTGACGCAAGTTGTGGGGGTTCGAGTCCCTCCGCCCGCACCAGTTCCAGGGCCCGCGGGGGCGGTCTCGTCTGAGCGGCGTAGAACGATACACGGTCGTCGCCGGGTCAAAGATGACGTTCTGGCGACGCAGGAAAAATCGGCTAAGGGACACCTTGGCCAAGACTGTAAGGCGGATTGGACAATGCAGGTGACGCAGACGCTGAGCCAGGGGCTCAAGCGCGAGTATGACATTTCTCTGCCGGCGAGCGACCTTGCGGCGAAGCTGAACGGCCAGTTGGCGGAGCTCAAAACGAAGGTTCGCATCAACGGCTTCCGTCCTGGCAAGGTGCCGGTCGAACACCTGCGCAAGGTCTACGGCAAGTCGGTGATGGCCGACGTCGTGCAGGAGGCGATCGCCAGCGCCAACAAGAAGATCGTGGACGACAACGGTTTGCGGCTCGCGCGCGAGCCGAAGGTCGAGCTGCCGACCGATCAGGCTGTGATCAACGCGGCGCTGGAGGCGCGCGGCGATCTCAACTTCAAGGTCGCGCTCGAAGTGCTCCCCGTATTTGAAGTGGGCGACTTCTCGCAGATCGCGCTCGAGCGCCTCGTCGCTGACGTCGAGGATGCCGACGTCGACGCTGCGATCGACCGCCTGGCCGAAGAGCGCCGCACCTATACGCAGAAGCCCGAGGGTGCGAAGGCCGAGACGCATGACCGCGTCACCGTTGATTTCACCGGGACGATCAAGGGCGTGCCGTTCGAGGGCGGCGAGGGCAAGGACATTGAGGTCGTGCTGGGGTCCAACACCTTCATTCCGGGCTTCGAGGAGCAGCTTCTTGGCGTTTCGGCCGGAGACAGGCGCGTCATTCAGGCGACATTTCCGGAGGCCTATGCGGTTCGCGCGCTCGCAGGCCAGACGGGCGACTTCGACGTGACGGTTAAGGCCGTCGCTGCGCGCGAGGCGCTCGCAATCGACGACGGGTTCGCGAAGGGCCTCGGCTTCGAAAGCCTCGACAAGCTCAAGGAAATGATCCGCGATCGGATTGCGTCAGACTACGCCCGCGCTTCCCGCGACAAGGTCAAGCGCCAGCTCCTCGACAAGCTCGATTCGCTTTACAGCTTCGAGCTGCCGGAGGGGCTCGTCAATCAGGAATTCGATTCGATCTGGGCGCAGGTGATGCGCGAGCAGCAGGCTTCGGGCCGCAGCTTCGCCGACGAGAACACGACGGAAGACTCCGCCCGCGCCGACTACCGTAAGATCGCAGAGCGTCGCGTGCGTCTCGGCCTCCTTCTGGCCGAAGTTGGAAACAGGGCGAACGTCAAAGTGTCCGATGAGGAGATGACCCAGGCGCTTGTCGCCCGCGCGCGCGCCTTTCCCGGTCAGGAAAAGCAGGTCTGGGACTTTTACCGCAACAATCAGCAGGCGCTCGCGGAACTGCGCGCTCCGATCTACGAGGAGAAGGTCGTCGATCACATCATCGGCTTGGCCGGGGTTACGGAGCGCAAGACCACCACGGAAGAACTCCTGAAGCCGATCGACGACGACATGCCGGCGGCGGCGCAGGAAACCGAACTTCCTGCCGCCCCGCTACCGGGCGCATCAGGCGACAGTTGAGGGGCCGAGGCGGGAGTCGCACGCCCCTTTTCGGGGCGCCGGAGGGCGCCTATCTAGGTCGTGGCGCCCGCCAGAGATTTTCCGGAGAATAGTGAGCACATGCGCGATCCGATCGACTACTACACCAACAACCTCGTGCCGATCGTCATCGAGCAGTCGGCGCGCGGCGAACGCTCGTTCGACATCTTCTCGCGACTCTTGCGCGAACGGATCATTTTCATGGTGGGACCGGTCGACGACATCTCGGCCTCCCTGGTCGTGGCGCAGCTCCTCTTCCTCGAAGCGGATAATCCGAAGAAGGAAATCGCGCTTTACATTAATTCGCCGGGGGGCGTGGTCACGGCCGGACTTTCGATCTACGACACGATGCAGTTCATCCGGCCCAAAGTGACGACGATGTGCATAGGCCAGGCAGCCTCCATGGGTTCGATGCTCCTTGCCGCAGGCGAGAAGGGATCCCGTTTCGCCCTTCCGAATTCCCGAATCATGGTCCACCAGCCCTCGGGCGGCTTCCAGGGCCAGGCTTCCGACATCCAGCGCCATGCCGAGGACATCCTCAAAGTGAAGCGCCGCCTCAACGAAATCTACGTCCACCATACCGGCCAGTCCTACGAAGCCATTGAAAGAACGTTGGATCGCGATCATTTCATGTCGGCGGAAGAAGCGAAGGCGTTCGGCATCGTGGACGAGGTGACGACCAAGCGCGCCGCGGAAGTCGAAGAGGCGAAAGTGCCGGCCTAAGGCAGCCCCCAAAGGGGCGCCCGCCGCGAGGGCGGAAAAGCTTAACGGCAATTAATTTTCCGGCGCGGGCTTGATTTCCCCCGGAGTTTGATGGTTGCTAGTCGGATCCTGCCGGCGCGAAAGACTGGCGGGAGGCGTATAGTTTAACGCGGCGCTCGGCGAGAAAGGTCGAAGGCTACGTTTCGTTAGGGTGATTTGTTTAGGCTGCGAGGTCGATTCGAGAATCGCTTCGACGCAAGCGGCCTGATTGGAGAAACACGATGGCCAAGGCGGACGGCGACGCCAAAAATACGCTCTACTGCTCGTTCTGCGGCAAGAGCCAGCATGAGGTGCGAAAGCTGATCGCCGGCCCGACCGTCTTCATTTGCGATGAATGCGTCGAACTCTGCATGGACATCATCCGCGAGGAGAGCAAGACCGCGCTCGTCAAAAGCAAGGATGGCATCCCGACGCCGCGCGAGATCTGCAAGGTCCTCGACGATTATGTGATCGGCCAGCCCCAGGCCAAGCGGGTGCTGTCGGTGGCCGTCCACAATCACTACAAGCGCCTCAATCACGCGACGAAGCACGGCGACGTCGAACTGGCCAAGTCCAATATCCTGCTGATCGGCCCCACCGGGTCGGGAAAGACGCTGCTCGCTCAGACGCTCGCGCGCATCCTCGACGTGCCGTTCACGATGGCCGACGCGACGACGCTGACCGAAGCGGGCTATGTCGGCGAGGACGTCGAGAACATCATCCTCAAATTGTTGCAGGCCTCGGACTACAATGTCGAACGCGCGCAGCGCGGCATCGTCTATATCGACGAGATCGACAAGATCAGCCGCAAGTCGGACAATCCGTCGATCACCCGGGACGTTTCGGGCGAGGGCGTTCAGCAGGCGCTTCTCAAGATCATGGAAGGCACGATCGCAAGCGTTCCCCCGCAGGGCGGCCGCAAGCACCCGCAGCAGGAATTCCTGCAGGTCGACACCACCAATATTCTCTTCATCTGCGGCGGCGCCTTCTCCGGTCTCGAGCGCATCATATCGGCGCGCGGCAAGGGGACGTCGATCGGCTTCGGGGCGAAAGTGCAGTCGCCGGACGACCGCCGGACCGGCGAGGTCTTCCGTGAGGTGGAGCCCGAGGACCTGCTCAAATTCGGCCTCATACCCGAGTTCGTCGGCCGTCTGCCGGTGATCGCGACCCTCGAAGATCTCGACGAAGAGGCGCTCAAGAAGATCCTGACCGAGCCCAAGAACGCGCTGGTCAAGCAGTATCAGCGCCTGTTCGAGATGGAGAGTACCGACCTGACCTTCCAGGACGAGGCCCTGAACGTCGTCGCCAAAAAGGCGATCGAACGGCGGACCGGCGCCCGCGGCCTGCGCTCGATCATGGAAGGCATCCTGCTCGACACGATGTTCGAACTGCCCGGGCTCGATGGGGTCGAACAGGTCGTGATCGGCCCTGAGGTGGTCGAAGGCAAGGCGCGTCCGCTCTACATCTACGCCGAGCGCGCCGAACGGGCGGGCTGATACGCCGTTCGGGTGGCTTGAAACTGTCTCGTTTGAAGCCCATCTTCAGCGAAAGACGTGCGATTCCCGTGCGCGGCACGAACCTTGCGGCGGGAGGCGGTGCGATCCTGTTCGGGCTATCGGACGGGCGGGGTGCATAGGCGACAAGCATGAGCTGCTGAATCTCAGGGCCGGGCTCGTCGGCGGGCGTCGTCAAAACAAACTTGAGAGTCGGCTCGCGGGCCGGCCTTCCAGAGGGACAGCCATGACCAGTCAACGCAAATCCATCGCCCCCGGAACGCTCGACGTCTATCCCGTTCTGCCTTTGCGCGACATCGTGGTCTTCCCGCACATGATTGTTCCGCTGTTCGTGGGACGCGAGAAGTCGATCCGCGCGCTCGAAGAGGTGATGAAGTCGGACAAGCCGATCCTGCTTGCGACGCAGAAGAACGCGGCGGACGATGACCCGGCGCCGGATGCGATCTTTTCCGCCGGGACGCTCGCCAGCGTCCTTCAGCTACTGAAACTGCCAGACGGAACCGTGAAGGTGCTGGTCGAAGGCGCCGCGCGCGCGCAGGTGACGCGTTATTTCCCCGGAGAGAGCTATTTCCAGGCCGAGGCCCGGGCGATTGCCGACGAACCGATCGACAAGGTCGAGGCCGAAGCGCTGTCGCGTTCGGTCATTTCCGAATTCGAGAGCTATGTGAAGCTCAACAAGAAAATTTCGCCTGAGGTGGTGAGCGCGGTCAACCAGATCGACGACTACGGCAAGCTCGCCGACACGATCGCCTCGCATCTTGCGATCAAGCTCGCCGACAAACAGGCGATCCTCGAGATGCGCTCGATCGCCAAGCGCTTCGAGAAATGCCTTGCCTTGATGGAGAGCGAGATCTCGGTCTTGCAGGTCGAGAAGCGCATCCGCACGCGCGTCAAGCGTCAAATGGAGAAGACGCAGCGCGAATACTACCTCAACGAGCAGATGAAGGCGATCCAGAAGGAGCTCGGCGACGAAGAGGGCAAGGACGAAATGTCGGAGCTCGAAGAGCGGATCAAGTCGACGAAGCTCACCAAGGAGGCGCGCGAGAAGGCGCTCGGCGAGGTCAAGAAGCTGAGGCAGATGGCGCCGATGTCGGCCGAGGCGACGGTCGTGCGAAATTATCTCGACTGGCTGCTCTCGATCCCGTGGCAGCGGCGCTCGAAGATCAAGAAGGATCTTCCCGCGGCGCAGGCGATCCTCGATGCTGACCATTTCGGCCTCGACAAGGTCAAGGAGCGCATCGTCGAATATCTCGCCGTCCAGCAGCGCGCCAACAAGCTGACCGGCCCGATCCTCTGCCTCGTCGGGCCTCCCGGCGTCGGCAAGACTTCGCTCGGCAAGTCGATCGCGAAGGCGACCGGTCGCGAGTTCGTCCGCATGTCGCTCGGCGGCGTGCGCGACGAGGCCGAGATCCGCGGTCATCGGCGGACGTACATCGGCTCCATGCCCGGCAAGGTTATCCAGTCGATGCGCAAGGCGAAAACGTCGAACCCGCTTTTCCTGCTCGATGAGATCGACAAGATGGGTATGGATTTCCGCGGCGATCCGTCATCGGCCCTGCTCGAGGTTCTCGATCCGGAGCAGAACTCGACGTTCAACGACCATTACCTCGAGGTCGACTATGATCTGTCCGGGGTGATGTTTGTCACGACCGCCAACACGCTCAACATTCCCCCGCCGCTCATGGACCGGATGGAGATCATCCGTATCGCCGGCTACACGGAGGACGAGAAGCTGGAGATCGCGAAGCGTCATCTCTTGCCGAATTCGATGGCCAAGCACGGTCTCGACACCAGCGAGTTCGCCGTCGAAGACAGCGGAATCATGGAGCTCATTCGCCGCTATACGCGCGAGGCGGGGGTGCGCAATCTCGAGCGCGAGCTCTCCAACCTCGCGCGCAAGGCGGTGAAGGAGATCCTGACCAGCAAGCAGAAGAAGGGGATCGCGGTCACCGCCGAGAACGTCGCTGAATTCCTCGGGCCGCCGAAGTTCCGCTATGGCGAGATCGAGGCCGACGATCAGGTCGGGTTGGTCACAGGGCTCGCCTGGACGGAGGTCGGCGGCGAGTTGCTGACGATCGAGGGCGTCATGATGCCCGGCAAGGGCCGCATGACCGTGACCGGCAATCTGAAGGACGTGATGAAGGAATCGATCTCGGCGGCGGCGTCCTACGTGCGCTCGCGCGCGGTCGATTTCGGCATCGAGCCGCCCCTGTTCGACAAGCGCGACATCCATGTCCACGTGCCCGAAGGCGCGACGCCGAAGGACGGGCCGTCGGCCGGCGTCGGGATGGCGACGGTCATCGTCTCGATGCTGACCGGCATACCGGTGCGGCGCGACATCGCGATGACGGGCGAGGTCACTTTGCGCGGGCGCGTGCTGCCGATCGGCGGTCTGAAGGAGAAGCTCCTCGCTGCGCTGCGCGGGGGAATCAAGAAGGTTCTGATCCCGGAAGAGAACGTCAAGGACCTGGCGGACATTCCGAGTTCGGTGAAGAACGGCCTGGAGATCGTGCCCGTCTCGCGCATGGAGGAGGTGCTGTCGCACGCCCTCGTACGCCAGCCGGTCCCGATCGTCTGGGAGGAGGATGCCGCGGCCGTCGCGCCCGCCAAGCCTTCTCACGATGAGGATGGTCAGGGCCTCGTGGCCCACTAGCCTTCCGGGCGCCAAGTCGGTTCGAAACGCTGCAAACCCCTTGCAGACCGTGCGAAAACTCGTCGATGTTGATGGACGCGACGACTGAGCGTACGGGTCGGCGCTTTTCTCGCGTTTCGGGCTGAAATCGCGCCGATGGCCTCTTGGAAGGCATGGGAGGACCGCCATGG
>Ga0209656_10000614_pt1 | contig 23396 bp, 26 predicted proteins | sample BogFormECP12_OM2_FD_188239 | JGI IMG/M metagenome (GOLD analysis project Ga0209656, IMG submission 188239) | Bog forest soil microbial communities from Calvert Island, British Columbia, Canada - ECP12_OM2 (SPAdes) (version 2) | ecosystem: Environmental > Aquatic > Freshwater > Wetlands > Bog ... | reverse complement strand
TTGTCCTTCGACGCCCATTTTAACGATTGAACCCCAGCGTCCACTCTCAAAAAAATGAACTAAAACCGAGAGCAATGCTCCCCTGACGCCGAGGACCTTAGCAGCAAAGAAAACATCTCCTCGCTGAATCCGGGAGATGTAAATTTCATGCAGCGTTTCGTGATATAAACCGGCATTGCAGCCACAGACTACGGCCAGGAAAAGTGGCTCCATTTCTCTGAAACTATCCGGCAACTCGGGCCCCACCGCCCGATAGTACTCATAGAGCCGCCGATTGGCCTCCTGCCAAGGCTCAGTCCGGTGGACTCGCAGCTGTTCACCGAAGTACTCACGAACCAGCGGATGCGCATCCAAATGCCCGGGATTTTGCGGATCTTCCCCAGCGAGGAGTCTTGCTCTTCTTAACTTGGCAAGAATCGTTCGCCACTCGGTTGGGCTCAAATCAATTAATGACTCTGTAAGGTCAGGAATCCCAGGCAGTTTCAGCAGGGTTCGAATCGCCTTTTCGTCAGCGGGCCGGTCAAATAGACCCAATATTCGGAGAATCGACAGCTCAGGGCCCTCGCCAAACCAAATCTGGTAAGATTCCATTACCTTTCGGGCATGGACTCCCTGTCGCACGTCCTGAACAAGACGTTCTGACACTTCTTTGGAACGACGAATGTCCCCATTGTAGGCATCGGTCAGATAGCTGCCCAGCAACGTTAGGGCGAGGCAATGGCCGCTGAACTCGTCGCTGGCGCTCCGCAGCTCCAACTCGTGCCCCGTAACGCCGAGCGCTTGGAGTAGTTTTGCTCCAGCATCGCTGGACAGATGTTCCAGGTCACGACGCAGTGCTGAACTGCCCGCGTGATCCTCCAGATCAGCGACCGGCAGGCGCGTGGTGATCACGCAAAGCCCCCTATTGAAGGCGGCAAGCTCGCGCAGAAGCGCCTGGAGGGAAGGATCGCGTAGCCGTCCTTCTTGCGGACCAGGGGGATTTTGGAGCGGCTCCAGGCCATCCAGAACCAATAGCGTTCGGCGATTTGCGACGAGCTTCGCCAGCCTTTCGCCTTTCTCCCATGCGGTTCCGAGCCGTGGATCTGGATCGCCAAACCAAGTGAGAGCAGCGTCAAGAAATTCGTCTGCAGACGAAGATTGCCCGCTGGTTCCCTGCCTGTAGAAAGACCAACCAAAAACGAGCTGCGCAGAACGATAATGTTCAGCAGCAAGCCTTCGGAGCCAATGGTTGACTAGCGTAGACTTCCCGACACCAGCCCAGGCGACGATTGTAACTACATTTACCTGGCGGTTTTCCCAGGCGGCATCCAGAAAAGCGACATCCTCCTCTCGACCAAAGACCTCGCTACCTGTAACGGGCAATCTGGCTACGGAAATTTTCTTCGGTGCAAGCCTTGCTGGCGGCTTGCGAGTTCCGACATGCGAAGCGGCGGGGGGCGTCCTCTGTAGGCTCTGACGAGTGATTCTACGCCGTGCGTCGATAGCGCCTGTTATCGTCGGCATCGCCTTCAGCAGTTCGTTCGGAGTCTGGAAACGCTGTGCCGGATCTTTCTGAAGGAGTTTCTCAAGGAGAACTACGACCGGCTGGGGCACTTGGTCCAGCTCTCCAACCGCCAAGGGTGCGTGCAAGTGCTGGTACATCAGCTCGGCGGATGTGCCTCGGAATGGCGTCTGCCCAGTCAGCATTTTCCAGAGTGTCGCCCCCAGAGAGTACAGGTCCGAGCGGATGTCCACCTGTACTCCAGCGAATTGCTCGGGGCTGGCAAAATCCGGGGTGCCGACAAAGCTCCCAGGCATTGAAATGGCGGTTTGAGAACCCGGTTCATTGACTGCCTTAGCAAGGCCGAGGTCGATAATCTTGGCTGTTACAGTGCTCACCTCCTCGATGCTCACCATGATGTTGCTCGGTTTAATGTCCCGGTGAACGAGCTTCTGCTTGTGCACCGCAGCCAAACCGGCAGCGACCTGCGACGCGATTTCGAGTGCCAGCCTCACCTCTAGCTGACCTGAACGTTTGACGAGCTGCTCCAGGGTCTGCCCCTCAACGAACTCCATCGCGTAGAAGTAACTGCTCCCAGTTCTGCCCAGGTGTAGTACCGAAGCAACGTTCTGGTGACGAACGCTCGCCGCTGCGCGGGCTTCGCGCAAAAAGCGAAGCCGAGCGGACTCATCACCGAGGTATCGCCCGCTGATGACTTTAAGTGTCACGGGGCAGTGCAGATCGACGTCAACCGCCTTGTAGGTGACCCCCATCGCACCGCGACCCAGCTCGACCGGCTTCCCGTCTTCACCCCTCACCAATTCATAATGCTCGAATCGTTGCACCGCCTGTTCCGGCGTTCTCGGCTTGGCCGTATCCTCGGACGCAGAAGACTCGCCGGACTCAACCGTGCCAGCAAGACCCTTGCGGAGCATGCATACCGGACAGAATTCCATTGCTCCAGAGAATTCATTGCCGCAGCTCGGACAGGTGCGTTGGGGCTCTGTGCTCATTCTACTACCCGTCTTTCAGCCGCAATCGGAAACGTAAAGAACACCATGCGCACACCAAGTCGTTGGAACTTGGCCACACACCCCGGTATCCTGACGTCCTCTTGCGCAAGCGATCGCGTGTTACGTTACAATACCGTGTCAGACCGTGTTTCGGAACAATATTCCTCTTGTGGGTCTCCTGCGATCTGACGTGCTTATAGAGAGCTTCGTGATGCGGCGGTTTGAAAATGGCCAGTCGTCAACCGTCTGACACGCCTTACTGTTGTTGTTCCCGGCAAAGGGTCTTTCGCTGCGTCCGTGGTCGCGGACGACGATTACAAGGACCTCGCACTCCTTAAAATTCAAGAAAGTAACCTTGCATGTCTGCCGATTGGGGAATCACAAAAGATCAAGGTTCTTGATACCATATTCGTCCTTGGATACCCACTCGCACCGGCTCTCGGTGCCGATGTGTCTGCGTCTGAGGGGCAAGTAAATGCAATAAGGGATTCAGGCAAGATTCCGTTGCTTCAAATCGATGCCAATGTCAATCCTCAACAAAGGCTATCGTCGCTATCTCAGAGTGGAAGGAAGCGGCCACTTTGTCATCGATGAAAACCAAGTCAAAGCCGAGGAGCGCTACGATGGCATCTGTGGAAGCACCCGACGTTGGGTCAATATGCGATTCGGCGTGCGGAATCGCTTCCAATTCTCGGTCACGCTGGCTTCATGAATGTTCGGGCTGGACGAAAACGCGCACGGCAATTTTACGATCGCCTTTCTCTATGTCCGCGATGATTGCTGATGGATTTCCAATCCGGCCATCGGGGTCCTACACAAAGCAAATTAGCGACTTACACCTCGGATGCTCCTCATAGCGATCGGATCTCCTGTCGAAAGACCATATTCCTCTATCTCTTCATGAATGGAGGTGAGTATCGCTTTTGCTTCCTGAAGAGCGCTCCTGTATCGACGCTCAAAAGGTCCAGTGTCGCCCGCCCTATGCATGCCGCGATATGTAAATTCAATGGCGAAAAACGCGTTAGTCTGGTGAGCATTAGGACCAAATATCCTTTCCAGAAGGACGGTTGTCTCACGGTACCACTTCATGAATTGCGGGCAGGAACGCGGCAGCCCCTCTAGCTCCGCAATCTGCGCAATTTTGACTTTGATCTTCGCAATTGCAGTCGCTTCATCCAAGGTTTTGTTCATAACCATTAATGATCTGACGGCGGAGACATCAGCCTACGTCCCTTTTTAAAAGAGGCTCCATCTACGTTTCAAGCGTTCCTTGAGGGCGAGAAACTTCGACCCGGTCGGCTAGCGGCATTTTCGGCTTCATCAACCCGGTCGGCGTCCGATATATTTACTAGAAGACGCCCTTTTATGACTCTCCGCCATCTGACATTGGCATTGTCGCTGCTCTTCGCTGGTTGCGCGACAGGAAGAGAGCCGAAAGCCTTTGATTTCGCGAGCTACATACATATATCGGATCTGCGCCACTTCGCATTGTAGGTGCCGACCAAGCCGGTTCTTCATCGAGCAGGAAACACACTCTGGGCAACGCTATCGCCGGAAATAACTACCCGATCGGGTAATGCTGATGACCGGCTGGCTGTAAATGTTCGACAGCGAATTCCGCTTTGTTCATTATGGTCCGAAGCCGCGGCGTCTATGCCTAAGTCAGTCTTCATAAGCTACTGCCATAATCAGGGGGATTGGGTTTGGGATCGCCTCGTTCCATGCCTTCGAGGCGCCGGGGCAGATGTCCTTATCGATCGCGAGCGGTTTGAAGTAGGAAAAGCGGTGGTTGGCCAAATGGATGCGCTCCAGGACGGCGCTGCAACCGCCGTGCTGGTCCTCTCGCCTGATTATCTAAACAGCCCTTATTGCGTTCATGAGATGGAGCGCGCCATTCGGCGGGATCCGAAGTTTGCTCAGGGGATCGTTGTCCCAGTCAAACGGGTGCATTGTGCGTTACCCGCCAAAATCAAGCGATCGAATCCGCTCTACGTGGACCTGCAGGACGACAGCAACGCGAACCAATGGGCCCTCTTGTTAGAGAGTTGCGAAGTCGACCTCGGCGCTTCAGCCTCGCATTGGCTAGATGCTCTTCATGAGACGTGCCGGTTCTTGCAACGGGGCAACTCGGTAAATTTGGTCGTCCGAAACAATCCGAACTGGCGGGAGTTTATCAGAGAGATCAGGAGTCGCATCGCCGATCTTGGGGAGGTCGATTTGGAGGCGGGCGTCGCTGTGTCACGGAAGGCACTGGTGGAAGAGATTCTTCGGACCTGCGGTGCATCGACAATTGTTCCCGACGAACCAAACGACTTAGTTATTCTGAATCGCGCTCTTTTGAATCGCTCCATCTGTCGCTTAGCAATGATTCACTTCGATATTGTCCGATTCCGTCCGAGCTATGATGTGAATCTGTTTGGGACCTTGAGAAACCTATTGATGGTCTCGCGCAAGCTGGTCCTTCTGATCGAGTCGCGCGAATTCTTTGCAAACCTTCTGCCGACGGGTCATCCTTTGTCGTCCATTACGACTATCAAAACGGTTGAGCTGAATGGACGGACATGAATCCTCTTCCGCTTGCTAGTATTCGGCTTCGATGGAGCAGTCACTTCTCGGCGTTGCGGTGGCTTGGATTGCTCTATCGGCGTCCGCAGCAATTTCAGGCCGCTCTGTCGACTTGTACTGTCAGGGAACAACTGGTTACTGCGTTTTGGTTGTTGGTTCATAGCGCGCCCTACGTGCTCGTGATTCCGACCGCTTGCCGCTGGTTAGAGGCAAGCCTGAATCGTCTTGAATTTCACCCTGAACCCCTGTTTGCAGCGATTGCCGTTGAGATCGCCGGTGGGATCGTCGGTTGGATTATCCGTGGTATCGTCGGTGGGCTCGCCTTTGGGATCGTCTTTGGGATCGCAGGTGGTACAGCTTGTGGGGTGATCGGGACCGACTTTGGGATGGCCGTTGGGCTGGCCATTGGGATCGGATTTGGTATGGCCATCGGGATCGCGGCAGGGATCGTCGGTGGCATCGGCTTTAGGATCGGTGGTATGGCGAGCGGGATCGCTATTGCGGGCGCCGTTGCGAGCGCCGGTTGGATCCCTTTTGGGATTGCCTTTGGGGTCGGCTTTGCAGTCTCTTCAACTCGAATCTATTACCACCTGGTTCATCCGCTGTTTATCTGGCCGCGTCTCCGTGGGCGCTGGTATACCCATCATCCGGTCGCGTGGGACGATCTCTGTAGTGTTCCCTTCCCCGGGCTGGACCGGCTGCTAGTCGATTACGCTGAGAAAGCCCCCGAAGCCGGCGTCGCGGAAATTGAGCGGCTAATCTCCAATTATCCGAGCCAGCGGGCGATGGCATTGCGCGCCCGGGCGAGACTGTTAGCACGCCAGGCGGGCATGACTGCGGATTTAGTAACGCTTGACGAGATTTTAGCGGCTTTGCCCGAAGGAAAGAAAGGCTTCCTCGCCCAGACGAGCCAGTTGCGCGGGGCCGTGCATGAAATTGTGACTCTCCAGAACCGGCTGAATACAATTGACCGGCCGGTTTTGCGCGAGCTGTTCGCGCGACTGCTTTACAAGGAGATCGAGAATTTCCGGCACCGGATTGGCGGCTTCTATGAGCCGCTGGCAACAGAGTTTCGCACGTCTGCCGATCAGTGGTTGAAGATTGCCGAAAAACAGTTGCAAGAAGCTCATACGGTTGTGAAAAAGGATCCCGTTCCGCAGGTATTTCGCGCAGGTGATCCGGTGGATCGCGAAAAGGAAGCCTTTGTACCACGCGATAGCATAGTCGGTAACCTGGAAAGGCTGGTGTTGCTGAGCACCGGTTGCCCCGGCGTAGTTCTCTACGGACGCCGTCGTGTGGGCAAATCCACTGTTCTTCGGAACTTGTCCGGGTTTCTGACGTCCACAGTGAAAATTGTAAACGTTTCCATGCAGAATCCCGAGGCATTTACCTCTCTTAGCCTTCTGGTCCACCATCTGGTCCGAGAAATTTCGACGGTGTTTGCGGGTGAGGCGCTGCCATCCATGACGCCGACAGATCTCAAGGATCTGTTTGGTTTCCTTTCCGCGTGCAACCAGATCCTCGAAAGCGACCGCCGGTGGCTGGTGATTTCCTTGGATGAATACGAGAACATCGACCAGAAGATCGGCCAGCAGGTCTTTCCGGAAGACCTGCTAGCGATGTTTCGCGAATCAATCCAGTCACATCGCCGCATCACCTGGATTTTTGCCGGCAGTCATGAGATAACGGAGTTGGTTCATGCGCCGTGGACCTCCTACCTCGTGAGCGCCCGGACTGTGGAAGTACCGCTGTTTTCGGATCAGGAGACTCGGCTTTTGCTGACCGAGCCATTCAAGCATTCATCGCTCTGGCGCGACGATGAGCCGGGCCGTCCGCGCCCTCGCTTTCAGCCAGGCTTCTGGGGCGAAGGGGGAATCGAGCGCATCCACGCCGAGGCAGGCGGCTGGCCGCATCTTGTTCAATTGATTGCCGAGACTATCGTGGATCTACTTAACGATGAAGGTGACCTGCAGGTCACTTCACCGGTGTTGGAGCGCGCCCTGGATCGAGCAATCGTTAGTGGTCACAACGTTCTGTACGAACTGCTGCGCCGCGAAAGCACTCTGCCTGGCGAATGGGAATATCTTTCCAAATTTCACAGCTGTGAAACTCAGCCGCTGCCCGATGACGAAGCCATCGCGCAATCGCTGCGTCGCCGGTTGCTGGTCAAGGAAGAGGCTGACCAATGGCGGTTGAGCGTGCCGTTGATGTCTCGATGGCTTCGCAAGCGGAGATAACGTCTTGGTCGAGAGGAATCCGCTACAGCCCTGGGTTTGCCGGAGGCGGGCGAATGTCGTCCGAATTCCTGAACAAGTCGCTAAAGTATTGGCTGGCCTGGGACGAGAACCAGGAATCCATATTAGTGAAGTGGGACAACGAGCGGTGAACGTGGCGATAAAAACGGCGGGGTTACAAAATCCTCCCTTTGCAATTGACGTTATTTCTAAGGTGGATTCGAGTGTGCCGCCTGACCTGACCACAACGCCGAACTCCCAAGATGAGGACGGAGCCGAGGGATGGATCAAGACGCCAACGCCTTAGACTATGCCAGCGATTCCCGGCATTCCTACTCATGTCGTCCCAATGGATCAGCCGACTTCCCCCCCGAATGGGCGCAACAAGAACCTTGGAACGAAGTAATTCGTAAACTGTGCGTCCCTTGCAAAGAGCACGGAACATTTCCGGTTCTCTGCGAACAATTTCTGGCGCTGGCGAAGGATTCACCACTGGCGCTCGGCAAGCTGACCGTTCATTGCTCGAATAAAGACCGCAACTATTACGCCGAAGACTACAGCCCGCTCAGTGGAATGATTTAATGCGATAGGCTCGTCGAGCGGGAATCATCGGCGATGTAATCCATTCAAACGTTGGGGTCTACGACTACAGTTCGATTCATAAAATCGTCAAAGAGTGCGGTATGCCGCAGGAGGAACGAAATCATTTGGAAGAAATCATGGACGGTCTGAAAGAAAGCGACGCGCAAAAGAAAGCGGGGTGGCTCCAAAAAGGGAAGGACTGGATCGTTAAAAATCAGGAGTTCCTCGGAGCTTCGGCTTCGATTGTCCGTGAGGCACTGGGACTGGAGCTTCCGACTTAAAGAACTCAGCGTCAGCTCAGAACGGGGGGGAGGTCACGATGGCTCAATACAACGTTGAGGTGATTCTCGGGCCGGTGGCTGCTCGAAGCATCGGAGAAACACCGGCGGTTGACGCAACCAAAATTTGCCCTCTGCCATACGTCACCGCCTCCACATTCAATTTGCCACAGTCCGATAAAAGCGACCAAAACACCCAAGATAACGTACCCGAGAATCTTGGAAAATGTCTTCACAGACCCAGAAAATACGCCACCTCAACAACGAGGGTGAAAATTGCCGCGCCGAATACCGAAGGAATTTCCGTCATTCTGCACCTGAGTTTACGACCGGCGAGGAAGAGATACGCGGCAATCTGTTCGTCCCCCATATGTGAGACAGTAAAACGGGCACAAGGAAGTGCCGTTTTGCCTTGTAAATCTGTCCGTATTTGTCGTTTCATTGTGGGCGCACGCTCACGATTATACGCTGAATCTCCGCTCCCACACCAAAGAGACTGGCGACCCTGAACATGCCCTCCACTGACATTTACGCGCGATGCAACTTTACTCGGTCGGGTCACCCGAATATTCGGTTTAACGTCGTTATTAAATTGCCAAAGGCCAAGTTCGAGGAATTGCGTCAACTGCCTGCAAACAGAGATCAAACCGATAACCAACTTCTTGGTAGTCTTGCCGGGAAGGTGATTACCATCGTTTACCCCGAGCCTGGCGCGACGTTCGCGGTCGGCTGTGAGCGCTACCCAGAGGGTGCAATCCCAACAGAGATCAAGGAGCGCCCTGAGGGCACAAAAATCGACGAACTGACGTTCTGGAGCATCTAAAGAAACAAGATGCATGCCGGACGAATGTTTCCGTTATTTCAATTTGTTTCCCCCGGCATCAGCTGAAAACGTTGTTCCGATGGCTTCACCTACTTTATGCGCAACTTGAAACTCATTACCGCTTCAATCCTGGCTATCTTGGTAGCGATCATTGTAGTCCAGAACCGGGAGCCGGTAGCAACGCACTTGCTCTTTGCTACCGTCGTTATGCCTCACGCCATTCTGCTGTTTATCACCGCTGCCGCCGGGTTCGCCCTTGGAGCCCTTGTCACATTGTCGCTATCCAAAGCGGAAACGGCTCTTCTACGTTAAGGCCGGGCTTTTGATAGTAGACCAGGTCAAGCCGGCCATCCTTAAGGGAACCGCTATGCGGTTTGATCTCTCCAAAGGCAAGGGTATTAAATGAGCCTCGATATTTCGGACTGATTTGAACGATCACTTGATACTGATCGCCTCGTTTCTCAATCGCTGTAACCTTTGCAAGAATCGGTGTCATGATTGGCAAGATACGGACTTCCAGCAGGCGTGAACGCACCGCAATCGAAAAGTTCCACTCACGGAAAAGAACGAACAGCAGCAGAATCTGGACTACTTCTTGTGCTACTTGTAGTTCAGTCTTGGTCATTTCTAGCCGTTGCTTTATGGGAGCGGAATCGCACCTTTTCAAGAAAATCGCAGTTGCCGACTTGAGAGAGGTCCTGCGTCTGCCCCGGTTGAAACCGTAAAACACCGGCGTCGATAAAGGCTCTCTGACCAGACAGTCGCGAAACCAGGCTCTCCGACCTCGCAATCGTCTGCGCGAACTGCCATCCGATGCTGCACCGCGCTGGTGCGGAGGGATAACCCTGCCTTAGCGCCGACCCCGAGCCGCCGTGAAACACAAGATAAAAGCGCGCTCCCTCACCGTGCGCCTTAACAACAGCGTCCTGGCATTCTTTCAACACGCCGGGCTTCAGCTTTACATGCCCGGGTTTATAAAACTGGCCAACTGGCGCTGCGCGCTCGAATGCTCCCAATTGCCCTTAGTAGAGATCTCAGCGAGCGAGTTGACCGCGCATCTCGGCGGCGTATTGGTCGGCGTTGAGGCCGGTAAGCAGGTGGACAACGCGATCGGGCAATCTCACGATGGCTGCGACTCCGGCAGCTTTGAGCGCCTCTTCGTCGAGGGCCCCGTTCGTAGTAACGATACGCAACCGAGTCTCGGCACAGGCGTCCACACGCTCGATGTTGCCCTTGCCGCCAAGCGCGTTGATCAGAGCCCGCGCTTTTTCGGGAGCAAGAGGATCTCGAAGTTTCGGCTGGATACCAGCTTGTGCCGGGGCCTTGACCGGAGACGGGGCTTCAACCTGATCAGCCTCGGGACCTGCAGTCTTGAGGTATTCTCCAATCTCGGTTTTCAACACGTCCGAACGGGTGCCAAAGATCGCTTGAACGCCGTCGCCGACCATCACGACGCCTGCTGCGCCGAGCGCTTTTAACTTCTCCGCACTCACCTTGCTTGAATCTTTGAGTTTTACACGCAGGCGCGTGATGCATGCATCGAGGTTGACGATGTTGCTTCGCCCGCCGAGCGCCCGGACGATCTGCAGCGAGAACTCATCACCGCCCGCCGAGTGTGCCACTGCGGCTTCCTCGAGCGCTTCGCGGCCCGGTGTCGCCAAGTTAAATTTCCGAATCAGAAAGTAGAACGTCACGAAATAGAGGCCAGCCCAGATTGGACCGAGGACGAAGAGCCAAAGTGCGTTGTGCGATTTCGGAAAGAGCACGACATAATCGATCAACCCGTGTGAGAAGGTGAATCCATGCTTGATGCCAAGCAAAATGCAAACGACATAGGCCACTCCGGCCAACACCGCATGAATCACATAGAGGACCGGCGCAACGAAAAGAAACGCAAATTCGATAGGCTCAGTGATGCCGGTTAGAAATGCCGTGAGCGCGGCCGACATCATAATGCCGCCAATCTTTGCCCGGTTCTCCGGACGCGCCGCCAGGGTGATGGCGAGCGCCGCGGCCGGCAGACCCCACATTTTGAAGAGATACCCCCCGGTCATGTGGCCGGCCGTCGGGTCCCCTGCGATGAAGCGTGCAATTTCTCCCCGCACCGTCTGACCGGTGCTCGGGTCGACAAATTGGCCCGCCTGGAAAAAGAACGGAACGTTCCAAACGTGGTGCAGACCAAAAGGTAAGAGCGCACGTTCCACAACACCGTAGATAAAAAATGCGAGAGCAGGCTGCCCGTGGACGGCCCAGTTAGAGAAAGCGTTGATCGCGTTGCCAATCGGCGGCCAGACATAGCTCAAGATCACACCGGCGACGATGACGGCAAAAGCCGTGATGATCGGCACCGAGCGCTTGCCGGCGAAAAAGCCAAGATAACTGGGCAATTGAACATTATAGAACCGGCTAAAAACCGAGGCCGCAATGAGGCCCACTATGATGCCGCCAAAGACGCCGGTCTCGATGGTGGGAATTCCCATGTTGGTCGCCGTTTCGATCCCGCGCAGTTTCGCACAGACGCCCATCGTGGCGAGGAAAACCGCAAATCCCACCGTGCTCGCCAGCGCCGCCACACCGTCGTTGTCGGTCAGGCCGATCGCGACACCAATGGCGAAAAGCAGCGGGAGGTTGGAAAAGATTGCACCGCCCGATTGAGCCATGATCTGCGAGACGATTTGCGGCAGCCACGAGAAGTTCGCGCTGCCGACGCCAAGCAAGATACCCGCCACGGGAAGCACCGAGACGGGCAGCATCATGCATTTGCCAATCTTTTGGAGATAGGAGAAGGCGCCGGAGAAGGCGGACATAGCGTTGGATAGGTTAGTGTTAGTGTTAGCTAGACTTCCGGAAGGAGGGCGCGGACTTCCTCGCCGGTTCGGCATTTGAGCGCCCGCTGCGCGAGCGCCTGGGAATCCGCGTAAGAGAGGCGGCGCACCTGGGCTTTGATGGTGGGGATCGAGGGCAGGCTGACGCTCAGTTCGTCCACCCCGAGCCCAACGAGGATAGGGACGGCCTGCGCGTCACCAGCGATGCCTCCGCAGACTCCGGTGAACCTTTTATATTTGCGCGCGCCCTCGACGGTATGGGCGATAAGACGCAGCACGCCGGGATTCAGGGCGTCGACTTTCGGAGCGAGCTTGGGATGCCCCCGATCCATTGCGAGGGTGTACTGGGTAAGATCGTTGGTGCCAATTGAGAAGAAATCCGCCTCCTCAGCAAAGACGTCGGCCATCACAGCGACTGCGGGAACTTCCACCATGATCCCGCAAGGCACCGGGGCAATTCCGAGAGAACTGGCTTCCTCCGCCAGAATGGCCTTCGCATCGCGTAGTTCCGCCATGGTCGCGATCATCGGAAACATGACTTGCAGCTTCCCAAATTGCGAGGCGCGGAGAAGAGCGCGAAGCTGGGTGCGCAGGACTTCGGGCCGGTCGAGCCCGACGCGAATGCCGCGTTCACCCAAGAAGGGGTTGTCTTCCTTCGGAATCGGCAAATAGGCCAGCGGCTTGTCACCTCCCACATCAAGGGTGCGTATAATGAGGGAACGATCGGTGCCAATGGCGAGAGCGATCGCTTTATACTCGGCGAACTGCTCTTCTTCACTGGGGGAGGTGGAGCGTCCCATAAATAAGAACTCCGAGCGCAGCAAACCGACACCGTCGCCGCCCAACTCCGTTACCTGGCCGGCGTCTTTGAGCCCGCCGATATTCGCGGCAACCTCGACTTGGCGTCCGTCTGAGGTCGTGGCCGGCTCGAGCGCATGGGCGAGATCCTCCTTTCGTTGCGCTTCCTGGCGAACTTGGGCTTCATGCAGCCGCGCGATCTCTTCCGGGGAAGGATTCAGCCGCAGGGTGCCCTTGCTGCCGTCGAGAATAACGGGTGTGCCATTGGGGAGTTCCATGGCGCGCGCTTCGATACCGGCCAGCGCCGGAATGCCAAGCGAGCGCGCAAGAATAGCGACATGCGAGGTCGCTCCGCCCCGCACGGTGGCAAAGCCCATAACCTTGCCCCGCTCCATGGCAGCGGTGTCCGACGGCGTCAGATCCTCGGCGATGAGAATGGCGTTGGCAGGGTAGGAGGGGGCTTCCCGCTTGATCCCGGTGAGGATCTCGAGCACACGCTCGCCGACATCCCGAACGTCGTTGGCACGCTGCGCCAGGAGTTGATTACGCAGACCTGCGAGCCGCTCAGCGTGCACTTTTATGGCGTTCTTCCAGGCAAAAGCGGCGCTTTTCCCCTTGGCAATTGCAGAGGTTGCTATTTCGATGAGATCAGGATCCTCGAGCAATTCGGAGTGCGCGGCGAAGATGGCCGCTTTTGCTTGTTCCTTATGACCATGAAGCTGCGCGCGCAAGGCCTCGAGCTGCCCAGCCGCCTTGGCCAAAGCATCGTCGAGTAATCGCCGTTCCTGGTCGGGCGATCCCCCTTTTTCTTTCACCTGGATCTCCAGGTGGCGTACTTGGTAGACCTCGCCAACCGCCAGTCCGGATGAGGCCGCTACACCGGTGATAAGGTTCGGATCTACGTCCTTTCTCGGGGCCGGGGCGGCGATCGGTGCCACCGTCATCGTCGCAGGGGCGGACACAGGAACACAGCCCTCGTCGCCGAGACCTTCTGCGATCATTGGGGTAAGCCGGTCCACTGCCTCACGGGCGTCGGGTCCCTTGGCCACGAGCAAGACCTTGTCGCCTCGCGCGGTCTCCAACGCCATCAAGGATGTGACGCTGCGCGCGTTTGCAGAACGCTCGCCGAGCTGAAGTCTGATATCGCTTTTGAACCTCTTGGCCACGCTGCTCAAAACCGCCGCCGGTCGCGCGTGCAGCCGCTCAACGACAAGCAGCTCCTGCAGTTGCCTCGAGAAAAAACTTTTCCGCTTGTAGCGCTGGATTCTCGTAACCGCCCAGCAAGCGCGCGGCGCCCCGGTGGTGGAGTCGCATCGCCAGTCTTTCCCGGATTGTTCCACTCTCAATTGTGTCAGGGTTCATATTTGATCCTTGTTGTTTTTTAATGTTTGTCCCTCGTTGTGAGATCGACGAACATCTGAAATTTGGCCAACAATTACCTACTCTCCCCTCTACGACGAATTTCCCCCGCTCGCCGGTAACAGTGGAGTCGTCGGCGCAGGGCGAACACCTTTGGTCAAAAGTCTCCAGTTTAGACACTCGCCCACTGTCGATGTTCAACCCTTTCTGGTGTGGTATCTGTATATGATTATGACTCTGCGTCCGGTAAAACGTACACACGGAAAACCTCGGAGCGGCGGACGTCGAACTTACACTTGAAGATCTCCGCGCCATCGAAAGTGCCTCCTCAAACATCAAGGTCGAAGGGGCTCGGTATCCGGAATTTCATGAACAGCTCACGGGCCGGTGAGCGGCAGCCGACTCGCGCAAACACTGGTCGGTTACGTGGGAACGTTACTGACCGATCTGCAAATGCGGTTAACCTTCACCAAATGAATTCGCGACGGACAATACGAGCTTGCCCTCTGTCTTTCGACTTTCCAGCAGCTCATGGGCTTGTGCAGCTTGTGCCAGCGGCAGCACGCGGCCGATGTTCAATTTCAGCCAGCCCGCTCGTATGCCCGCGATGACGTCATTGGCGCGCTGCATCAGCTCCTCGGGGGTGCGCAGATAATTCTGTAGACTTCCGCCCGACACCGTCAGCGCGTTCGGCATGAAGGCATTCGGTGAAACCGGGTCGGCGGGACCGCTGGCGGCGCCGAAGATCACGATGTGTCCGCGTATGGCCGCCGCTTCCAGATCGCCCTTAAAGGTCGTTCGGCCCACGCCGTCAATAATCAAATCTGCGCCGCGACCCTCCGTGATCCGCTTGGTCTCAATCACGAAATCCTGCTCGGTGTAGACGATGACGTGGCCAGCGCCGGAGGTGCGCGCCGCGCGTGCTTTGGCCTCCGTCGAGACTGTTCCGATCACGTTGGCGCCCAGGTGCTTGGCCCACTGCACCAGCAGCCCTCCCATGCCGCCCGCCGCCGCTTGGATTAGCACGAAACTGCCGGGAACCGGCCGCCGGAATTCGTGGATCAGGTAGTGTGCCGTCATGCCCTGCAACGGGAAGGCCGCGCCTTGCTCGAAGGTAAATTCGTCCGGTAGAGGAATCAGGCGCTCGGCATCGGCCAGGATGGCTTCTGCATAGGCGCCCGGCAGACCCGTAAACGCCACTCGATCGGATGGCTTGACGTTCCGGACGCCTTCGCCAACGGATTCAACCACACCCGCGCCTTCCACTCCCGGAGTGAAAGGCACCTGGCGGGGATAAGTGCCTCGCCGCTGGCCGACGTCTAGGAAGTTCACACCCGCAGCTACGACGCGTACCACCGCTTGGCCGGGGCCCGGTGCCTCGAGGGGCGCGACATCCAGGAGTTTCAGCACTTCGGGTCCGCCTTGTTTTTCCACTCGAATGGCTTTCATAACATGTCTACCTTTCGCCCAGCAGTCGGCCACGAACAAGCTCAACGGCTTGAGACCCGCCTAATGGACAACATTCACACTTTGCCTCGTCGATTTGCGGTTCACGTGCCGGTTGAACAGTCGGCTTATGCGATCTGGACACAAACGAATGACGGCAATATGAGTCGCAAAACCTTAGGAGAGTAAATCATGACAATAGAAAACGAAATCCGCGCAGCATCAGATAAATTCTACTCGGCTTTGAACCGCATGCTCAATGGGGATGCCGGTCCGTTGGGAGACATCTGGTCTCACAGCCCGACCGTGACGACAATGCACCCCATCGGCGGTCGCGAAGTCGGGTGGGATCAGGTCAGAGGATCATGGGAGCAAGTGGCTCAGTTAGCCACGCAGGGACAGGTTAGACTGAGCGATCAATTTATTCAGGTCGCCGGGGATGTGGCCTACGAATTGGGTGTCGAGCATGGACAATTAACGCTCGCTGGACAGTCGGTGACTGGCGACTATCGCGTCACGAACATCTATCGTCGAGAATCTGGAGCTTGGAAGATTGTCCATCACCACACTGACGCTGTGCAGCCAATGATAGATGTGCTGAGCCGTCTTGGGAAGAAAACATGAAATCGGCGATGGCCTAATATGGTTCTCTAAACTGCTCAGATGTTCCAATCCTTAAGCCTACCGACAATGACCCGTTCGGCCAAGAATCATGGAGACTATGATGGATCGCGTCGGGATCGCGTCGAGAATGCCGCCATCGGTCCATCATCACTGCGAATTAAGAGTAGAGTTATTGTCTTGAAGAGCACGTTCTCTGTGCGTATCCTGGAAGAGTTTTACGAATGTTATTTCGTTCGAACTCCTCCTCCCCCCAACGCGGTTCGTCTTTGGCGTAGCTTGGTCCAGGGGTCGCTCGATTTCTAGGTGGCATCCGAGGTCTCCACAGGACTCTGCCACAAAAATTCAAGATCTGCAGAATACCGAACAACAAACCACATAAAGTTAAACGCTAGGAGGTCCAGATGCCACATTACTTACAACAGGTTGCGTATTCAATTGAAGGTTGGAAGGCGTTAGTCAAGAAGCCGCAGAATCGCATTGAAGCGGTGCGACCAGCTATTGAAAGGCTTGGCGGAAAGATCGAGAGCTCTTGGTACACGTTTGGGGACTACGATGTTGTGCTAATCGTTCAGATGCCCAGTAACGTGGACGCGGGCGCGATTGCCATAGCCTTCGCGGCAGGTGGCGCTTGTAAGTCCGTTAAAACCACACCTCTACTAACCGTTGATGAGGCGGTTGAAGCGATGGATAAGGCAGCAGGGTCCGAATATCGCCCTGCAACAGAACCCTGGGGCAGTGAATTGTGATGACGATAACGATTGAATTACCGGAGAGAGGATTTACTTCGACATCGCGCTGATGCTTAGGCAGGCAGCAATGGGGAAGGGTCAGATATCGAATACCTTACGCAACGGACGGCAGGCTGCGGTTGTCTACGGGCAGCTACCTGACCTGTCCCCTAAGACTCACCGTCCGACCCGGCAACTATCTTCGGACGAGGCGGCGTCGCTTGGCTCGTTTCCAGGCATTCCGCAGGCAGTCGCGCGCCGGCGCGGTCACGACGGCTCCCAGGGATTGATGAGGCTGATACCGCAGTGCTCGAAGCCGCCGGTGTCGGGGGTGACCACGCTTGCGCCCTTGGATCGCGCGACCGATGCGATCATGAGATCGACGGTCGCTGTCGGCCGGCCTGCGCGCCTACGGGCAGCGAAGAGCTCAGCGTAAGCGACCGCCGCTGCCGTGTCGAAGTGCAGCACGCGTCCAACGAAATCTTCCAGGAACATGGCCCGCGCCGCCGCTTCAACAGCCTCGCGGCGACGACCCTCCGGCATGATTGCGATCCCGGACAGTATTTCTGCCTGGCATATAGTAGCCGTGAACAGGAGGCGGGCGGGCTGACCTGCGACCCACGCCGCGACCTCTGGCACCGGCTCCGGTGTCATCAACGCGGATAGGATGTTAGTGTCGAGGACGAACATCAGTGGAAAGCAGGCGGTTCGCGCGTGGGCTCGCGCGCCGGGAGGTCCAGCTCGACGCCGCCCAGCGGCGCGAAGCGGCGGCGGATAGCCTCGGCCAGGTTGATCTCGCGATTGCGCTCGGCGCCGACAGCCTCGGTCAGGATGGCGCGGAGTTCGGCTTCCATCGAACGGCCATTACGGGCAGCCTGCACCCGCAGGCGCTCCTTAATCGCCGGGTCCAGGTTGCGGATGGTAAGCGTGGCCATGGTGTTCTAATGCGTCAGCATGCGACTATTGTACGCGATGACATCTTTGAATGCAATGCCATCGTTGCAATCAGCGGCGTCGCAGAGGGCCTCATCCACGGCGGCTGCGCCCTTCCCGGCGGTCGCCTCGGCGTAGATATTTTTATCGGCTCGTATGGTTCGCAAACGAACCCACTTTTACTACAAATCCTTTATAGATCAGTCGCACACAGAAACCAAATGCTGCAAATAGGTATGCCTCAAGGCATGAATATGGCACATAACCGATTACAACACATAGTAAGCAAATTAAAATAACACCTCATGACTAGGAGAAATAAAATCATCTATTGGACTTCTACTATCCTGCTTAGTGATTCAACCGCGCACATTATCGTGCCACTGAGTATCAATAAATGAATACAATGAATCCTAAGGTTGATGTATATTTAAGTAAAGCCAAAAAGTGGCAGGAAGAAATGAAGAAATTGAGAATGATCATTCTTGACTGTCAGCTGACCGAAGAATTGAAGTGGGGTAAACCTTGTTACACATTTCAGAAAAGTAATATAGTTTTAATAATTGGATTTAAAAAATACTGTGCGCTGATTTTTTGCAAAGGTGCCTTATTAAATGATGCCAATGGTATTCTAATCAAACCTGGTGAGAATACGCAGGCGGGGCGCCAGATTCGGTTCACCAATGTTCGAGAAATAGTTGAGATGGAACCCATCTTAAAAGCCTATATTTATGACGCCATTGAAGTGGAAAAAGCCGGTTTGGAAGTGAATTTTAAAGCGAAAACAGAACTCATACATTCTGAAGAATTTCAGAAGAAACTAGATGAAAACCCTGCCTTGAAAGCTGCTTTTGAGGCATTGACTCCGGGACGGCAAAGAGCATACAATCTTTATTTTTCAGCACCCAGACAATCCAAAACTCGGGTGTCAAGGGTTGCAAAATGTATGCAGCAAATTCTCAATGGAAAGGGATTAAATGATGAGTACATTCGATGAGAAAATAAGTTAGTAAGTTGAAAACAACCGTGCCTGTTCGATCCCGCCTCTCGCCTCGTTTTAGACAGGCCCGTCTGAAAAGATGTCTGTCCCCTTTTCTTAGCGGGAAAACGCAGTCGAGCCTGGATCAAGTTCAGGCTGCACCTGGAGGCCTGGTTCAATTTTGTCCCGTCGCCTCGTTTTTCGATCCCCTGCCGGCATTCATTTCCCAACGGTATTTTTCGATTGCGTTGCGGTACTTCGCCTCTCCATTTTTGTAAGCCTCACCGGAGATTGCATGATCCCGATACGATTCTTCTAGCTCGGCTCTTTGACGCTCAGCTCGCTGTCGTTGCCTCTCGAGTTTTTTGCGCTTGACCTCGCTAATCGACTTGTCGGAAATGATTCGAGCCGACTCCTCGGGGTGATCTTCTTTGAGGAATTCATTGTCATTCAAAGATGTTGAAGCTTGCGTCATGGGCGTTGGAGCCGAACTCGCGCTCTCGGCCGATGCCGGCGGTTGATAAATTGCCGCAGGATCGTCTGCGATCGTATCATGTTGCCCTTGATTTGCATCGGCGCGCAGCGCATCAAGTCCATTTTCGTGGCCGGCAGGAACTGCGGCATATACCTGGGTCACCGCAAGGGGCGAAGTCCCGGCAACGTTAGACTCGACCGCCCGCGATGGGAACGCGTGGAACGCCACAAGACAGAAAGCGACGGCCCCACAGAGAGCGAAGATGCCTCCCAATATTGCCACCACGTGTAGGATCTTTGCGGAGATCGAGGTCTGACGAGCGTCACACGGCTCGGCTCGCAAAAGCACCGGCATAGGCTGATAACCATGCTTGTTCATGAGTTCGATCAGAATACTCTACATCTTGTGGCAATCAAGCAAGTAAATCACAAGATCATGTGGTATCGCGGTAGTTCGGTCATGGTGATGGAGCGGAGTAGAGATTCTGGCAGGCAATGGACAGCGAGAAGGCGACCTTCTTCACCCGTAAAAGCCATCGGCAGAAATCAGGCACCGGCGCTTTTTTGAAAGCCTGCGGTATCACGGCGCGGCATCGAGGGTCTCGACCCGTGCCGACGTCGTGCCGTTCACAGGTGCGTTACGGTTTTGGCTTACTCTGGGAAGCCGCTCCGCAATTCTGTCATTCGTTCTCCGCCAGTTGCTTCTTTAATTCAGCAATCTCCTTCTCCAAAGATGCTTCTTCGGATTTCCACGCTAGATCGGAATCATCGTCGGCCACCCCAGAAATTCCCCGGTTCAGGATGCCGTGGTTTTCCTTTAGGTTTGCCAAATGGGACTCCTTTTCGGCAAGTTCTCGCTGTTTTTCGCTTCGCTCTTCTGGCGTCATACACTCCAAATTTCCACCGGTGGTTGTTGATGTTCAATTACCACGAAGGGTTTCAGAAAAGCCTTGAACGTGGACATTTAGAATGGCCAAATCAACCTCATCTAGCGGCGCAACCCGGAGAAAAGAAGATGAATAAACTTCATTTTAATTTCGCGTCAGCAGTGTTCGCAATTGTAGCGCTTTGGGGTGGTTCGGTGGTTCGTGCACAGGAAGTTCGTGCAGAGCAAGCAGTACGGAAAGCCGATACTCCAGAGGCCGCACAGGCGAGCGAAAGCCCACTGGTAGGTACATGGAGATTGCAATCGTTGGTCTATGAGGTAATCGCAACGGGGGCGCGTTCCATGCCGTTTGGCGAACATCCAATTGGCTATCTCAGTTACTCTCTCGATGGCCGAATGTATTTGATTCTCGTTATGGAAGATCGTTCAAAGCCACGCGATCTGGTTCCAACGGACGAGGAAAAAGTACAACTCGAAGGGAGCATGGTCGCCTATGCAGGGACGTATACGGTAGACGGTGAAAAAGTAGTCCATCACGTGGATATTTCTTGGAACGAATCTTGGACCGGGACGAACCAAGTTCGATTCTACAAAGTGGATGGTGATACCCTGACGATTACGACTGCTCCTGGCAGAAGCCCGTTTACTGGAGAGGAACGTAGGGCGGTTCTGGTCTGGAAGAAAGTGCAATAGACCTTCTTTAATTCGCAGTTTGGTTCTCGCAATGGTGGCAGACCGCAATCGTGGCAATCAGCAACACATACGTTAAGATGTTAAAGATAGTGAGATAAAGGTAGCCACCGATATAAGGACTGTTGGCGTGAGCGACGCCGATAATAGACGAAGCGATCACGATGATAATGTACGGTACGAACATGGACACGGGGATAGCGGGTTTATCGGCATGTCCCTTGGGAGTTATTTTCCACTCCAATGTTGTCTTCGTCATCGAGCATTTCACTGCATCAAAAATGGCGCAGACGACCCAGGGCCAGCGAGCTAGTTGAAATAGGACCATTTCCCAGCTGAGAATCTTGCCGTCAGCGGGACGCAGCAAACCTTGCTTCTTGATCCAGAGAATGACAGCCATTGCCGAGAGTGTCGGCGGCGCGGACCAGCCGAGAAATTCAGCGTAGCCGACATGAGCAAAGGGCACACCAAGAACAAGAGCTAGTAAAGGCAATAAATAGCTGCTCAGCATTGCGCCGCTAAAAAGAAAATACCAGAGTTCACCGAACAGGAACTGAAACTGTAAGCTGAAACACATTTTGGCGAGATAACGCGGAGTAACACCCAGGAAGATCATGACCAGCGAACGCGCCCATTGAAACTCCTGGACCATCGCATCTGGGAAGGTAGCGGGACCGTTGCCGTTTGCGATAGCATCAATTGAATGAATTCCGCGCCAGCCATGAGCACACAATAACAGAGTCGTGCTATGATCCTCGGCTAGCTCCGGGCCGAGGCCGCCGCTTTCCCGGAGTGCGGCAGTGCGTACTGAGTAATGACTGCCAATACACATAGGGGACCATCCCTTGTTATTGTATCCGGCTTGTAAGGTGCCGTGCAGTGTACTCTCTAAAAACAGTCGCCCGCGCGAAGCCCAACTAGTGGACGCATTGGCATCGCAAATACTCGGTGCGGAGACGTAGCCAACTGCTGGATCACGGAATCCTGCCAACATCGCCTTGAGATAGCCGGGTGCAGGAACGTGATCGGCATCGAGCTGAGAGACGAAATCGTACTTGTCGTACCCGTAAGTGTCATAGAAGTACGCGAGGTTGCCTTCTTTACACCTCTTTCGACGCGGCCAGGTGTCATTGTGGTAACCAGCCACACCTTTACGGCATGAAACAAAGACCCCATGGTCTGCACACCACTCAAGCATCTCAGGAGTCGGATCTTCGTCCGCCAACCACGTGTCGTGCGCCGGCGCCTGCTCTTTCATGGCGAGCAACGTTTGTTGCACTTGAGCAAATGGCTCTGACGGCGCGCGAGTCGTAACCATCGCGATCCGCCAGGAAGAAGGTATTTCCAGCTCGGGATTGGGCTTTTTCATCCGGCACAAGAAGTAAAAGTAATAACCGGGTATGACGAGGCCCCAGGCCAGAATAAAGCTATTGAAGGCGAATCGAATTGGCCCGGTATAGTGAGCAGGTTGCAACCACCAGATGGCGAAGGCAATCGTGGCGATCAGCCAGAGACCAGACAGGAAATACAATTGTGCGGATTGCCGCTTGTTTAGTACCTTGACAAGGTAATTTCCAAGCTTGCGAACCTCCGACGCGGCTTTGATTGAATTCGTCATTGTTAATCGCTTGACGTCTGGACCGGCTGATCCAGGACATCGGTTAATAAGGTTATAGAATCTGTGAAATGAGCGTGTTCTCTTTCTACTTATATATATCGTTGCCTGCCCGGTTATGCTCAATGATGGCGGGCTCGGAAACGGCTCCAGAAGCCTCTCGGACGAGTTTGTCAGACCCAAGCGCACGCTCAGGGCGCGATAGAATAGCCCGGTGGGAAATTAAAATGCCGGCGGAGAGTTTTCACACATGCAGTGGAAATCCGATACTATTTCTCAACTTTTATCCAATAGGGAGGTCGTGAGCCCACGGTGTTAACCGTGGGAATTCATTCCCCCATATTGATGCGTCTTAGAGGGACGCCGGAAGGGATCGTCACCTCGGGCTCGAACTTCGATTCCATGCATTCGACGCCCGCGCGAGGTCCACATCTGAAGCCCTTTTAGGGCTTACCTCTAAAATTTAACATTCCTCACCTACGGCTAAGGCCGTGTCTGAAATTTGGACATTTCGAAAGGGTCACTCCGCCGCTTGTCCGGTGTAGCGTCATGGTAGCCGGTCACGCTTCCGCGTGACCGGCGCGGCGATACCCCAAAAGCAGACTTGATCAACGTTGCCAGCCGATCTTTCGGAACCACGCGTCGACTTAATTGAAAATAATTTATTTTCACTTTGTTTTGGGTACAGCTCCTTCCCACAGCGAATCCGGGCGGGTCTGAGTTCAACCCGGACTTTGACGCGGCGCAGTTGCGTCTAGTGGTAGAGACACTGGAGGGATTCTAAATTTGTGTTTGGACTTGGACCGGCAACCAGGATTTACGTCGCCCTTGGAGCCACCCATTTTCGCAAGGGTTTCGATGGACTCTACGGAATAGTGCGTGACCGGCTCGGACTGGAACGGTGCGCCCCCACGCCACACGGCTGACCAACGCCACTGCGCTCCAACAGAAATGCTACGCCCATCATCATAAAGCCATCCGCGAAGCCAAAGCCCTTCACCCTCACCAGGGCGAGGGCTTCTTATGCGAAGTGGAGGCAATGTTGCGCGCCGCCGTCGCACTCC